>VFSW01000028.1_pt1 | contig 156693 bp, 136 predicted proteins | sample 5358111 | NCBI WGS metagenome assembly VFSW01 (sample SAMN11554181, study PRJNA540505) | mine drainage metagenome | isolation source: sediment from site ElyBrook_90M | place: USA: Ely Copper Mine, Vershire, VT | collected 2017 | reverse complement strand
TGGGTAACTACGTCAACGGCTACGCCGCAAATATCGTCGGTGGATTGACATGCGTTGTGATGCTCGTTGCCCTAATCGCACTTTTTGCGACGGGTGGCATCTCCGTCTAAATGGCGCGGTGGCCTCAACTGACGATTCCGCCCGGCAGCCATTATTACGAAGGTTCATTTGGAGCTACGAAACGAAGACTTAGCGGCGCCTTCTCGCGGAGACATCAACCACATTTACGTTCGTGCGTACATAGAACCAGATAGGGACCCTCCACCTACCTCTCTGCGGAAACTATTCAGTGGTACTCGCGTTGGAGTAGCACGTACCCTTTGGTCGGGGTTAGGGCCGTAGGCTAAGTCAGACACTACTACCGTTAGCAGCTGCGGTTGGGGAGAAGGCTGCGTTTTATTAATCGTAGGAATAGCTATAGGCCGACTGCTGCTGTTGTACCAGTAGCCGGCGTCGAGCACGAGTACCAGAATCGCTACACCGAGCAGTACAAAAAAACGTAAGCGTGAGCGCGGTTGTACTGCTGGAGGCAATGGAACGCGCGTTGGTTCAGGTTGTGGCGCATCAGAGTTGAGTACCATTTGTGGAAATTATCCAATAGCTATTTCTCGGAAATATCGTCCTTTTCTTGCTATTACGGCGAAGCGATTGAAGCTAGATGGCTTTTAAAAGCTGAACCATCCGGCGAAACCGATGTTGGCGTGCCACCCCAATCGGCAATCAACTCGTGGTTTGATGGCTGGTTTCCTACGATGCAGGAGGTGCTGGTGTTCACGCTCCAAGTCCATGCCAAATATGAAACGCCATTCTGGTCGGCCCAGTTCATGTAGCTATTCATGTAGTCAGCCGAACAGTCTGTTTCGCCAAATTCACCAGTTACTATTGGTATATTTGCCGCTTTAGCCCCGTTCAGTACTTCATTCCAGCATGTAACCGTAGTGCAAGCTGAATGAGGATCACTGTATGTATGAAAACTAATAATCAGCTGGCGTAAGGGATCTTTTGGTAGGTTTTGCATCTCAGGGCATATGACAGTAGTGGCTGAAGTAACACTGACACCACAAGGCCTAGCGTATTGTAACCCGCCCACCATAATGGGCTGTCGAGCGCCCGCCGACCTGATAGCGTCAACCAGCTGTTGCATACCAGCAGTTTGATAAGTAATTACTTTACCTTTAAGGCGCGTCAAGGTAAGGGGTGTGGTATTTTCACAACCGTTGATCCAGCACGACCAGTCCGCCGTGGTCGGGCTGTGGCCGCCTAAGTAAGGTTCATTAAAAGCGTCAAATATAACCCCCGGTGTCGATGCGTACGCCGCCGCCACTTGAGACCAAAAAGTAGGAGAGTGGTCTGCGTCAGCCATCGGCCACTGCCCCGTCGCTTTGTAGCTACCTGGAGCCGCCCAGTGCAAATCAAGGATGGCTGTAATACCTGCGCTATTTAAAACTGACACCCAGTTTTTTATAGCATTCCTATAATTGACTCCTGAATAAGCTGCAGGGGCACCATTGATACCCAGCCAGCAGTCTTCATTGAGTGGTACCCTGACGGCATTAATATGCCACGCCCGCATGCCTTGCGCTTCTGAGCTATTTAGAGGTCCTGGCGATATGCCGGTATCGCTAATGCAGCTACTTTCAGTGCCGGCAGCATCAACACCCAGAAGACGAACGGTCTGCCCAGCGGTATTTAATAGGTGAGTGCCGCTTACCTTTATGCTAGAACTGGATGCTACAGAAGTATTTGAGATAGATGTTACAGAAGTATTTGGTTTGGGTTTGGGTTGATTTTGATTATTATGTTGTCTGCCCCAAACAAACCAGCCCACACCCAGAACGACAGCAATAACAAGTAAAACTGATAAACCCTCTAGAAGTGTAAATCCATGATTGGTTAGGCGTTTCACATGAGCTGCCTAACATATTATGGATTAGGGTTTAAACTTCGCTTCATGCCCTCGATTTAATTGCGCCGAGTTCTTTGCTTAGTGTCTTGAGCTTCACGACTGATGTCCGCTTCGATTACACACTCCACGACACGCACTCGAATCCGGTGGTGGCATCCCTCCAGTCACGGTCCCAAGTCAAAGTCACATCGAGCCTTCACCGTCCATGTGTGCAAATCCTCCGGTGAACGATCCATCTGCGAACAACTCTGTTCGGGGTGTAATAGCTTTATGAATCGAGTAAGAGTAGGTGTACATAGTGCCTTCTATGAAGAACCAATCTCCATCATCGATCCACTTGGGGAGGATGCGATACAAGCGAGAAAAGCAAATCGGGGAAACTTGACATTTTGCCACTCCGTTCGAATCGATAACACCTAACAACTATTGCGGTGCCTTCCAGCAAATACGCTGGTGATTTCCGATCCAGAAGAGATCTGTAAGCTACGTGTGACCCTAACCAAGGTAGAGGACGCATTGAAAGCCCTAAAGGTAGATCTTAGGATGAGACCGACCTATCCCCAACTAGCTAGACGAACCGCAGCGCAACTGTTCATCTCGGTACTTGCCTGTCACCTCCTTAGTGCCGTTGAGCTGACCGTAAGACAAGACAACGACAAGAAAAGATGGTCAACCATTAAAGAGCAACTCACTAGTCACTACCGAGCCACCATAGTTATTACATCAGACAAAGGCGTCGTCTACTATACCCGGGCTCATAGAGTTGGAGATCCGGTTCGCAAAGAGACCTACCATCTCTTAGGAGTTAGTGATCCCCTTGGGCGGATCATGACGGCTGCGACGCATTTGTAGTGTCCTAAAGTAAAACTATATGCTCAACTAGCTGGGAGAATGGGTTGGCTTTACGAGCGATTGATTAACATATTCCGAATAATAGCAAGTAAAACATAAGTCGCATTACCGAATAACCACCGACACAAAGTCTTGGAATTAACTCGTCGGTGGCTCCAGAAGCGCGATTCACTCCAATAAGTTGTGACTCGTAAGTAAAGGGAAATTCTCGTATGCTCGAGCAACAAGCTCGGTCAACTTATGTTGGGAGAAACCTAATGTGGCGCGGCCCTAATCCATCAGAAACGATGACGTATCCGAAGTTTGAGGGAGCGACCATCGGGATCAAAAATTAACCGGTACGCAATACTGGCCCAACGTCGACTACTCGGTGGGACGGAATCAATGACGTGCGAACGGACTCTACCTAGCGGACGATTCCCTTCTCCGAGACTCGGCTGCCAGTCTTCGAGTTCACGGGCTATCTTCTTCCTGAGATCGGAACCGTGAGCCAAATCTAAGAGTTCCAAATCCGCGGGCGAGCGTCCGAGGTGTTCAGCCCAAAGCGCCAGCCGTAACTCGCGCGCAAACTTGCGGCTTCCGTCACCGAGTCCACCCGGATCAACAGGAATCCGTTCGTCGAGCGTACTATCAATCACCGCGCAGGACAGTTCCGAATCATGGGTCCACGAGCGACGATTCAGATTATCCGAACCGACAGTGGCCCATACGTCGTCAATAACACAGACCTTGGCGTGAACGTAGATAGGGGTTCCGGATTCGTTCTCGACGTCATAGATACCTACCCGCTCGCCACCGGCTTTCTTGATGATGTCAATGGCCCGCGTCTGAGCCAACCTGCTTGGTGGACCCGACAACTTCCCGTCCTTATCCGGGTAACGCGGGACGACGCAGATGACTTGCAGCCCCGGTTGTCGACATAACGCATCGGCGAGTAGTCGCGCGATTTCGATAGACCAGAAATATTGGTCCTCTATATAGATCAACGACCGCGCTCTTTCAATCGCCTTGGCGAACGCTCGCGCCACGCTTCGTTCGCCTTCGGGCGCGAAAGGATACTTGGGACGTTTCGAAGGATAGGTCCGAAGCACTTGCACGGCGTGACCGCCCTGTGTCGGTGGGTCATCCAGACGCGGGGGGAGCGGACGAGCGACACGATCACGCGACAAAACTTGTGATAAAAACGCTCTCAGTCGACCCGCGTGATTAAGTGCGGTCTGATCTTCCCATCGTTCCCGGAACGTGCCATCAAGTTCAGAAATGGCTGGTCCATGTATTTCTAGTTGGACATCGTGCCAGGGCGGGCAGTGACCGAAACGAGGGTCTAACTTGATGACTTGATGATCTCCCAGGTGGTCAGTGTCATCTCGACGACCATGGCTCAGGTCGATTCCACCGATAAACGCAACGTCATTTTCAGGACAAGTGGGGCGTCTAAGGATGACCAACTTTTGATGATGCGATCCGCCCCGGCGCACTCGCTCGTCAAGCAGAACTTCACCACCAGCCTCGGTAACGTCGATTGCGAGGCGTCGATTCCTCTTCGAGCTAAACCCAAAACGGTCACTGTGCGAACGCCAGAGCAACCCCCGAATGTCGACTCCTCGTCGACATAATTCAGCCAAGTGGGTTGCAATAGACGTCCCGTCACTGGAGATACGTTCGTCCGCGTCTCCTCGCCAATCAGTGAAACGAACTTCGTCATGAGCCTCAAGGCTCGAGAAGGCTTCTTCCAGTTTGGTGAAATAAGATAACCCATCGATATGGAACGAAACTTGATTACCTTCGGTCCACGCAACTCCCGTGGACCGATGCAAGTCGATCTGGGTCATTGGGTTTCCTCGTTCTTTCGAGGTTAGAAACCAGTCATCGAAACGTATCATGACTCAGCGTACTATGTAGGTACCGAGAGGTCCAATCTTCGCCAACTACGCGCGAGCGGGCTCGAAGCACGACTGAACCTTCCCACGATACCTGACACTGTTCTCCCTAAATCAATGGAGAATGGTAGTCATGGGAGAATTTGCGCCTTGTTCTCGACAAAAGTGACATCCTCTTTTCCAACAATCTTTGTTGGATTAACTGGTGTCCACTGAATCTGGGGAAACCTCGACCACTTCTTGAATCACTGACCCCAAGTCAAAGTGATGTCGAGGCTTCATCTCTCCTAGGTAACCAGCGCATATGGTCTAAATTAAATCAGTTACCTAATTGCGCAAATGCAGTGAGGGTGTAATAAAGAAAAGACAGAGAGGATTACAGCCAGTAATTCTCTCTGTCTTATTTATCTTGCTAAGTTACCTTGGTAATCTCCGCATCCGAACCCAAGCGGGTCCGTAAAGTCGATTAATTATCCTGCGAGGACTTTACAGCAGTAGTGAGCGGTGTTGAAGTCGAAGTTGAACCAATTGCTGTTGGTGGAAGTTCGCTAGCCTCTTGACCGCCTGCATCTTCACTCTTTGGAAGAGTTGTTGGAGTGTGTTCGACAGCCTCGCACTCGCCACTATGGTCGTCACCCTCGGAGGCGATAACGGTAGAAGTAGAAGTGGTCGTTGTGCTAGCCGAAGTAGAACAGCCCCCGCTAAGAGGCCCGGTCAAAGTGACTACAGATGTTGAAGTTGGGGCAGTTGTACCCAAGGTGGTAGACGTTGTCGACGTACCCCCGGACGCACCTGTCGTGCTAGTTGACCCTCCAGTCCCAAGGGTAGTCGAGGTGCTTGCGGGCGCGGTCGTCGACGTAGACGTCGAAGTGCTCGATGCGACCGTCGTCGATGTGGCTCCACTTGCACCGGCTGTAGTTGGAACAGATCCTCCTAAAGAAGCAGTGGTTGTGGTTGAATCAACACTCGATGGAATAGTGACTCCAACCGCAGACGCCGTAAGCGACATCGCCTGCTGAAGTGGTCCAGGTAGCGCTCCTGATACTGCTGCTGCACCTGTACCGGTCACGAAAATCGCTGAGGCACCTGCGATTAGCGTCTTTGTTTTTATAGCTTTACCAAACATTTCCTACAAACATCCTTTCAGAAAACTCAACCGCTTGAGTTTTCCATACGCCCAACTCCAATACGAACTTGGACAGAAACTATCCCGCTCGTACTACGGACTTTCAATTGGATTCAAACTCGACGGACAATCTGGACCTTGTTAGATCGAAGACATCGACTTGAACCCTTATATCTATCCATTACAGTCGGACTGGTTGAGCGTTTAATAATTTGACTGTGAGAAGATTCATATAGACGGTCGCTTTTCACGACATTTCATTAATGATCGCTTATCTTTACGCACTTCTTAGCCTTGCACGGGCTGACATTTTCGAACCTAATGAGCCATAACCACTATGTATATGATCTCAGCGGGTAACGTAAAGCAATAACTAAATTGCCTTTCCCACAAGAAAGCATGAACCATCCATCGGAAAATAGCACTTAAAATGACTAATAAATTTGCGATAAATAGCCCAGTATCATTTGTGAAATCAATAATTTAGTTATCACTTTTGCTATGAAGCGTATTGAAAAATTACCGAAGTAGCATGGCCGGCCGAAGCATTAGTTACAGTCAAATATCCTCCGTTTCCTCCGGGGCAACATACGAGGTATGTCGCGAGAGAAACCTTCTGCCTTTTCCGTTATTTCGGGAGACGAGTAACGGCAATTCGGGAGTTTTGTAGCAATAATCCTGGAGAGGCGGTCGGCGAACTTCGAAGGGCGGGGGTCTCTCAAGTTCGTATGCGCTCTAGAAAGCTTTTGGTCGATGGATAAAGTTTGCTTAAAGATAGCTTCCGACCTATGGGCAAGGCCTAGAAGTACCTGACCGGCTTCGGAAATAGCTTCAACCGTGGCTAGGTTAGCTAAATCTTCCCGCTTTATAGTGCCAGCGCCGATCAATCCAAGATAGCCAGCTCTTTTTAGGTTTGCATACGTAGGCTCTGAGATAGCATCGATCGTCCCTCCAAGCGCGGCCGTAGGAAGTAGACTCCAGAGTGGAGGAACGGCTTGGCCTCCAAATATCCTTGTCGACTTATTCGAATCACCAACGACAAATTTTCGAAATGGGTCGAAGGGCCACCTATTCGACAGCACCACCCCTTCTAGTTGCAATCGCACCGTCACTAGCACAAAACAAACTAGGTACGAGAGATGCCCTCATTAGCCACCTCTCAAATCCACCCAAGAACCTTTGCGAAAAGTCGCTTTCAATCCATCCAGCAAGACTTAACCAAAAGCTGCCAACCGAAGTAGTAAACGACTTCGCCTCGGAGCCATTTTGTCCCAATCACGGTGCGCCTCGAAGCATTTGCTAAGTCGCTCAGGTGGATATCGCGTGTAAAAAGCTATATTTTGGCAAAGAACTCTTCGAGAGCTGAATTGACGAAGTCAGGCTTCTCTTGCTGAATCCAGTGGCCCGCATCCTCGACGATCTCCACTCGCTTTAGATTGGGCATATACGAATTCATGGTCGGAATCGATTCGACAACACCCATGAAATGGGTAACAGGATCAGATGCACCGGCTAAAAACATAGATGGTGGGAGTACCTTAGCGCGTGCGAAAGGGGCGGTAAGTTCCCAGTTGTAGTCAAAATTTCGGTACCACGAAAGCGGGCCAAAGAAACCACTCGCAGTGAACTGCTCAACAAAATGATCAAGGTCGTGTTGAGTGAGCCAAGTCGACGACGTAATATCGATATTTGGAGCGGTAGACATCAGCGGTTCGTTACCCCTTTTCGCCATCGACCACGTCTTTCCAACGAGGCGAATCGCATCGTGTGATATACCGAGATACATCGCCTTCAAACTCGCTGCGATATCATCTTCAAAGTCTGCTTCAGCCTTTCCTACCTCTTGAAAGTAGATCTGATAAAAGTTCTCACCTGCCATGGTCCGAATTCGCTCGAGAGGTGGCGTTGCAGTCCTCGGACGAAATGGCACGCTCAGTCCAGCAACTGCCCTCACAAGATCGGGGCGAAATATTGCTATATTCCATGCGAGCGCGGCGCCCCAATCGTGGCCCACGAGAAGAAAAGGCCCTTCCTTGATTGATGCGGCAACGGCGATTGCATCGCCAGCCAAAGACAAGCTGTTGTAGGAACTTACCTCCTTAGGCGAAAAGGTTCGTCCGTACCCTCTCTGGTTGAAAGCCGCAACGGTATATCCCCTTTGGCTAAAGTACTCCAATTGACTCCTCCAAGAGTACCAACCCTCTGGGAAACCATGAAGAAAGAGGATGAGCGGACCTTCACCTTCTGTGACTAAGTCAAATTGCTTTCCGTCGACCTCTACTAAAGAAGATTTCACTATCCTCATTCCCCCCAAAAAAGTTCAAGGCCAAGGAGGCATCCCTTGTCCCGCGCGACGACATAAAGATTCGTCATCTCACTAAAGCAGCGCATCATCTCAGGTTACCAATTGATGGGCGTTTGTGTGAGGCTTAGGCAATTCGCTCCATCGGGCTTGTAAAGCTTTTTCCTCAGAAGCTAAATCACAAATTTGTCCTATGTGAAAAATTCGCTTCAAATGAACTTACGCTAACGTACTGATGTGCGACCTTTGCGTAAAACCAATCGCACAGATCCCCACTTCAATCCCCATCAAACCTGCAGATCATCGATTTCTCAAAACAGGACGAGCCGCGCTGGTAATTTTGCCCCAAAGGGCGGAAAGTGGTCTTCGGCGGCTCCCCTACTGCTGTGCGGCAAAGGTAAAATCCTAGATTTCAACGGAGGGTTATTGGCTCTCTTTAGAAGTATGAATCATTTTGGAATCGCATAAAGGACACCGTCGACTCTCATAATCTATTTTTTAAATACTACATATTGTGTCTTACACGGTTGTTATTCCCATATATAGTGTTTTCAGAGCTGGTTTACTCGAATTAGCGTTCAAGTAAGTCAACAGGGAATCTGGTGCAAGACCAGAACTGCCCCGCAGCGGTAAATAGGAACGAAAGCCGAGATTAGCACTGGAGGAGACTCTGGGAAGCTTCGGCCGGTAGGTGGAAACTCGCGAGAGACCGTGCCTGTAAGTCCGAATACCTGCCAGCTTGCTCGCACCACGTAGGTGCGGGGGACCTAGGCCTCGAGGGAGGGCCGGCGCCCGCACATAGAAGAGAGGTTGCCATTACCTAAAGTCGGCTTCTCAATCTTTTGCGTTCGTCGTACCTTCTTTGTAACTGGTCGTCGAGCGAGAGGATTGATAAAAGATGGCAATGTTATTTGACGCGGAGCTCTCACCTCCGGTAGATGTAGAAAAATCGTCGATCGGCAACGAACAAGGCGATACTGCGGTTCAACCTATTGTGGGTCCTTCTCCTAGCGGGTTAGCAACTAACTCACAACAAAGCCAAGGTGCTCCTACGTCGGTCCGCCGTTCAGTGATGCAAGTACGCAAACGTAATGGCGACCTTGAAGCTGTGGATGTAAACAAGATTGTTCGTGCGATCGATCGTTGCACATCAGGTCTCGAGTACATCGATCCAATGCGCGTAGCTACTCGAACCATAAGCGGACTTTACGATGGCGCTACTACGGCAGAACTTGATGAACTCTCGATTCATACTGCTGCTGGAATGATATCGGAAGAGCCTGAATACTCTCTTTTAGCTGCACGCCTCCTCTCTAACTACATCCATAAAGAGGTGCGAGGCCTAGGTGTAGCTACCTTCAGTCAATCGATTGCAATGGGAGCGGCCTGCGGTCTGATACGGCAAGAGACAGCTAATTTTGTCCAGGCGAATGCCCGTAAACTAGATTATTCAATCGTCGACTCTAATGACGAGAGGTTTCAGTACTTTGGCATGAAGACTGTCTACGATCGCTATCTACTTCGCCATCCGCAACAGCGAACAGTTCTAGAGACCCCGCAATTTTTCTTTATGAGAGTCGCCTGCGGCCTCTCTTCGAGCGCTGCCGAAGCTATCAACTTTTACAACTTGATCTCATCTTTGGCCTATCTTCCCTCTTCACCCACCCTCTTCAACTCGGGCACTAGTCACACCCAGATGTCCTCATGTTATTTGATCGATTCGCCGCTAGATGAACTTGATTCGATCTACGATCGCTACCGACAGGTCGCAAAGTTGAGTAAGTTTGCTGGAGGTATTGGCATCGCATTTTCGAGAGTTCGCTCTCGGGGTTCGCTCATCAGAGGAACCAACGGGAAGTCAAATGGAATCGTTCCATTCCTCAAGACTCTTGATGCATCTGTCGCTGCGGTAAATCAAGGTGGGAAACGCAAGGGGGCGGCGTGCGTCTACCTCGAACCCTGGCACCCAGATATCGAGGAGTTTCTTGAACTAAGGGACAATACCGGAGAAGAGTCGAGGCGAACCCACAATATAAATCTTGCCAACTGGATCTGTGATGAGTTCATGCGAAGAGTCGAGGGGGACGAAGTATGGTCACTATTTGATCCAGATACCGTGCCCGAGTTGGTCGATCTTTGGGGTGAACGCTTTGATTTAGCTTATCGGAGTGCTGAGTCTCGAGGCCTAGCCGTAAAGAGCATTAGCGCCCGCGACCTCTACGGAAAGATGATGCGCACCTTAGCCCAGACTGGAAATGGCTGGATGACCTTCAAGGACGCTTCGAACGCTAAGTGCAATCAAACTTTACGGGACGAAAACGTCGTTCATCTCTCCAACCTTTGCACAGAAATCACCGAAGTAACCTCAAACGAAGAGACTGCTGTATGTAATCTCGGCTCTGTAAACCTTGCACAACACATTCAATACGACAATGGCGTGCCCTTTCTAGACGTAGAAAAATTGCGAAGCACGGTACGTACTGCTGTTGTCTTTTTAGATCGTGTGATCGACATTAATTTCTATCCGAGTGTCGAAGCGGCACGCTCGAATCCCCTATGGCGTCCGGTTGGACTCGGAGTTATGGGTCTACAAGATCTATTCTTTGCTCTTCGTCTACCGTTTGACTCAGAGGGCGCAGGTGAACTTTCGACAGTGGTGGCCGAAGAGATCTACCTCACCGCTCTTGAGACGTCGTGCGATTTGGCCGAAGAGTTCGGCTCCTTTCCCAGATACGACCAGAGTCGAACTTCTAAAGGACAGCTTCAGCTGGACCTATGGAAGGTGGGAGGATCACAACCTGAGAGGTGGTCCCTCTTGCGCGAGCGGATTGCAAAGTACGGCCTTCGGAACTCTCTCCTGATCGCAATCGCGCCAACGGCTACTATTGCATCCATCGCCGGTTGCTATGAGTGCATCGAACCCCAAGTATCAAATCTTTATAAGCGTGAGACCCTGTCCGGTGAATTTATGCAGGTCAACAATGCCCTAGTTCAAGAGCTAAAGAACCTGGGCCTTTGGAGCCCAGAGATAAGAGATGAGATCAAGAGGGCAAATGGTTCAGTCCAAGGAATAATGGAGCTACCCGAAGAGGTCCGTACTCTCTTTAGAACAGCGTGGGAGCTACCTCAGCGTGCTCTGATCGATTTGGCAGCTCGTCGCGGTCCGTTTATCGATCAATCCCAGTCGCTGAACTTATTCATAGAGACCCCGACTATCGGCAAATTGTCCTCGATGTACCTATACGCTTGGAAGGCCGGATTGAAGTCCACCTACTACCTAAGATCAAGGCCGGCAAGTCGTATTGCTCAAGCAACAGTATCAAGTGGTGAAAGACAAGAGCCTAGTGAGGTATCAACTATCGGTTCTTCCACCCCCTCACGTAAATCAACTGCGGTATCCCAATCACGGGCTGGATTAGACGAATTTCCGCTTCGATCTAGGGCAAACGAGTCAAAGGTGCACGCTACAGAGTCCGAGATAGCTAGGTCAGATCGTTCCTCTGTTGCAACTTCCCCACATGACGTATCAGATCATTCGATGGGTTCACCGTCTAAAGCAGTTTACGCCTCCGCATTGGTGGCCGATATAACCACTTCCGATTGGAGTGGGTCATCGTCGACTCCAGATGATGAAGTCATAGATTTAGACGCCATTTACCCAGTAACCATATCAAGCCATAGCAGCAGCAATCCTAGAGTGATCGCCAAAACTTACTCTGAGGCTGATGCTATCGCATGTTCCCTAGAAAACCCCGAAACCTGTGAGGCATGTCAATGACAACTTTTGATGAAATAGAAGATCTATCCCTATTCCAAGCATCGCCGTCGATCGATCGATCAGAAGGCGAGCGAGTAGAGAGCGCCCTAACAGTTGCCAAACGTAGCGCTACTGATAACAGCGTCCACTGCACTGCCAATTCGAATTCCAGGCTACTTGACCCCGGAATGAACCTAACGCTTAGGCCGATGCGCTACCCGTTATTTTTTGAACGATACAAGGATTCGATCAAAAATACATGGACGGTCGAAGAGGTCGATTTGCATTCAGATTTGAGTGATCTCAATAAACTAACCAACGCTGAACGTCACTTGGTCAGTCGTCTCGTTGCATTCTTTGCAACTGGTGACAATATCGTAGCGAATAACGTGGTCGTTAGTCTTTACAGACATGTAAACGCTCCCGAAGCGCGCCTCTTCTACTCTCGGCAACTCTTCGAAGAGGCAGTTCACATTCAGTTCTACCTCAATCTATTAGACACCTATATTACCGACGAGCAAGAGCGCGCCAAGGCCTTTACCGCCGTTGAGAATATTGAATCAATATCCAAGAAGGCGGACTTTATGTTTCGCTGGATGGAAGCAGTAACCCAGTTAGAGGAGCTAACCGATAGAGAAAGTCGGAAGCTATTTCTTCTAAACCTCATCTGCTTCGCCGCATGTGTCGAAGGACTCTTCTTTTACGGAGCATTTGCCTACGTGTACTATCTGCGTTCACGCGGATTACTCAATGGATTGGCAAGTGGCACTAACTGGGTATTTAGAGATGAGTCGATGCACATGGCCTTCGCCTTTGACATCATTGACGTGATCAGACGAGAAGAGGCGGAATTATTTGATTTAGATCTCGAATCAAAGGTAACAGAGATGATCCGTGAGGCCGTTGACTGCGAATATCAATTTGCAGTAGACATGTTGGATCAGGGAGTTACTGGCATGCCCCTTCATCAAATGCGGGAGTATCTCGAAAGTGTGGCAGATAAGCGTCTCGTTACCCTTGGATTTTCCCCTATCTACGGCTCTCGCAATCCATTTTCATTCATGGAGCTGCAAGACGTCCAAGAGTTATCGAACTTCTTCGAAAGACGTGTCTCGGCCTATCAAGTTGGTATCTCTGGCAAGGTCGGCTTTGACGAGGACTTTTAATCCTACTAGTTGACTTTGACGAGACAACATCGACCGATCAACATAAGTGACATCTCTATTTGAAATTGCAACTCAATTCCAAATCGATTGCTACTTATTTGAGTGCCTTTCCCCTAGCTGGCATTATGTCAAAACACAACTTGACTGCTACCGAGGGGACGGAAGCGGCCACGTTGAGTTGGATTAGAAAAAACAAAGGCCACTTGCTTCCACAGTAAGTAAAGAAGCAAGTGGCCTCGACGTGAGGAGTAATAAACGGAGATACTGGGGTTCAATTGATAGAGGTCGAACTTACTATCTCCAAGATCTCTCAGTCATCCTCGGAGAGAATCTTATAGATCGAACGACGGGTTGAGTTAAGCAGTTCGAGTATGGCGGCCCTCTGTGACTGGGTACCACTTTGAACCCCTTGAACCACCGCAGCTGCTACGGCAGCACCGGCTTTGCGGATCTCTTCAAATCCATCTTCAACACGCGTAGCGATATCATCCCAAGGAGCACTGCTCCTTGGATTCGCCTCCAAGTACGCCCTCCCGGATTCCGTTAGGGAAAAGACTTTTTTACCTTCAACTAATTCTGGGGCAATCAATCCTTCATCTTCAAGAGCTTGAAGCGTAGGATATACAGACCCTGGGCTAGGTTGCCAAGCTCCCTTTGACCTCGATGCCAACTCTTGGATTAGGTCGTATCCGTGGCGCGGCGTCTCCGAAAGCAGCTGCAATATTGCATACCGAACGTCCCCACGACCTGCTCGCGGTCCCCTACGACCCCGTTCGCCGGGGCCGAATGGTGTTTGAGCGAAGAATCCCCCACCGAAAGGGGGTCCGCCCATGCCGCCCATCATCTTTGCCCTTGGTCCACCAAATGGTCCCCCAAATTGCCTGGGGCCACCATGGTGTTCTTCATGGTGTTCTCTGCCATGGCGAGGTCCCTCATGGTGCCCTTCGTGCATGTGTCGTCTGTATCCATCATTTCCTGGTCCTTCGAAGTGCATAGTAATCCTCTCTTTCCTATTTCCGCTAATTGTATTACTATTTGTATATCTCAACTATATCACGATATATCTTTATTCCAAACAAGACCTATTCCTACTTCATTTTTTAAAGGGGGAAACGTAGAGTTGAATTAGTGGACGATAAGAAGTTGCTCTTCAAGCAACAACGGCGATTTCAGGACCTATCCATTTAGAGCTGAAACGTCAAATGGCGCAGTGGCACTGAATGTATCAACTCCGTTGTTGGCGGAGTAGGTAGCGGGGAGGCCATTGGCGGATGCAAGAACTGTAGTCTTGGTCTGGTCGTTGTAAATGGCTTCTACCGCCCCGTGAATCCCTTGCAGGGTCGAGGGGCTTGAGATTGCCCCTGCCGCAAAGGTGCGCAGCGTTAGAGCGCCACCTATGGCCCCATCAACTTCAAGGATAGATCCAATAGCGGTGGCACCAAGGATCGGCGGCGTCGTCGTTGTGAGGGACGCAGCCTTGGAAGAGTTAGCAAAAAATGAAGTCGTATAACTGCTATTCGCAACTGAAGATACGACAGCGAAGTTAGGAGGTCCAACCGGCGCAATAGTTGAGAAGTTAGAAGTGAGGTCCATTGACGCAATAAAGATCTGTTGGACATTTCCTGAGACTGCTAGCACAACTGGAGACGACCAACTCTTGCCACCATCAATAGTGTTACTCTCTTCAACCCTTCCAGCGTCAGTCGAAAATACCGCCACACCCGAGTTACCCTCGAATCCAATCGAACCTTTTCGTGCGACAAAGGGAAAATTTGCAACTTCGGAGAATGTCCCGCCAGGGGTGCTTTGCTCTTCGATGACGCTCTTTCCACCAGCGGTAGCTAGTGCGAAGAGGTTCTCTACGTTATAAGACATAGCCTGATTAGAGGTCAGAAGCGATCCAGTGAAGAAGCTTGGGGCATAGGCGCCATTGGATCCGTACTCAAAGACTATAGAATTCGTTTGGGCTCCATATGGGATAAAGCCAACTGCTTTGACACCGCTGTTACTCGTAGCGAGAACGATGCCCCGCCTAGACGACACGTTCGTAGGCATCTTCAACTTCCAATTTGCAGAAGGATTCTGCTGGTTGAATACCAACCAGTAAGGATCGAGGTAGACGACGGAGTAAAGGCCATCGAGGCTATGTACGATGCTCCATAATTTCAACGTACCGAATGTGGCCTCAACGGGAACGGTTGTGGAAGACGAAGACGCAGGCGTCGTAGCACATGCACTCAACAACAGGGCAGAAAGCGCTAGCGCAAACCCTTTTTTACGCCCTCCATTCAAAGATCTCCCCTTGGACCCCATTACCTTCATCAAACCCTCAATCATCAAATCTTTAACGCCACTACTCAAAGCAACTTCGATCGATTGCCATCTAGCTCGTGGGCACACCCATCTGCACTGACCCCGTCTGCATTGACCCCGTCCAGTAATGCACTAACACATTCGTCACATAGTGTGAGTAAATCCAACCGCATACCGACTAAATCCTAGGCAGTAATTTTCATTCAAAGCCTCGGCAACGATAGTTCTCGGATTCTAAAAACAAAACCGCTGCGTTTTACCACTCTGCAGTACGCTTTGCAAAATAGCGAAATACCGCGGCCACCTACGCACAAGATGCCAGCTGGCCGAGAGTTCCTCAAAGCTCGAGCGCAAACCACCGTATCGGATACCGCATTCTAGGCTGACAGAACCCTCTTTGCCGTACTTGAAATTAACGACACGTAGGACTTTTTGACAGCCTGACTTGCACTACCTGTATCTCCGGTCATGGCAACCTCAACTCCTCGACGATTGATAAAGTAGATCACCTGCGGGTGCGATATCATCCCAACTGGTCCGACTGTAGGCACAACTGAATACTCTCGCCAGATTTGATTGAGCGCTTGAAGTGACCCAGTTAGGTAGTACCAATTTGATATATTCGAAAGTCCGTGTTCAGCGTCGAATTGTCCGATAGATGCTCGAGTAGTGAAGGAAGGATTCACATCGATCGCAACCATAACGACGTTCTTAGCTGAAGCACCTAGAGAGGCCACCGCAGTCGTAATCTCAGAGGCCATAACCGGACACACGTCGTAACAGACAGGATCAAGAAAGGTAAGAATCACCTCTTTACCCTTCAAAGCAGAAAGAGAGACGCTTTGGCCATTAGAGGTCGAGAGTTGGAAGTTCGGCGCAATCGTATTTAGAGCTACCAACCCGCCCCCGTCACTCAAGGCGAGATAACTAGACGAAGAGGCCGCTGCTGCCGGGAGCGAATAAATTACTGGTGCCACGCCAACCACAAGAGCCAAGAGGGATGCAAGAGTAGCAAAGGCCCTCGACTCGCTCGGAACCCTTAGCTTCGGTAGGGAAACGTTGGCTAGGATCGTTGGAACCAAGAGCGCCCCGACGATCACAAATATGGCCACTCCACTGTTAGGATCTGTCGCCGCAGGAAAGAGAAAACCTAGCCCCATCCCGAAGTACCACATCGCAACAGAGGTGCCTAATGCAGCGAGGCCACCTGCCACTGGGGCTACGTCAAAGAATATGACCGCTCCAATCACCAAGAAGACCAAGATAAAGATAACGTTCCATAGCGTCGGAGAAGCACTAACCAATGTACCTACAGAGGCCATATTATGCAAGATTCCCGCCGGCATCGGCATTGTTGACATGGCAGTAAAGATCCCGGAGATTCCAGATGATGTATAAAAGCCCTCAAAAGGTAGCAGTTGGAGGAGAGCTCCAAGAAAGAAGTAACTACCTACTACTCGCCGCCCGATTACGCGGGCCTTTTCGTCCTCGCCTTCGGAAAAATTAACGATGAGAAGAATCGATGCAAAGGAGTAGAAGAGAGCTGCGCCTGGAGCACCTCCAATTATCGAAGCACCCTTTACAAAGAGCATTCCAAATCCTTCGCCAAAGGCGAAGATGGCAAGTGACCAAATAAGTCCAACGTAACCGACTACACGTCGAACGTTTCGCCCCCGTGCGGTCAACATTCCGATACCGATACCGGCTTGAAGAAGGACTGAAGTTACGTCTGAACCCACCGGATTGTAGCGCCAAATATAGAGTCCTGCTCTGATAATCGATGCCAAGAAGGTAGGTTGGCCAGCGACCGCAGGAGTAAATATTTGGCTGATCATATCGGAGGGCATATTCGGCTTCGCCTGCAATATTGCGTCAAAGATCCACAAAAGGCCGAATGAAATACGGATGAAGGCCACTGAGCGGGGCTCGTAGGCCCGTTCGTCGCCCCTTGAAAGGAGCTTCTGCCTTAGTTGGCTAGCTACCCTTCCAACAAAACCACTCGAACTTCGATCAGGCCTAATTACAACAAACCAAAGTACCAATGCTCCTACGAAAATCAGGAACGCTTGCAGAGCTAAGTGCGGATAGAGAATATTTGACGAGTTCAGCGAAATCGCTGCACCAGGCATTTGCATAAAAGTTACCCCAAACTGCGACTTACAAAATGAGCAAAGGTTGCTACAACCCTATAGGTAAAGCCTTTTTCGATAAAGACTTTACCACCCTAGGGGCGCTAACTTACTTCTACTCAGTCCAAGTGGACCATCCACCGAGACCCTCCACCAGGTGGTTGGCCGATTCGGGTCCTGCGGATCCTCGGTAGTAAATACTGCAGTCGTTCTCGTCACTGATAATCGGTTCGACGATTCGCCACGCCTCAATTACGGCATCTTGTCGAGCGAAGCGCGATAGGTCGCCCCTCAACGCATCAGCAAGTAAAACTTCGTAAGCCTCGGAGTTTCCTCCTGCTGAGGCGATATCTGCTACTTCGAGATCGATCGGAAGGGCTATCATCTCCGATCCAGGTTGCTTTACCTGGAGACGTAGGGTAATCCTCTCGCTCGGCTTCATCTCGAAGCGAAGCTCATTTGGAAGTAGGCCGTCCGTCGAGGCATTTCCAAAGAGACGAGATGGCGGCTCTTTGAAACGTATTACGGCCTCTGTGGTTGTGGCGTGAAGGTGCTTGCCAGTACGGATCAAAAACGGAACTCCAGCCCATCTCCAGTTGTCGATCATCGCACGAAGTGCAACAAAGGTCTCCGTATGGCTGGCGTGATCCACGCCTGGCTCATTGCGGTAACCTTCGTACTGCCCTCGTATGAAGTCGCCAGGGCCTGGTGACCGCATTGCCTTTAGAACCTTAAGCTTCTCATCGCGCAGAGCATCGGTATCAGAGGAGGCTGGTGGCTCAAGGGCAAGAAGTGAAACTAGCTGCAAGAGGTGGTTTTGTACTACGTCTCGGGTGGCTCCAATGCGGTCGTAGAAGGAGCCGCGATTCTCAACACCAAAATCTTCGGCCATCGTTATTTGGATGCTGGAGATGAAGTTTCTATTCCAAATCGGCTCGAGAATAGAGTTCGCGAACCTAAATACCAATAGGTTCTGCACTGGTTCCTTGCCCAGAAAGTGATCAATACGGTAGATCGTCTCCTCGGAGAAGTGCTTGTGGAGGTGGTTATTCAATCCAATTGCTGACTCTAGATCTCGGCCAAATGGCTTCTCGATAACCAATCGAGCCGACCTATTTAATCCCCTTGAGGAAATGCCGTCAACCACAACTTCAAAGAGGTCAGGTGGAACAGCAAGGTAGAAGATCGGCTTATGGTTCTTACCGAGACGCTCTTCTAGTCTTTGGTAAAGGGCAGGATCTTGATAATTGCCTGAAACGTAAGTCAACCTCGATAGAAGCGAATCTAGGACCACCATATCGATGTCTTCTCCGGCACCTTTGATGGAAGAGATCGCGTGGTCTTTAAATTGTTCATCGGTCCACTCAGTCGATGCAACTCCCATAACAATAGGCGGCAACTGATCTTGTTTGGCGAGCCGATAGCACGCTGGGAGAAGCTTCTTTTGAGCGAGATCACCAGATGCTCCGAACAGGACGAGGGCGTCCGAACGAACCCTTTTCTTTTTGACACTGGAACTGGCAGTCATATTCTCCTCATCCAAAATCCGACTCCTAACCTAAAATACCTTAGAGGCTGCACTTATATAAAGTTATTAACGCAGTGCAAACATTCGGATCGACGAAAAAATGCGAAAAGTCGTACCTCTTACTGTAACTTTAGGCCGATTTCGAATATGCCGCGGTACCACGATTCAATTACTACTTCGCCAAGCCAATTTTCAAACAAAACTCATACCGGAATCGAACAGCCACTTGGGTAAAAAGCAGCTACACCTGTTCGATGACTTCACCTAGATAGTTTTCAATATCCTCAATCAAACGATCACCAGACTCTGAGACGTCCACTCCAGTACGTATCAGACTGAAGATAGATTCGCGTAACTTGTCTACCTCGGGCAAAACTACGTAGCTTCCCACCGACGAACCAGCTGACTCAGTTCCATGTCTCGAAAGTAGATGAGCAATAGTCAAATACTCCGTTAGGCTTCGTCCGATCTCGCACGATCGACCGAATACTTCCCCAACGAAGAGGACGCTACTTTGGTCAGCTACAACATCAGAGAACATCTCCACGTAATCGCTAGCACCACTAATGAGAACCTTTCCGATCTGCGGCACTCCAAAAAGATGTACAAAACCGACGTAACTGCTCTTCAGTGCTGAAGTAAGCCGTTCGACAGCTCCGTCCACGCTCTCTCCGACGATGCCAACTACGTCGCCCGCTCTAAAGGATTTGATCAAGGACTCATAAGTTACCTCTACGACGTCACTCGAGATAATTACAATTCGCGGAACAATCTCTTTTGGAAGTGGAAGTGGGCCCCGTAATAGGTCGGCTTCTCGAATCTTTTTGAATACCTCGAATAAAGGCGCATTACGTGCGTCACCTTCGACGCTCAAATCTATATAAACACCGTTGTCTATCGACATCTGATGCCCTCCCTAACGAAATCAGATGCATCGTGCACTTACTGTGTATCTTCGTGTAAGGCTATTTCGTAAATTCCTAACCACCGTGATCACCTTTTATCAATTAGCCACACTCTGATTTCAAGAGGCAGCGGTTCAACTCCCCCTCTATATCGTTATTTACGAAACGCTAAGATCTGCTCAGGCGTCGTAATGCATGCGGATTCCAAGTCCTACTAAAGTTCCAACGAGCCTTCACTTGCACTATCGGCACTAATTGGCCAGCAAAAAAGGGGCTATGATGTTTTGTTGTTGGACTGCGAGCTCCTTAAGCGCATATAACGGGAAGCGAACTTGAACGAAACGCCACCATCTACATTTGAAAAAAGCGGGCAAATAAAGTTTGCTTCATTTGGTCGTCGCGTAGCCGCTACCATCATCGACGAGCTAGTCTTCGCGCCGGCACTGCTTATCCTCTTCTACTCCTTTGGAGGGGCAGGCTCCTCCTCTGCGAGCGCGCTTCTTTTCTCTTCGCTAATTACAAGTGTGGCCAACCTCGCCTATCAGATCTTCTTTATCTTTCGCTACGGTCAAACCCTTGGAAATAAGGCGACTAGGACTATGGTGCTAAACCCGCAAGGAGAGATTCCAGATCTCGTCTCAGCTATCAAGAGAGTTCTGGTACTTATTTCATCGCAGCTACTAAATGCCGTTGGAGTTAGCTCATTCACGGTTGCACTTACGATTACCGACTCGCTCTCAATGCTGGTGAATCGAGACCGTCAGACGATACACGACCGAATCGCCCATACATACGTAGTGATACTGGAAAACAAGCCTTCACTCTAAGATACATACGTCAGTTACCTTTCTTATAGCTAAGTAGATTCAACTCCAACTAGAAAAAGGACCCAAGCGACCATATGGCCGTACTCAGCGAAACTAGCCCCATCAAAAAGCTCTCAGATTTGGTCGAAAAGATCCTTTACATCGTCGTCGGTGCCCTCCTGGTTCTAATGGCTGCAATTGTGATCTTCCAGTCCGCATTTGCATTTACGCACCTTTCCCTTACAACCTTCTTAGCCTCGGAGACGGCCTCCCTACTAAACGATGTCCTATTCGCGATCATCATCCTTGAACTTCTATCCACGGTCACAACACACCTCTTCAAAGGTGGTTTCCAGCTCAAGAGTTTCCTCGTAATCGGTATTATTTCGTCAGTCAGACGTATTTTGATTCTCGGCGCCTCCCTATCAGCGTCTAGCAACATATCGAACCGAACATTTAGCCACGAGATCATCGAACTCGGTGTCGATGCGCTCGTAGTTCTGGTGCTTTCAATCGCGCTCCTCATCACAAAGAAGAGGTAAGTTCTTCGCGTCACCCAATCGAACGACTTTCAAGGAGAGGAGAAATTCAATCGCCTCCTTCTGGTTACCTTGGAATCGAAGCTTTGTCAACTGTTGAGACACGGTTCACACTATTAGGAAATCACGCCAATATATTGTCATACAAGGCCCCTGAAATTAGGCCACCCCGGTGGCTCTGGTCGAATGCTAACGAAAACGAGAGTACCCGTTAGGTAGTTAGATGCCACAAGCCGTATTCGACAGAGACTCGATAGTTGGATAGCGTAAAAAAAACGTCTTAACGATTGGTTCCTGCCTGCGATCTCTTCTGGTCTAGACTCAAGGTAGGTATTGTTAGCTCGATCGCTGAGCTTTTGAACAAATCATTGACGAGAAAAAAAAGAGACTTCAAGCACTCGATAAACCGATGGGCTTATCAAAGAGTTTTAGCAGTAAAGGTAAATTTGGTGGGAACCAAAAGTTCCAAGAAAATTCCGAACGGCACGAAATTATCTATCTCGTTCATACTACTTGCGGTGGCTCTAGTGGTGCTGACACTTGTAATCGTAGCTACAAATCCGTCTTCTAAATCTCCAAAGACCAAAGCCTCCTCTTCATCCTCAACCACCGCACCTTCGATCGTGGCGACACTTTCGAATTCCGATCCGGTCGCAGCCCAGCTAAAGACCTTGGTCGCAACTTTATCCAACCAAGAGGCTGCTGCTGCATCTTCTGCGGGCGTTACCTATAACGGGTACATCGTTAGCCCTGTCGTCCTCGACGGAACTACCCCCCTTGCGTTGGCGGCCTTTTCCTACGATCCAAAGTCATTGAATGTAAAGATCTTCACGTACCAGTCTGGGAGTTGGTCGATATCAGATCAACTCTCCCGCCCTCAAGGTCTCGAAGCTCAGGCAAATCCGAGTTATCCCTGGATGGTTATTGGATCTTACAGTCCCGGTATCACGGTTGGAGATGTTACTCAAAACGGCGAGCCATCGTTCATGATTCCGCTGCTCTTCGCGGACAATATTCCAGGATCATTTGTGATTCAAACCTCGCCAACATCTCTATCAAGTTGGCATTACGCTAACTTCAATCCATCGAACGGCGCAAAATCCACAGATGTCTTGGCACGAAACCCCAAATTTTCCGCAACGGAGATAATTAGTTCCTACGACAATTGCACACCTAACTGTGCCTCGGGAAAGACAACGCAACAATTTTGGCACTTCGACCCAGGCAAGCAGGAATTTGTTCAAGCGGAATCGTAATTACATCTTTTGGCACCAGCTGCAGCGCTCAACGGTTGGCTGTGTAATTCCAAGAGGCAATTGGTAGTGGTAGCAAATATCCGATTCGAAAGTCGACTTTCGATACGCTATCTAGGACTACTACGTTTACGCACCTGACCTTCATCGTTGCCAGACAAACACTGCCACCCGATTCGGACCAGAGTCGAATAACTATATGAAAAAAATTGCGCCCAAGGTACGGATAACCCTTGCACAGAACCCGCGGTCCCAATTGTCAGGAAACAATTCGAAGTCAGATTAGCTGGCGCTTTGGGAGGTATTCCTTGTGCATGGCAAATCTATCTACGACCGAAGCGAGTAGTGCCTAGGTTGCCCTATCCGAGGAGATCAGGCTGTTCAGCTACGATTCGAGCGTAAAGGGGCTGAAATGAGAACCATCCAGCTAGGTGAGATCCCACCTGAGTCGAAGTCAACTTAGCCATATCGTGATCGATCAAAACCGGTTTGCCCGCTGCCTCAGCAAGGAGTTGGGTCTGAGCCGACCTATCCATAGTTATAAACCAAAAGACGGCCTCGTCGACGCTTTGACCTACCGTAAGAAGTCCGTGGTTGCGTAGAATCGCTGCCTTTCCTCCTCCTAGAGCGTGCGCAATCCTCTTTCCTTCTTCTGTGTCTAAAACCACTCCTGTGTAATCGTCGAAGACTTCATGATCATCGTAGAAGGCACACACATCCTGAGTAATGGGGTCCAGCTTCTTTCCAAGAGTGGAAAAGGCCTTCCCGTAGATCGAATGAGCATGTGCTGCAGCAACGACATCTGGGCGTGCCTGATGCACTTGGGAGTGAATTGCAAAGGCAGCAGCATTCACTGGCCAACTACCTTCAACTACTTTGCCCTCATGATTTACGAGGATGAGGTCGCTAACTTTGATCTGAGAAAAGTCCATACCAAATGGGTTCACCCAAAAGTGGTCGCTCAACTCGGGGTCTCGTGCCGTAATGTGGCCGGCGACGCCCTCGTCAAAACCCATCTTCGCGAAGAGGCGAAAACCCGCAGCTAATCTTTGCTTGCGGTGAAGACGCTCCTCTTCAACACTTTGAAACTCCGGCATCGATGGGAAGAGCATTTTAGCCACTATCAAAACCCCCGTAAAATAGCTAGTTCCCCAATGTTATCGCATCGTTGCTCAGTGGTTACGGCAAAAGCAAAGCCTTGGCAGCAATTCGTACGTCTGCGACAATCAGAGGGGCTCTAGTTGGCCAAAGAGTGAATTTACCCAAAGAGGCCGAGGAAGTGTGGTCCATCCTCGGCCTCTCCTGAGACTTTACTTACGTCCCTAGCAAATCGGTCGTACCGAGCCCGCTACCAATGAAGGCATCGGTTCAATTTACATTCCGTGACTACTCGTCTGCGACGATTGATCCGACTCGATCTGCAATAGAAGGATCTCTCTTCACCAAGATCACCGCATAGATTACTGCTATAACCAAAACCCCAAGGGCGATGTACGGATACCAACTGTAAGGTGCACTTTGGCCCGGCTTAGCTAGGTAATACAGTGGCACGAGAATCGTAATCGCTCCGAGAATTGGAAGGACTCCGTGACGAATTACATTGAACTTGTCCGGCAGATAAGTCCTGTAGTAGAAGGGCAACGCTAAGTTAGCTCCAAGATATACCACTAGAACAAGGATCGTACCCATAGTGGACGACTCGGCAAAGAAGTTGACCGGATCGAGGGTATAGCCGCCAGCAAGGTTTGAGATGGTCCATCCAATGATGATCAGCCCCGAAATTCCAATGAAAGCGAAGATTGCATTCATTGGTGTCTTTCGTTCTGGATGTACCTTACCAATCCACGAGGGCAATAGACCCTCACGGCCAGCGTTGAAGACCAACCGAGCCTGAGAGTTGGTACCAGCAATAAGTGCACCGACGGTAGAGGTCATGCCCGCGAGATATGCAAAAAATGCAGCTACGCCAAGTACACCAGTTGCCACGTCAATGAATGGAATCGGTGAGTTTCCAAGTTTTGTAACGTTGTAGCCAAAGCCACTTACAGTTGCATACGCAAAGACAACATACGAAACGACCATGATAGCAATTGATGCAAAGACTGCCTTTGGAACATTCTTCCTTGGATTATCGGTCTCCTCAGCGAGAGCAGCGGAGTTTTCCCAGCCTATGAATAGATAAATGGCAAGGGGAAATCCAGCTGAAAGGCCGGAGAGCCCATTAGTAATGTGTGATGGAAGAAATGGAGTAATCGAGAGAGATCCCCCGTGCTTGATCAGAGTTGCAATTGAGACAATGACCAAAACAACCATCTCGAATGCAAAGAAGAAGCCAGCGATCTTCGTCGAAAGTGCGATTCCGCGCACCATCATCACTACTGCCAAAGCAACCAAGATCACCGTGAAAATTCCCCAAGGTACATTTACCTTGAGATATTTGTTTACAACGATCGACATAAAACCTCCGGCAATCACAATTACCGAAGCCATCGCAACGATGTACCCTATTCCAGCGATAATCGCCGTCGTAACGGCAGAAGTAGGTCCAAAGCTCTTCCCAATAAAGGTAATGAAACCACCAGTGGAAGGTTGAGCCTTAGAGAACTCAGCGAGTGTATTTCCTAAAAATGCAATAGCAATTCCAGCCGCAACTATGGTAAGCGGCGAGGCAACACCTGCGGTAACCGCCAAGAAGCCAAATCCGAAGAAAAAGCTCATAGCGGGACCGATGTTGGCCATTGTGGCGGCTGCAATATCCGTTACTCGCAGCACACCCTTATTTAGACGGTGAGCACCTTGCGAAGGACTTTTAGATTCCCCGCTTCCCATGCCAACGTTTCCCGTAATGTCAGTGGACAAACAACTCCCCTTTCTGTTATCCAACCGCGCTGCGACGACCCCCAAACTTCGTCATCAACGTAGCAGTTACACTACTCGTAGCGTATCTAGTGACTCTAGCTTCAGCGCGACGTTATAGAAATACCAAAGGGATCATTTAACAAACACTTACGGAGTTATTTGTCAATCAAGACAATGCTTGCGACGCAATTAGAACACCAGCCGTTTCTGGGCTGCGATTTTAAGACATTCAGCCCGATCACGATTGTGAGCGGGCTGAAACAATAGCGCTAAATCTTGGGTCGCCTTAGCCCTTGGCGTCCATGGTCGTGACGAGTACTCGGGCTGCGCGGGCTTCGTCTACCCTCGATACCGGCGTTCGCGTTGGGCCATGCTTTAGTGCCTCGGATGACTCCTCGTTTGATGCCTCAATTGCAATATCGATAAGAATCTCAGCAAGACAGTCCAGCGTTGCCTTAGATTCTGTCTCTGTCGGCTCAATCATCAAAGCCTCTTCAACGATCAACGGGAAGTAGACCGTCGGCGCGTGGTAACCTCGATCTAGAAGCGTCTTAGCTACATCGAGTGCCCTAACACCGTACTTCTTCTTCAGCCCTGCAGCGGTAACTACAAATTCATGCATACAAGTCTCGTCGTAAGCAGCTGGATAGTACGGAGCGATCTTTGCCTTGAGGTAATTTGCGTTTAGTACGGCGTACTCGCTCATCTCCTTCAGCCCCTCTGCCCCAAGTGCCTTCATGAATGCGAGTGCGCGAGCGTAAACCACGGCATTTCCATAGAACGAGTGCACTCTACCTATCGATTTTTCAGGCATGATCCAAGATCCAACGCCATCAACGACGATTGGATATGGCCCTGGAAGAAACTCCGTAAGCCGATCAACCACTGCCACAGGACCTGAACCTGGACCGCCGCCACCGTGAGGCGTAGCAAAGGTCTTATGGAGATTGGAATGGACGATGTCAAAGCCCATGTCACCCGGACGTGCGACGCCAACGATCGCATTAAGGTTGGCTCCGTCGTAGTATAAAAGGCCGTCTACATCGTGGATAGCCTTTGCGATCTCCGCAATGTCCTTCTCGAAAAGTCCTACAGTGTTGGGATTGGTGAGCATAATACCGGCAACGTCGTCATTTACTAATGCTCGAAGCTTCTCGAGGTCTACTAGCCCACGACTATCTGATGGGACTGTCACAACTTTGTAGCCAGCCAGAGTTACTGAAGCTGGATTCGTACCGTGAGCAGAATCTGGAATCAAGATCGTGGACTTATTATTACCGCGATTCTTATGGTAAGCCTTCATGATGAGTAAGCCCGTCAGCTCACCTTGGGCACCGGCGGCCGGCGCTAATGTGGCTGCAGCCATTCCGGTAATTTCAGTAAGATAACGCTCTAGTTCAACGCAAAGCTCGATCCAACCTTGTGCGGCAGATGGCGGCGTCTGAGGATGAACCCCTGAAAGATTGGGGTTTGTCGCGACGGCATCTGCGAGTTTTGGATTGTACTTCATGGTGCAAGACCCGAGTGGATAACTTCCGAGGTCAACCGCGTATTGGCGATGAGTAAGGCGCATAAAGTGTGCAACCAAATCACGCTCTGAGACTTCGGGGAGGTTTACCTTTTTCGTGCGCAAATAATCGCCAGGTAGGAAATCCTTTGGATCCACCTGCTCTATGCGCGAATTTCGAATTGCACCAGTACGACGCGACTCGTGAGAAAACTCAAAGATTGTAGGTTCTACCTCTCCACCCATCAATGGTGAAGACGAGGCGCGACCGCCTGGGGCTTCTTTCAACGTTGACATCTACTTTGCCACCTCCTTTAGGGACTTTACATATGAATCAATCTGGCTACGAGTGCGCTTCTCAGTAAGTGCTATCAGCAAGGATCCATCAAAGTTGCTAATGGAGTTTGCGCCTTCTAGGGCAACCCCCGCCAAGAATCCTTCACCAACCATCGCCTCTACGACATCTGATGCACTCTTATTGAAGCGAACCGGAAACTCTCTAAGGGTGGGAGTGGAACTCCTTCGATCTAGTAACCCTTCCTCGATCAAACGGTTTTCTAGGTAGACACGCGAGCTAAGGGAACTTCTGCCTACTTCGTAGAATCCCTCCTTGCCCCACCAGCTCATTTGGATGGCGGCCCATACGGCCATAAGGGTCTGATTTGTGCAAACATTCGAACTCGCCTTTTCGCGGCGAATGTCCTGTTCGCGGGCGCGAAGAGTCGTTACATAACTTGTACGATCCTCGGTGTCGACCGTCTCACCAACTAAACGACCCGGTAGCAACCTAACTAGATCCATGGTTACGGAAAAGAGGCCGAGATATGGGCCACCGTAGGAAAGTGGGATACCTAGCGGCTGTCCTTCTGCGATTGCTATGTCAGCCCCAAGCTCACCTGGTGACTTTAGAAGGGAGATCGCAATCGGATCATAAGCTACGATCAGAAGTGCGCCTGAATCGGTAGCCAGCTTTCTAGCTGCTGCAATATCCTCGATAAAACCAAGGAAGTTGGGGTAGCCAACCACATAGGCAGCAACCGTGGAGTCAGATTCGGGCCAGATAGTGCGCCCTTCTTGATCAACTTTCGCGGTAACTAATTCGTGGCCCGGCCCCTCGGCAAATGTAGAAGCTACTCCCCTCCAATTGGGATTCACCCCTTCACTTAGGACAACTTTGCTGCGCCGGGTTTTAGCACAGGCCAAATTGATAGCCTCGACGAGCGCCGAGCCTCCGTCGTAAAGCGAAGCATTAGTAATCGCTAGTCCGCTAATGCGAGAGATCATGGTCTGAAATTCAAAGATCGCTTGCAGGACACCCTGTGCAACTTCTGGTTGATAAGGAGTATAAGCGGTAACGAACTCGCCCCTAAGTCCAAGGGTCGAGGTCACCGTAGCTATGTCATGGTCGTAAGATCCACCGCCGGCAAAGCAGACGAGATCGATACTTGCGTTGCGATTCTTCTTACCATAGGCAGCTAGTTCGTCGATTACCTCTACCTCCGAGAGCGCCTCAGGTAGATCTAGCGAACGGCGTAACTGCAGTGCGATCGGAATCGTGTCGTATAGTTGCTCGAATGAAGTCAAACCCATGAATTTGAGCATTGATTCAACTTCGTCGCTCGTATGAGGCGTAAACGACGACAAGGGACCACCTTCCTTATTTATAAGACTTTAAAAAACTACTTGCTACGGGATATGCGTAATCGACTTTAAAGCTCAGTCACAAAGCTCCAGAGCAACATCGCTCACTATCGCACTCCGCTTACTTCTTTTTAGCCACGAACGGCATCTTGACGACAGTACCCGATATCGAACGTTGGCCACTCGTAACGTCAACCCGGGTCCCCTCTTCAAGGTATCGGCTTGAAAAAGCGATAGCGATTCCTTTACCAAGGATCGGCGAGTAGTTGCCCGAAGTCACTTCACCAAGAACTTCACCATCTAACTGCAGTGACATATGATCCCTAAAGGGCTGGCGAGAATCGCCCAAGATTCCGACAAGGTGGCGCTTGACACCAGCTTCCTTCTCGGCCACCAGAGCCTCTCGGCCAATAAAATCTCCCTTTTCAAGGGCTACAACCCATCCCAAATTAGCCTGAAATGAGGTTATGCCATCGCCTAATTCGTGCCCGTGTAGCGGAAGAGCGGCTTCAAGGCGCAAAGTATCGCGGGCACCTAAACCTGCCGGTGTTATGCCTGCCGCGATAATTTCATGAAGGAGTTGCCGAGCAATGGAGTTGGGGGCTGCAATTTCGATGCCATCTTCGCCGGTATAGCCGGTACCTGCGACCACAACTTCCGTGCCGCGGTAGTCGATACGTTCCACATGAAAACGCTTTACCTGAGCAAATCGCTCATCTACTTTCGCTACTTTGGATCGAGCATTTGGTCCTTGAACTGCTAGTACACATCGATCCAGGGTTACATCAACGCCGCCGATCGTTCCAATTACCGACGATGTATTGGACGCATTAGGCATTACATCGAAACGATCATCACCTACCCACCATACGATGATGTCGTCTACCACCGATGCGGAGCGATTGAGGTGGTGAGTATATTGGGCCCTGCCTACCCCAATTTTGTTGAGATCATTGGTGAAGGATCGCTGCAAAAGGTCGAAAGCTTCAGAACCTTCAAGTCTTACCGTTCCAAGATGCGATACGTCGAAGACGACAGCGTCGTTACGACAAGCCAAGTGCTCGGCCACAGTTCCGGAGGTATACGAAAGCGGCATGTCCCAACCGCCGAAAGGGACCATTTTCGCCCCAAGATCGACGTGATCTTGCCATAGATGAGTGCGTTTCATTTCCACTACATAGACAATAGTTGAGCAATCCTATAAAAAAGTGGCCTATCTTATTGCGATTACAAAAAATAACGCCATTTTTGGCAAAACGACGTTATTCAAAACTAATACACTCGAGATATTTGGTTGTGACCGATTACTAAGATTTATATCGAAGCTCGGAGGGATCCGCCACCACTAGCAACGCTGTATGAGTCGACACTCTTTCCTTCACTTGAAGCAAAGTGAACAATCTCTGCGTCAAGACCGTCTCTAATTCGTCCAACCGATAGCAACATCGAAAACGCCATCTGGTTACCGTTCATAAGGTCCACAAGATCGTCACCATCTTTTGCGAAGATAGTCTTGCCATTTCCAACGATCACCAACTGGGGAGGATTTCCCGCTAAGTCATCGAGCTTAGTGAGAGACTCAAGGGCACTTCTCACCGCTTGAAGGGTTAGACCTTGATCGAGAAGTTGCTTTATTAACTTCAGCTTGAGAAGGTCCTGATAGGAATACTGTCTTTGGCTCCCCGAGCCCTTGGCGTCTGTAATTGAAGGACGCACCAGGTCGGTACGAGCCCAGTAATCGAGCTGTCGATAGGTAATTCCGACGACTTTTGCAGCTTGATGGCCACTAAAACAGAGCGATTCAGTTGCTAGCATCTACCGATTCCTAACCGTGTTTTTCCTATCGATGCAAATTACATCGACGTAAAGAATATACACCTTTATTTCATTAGTGTAATTCGCTTGAAATTTACGAGAAGTCGTCTGGGCGAAGTTGATTCAAAAAGTCGCGAAAATCATCAATAACGTCGGACTCATCAACCTCAATCTCGTCACTTTCGCCATCACTGTCGCCCTCGGCGATCACGACGCCTTCATTTGCAAGTAGATCCTCGTTCACAAAAATCGGAGCGCCAACGCGCACCGCGAGAGCAACGCCATCACTTGGTCGTGCGGAGACAATCTTCTTTACACCTTCGGTGTAGATGACCAATTCGGCGAAGTAGTTACGATCTCGAAGTTCCGTTACGTCGACCCGCGCTAATGTTCCACCGTATGAAGCGATTACGTCGAGAAGAAGATCATGCGTAAGGGGTCTTGAGGAAGCCACCTTTTGATGGCCCAAGGCTATCGCCTGTGCCTCAGAGGAGCCAATAAAGATTGGAAGCGATCGATGTGGATCGTTCAATTCACGTAACAGAATTAGCGGCGTGTTGGTTCGTATGTCAACTCGTACGGAAGCAAGTTCAACTTCGATCATGACTCTACCTTAGACATTCTTCTAAAGAAATAATAGGCATCAATACACCTCGTACTTCAACAATTTACCAACGCAGTTACATGTACTGCCAATTACCTAGATGCGACCACGGCGCATAGCTCAACCAAAGCTACTTGCCGTAACCTTCGAAGAGATCGTTCAACATCTCACGCATCACCATAGAGCGAAATCGTTCGAAGTTTTGCTCCAATATCGCAGCCTGTTCAACTGCCTTACGTTTGGCCTTCGAATTACGGGATGCAAGAGGGCTCGTTACCAGCTGCGAAATGTAGGAAAAGTCTTTAGTGACCGACAATTTGATGGATCGAAGATGTCGAGGTGCAATTCCAATTATCGAAAGGGACCTGGCTAATTCGACTAGATCAAGATAATGTTCTGCGATAATCGCAACGCCTTGATGCTTTTTAACCTTCACGAGACCAAAATCGGCACACTCATTTATGAACTGCTCGCTCGCACCGCTTCGCCGCGCAAAATCCTTGACACTTAAGTAGTCGGCTGGGATATGTAGTTCGTAGGACGGAGTATCGAGCACCCCACGCGGCTCTTTCCGCTTCCTCTCCGCACTCCTTTCCGTAGACGACGCAGCCTGTTTTGTTCGAGCAGATCGCATAATCTCGTTTACGACTTCTGGCTGATCAACGGCTAAGATTTCCCTATTGGTTACCCCATCAACTTTGGTAGCCCTTTGAGCGACGCTACGAGTCCGCCTAGTAACCCCCTGAGAATCACCTTTCGATAACGACGTCATCGGCGAGGTGCTATGCGAAGTTACTTCATCGGTAGAAAGCGTACTCCTACTTGGCCGTGCCTTTGGCGCTAGGGATCGCGGCGCTCCCTTTGATGAACCATCTGCCGGTGGCAAGACCACATCACCCTCTAAGGCAGCTGAGACCGCAGGTAATCCACTCTGAGCAACGTCTGCTTCAGTGGAAGAAGTGCTTATGACGATAGTTTCCATCGCCTCCTGGAGTGCTACTGTGAACTCACTATCAGACTTCTGATCGCCGTTGCCATTCACCGACCGATGATTGACAATTGCTTCACCACGGAATGGCTCTTCATTTGAATCAAGAGACTGAAGATTGCCCCCGTTCAATTGCTCGACGTCGGCAACGGCCATTATTTGATCGGAGGTAACGGCGACGTCAGAGATCACCAGGACGGGATCGCCGATTAGCGCAACGGTTTCACCGTCTTTAGGATTTGGCAACTGAGTCGAAGCCGCCTTCGAGACTTTGGTACCTCGTCCCTTGCTAGGGGGGACGGAAGCTATCGATGAGACCTCTATCTCAGGAAAACTTTGACTACCGTCACCAGCGGCTTCATAGTCCTTTACGATTCTCATGTACTTGCGACGGTCGAGAGAGGTAGTTTCAACCTTAACCTCGTCGGTATCGATTGAGTCTTCGACGGCTACTAGATCCTCTTCAAATCCCAACAGAGGTTGATCGCTTCGTTGAAGATTCCCCTTGCTTCCCATTCGCTTTCGTATTACCTCAAGCGGTACGCCTAAATCTCGCTGGGTACGTAAAATTCTCCGAATATCTTCGATGTCACCCTCGCAGAACTTTCGAAATCCACTTGGCGCACGCATCGGCTTTATCAGACCGATCGACTCCCAGTATCGAATCTTCGATACTGCCACACTGGGAAATTCATCCCTTAGCTTTTCAAGCACTTGCCCGATCGTAAAGTACGAGGACGAAGGAAGGGCCATTATTTAATCCTTTGGAACAACGATTATGAGTAGCCTGTATTTTCCGATCTGAACTTCATCCCCGCTACTCAAAACGGCAAAGTCAACGCGGTCGTGATTCAGGTAGCTACCATTCAATGAGCCGACATCGGTAATCACGAAGTCATCGCCCTCGTGCACGATTTCACCATGGCGACGACTCACAGTAACATCGTCGAGGAATATATCGCTTCCTGGATGGCGGCCAATTGTTGTCTTAGCCTTATCGAGCGAAAAAGAGGTACCCGCCGATGGACCGCCCTTCACAACTACTAGTGCGGTACCAGGTTTAGCATCTTTTACCAAACTTGAGATGAGATCGTCACTTAGGTCACTCGAATAATCAGAGATATGAATTGCTCCGGTCGTCTCCTCGCTACGCCCACGAAGTGCTACTCCACAAGAGGAGCAGAAGTTAGAACCACTTTGATTTAAGTGACCACAGTGATGGCAGATCAAATAACCACCTCAACCCTTCAAATTTGGTGACCCAAAACGAATCAGAGTTGAAAGAGTCTACCCTCGGGTGAGCTCTTCATACTCTTCTGCGGAGATGGTATCTGCTCCACCGTCTCCTTCAAATGCAATCTCAAAGATCCAACCATCCTCGTACGGTGAGGAGTTGATAAGCTCAGGAGCCTGATCAAGACTGTCGTTTACTGCGGTTATCTTTCCGGTAAGAGGAGAGTAGATGTCGGAGACAGATTTGGTCGACTCAACCTCAGCGATTGACTCGCCGACGCCAACCTCTTGACCTACTTCAGGCAACTTGACATAAACGATGTCGCCAAGTGCATCCTGAGCGAACATCGTAATTCCTACGCGAGCACTATTACCGCTTATCAAGGCCCACTCGTGATCTTTTGTATAACTTCTGTCGCTTGGATTAGACACCCAACACCCCTAATTTGTCCCGAAAAACCAAAAACCAAAAACCCTGAACTCGGCGCCTGCCTCGAAAATGCGAATTGACATTTGGCAGATGTGCGATCGAGTTCATCATATCTTACGACCTCGCCGATCGCCTTCGAGGCAAAATCGACGATGGAAATCAAATATTCTTCCAACCTGCTCTATTGCTCGTCCTTAAACGAAATTCGGCCCCTGAAGTGCTGTTTCGCCTATTTATAGCGAACCACAATAGATAAGAAAATGGCTGTCCTGCCGCCCAATTCAAATGTTAAAGCGAACAATTGCTACAAATGCAATCCAAACCCTCCGAGACTTCGTGGCGAAGCAATTGCAAGAGCTGAAAATGGCGGGGCTGAGAGACTAGAACCTAACGAAGGCGACCACCGGAAGCGTCAGAGACGATGATGGAGATTCTCTCGCGTAATCGATTCAAGATCGCTAAAGCTTCCATCTCGTTTTTTCCTTCAACAAAGATGTGCGTAACAGGTTCCACCGGATCAGGAACTACGAGATACCAAGTGTCATCCTGTTCAACATAAATTCCGTCGAGAAGGATGGTGTGGCGATCTCCTAAGCCGTCCAAGAGAATCCGCATAACCATTCCCTTTGACTCCCAGGGCGTCACAATGGAGTCAGACACAACCCGTACTTGATCCACCTCTGACGCTACGTGAGAGAGGATATGGCCTGTCACAGCGAGAAGCGAAAGCAACTGAACAAGGGCGGCACAGCCATCAAAACCAGGTAGAAAGTCAGGAAAGATATAGTTGCCATCTACTCCCGCGACAAGGTCACAACCGTTTGTGCTCTTAGTACCTGCCTCCATCAACCCCGAGGTTGAACGCTTGGTGTAAGTTAGTTCGCCGCCAAAACGCTCGACCGCCTTGGCAAGTGCAAGCGGTGAGCCAACAGGAGCTGCAATCTTGGCTCCCTTATTCGCCTCTGCCATCAGTCTGGCAAAGACGATCTGAGACTCATATCCGGAGAGAATCCGACCGCTGTTGTCAACGAGAGTAATCCTCTCGCCAACCGGGTCAATCGCCACTCCGAACTCAGATCGCGAATTGACTACAAGGTCACTTAGGCGAGTTAGGTTCGCTAAAGGATCAGAGTCGATGATTCGCTTTGTAGACGAGAAGGGGTTTATGCCGAGTACATCCCCTCCCAACTTTGCAAGTACAGACGGGAAGATGTGGGACGAAACTCCAAAACCATAGTCAACTACAAACTTAAAGTTACGATCGCGGATTGCGCCTAATTGAGCGTGTTCAAGGAGGCTCTGGGTGTAAAACTCGGTATTTCTGGCCGGAAAGTCAAGCTCCCCAAGCTCGGAGGCGAGCACATTTCTGTAGTCCTCACGGGCCAGGCCTCGCTCAATCTTTCTCTGCGACGCCTCGTCGAGGTCGACTCCATTTTGATCGACGAAACGAATGACGACCGACTCTGGATCACGCGGATCGAGAACTACGGCCACGCCACCCTTACTCGAAGTGTTTTTGACGTGATATCGAAGTGCAGGGATAGGCGCTACTTCTAGGTCGGCTACGTCGATACCGACTGCGTTCAATCCGACCATTATTGCCCGCTTCAACATACGGGCAGCTCTAGAAGAGTCCCGAGCAGTTGAGATCTTAGAACCCGGCTTCAGTGTAGAACCAAAGGCCATAGCGAGGCGAAGGGCGAGTTCGGGGCCGATGTCCACGTTGGCAATGCCCATTACGCCCTCTGGTGAGAAGACACTCCGCGTACCTTTGGACTCCCAAACTATCGAAGTTAAAACCGTTGCTCCTGATTGAACAGTCTTGGAGGGGTAAACTTTTACCTTTGAAAATAGCTGGGCACCGTCACCTACGTAGCAATCGGACCCTAGGACAACACCATCTTCGCTGTGAACGCTTCGTCTGATGTCACAAGATTTACCAACTATTGTTCCGCGGATCAAACTCCCTTCGCCGATGTAGACGTTTTCATGAAGTACCGATCTGTCGATCTCAGCCGAGGTAGAAATACGTGAGTTCGATCCGATAACGCTGTAAGGTCGAACTCTTGCATCCGGACCTATTCTGCAGTTGTCGCCAATCACGACTGGACCCTCTACAAGGGCAGTTGGGTGAATTTCACTTCCGTCACCAAGGTATATCCCCTTGTCCATCATGAAACCATCTAGTTCAACGTTGACCTTATTGGTGAGGATGTCGGTGTGCACGCTGAGGTATGCCTCAAGTGTTCCCACATCCTCCCAATATCCCTCACAGATCATCGCATGTATTGATTTGTCGTCTTCAAGAATCTTAGGGAAGACGTCTTGCGAAAAGTCGAGAACTTTGCCGACTGGAATATAGGAGAAGATATCTGGCTCTAGGACGTAAATACCAGTGTTGATGGTGTCAGAGAAGACCTGTCCCCAAGTTGGCTTCTCTAGGAATCGTCCAACCGTTCCGTCTTCGTTTGTGGTTACGATTCCAAACTCAAGAGGGTTTTCCATCGACTTGAGACCGATAGTCGCCATCGCTTCGTTATCTACGTGAAACTTGACGAGGGCGGAGATGTCGATATCGGTTAGGACGTCTCCAGAAATTACTAGAAATGTGGAGTCGAGTTGTTCGCGGCAGTTACCAACCGATCCCGCTGTGCCGAGGGGAGAGTCTTCGTTAGCGTAGCTAATTCGAATTCCAAATTCACTACCATCACCGAAGTAGGTTCGAATTGCGTTTGCCATAAAGGCAACCGTTATGACAACTTCATCGATTCCATGCTTCTTCAAAAGTTCGATGATGTGCAAGAGCATCGGTCGATTTGCAATCGGAAGCATCGGCTTTGGAGCTGTAGCCGTCAAAGGACGAAGCCTCGTTCCTTCACCGCCCGCCATTATTACTGCCTTCATGCGATCCCCTCTCGCTAAGCCCTCAAACATGTTCTATTTAGGCTATTTGAACGCCTATAGATAAACGTAGATACTTTTAGTCAATTTCGAACATCATTTTCGATTGCGACACCACGTATTGACTATTTTCTTGCAAGTGAATCTGGACTCAACCCCTTCAGTAGCGGAATTAGGACCTTGAAGAGGTACCAATATCCGGCGTAATAGAGAATCGCGATCCCAAAAACGGTAAGTGCAATTGCGATATCGGCTACGAAGTGAAGGTCGGGGCTCTTGCTTTGTCCAAGAATAATTCCAGGAAGGGCACAAAGTAGCGCCAAGGTTCCCGCTTTACCGGCAAATATTACGTCGATTCGGTACCTGAATCGACTGAAGACAAATGAGGTGAGAATCGAGATTGCAATCTCTCTAAACAAGACAATGACCGCGAGATACCAGGGAATCCACCCCTCGATGAATGCAGTGACACCGATACTCAAGATCACGATCCTATCGGCACTCGGATCTATGATTTTTCCAAGTTCAGAGACTTGATTCAACCGCCGAGCGAGATAACCATCGAGAAAATCAGTGGATCCGATAAAGGCGATAAGTACTGTTGCTGCGATGTATTGCCTTCTTCCTACGGCGAGGTAAATCGCAACAGGTAGAAGTGCGAGCCTGGAGATGGTAATAACATTTGGCAGCGTCAACACCTTATTACTAGCAGAACCCACCTCTAACGGAGACTTAGGATCGGTCTCTTTAGGGTCTTGGCTTGGCATTTCAAATTCCCTCCCCACCAATAGACGTTAGCCGAACGATCTTACCCGAATTAATTTGGAATATATCAAGGTCACGTGCGACTTCGACATACCCCGTATAACTCTGCCGAACTAGGTCCCCCACGACATCTGGATCATTGGGGTGAGCAACATGTGTGACTATGACTCCACTCACCTTGGCATCGTTGCATAGTTGAGCCACTTCCATAGCGTCCATATGGATCGCTTTGCCTGAACCTTCTTTACGAATCAGGTAGGTTGACTCCGTAATGAGGGTCGATCCGCCCGGTATTGACGCCGCCAAATCAGAGCTATACGCACTGTCACCGCTATAGAAGAGCGTCTCACCCGATTGTGCTTTCAAACTTATCGAAAGTGAACCATCGACATGACTTACTCCGCCGAAGCCAACCTCAACTCCTTCGATCGTGCTAAGTTCACCAGCAGCAACTACTCTTCGCTCGAAGATATCGAATATAGATCCTGCGGCGAAATTTGATAAAAAATCGTGAGTAATTCGCGAAGCAAAGAGTGGAATTTTATCTCTCCGAACCTCACCATTTGGGACAAACTTTAGGTAGTGGTACCACGAAATAATGTCCGCTAGGTGGTCGTGGTGGCGGTGACTCAGGAAGACTGCTCCGATATCAAACGGGTCGTGGACCTTCAAAAGGTTACCGAAAGAGCCATTCCCGGCGTCAAGCAAGAAGCTAATCCCATCGATAATCACAAGGTAGCTCGAACACTGCCGAGAGGGGCTCTGATAGGACCCAGCCGAGCCAAGAATCTTAACCTTCAAAGACTCAAACTCCCCTTTTTCACAACACCTAACTTTCATCCAGAATCGCAACTATAACGACTACTTCATACGGATGGCGCTATTTTCAGTGCACTAACACCTACCCTAAATGGAGTTAGGCGAAGTCTCGACGCTAAAGCCTTCTGGACTAGGTAAATTCGCCGTAAGTGCCAAAAACAATAGGTCATCAACGAATGACAATTCTTGCCTTCGAGTTTGAAATGCCAATCGAAATCGACTGAGTGTGCGCTGCCATTCATCTAGCGACATGGGCGAAAGATGCAACAACTGTCGCACTTTCTACGATTTCAACTGATGCATACAAAATTTCTCAGGAATCTTTCAGATCCGACACCAAATAGCGATGAATGATACATATGCTTTGAAACCGAGTAGGTAATTTTTAACGCGTGTTCCTAGCGCACTTTTGCGCCACGAGGGGGATAGATGTTTCGCACTCTTATTGGTTTCGCACTGCCGATTGCGAGCATGGTATTTCTCGTCGTTGGACCCATTCTCGGATGGGAGCGCCACAAAAAGAAGATGGAGAGGGCTCGCTCCGAGCGCGCCAAGAGCCACAGCTTAGAACGCGCAAAACTCGTGGCGACCAACCACAAGAAGACAAACACCATAAAACTAACGGGTGTACTCAACCTTGATTCGACAATTCTGATCGGCTATGTTCGCGACTTTCCAAGCGACGGAAGGCTAGCACCTGGAGAAAAAGTCAACGGGAGTGGTTCGGTAAGCGGAACCTGGGTCGCATTCTCAGACATTATCGAGACTGGCCATATAAACCAGCTAAGCGACTGGACAAAAACCGAAGTTGATCTCGTTTTTACGGTTGATGACACCTCGGCAAAGCTGCACTTCGTAGAGCCGATATCTCAGATGCAAGTTAGCCTTCAACTCACGCCTTCCGCATAAACCAAAAATCAGATCATCCGAGTTTCTTATTCGTTTCAAAACAAATGTGTATCACTTCACGAATGAAAGAGAACATTCCTGTGAAGTGGGCCTTCAGAGTTAGTGATACCAACCAAACAAGGGCTGATAACGCTGCAAACGACGTACACTCACGCAGCTGAGGTGTAAACAGCCTAAACTGGGGAAAAGATGGCTACCGATATTAGTTACATTGTTGCGTTTGGAGGAGGAGTCATCTCTTTTGCCTCCCCGTGCGTTTTGCCCCTCGTACCTGCTTACCTGTCTGTCATATCCGGCGTTGATATCAGAACGGTATCCGAGTCAAAACAGCCACAGCCGCGAATCTCCAATCAGTTAGTTGAATCCTCTACAGCTGGTTCAAATGCAGGCATAACACGGGAAAGAGACACTTCCACCAATTCGGGTCGTCTGACAACCGATCAATCCAACTCGTATGAATTAGCGGAATCCCATTACGAGAGATCACCTTATATTCAAGTCGCAAAGGCAACTTCTCTGTTTATCGTCGGATTCACTATCGTCTTCGTCATACTTGGAATGACGGCAACCGCTGTTGGTAGATCGATCTTTCAAAATCATATCTTGATAAGCAGAGTTGGCGGAGTTTTGGTGACCCTCATGGGCCTCTTTATAATCCTAAGTTCGCTTACTTCCAACTCGCTACTATCGCGGGAATTTAGATTTCACTCGAACTTCAAGAAGTTAGGCACCTTCGGACCCCTCTTGGCGGGTGGAGCGTTTGGCTTTGGATGGACACCGTGCATAGGGCCAATACTCTCGTCCATACTGTCCATCGCAGCCTCACAAGGGTCGATTGGCAAGGGCGCCTCACTCCTAGGTGTGTACTCACTTGGATTAGGCGTGCCATTCATGGCAATGGGACTTGGATTTTCGAAGCTAAAGAGCTCATTTGACTTTATCAAGCGCCACATAAGAGGCCTATCAATGACCTCTGGTCTCTTCTTAGTAGCCTTTGGAATTCTATTGGCATTTGATCGATTTTCAATCGTCACGGTCTACCTGAACAGCTTCTTTACGTCGATCGGCCTCTCAAAGTTGATCTACCTCGGCTAATGGTTCACTGTCGGATTGTCACTTCAGAGAATTGACTGTGCTTGCGATAGTCGATGCCATTGCGCTCTGCTCCTCGATTGCAGCTGCGATCCTCTCAAAACGTTCGCCATTTGAGGTAACCTTCGCGACGATATTAGCAAAACTGTTCACAGTATCTTGAATCAGAGCGTCACCCTCAGCGGTTCTCTCCAAGATAGCTCCAACTATCTCAACTAAAGAACGGGCGTCGTCGCGGATATCTGAGATCATCGACGTAATCTGCGTAGCCGATTGCCTCGATCTCTCAGCTAGGTTACGCACTTCGTCGGCCACTACAGCAAAGCCAAGACCAGCAGATCCCGCACGCGCAGCTTCGATCGCCGCATTGAGTGCGAGCAAATTGGTTTGATCAGCAATCGACTTGATCGCGGTAACGGTAGAGTCGATGGCCTCCATCTTTTCGGAGAAGCCCCTGATGCGTTCTTCAGAGTCTGCTACATAACGAGCTGCCTCTTCCATCGCAGCAGACGCTCGCTCCGCCGCCCTCTGCCCATCGGCTGATGCATCGATAGCACCCTTAGCAGTCTGAGCCGACTCTTGAGCCATCATCGCCACTTCAGATGTCGCTTGGCTCATCTGCTCGGTGGCATCGAGAATGTACTGAAACTCCGCACCACGTGTCTTTGTGGTACCTCGTAGATCTGTCATAACGCATCCCCTCTATCGCTGGAACAGATACTCGCATATCCAAAATCAAGTACCAGCAAAACTCTAAGAGAGGTTATCGGAAGGTATTCATCAAATCTTTTACAAAAAATTGCGAACTTCAAAATGAAACTAACCATGCTATCGAGGGTGAGTTATAAGGTAAGTTTTTCTAAATCGGCAGAGAATAATTTACAAATTAACAATTCTGTAAAAGATTAGCGAACTTGGCTTATGAGCAAAAAAGCAACTCAAGCCCACTATCGGGCGGCACCTCGACCCGGCTGCGAGACAGCATCTTCCGTGACCCAATTTACGCGTTCAACTAGCAACAACTAACAGCGCTGTTGATAAGCGGTTAAGATTCACGGGACCGATGGTTCACATCGCACTCCGAGAGAAACATACCGCGTTAAGGAACTAATGGCGTAAGTGAGATGGATCCGCAACGACCGTTAGATTCTGATTCAAATTTAAAAAACCCTCTCCAAAAGAGATTGAAATAGCCCAACCAAGTCGCCAAAGAACATCGCCTTCTCTTAAGGAAGAGATGGCGCAACAAAAATACGCGATATCACCGAGAATAGAATGTCCTTGATGGAATATTGTAAATTCATGGCTTTCAACGAAGCAAATGACGAAATCCCATCGATCTATTGCACTTGGAAAGGCCGACGACGGAAGAATACTTCATTTATCCCAGACGAGCTACCCTCTCGGCCCTCATAAAGTTAACAAAACCTCTGAACCGAATACACGCGTTATCAAGAGCGAATTATCTTGCAATCTATCTATCATTTGTGACCCGCATCGAGATGCTCGTCGCTGAGACATCCGACGCTGCTACCACTTGCATGCTGGGTCAATCATCAATTCCGATGGGCCCGACGGCCGAAACCGGAAATCTCTGACGTACTTCATTTCAATTCCTTCACCTTTACATCTTGTTCCTCCCACGCAACAAGTCACTTGGGAACTAAAGTAGGGCGCATCACGCCTCATGAATAAATCTAAAATTCGCAAATAAAGCTAATCTTATGCAGATTTTACGCGATAAACGATAGAGCGTATTATGAAAGAAAGATAAGAAACCAAACCTTAAAAAAGGAAATCTATTATTCCTGAACCTCGGGGCTGCAACGATCAAGGGATTTACGGGTCATTCAGTGCGGAAACAAGTCAAAAAAGGTAGTGTCAAAGATATAACAAAGATATAATTCGAGGCACCCAACTCTACAACTGGCTTAGCGATTCACCTACAACGCTACCTTTAACCACCGGATCCAAGGGGAGATGGATAGGGGCATTTGTCATTGCCGGCAGCGTCATGGGTCTGATTGTGACGCTCGCAGCAGGTGCCGCTTCGCACTTTGAATTCAATTACTTTTCCGATACAACTTCTCTGATAGCTGGAATCACAATTTACGCCAATTCAGAGAGAATTTCTCGAAGGGGAATAATGGAATAGTAGCGGGCTGTGCCGCCCTAATTACAGTCGAAAGATCGACCGGCTACAGTAAAGATCCTTCCATCGTCGCTATCGTCTTTTACGTATGGGTCGCTCTATATGTGTTTTCATTTTTATCGACGGCGGAATCGCTATTTCATGTCGCTCTTATCATACTTGAATACACAGCAGCACTAATTTTTGGAACAAGACCTAATGCTCCATTAGCAGATTGGATACTCATCGTTTCAACTGTGACAGTAGCCTCAATTACATCGGGGTATATAAATTATACCGTACGTAAAATTGCGATCACTGATCCATTGACATCTTTATCTAATCGTAAAGGATGGGACCTAGCTGCACCTCGTGAAATATCTCGGGCCATACGAAATCAGGAATTTATCTTGCTTGCGATGATGGACCTAGATGCCTTCAAAGAGATAAACGATACCGATGGACATCAAGTTGGAGATAAGATTCTGATCGAGACAGCCATGGCGCTCCTCCAAAGTGTACGACCATTTGATGTAGTAACCCGTTGGGGAGGCGATGAGTTCATCTTCCTCGGGCTCCTAAGTGAACCAAGTGATGCGAAATCACTGATTGAGAGGTTGGTCACGAATGTACAAAAAGTAAGTTCAACGTCTTGTGGGGCCGTCATTGCTACACCAGACAAACAGCTTGAAGATATGATCTCAGCTGCTGATAAAGCCCTCTATGAAGCTAAACGCAATTCCGAAAAGCGTTATCAATTTGTCGAAATGTAAACTTTTACGGATACGGAATCGGTACGAGAATCAATTAAGCACCAATCATAAAAGCAATTTTAGAATCGCTTCCTATCATGCCCGCACTAAAACGGCTCTCCTCAGAGGAGATATTTACGGTAGCAAATCTTCAAAATCAATTCTAAAACTTTGAATTGCTCGCGAGCGAATCTCTTATCGATGCACACGCGCTATTGGTTAACCTATTACGACCTGCAAAATTCGAATGCGCCACCCGCGGATAAAGCGCAAAGAAATTACTCAATTTAATTGCACCACTCCTTAGCCTCAACTACGTAAGTTCAGATGGCAGGAAATGAGGTGTTTGGCTTCGTATAAGTGTAGATCAATATCTGACCACAACTATAAATTCCGCAAGCCTATTTACAGCGACCCAAAACTAAAAAGCTCGCAGCGACGGCTTCAGAAAAAAGCGATTCGGCTAACTCTGTCCTGAGTCGATGAACCTTCCCTCCCACCTTACTCGCCTTCTAATACCCCATTCGGTAGATCTATTGGAAGACGAACTACTACTAAGGCTCCCCCATCTTCATGGTTCTCTACTTCGACTGACCCTTGATGCGCATGGACCAGATGCTTGACTACGCTAAGACCCAAACCAAAGTTGGTTGAACCCGAACTTACGAACGGTTCGAAGACACGATCGATCATTGCACTATCAAAACCCTCGCCATGATCACGAATACTAATCGTTGCCCAATTCAGGTCTCTGGAAATCGATATTTCTACGATGTCGCCTGGCCTGCTATGTCGAATCGCATTCGCAGCCAGATTTTCCACGATCTCGCCAACACGCACCGCGTCAATGAAGCAGGCGAGTGAATCTTTTACGTCTAGGACTAAAGGAACATCTGCAGTCTTTGAATAGTGAGAAAGGCTGCCTAATGACGAAGAGACCACCTGCTCTAGGTCGCAATAGGTCAATTCCAACGGAATTACATGACTTTGGCCCTGAGCAACCTTTAGAAGCCCTTCGGTTAGGTAAATAAGTCTGTCGACCCTTTTATCTATTCGATCGAGCAACGCCTCACAGTCGCTTTCTGGAGAATCCGACCAACGTGAGTCAAGCTCTGCTCTCATTCCGGCTAGCGGCGTTCTCAATTCATGACTAGCTGAGGCAATAAATCGACGCTGTAGTTGCGCGGATTCATCGATCTTGGTTAAAAAACTATTGAGAGTGTCAGCTAATGATGCCAATTCATCGCCAGTCCCTGGGTTGCCGAGACGATCTGATGAATGATCGTTGGATAGTTCTTGCGCCTGTTTGCGCATTCGTTCAACCGGCTTCAAAACTACGCTCGCAAGTAGACCTGCTCCTACACTGGCAAAAACCACCGCACAAAGGCTACCGATTATTAAGATATCCTTTGCGATATCCAGGGCATCAACAACTTTGTCAGTAGAACTTCCAACAATTGCGATGTACCCGTTAGTCGATGGAATCCGCTCGATCAGAACTAAGAAGGGGCTCGTAGATCCAACATGGGAAATAGACAAATACTTGGCCGCACCGCCAACAGACGAAATTTGACTATTTGAAATAATTGGCTTGAACCCAGCTGCGATCGTCGAATAAACCACCTCGTCACCGCTGGTAACGATCTGAGACAATGATTGATCAGGTTCGAGAACTAGCCCACTTCCCGTAGAACCTAGATGAATCAAGTGGTCCTTGGCAGCAACCTGCAACCGGTTCATCCGACCCCTCAAGGATCGCTCCAAAGTAGCTCGCGTTGCCGAACCTAGGTATGCATCGAAACCAATACTAGAGATAACTACTATGAAGATAGTGAGTGCGGCAACCGATAGGACTATCCGCATTCGCATCGACAAATTAGTTACGCCAACTTTCATCCAAACACCAGCCGACCGAGTAGATAGTTTTGATCAGGGGAGTACCAATTTCGGCCTCCAATTTTCGCCTCAACTGATGAACGTACCAATCCAACGTCGCGTCAGAGAGAGCTGAGCCTTTATTCCTCAGGATCGTCTCAACTGTATTACGAGTAAGGATAACACCAGGTCGCTTGAGAAAAAGTCTAAGGATCTCGAACTCTCTTGGCCTAAAGTGCATGGTCTTATTCTTGTAGATAACAGTCTTATCTATAAAACTAAGAGTGAAAGCACCTATAGTCTCAACCATATCAGGGCTTAGTAATCGAGCTAGCGAAACTTTCGAATCAGCTCGATCACCTCGCCTCAGAATCGCATGCAAACGAGCACTTAGCTCCGAAAGGCCAAAGGGCTTCACGAGGTAATCATCAGCACCTAACTCAAGACCGACGACTACGTCATCAACTTCTCCGAGCGAAGTAATCATGATGATTGCCAATTCTGGCCAACGACCAACTACGGTCTTGCATACCTCTAGTCCAGAGATTCCCGGTAGTACAATATCGAGCAACACGACGTCAAAAGAATCCCGTCCCAACTCATCTAACGCCATCTCGCCGCTATTTGCGATCGTAACCCGGTAGTACTCCTTTTCCATGCTGCGCGCCAGAGCTTTAGCAAGATCAGAGTCATCCTCAACTAAAAGGACCCTACCGACCCACCCCTCGTCATCTTTAGCATCAACTGCTATTTGCATGCGATCCAACAACCCCATAACTAAATTGCGCTAGCACCACTCATATAGGAATCGCCCTGAGTTTGAAGCTGTGAAATAGCAGCACTAACAGTCATTCCACCAGTCACAGCCTGTTGAAATGCGGTATCAAGTTCCGCCTGAACCTGCGCATAACGATCACTAACTGGACGACCATAGGTATATGGCGACTCCATGGCTTGCACCGAAGCTGCTAGTCCTGGGTGGCTAGAAAGGAAAGAGGAAGGAAGTGCGTTAGCTCCCGTTTGAGTTTCAGGGGCAAAACCGGTATTTTCATCCCAATAGACCTGCTGGGCTGGCTGTAGCCACCAAGAGACGAAGGTATAGGCAGCTTGATCTTGTGCTGCGCTATGACCTTTTGGAAGTACGAAGCCAAGGCCTTGAACTAAATTAGCAGCGTGCCCCGTAGATCCAGCAGGCTCCACGAATGCTCCGACCTTGAACTTTCCAGCTACAGCATCGATAAGCTTCTGCTCCCCAGCTGACGTACCGTCAATCATTGCCATGTGACCTGATGCTAGGTCCTGCCGCAATGTAGTGCCATGGTCGAAGACCAAATCCCCAGCTGAGTACATATTCTTAAAGAATGTAAATGTGGCGTTCGTAGCGGCATCGTTGAAGGCAACCGAGGTTCCTACCGAGTTACTTCCAGCTAGCATGCTTCCACCATTGCTTAAAATGGCAGGAAGTATGTGCGCAGATGAATCCTTCCATCCCAATGGAATTACCGAAGAACTCTTCAACTTCGCAGCATCTGCTGCTAGCTCAGTCCATGTGGTTGGAGGAGTTGTAATTCCAGCTGCTTGGAACATGGATTCGTTATAAAAAACCTCCGAGATCTTGGCACTTGCCATAATACGGTAGTGCTGTCCTTGAACTTCGCCGTTAGTCCATACCGACGGAAGTACATTTGACTTAGAGAGTTCGGTGGAATTTTTGATATAAGAGTTCCAGGAGACGAGGGCATTCCCCTTGACTAATGTGCCATCGTAGTGGCTTATTTCGGCAAGTGTTGGGGGATTTCCAGCTGCGATAGCAGCGGGCAACTTGGAAGAAGCTTTGGTCACGACGACCTTAACTGTAATATTAGGGTGGCTTGCGTTGAACTTGTCAACCAATGCGGTAACCGCTGCTCCAACTGGGCCGCCGTTATGTGACTCCCAAAGAGAAAAAGTAACGTGTGGTGCCGCTGTAGTCGACGGCGAACTCGTCACGCTGGCTGACGCACTTCCGCTTCCGCACGCACTAAGGATGACTGCTGCCGCAGCTCCTGAAGCTATTAAATTTCTCCTCGCCTTTGACTTTGTCTTTGACGAAATCTCGCCGTCCCCAGATGAACTCACTAAATTCGAATTCAGTTTGGACTTACGTCCCCTCTGCGACTCTTGCATTGTTATAATTGACCTTTCGACTATCTCTAAATAGATGTTGAATAGATGGCCGTCGACGTTCCGTGCCGATGGCCATCGCTTTTTTAGCGCTAGATTCGAACCGCCCCAAGTTCAAAAGATGTCTCAAAACCCCAAGTGCAACTTCTTTTCCGAAGGTGGATACGAATCGAGATCACATAGTGACCCCACTATCTCTTCCAGCCACACCTGCCACAATGTGCTTTTGCAGAAGGAAGAAGAGTATTACAATTGGCGCGAGCGCCAAAATCGCAGCCGAAGTTAGCTTGCGCCAATTCGCCTCAAAAGCTTGCGTGTAGTGACTCAAAGCAACTTCAATTGGCTGTACCGAATGTGAAGTCGTCATAATTAGAGGCCACTGGAATTGATTCCAAGACGAAATGAAAGTTAGGAGCGCAACCGTTAGTACAGCTGGCCTAGCCAGAGGTACTGCAACCCGCGCAATATATTTGAGGTGGCCAACTCCCTCAAGGCGAGCTGCCTCCCAATACTCCTTCGGAAGACTCTTGAAAAACTGCCGAAAGAGGAAGACGCCGAAGGTGGACGCTGCAAAGGGGATGATCTGGATAACGTAAGTATTCAGCAGGTGCAAATGAAGGGCGATTGAATACTGAGGTATCAAAAGTGCTTGAGTTGGAAGCATCATTACGCCAACGATCATTATGAAAAAGACCGATGAGCCGCGAAACTTGATCTCCGATAGTGCGTAACCTGCCATCGCTGAGGTAACAAGGACCAAAAGTACCGTTGAGCCCGATATCAGAACCGTATTCAAAATATATTTGAACCAGTGTGTGTGCGTTACAACATAACTAAACGCACCAGTATGAAACGCGGGAGTCAGTCGAGGTGGAATGGAGAAGACTCCTCCGTGGGTATTGAAGGCAGTAACTACCATCCAATAAAGTGGAAACGCGAAGATACAACTCACCAAGATGACGAAGATTCGATTTATAAAGCGCCCAATAGTCATGTTGTACCCTTTCATCGGTAGAAGACGATTCGATCGGATATCCACTTCTGGACCAACGTAAGTGTCAATATTATGAAGAATAAAACAAAGCTCATGGCTGCAGCTAAGCTGAAGTGGTAATAGGTAAAGGCTGTCTGGAATATCAATACCGCATCCGTCGTGGTTGCAAACGCTGGTCCACCAGCACCGCCGTGAGCTCCTCCTGTCATGGTATAGATCTGAGAGAAGGCTTGCCAGGTATTTACCGTCGATAAAATCACAACGAAAAACGTTGTTGGCGAAATGAGCGGCCATATAACGCGCCTAAATATTCGGTACTTCTTAGCGCCATCCAAACTTGCAACTTCTAAAAGCTCACGGGGAACTCTTGAGAGCCCGGCTAAAAATATGATCACGTAAAGGCCTAATGAATGCCAAAGAGAGTCGATCATGACAGCTGGTAACGCCCACGTCGTGCTCTCTAGCCAACCCAGCGCTGGAATATGAAAAAGACTTAAAACATAGTTTGCCAGGCCAAAGTGAGGGTTGAAAACCCATACCCAAATAATCGATGTTGCAACAACTGGAGTAACGTGTGGTAGGAAAACAGCAGCACGCCAGATTCCACCACGCTTCGAAGTCATGCCGTCCCTCAGAAGCATTGCTACTGCGAGCGCCAACAGAGTAGTAGCGGGAATCATCACCAAGGTGTAATAACCCGAATTGAGTAAAGATCGCCAAAAAAGTGGCTGATGAAAGAGAATCCTGAAGTTCTTAAGTCCCACGAAGTCAGTAGTAGGCGAGAGAATTCCCCAGTGAAAGAAGCTTATTACTAATAGGTAGGCCGCTGGAATGTAGAAGAAGAGCAAAAATACAGCACCGGCGGGAAGAATTAGTCCGTACCCTATCAGCCTCTCTTTTATTTTGAAATAAAAATCTCTCTGACGATTGAACTTGTGGGCCTTACCAAGGTCCTTTGTAAGTTCCAAATCTTGAACCACTCTGGGCTGACTTGAAAATTTCAGAGCCATATCGACTAAACCTCCCTTTCACTATGTAAATTGCTAAAAATCCGCTTGACCTAAATCCGAGAAGCTGAAGTTATTTACCTACGAGAAATTCCGCCTGGACTTCATCGCTGTGAACCGATCCATTCAAAAAGGTCCCAGTCTCCGCATCAAAGAAACGAAGGTCCCTCGGAGCGGCAAAGAGGGTGATTTTATCGCCGACCCTCAAAGGGCAATCTGGTGGTAACTTTGCAATAAAGCTCTGACTCTGATCATTGCCATCGAGTTTGAAATAGGTTTGAAGCTGACTACCCATCTGTTCAACCAGCTGAATTTCACCCGAAAATTTAACGTCGTCTTCGCCGCCGACTAATGAAAGTAGCTCTGGGCGGACACCGAGGGTCACCTTCTTGTTCAAATGTGCATCGAGAAATCTGACCGAATTGGAGGGCAGAGAGATTGCGCTACCGCACTCAATGCGATTACCTCCTTTATCTAGTAAAACGTCGATCAGATTCATCCCTGGCGAGCCGATAAATTTTGCGACAAACGAATCGGCGGGGGAATTATATATATCCCTAGGCTTAGCCACCTGCTTGATCTTGCCATTACTCATGACGACGATACGATCAGCAAGTGTCATTGCCTCTCCCTGGTCGTGCGTTACGTAAATAGTGGTAATTCCTAAGGAGTGGTGAAGCTTACCGATCTCGATACGCATATGTTCCCTAAGATTCGCATCCAAGTTTGAGAGGGGTTCATCCATAAGAAATACAGATGGACGGCCTACAAGTGCCCTGCCCAAAGCGACGCGTTGGCGTTGTCCACCTGAAAGCTCACGTGGCTTACGACGTTTCAGTGAGCCCAACTCTAAAAGTTCCAGAACCTCATCAACTCGCACATTCGCCTCTTCCTTGGTGGCACCCCTAGAACGGAGGCCGAAAGACAAGTTCTCAAATACAGACATATGCGGATATAGAGCGTAATTTTGAAAGACCATGCCAACATTACGTCGATCGCCTGGTATTTCATTCATGATTCGATCGCCGAATTTGATAGAACCTGACGTCACCTTCTCTAATCCAGCAATCATCCTCAGCGTTGTGGTCTTTCCACATCCGGATGGTCCGAGAAGTACTACGAATTCACCCTCTTTCACTTCAAGGTCAATTCCGTCTACTACAGTTGGACCGGTCTTGCCATAGGATTTTGTCAAAGATTCTAAAGAAATGGAGGTCAAGAATCGAAAGCCTTTCAATCTGTTCAAAAATTCCTTTAGGAAACAGCTGATATTGCCGATAACCAAGGGCTATTCATTTCTATTTGACGTAAATGAACCGGCGATATATCTATCAAGGCTATGAACTAAATTATTTGTTAATAAGTTCTTTGACGATTTGTTAACCGAGCTCGCCGATAGAGGCGTCGCTACTGAAAGTCCTGCTAGACCTCAGTTCGTCCACCCTTTAATTCGTCCCAAACCGACTAATTCGAAGGTAGGTTCGATACCTCTGATACTGGCTCGGACGTCGATGGACCTACCAGATAGCAACCGTCCCGCTGTGATCTTGCGGTGCTCCCAAATACAGCTTCGCGCCGCTTACCAAATAGTCCGATGCGTTAGCCGCTGTAGGACAACTCGTGAGAGTGTGACGAACTTGAAACCTGACTGTTGATTATCGTTGTTGTATCGATCCACAGAGCCACCCTTCCGCTTAGGCGCATCTTGAATAGCTCCAAATTCCCCTTCTTAAAAAGTTAAGACGTATTTGACTTCCCCTAAAAGCGTTTATCAGGTAAAGAATTGTGTAGTTCAAAGGGCCCAGTGCAATCGTCCAAGATTCTGCAAACTACTAATCCAGGGAATCGGAATCGACGCGAGCATACGAGTAATGAGAAGCAAACTTTACCGAAGGCAAGTACGTCGTGCAACTCTAGAAATAAACCTCGGTGCTAGTCGAATTTCACATCCCTTTTCGAGATTGTCGTCCTAAATCCGTCACCTAGGTGCTGCTGAAAATGCTCTAGCTGGCAATGTTCAACGTCATTACGAGCAGATGCGAAGCCTTTGTAGAGACGATAGGTACCGACTAAAGACCAATTGAGAACTCCAAAATTCAATAAAAAATTCGAAGCTGGATTAGCCGGTAAATCTGATTACAACCTCAGCTTTATGGCACCCTTTGGCACCACCAAGCATCGGCCGGGATACCCCTATGGAGGATTTGAAAGCACTATGGATAGTCAAATCTAGCTCGACAAATTCCTCAAATACTACTTCGATCAACACCACCGCAGCCCGAAGAGCCTCGCCACTCAGTATAAGAGTAACAGAGGCATCCATATAGAGGTACTTTCAATGCGAGCCGAACTCTATCAGAAAAGGAAAGTGACAAAACCAAGGAGGCGTATGATAAGAGATTGAACCTCAACTGTTAGTTCACGGATGATAACCCTGCGCGTTGCATCGATGCTTGGCCAAGTTTTGACCACGTATTGATATACAAAAATAAGTCAACATTGGTTGGAAATGCGATTTAGTTGGCCATAGGGGCGGCAAACTGTTAGTGATGGCCGCTATGGATCATTCGTCGACGATGGTGCAACCGTCGTTGGCAACCGCAATATCTGGGCGAGTAACCAAGCCGAAGATGGCCGAACAAACAAACCTCTACGAGCGGGCAAGTGCTCAACCTATCCTGCCGTTCGATGGTACACCACGACGAATTTCTTTATTGCGCATAGCAGCAACTAGTGAGCAGGTTACGGCCCAATCCAGGAACAAGTTCCGTGGCAAAATGCTATCCTGATATGGAGAAACATCGAGTAGCAGGAACGATTCATGAAAGCCCTTTTTATAGAGCATGATCACTTATCACCCTTGGGTCACGTCGGAGATGCGATAAGCGATCTAGGTTACGCCATCGATGAATTCATAGTCGTCAAACCAGAGAACTTCGCTACTCCGCAGATCGAAGTAACCTTTCCCGAACATAACGACTACGACTTAGTCATCTTCCTTGGGGCCCCATGGTCGGTCTATGATGAGACGCTTCCTTGGGTAAAGACTGAAGTTGAAATGATTAGACAGTCGCAGGCAATCGATCAGCCAATACTAGGAATCTGTTTTGGAGGTCAACTCCTTGCAAAGGCGAACGGAGCAACTGTTCGTAAATCCCTAGCCAAGGAGATCGGTTGGCACTATGTGACTTCAGTGGACGAGACCATTATTCCCTCGGGACCCTACTTCCAGTGGCATGGCGACTGCTTCGACACTCCCAATGGCGCGACCGAACTTGCATACAATGGTGCTGCAAATCAGGCCTTTGCCATTGGGCGCTCCTTAGCACTCCAATTTCACCCAGAAGTTGAGCTCGAAGCGCTCACGAAGTGGGTGGATAACGGCGGTCGCGAAGAGGCCGAGGGGGAAGGAATAGACCTAGAGAGGGTCGTCGCACAGACGGTAATAACCCTTGAAGAGTCGCGCTCGAGGAGCCACGAACTTGTTAGAAAGTTTCACAAGCACTTTGTGTCGCGGTAAGAAGACGACGACCTCCGTCGCGCCACAAAGCAAAAACAAACAGATCGTAAATAGAGGGGGCAATTGAATGATTGCCCCCTTTCGCTACTTTTACTTCAGATAATTGACATGAGCCTCAAATTGATGGTTCGTTAGTCAATACCTGTAAGGAGTTGCCCATGCCTACCGAAGTTCAACCGTGACGGGAAGTTCTTTGATTCCGTTTACGAAATTCGATCGCACCCTTCGAATCGGTCCCGCCAACTTTGCGGACGTCAGCCTCGGAACGAGTTCTTCAAACATGATACGTATCTCCATACGAGCCAAGTTGTTGCCCAAACAAAAGTGCGGTCCACCCTTTCCGAAGGCCACGTGATCGATCTTCTGACGGGTTACATCAAAGCGATTTGGATCTTCAAAGACCTCTTCGTCTCGATTACCCGAAGCAAACCACATAACTACCTTCTCACCAGCTTTGATATCACGACCTCCCAATTGCGTATCAACCGCTGCAGTACGTCGAAAGTGATAGACGGGCGATGCAAAACGTAAAAACTCTTCTACAGCATGCGGGATAAGGGAAGGATCACTTTGGAGAATTTCGAATTGGTCCCAATTATCGATCAATGCAGCCATCGAATGGCTAATGGTATGGCGCGTAGTCTCGTTTCCAGCTACAACCAAGAGGAGAAAGTAGTTGTCGAAGTCCTTTTGATCTAGCTCGACACCGTCTTCGGGAGTTCTATTCGCCAACTTCGAAACTAAGTCGTCTCCGGCGCCGCCACGTCTCATATCGCGAAGGCGCCTTCCGTATTCAAATACTTCGAGTGCGGCCGGAGATCTAAACGGGAGGTGGCGATACTTATCGGACTCAACGTCACTTAGAAGTACATCTGCGTAGTCGGGATCGGTATTTCCAATCATGCGGTTACCCCATTGGATCAGTTGATCGATATCTCCGTCGGGAACGTCGAGCATTCTCGCTAGAACACGAATAGGAAAGTCCGCACTAACCGCCTTTACAAAGTCGAAGGTCGGCTCAGAAAGCGCGCGATCCAATGTCTCTTTCGTAAGTTCCCTGAGAAAATCTTCGTAGACCTTTAGGCTTATCGCCCCAAAGTCTCGCTGTAGCAACTTTCGCAAGGCGCGATGGCGGAGACCGTCGGTCTCTAACATCGAGCGACGAATCTCTTTCAGATCGTCATCTACCTCTTCTAGGTTGACGAAGTCACCCGAAATAAAGGTCTCGGGGTCTCTATCGACCTTGACAATATCGCTATGTCGCAGAACCGACCAAAAACCGTTATTCGGATGGTCCTCCTTGGTGAAGTGGACAGGATCGCTCTTGCGAAGCTCCTCAAACATCGCCCAACCCTGATTCAGGGCAAAGCGATCCAAATCTGCTAGGTCAACATTCAACTTTTTAGTCTCCTAACTTTCTACAGTTGCGTCGAATATTCATCGAACTCCCAATCAGTAATGTGGGCGTTGAAACGGGCGATCTCATCACGCTTATAGGCGACGAAGGTATCGACAAAGCCTTTGCCCAAGACCTCGATCATCTCGGAGTCTTCCTCTAGTGCATCTAGTGCGGCGGCGAGGGAAGAGGGTAATTTAGCCGACCTCTCTTCGTTGTAACCGTATCCAACTAGGGGCGGACCAGGAGCAATCTCGCCCTGAATTCCGAGGTAGGCGCCTGCTAGTACCCCGGCTATCGCAAGGTATGGATTTGCCGATGCGTCTCCTAAGCGAACTTCGATCCTCGTAGCATTAGAACGCTCCGGTGGAACTCTGACCATGGAGCTTCTGTTGTCGAAACCCCAATCAATGAGCCACGGAGCCAAAGTGTCAGGCCCAAAACGGCGATACGAATTGATCGTAGGATTCGTCAAAGCAGATATCGCAGGTGCATGGCTAAGGATACCCGCGATGGCCCACTTCATCGTTTGGCTTATGCCATTTTCGTCCTCGGAGTCGTAACAGATATTTCTGCCCCATGAATCAACAAAGGAGATATGAAGGTGAAACCCTGAACCACCCTCATCGTTAAATGGTTTAGCCATAAAAGTCGCCTCGAGGCCAACCCGAAGTGCCAACTCTTTCACGCTACTTTTAAGTCGAAATGCTCGATCGGCTGCGTCTAGAGCCTCGGAGTGGATAAGGTTGATTTCAAACTGTCCAGAGGCAAATTCATGGTTCCCGGCGGACACTCCTATGTCGTAACGATCGAGATCGCGAAGCATCTTAATTAGGTACCCATCTGGATCGCCGCGGTAGCCCACGCTATATACATTTCCTGTCAGTTCGCCGTAGCGCCTCACACCCGCTTCATCGCGGTGAAACAGGAAAAATTCAAGCTCCGGACCGACCACTGCTCGCACCTCATGGTCATTCAGACGAGAGATGACCCTACGCAAAAGTGATCTCGGTGCCTCCTCCGAGAGTTCTCCTTCGAGGTTATAGATGTCTCCAATAACTGAAACGACACCCTCGTCCCAAGGAACAGCTTTAACCGTACTAAGGTCCAATTTGCACAGAACATCAGGAAGACCAGCATCTATCCCGCCAGCAATAGGGACTACCCCACCCCTAGGAGTCGTATGAAAGATGGCTCGACAAAAAGATGCCCCTTCGCCAGCCAATCGAACCAGATACGACGTCAGGATATCTCTTCCGCGGTCGACTCCCAGCAGGTCGCTATATGAGATCCTCACTATGTCCTTGCCGGACACTGCCAAATCTCTAACTACGGCCTCGAGCCGTCCATGAAAATCTTCATCGTGGGAGACCTCTCCCATTGAAAACTCGCTCATAAAATCGTGAACCCCCCAAACGAATTCATTCTTTCGGATACGAATAATACTCAGAAGAATTGATCGTGTCATGCAAAAGCTGCATTTGTTGATAAAAAAACAAACTGAAAATTAGACCGATTCCTTACTCCGATCCACGAGTACGTACATATCCGAATGACCATAAAAGATCGACCTCAAGCAACAGGGGAGCTAAATTCGAGCTCTTTTTACCCAGCTGTGACCGCAACGTAGCTTATGTGTCGAGATCCGAGGTTGGAAACCTCAACCGCAGATATCAAAGTGAAAGGTACAGCAAACAACAAATCAGTGCAACCAAGGACGTCTCGACCATAAGTTGCCTACTATGGAATGGTGACAGGCTTTTATACACTCAACGAAACTGAAAAGACAATAAGCGAGAAGTTAAGCGGGCTCCCCATCGACTTTCAGGCTCAAGCTACTGTTGCGAACCTATATCGAGCTGCAAATGCGACTCGGAAGTACTTCACCAACACGGTTCTAAAGGACTACGACCTTTCATGGACTGGCTTCGTTGTGCTTTGGGTGGTATGGATCTTCGATGGGATTGAAACGCGCCACGCAGCCGACGAAGCGGGAATATCAAAGTCCACACTCTCAGGAATAATCAAGACTATGGAGTCTCGAGGTCTTCTGGAACGACGTTTTGACGCCTCCGACAAGCGCTTAGTCCACCTTCACTTGACGCAAGATGGTGGAGCGACGATGGTTGAGCTATTCCCGAAATTCAACCTGAAGGAGGTTGAAACCGTCTCTCCTTTAGATAAAGGTGGCGTCGATCAACTCGGGCACATGTTGAAATCGATAATTACCCACTTAGAGTCCTTTACCGAGGTTTCGATGGAGTCACGCACCACACCGTGGTAAGGCATCAACAAATAGACAATTCGCTTTGATTGGTCTTGGCCTTGCGGTGTTAAATTGACCATAAGACACAAAAACATCTACCCATAACGGGACGGTGAGTGACGAAACTTCAATCGAGTGAAGGGCGTCACTACGCTGCCGTAGTTAGCACACTTTGTAATATACTTTTCATGTCGGTCGGACTCACGTGAGTCATAGGGCATCCACTCGATCAATTTCCTTCTCTTCTGAGTCGGTGCGGCGGTTGTCCCACATACCGTACCCATAGACGAAAGAAAAGATGACCACCTTCAATGAACTAGGTGTGGCTAGCCACATCTCAACTCGCCTCGCCGAAAACAATATCCTCGAGCCAACTGAGATTCAAAAAGTTGTTATTCCTGACGCTCTTCAAGGGTTGGATGTTTTGGCAATGGCTGGAACTGGTTCCGGAAAGACCCTTGCGTTTCTCATTCCCGTTCTCCAACGAGCACCAAGATCTGCTCCAAACCGACCATACGCACTTATTTTGGTTCCCACCCGCGAACTCGCGCTTCAGGTTCGCGACGTATTCCTTTCACTGCTTAGCCATCCCCGACGCGGCCTTCCTCGTATAGGAGCAATCTACGGTGGCTCCCCTATAGACCGCCAAATTCGCGACCTGCAACGAGGCGTCGAGGTCGTCGTGGCGACTCCAGGCCGTTTAATGGACCTCATGGACCGCAGAGCAATAGATCTGAGCGAAGTAACTTCAGTTGTAATCGATGAGGCCGACAGAATGGCCGATATGGGATTTCTTCCGCCAGTTGAAGAGATACTTTCGAGCCTTTCGGAGAACCATCAGACGATGCTATTTAGCGCAACTCTAGATGGCGACGTTCGTAAGATCGTAAATAGGTACATGAGTTCGCCAATACACCATGAGGTGAAGGCCGAAACTCGATCCCTAGACAACATGAGCCACTACTTCTTAGTTACCCACGACAACGATAAACTCGAAATCGTAAAGCAAGTAACTTCGACCGCTCGTAAGTCGATAATCTTCGTACGAACCCGCGACAACGCCGATCGCCTTGCAGATGACCTACATGGCGAAGGGATCAACGTGGATGCACTGCACGGAAACATGCGCCAAAGTGCCCGCGAACGCGTATTGCATCGCTTTTCCAAGGGTGCCACGTCAATTCTTGTGGCAACAGACGTAGCCGCTAGAGGAATCGACGTCGCTGGACTAGACCTAGTCGTTCACTTCGAACTACCCGACGACCACAAGGCATACATCCACAGATCTGGCAGAACTGCACGAGCTGGGACTTCCGGAGCGGTAGTCACGCTACTTCGTAGATCACAGATGCGAACTGTAAATGGTCTCCAAAAAGATCTTGGCCTACCCCAGCAACTCTTCATGGGTAATCCGGAGGAGCCTACGCTGACCAATATTGCAACTCTGGAAGAGTTCAAAGGCGAAGAGGTAGTCTTTAGTGATTCGAGAGGGCCAAGCCGGGGACGAAGTGGCGGAAGTGGCGGCGGTTATCGACCATTTCGATCCAACTCCAGCTACGGCCGTCAGGGCGAACCGAGCTCCAATCGTGACGGTGGAAACCGTCCATATGGTCAAAGTGAAGGTGGATCGAGAGATCGCTATCCTACCCGCGATAGAAATTCAAGCCGGGGCGAAAGCTACGGCCGTCGAGAGGGTGGAAATCGCTCAAACGACGGAGGCGGCGAATCATCTTCTTACGGCAACCGCGGCAATTACGAGGGACAGCGTCGGTCTTCAAGGCGTGGGAATTACTAGAGATCAAAGCAAGTTTTAAAACTAGATATCGTTTCAACTTGCAACTAAGGGAGGGTGGATTGGCATATTAGCCGGTCCACCCTTTCTAATTGCGGAAGATCCTCCTCACGAAATAGCAAGAATGGATGCCATGTCTAAGCCAATGATCGAACTCGAGAGCGAAACACCATCACGTAGAGCTTGGCAGGCTCTAATAACGGTCCTCTCTGGTACGTTTATGGCGATCGTCGATTCGACTATCGTAAACGTCGCACTTCCATCCATAAGGACATCAATCCATCCAAGCGCAGCCCAGATCGAGTGGATCGTCTCGGGCTACCTACTCGCCTTCGGCCTAATGCTGATTCCAGCTGGCCGCCTTGGAGACCGTTACGGCCACAAACCCCTATTTGTCACAGGACTGTCACTCTTTGTCATCTCATCGGTAGTCTGTGGCTCATCGATAAACGCCTCGGAACTCGTTATCGCACGTATCGTGCAAGGAGCATCGGCTGGCTTATTTGGCCCTTCCATCCAAGCTACAATTTCACTCCTCTTCGCTGGGAAGGCTAGGTCTAGGGCATTCGGAATTCTCGGAACCATGATAGGGATATCATCTGCGTCAGGACCAGTAATTGGTGGCGTCATAATCGTTGGCTTCGGCGGAAACTTAGGCTGGCGTTTAGTCTTCTTCGTCAACCTATTAGTAGGCGCACTTGCAATACCTTTATCAATTCGTTTGATCCCTAATGTAAAGCCAAATATCAAAAACGAGCTCGATCTTGTCGGGCTTTCGATCATCACTGTTGCCCTTTCCTTTGTGTTTATCTTCTTGATCGAGGGTGGCTCGACAAACTTTCCGATCTGGACCATAGTCACCGCCCTTGCCTCATTACCAGCATTTGCAGCCTTTTACTTGTGGGAAAAGCACTACCAGAAGAGGGGCCATAAGGCCCTCGTCGATGGACGTCTCGCGCGAACCAGATCCTTTAGCATTGGTACCGGCCTAGCCATGATCTACTTTGCGGCCTTCTCGTCGATCTTCGTAATCATCTCATTGATATGGCAGGATGGCCTACATAGAGATGCCCTTGCCTCGGGACTAGCCGTAACGCCATTTGCAATCGGTACCCTAATTTTCGGATCAATCAGCGACCGCTTCTCATCTCGATTAGGAAAAGGTACGCTCTACCTCGGCATTGCCCTACTCTTTACATCTCTTGCAGCCACTGAAGTTATCCTACGCCTCTCCTCCATGGGTCACGTAAGTGCACTACTACTTATTGTTCCCCTCTTTCTCGGTGGTTTCGGAAATGGAATCTTCATCGCACCAAATCAAGACTTTCTGCTTCGTTCGATAGAACGCAGAGATGCAGGTGTATCTGCTGCCCTTCTCCAAACCTCTCAACGAATTGGTAGCGCATTAAGCGTTGCTGCATCGGTGACCATCTTTTTCAATTCGCTAGCGCACGGCTCTACTTATCTCAAAGCTGGAAGTAACGCATTGATATTCAACTTGGCTATGTTGGTAATTGGTGCAGCCATCACACTCTATCTTCCAAAGCCAACAAAGGTAACTTCCCGATAGCGCGTGACCAAATAGCAGGTCATCGATAATTCACGACAAAATTAGTCGTAATTTGCCACCTACTTTTTCGCTTGCCTTATAATTATGATAAAACCTATCAACTTTATCGTAATTCTGGCACAGCGAGGAAAAAGATTTGACAGTTGAAGATGCGGAAGTTAAAGAAAGTGCAGTTGAGAAGATCAAGCGAGGGAGCAATCTTCTAAAGGGAACGATTGAAGACGAACTTGGAACCACGGCGGAGACCTTCACCTCCGATACCGGTCAACTACTCAAGTTCCATGGTGTCTACCTGCAGGACAATCGCGATGTCCGCTCATCACGCAAGCGCGAAGGTTTAGATCTTGAACATCTTGTCATGGTCAGGGTTGCAATTCCTGGCGGAAAGCTATCGGCCGATCAATATCGATCGTTGGATCAATTGAGTGATAAGTTCGGAAATTCAACCTTGCGCCTTACAACTCGTCAAGGAATCCAATTTCATTTCGCCACAAAGGCCATAATACGAGAGTTGATCGCTGGCATCAACGAGACACTCTTAACAACGTGGGGTGGATGTGGTGATGTCGTAAGAAATGTGGTCGCCTGTACCAACGCGGGAAGCAGCGAGTTGCAAACGAAGCTTGACCAACTGGCAGACTATATTTCAACTTCCTACAAGGCACCAGCCGACTCATATTGGCAGATCTGGATCGATGGAGATCGAGTTCCACAAGCTATCGTAGATGCTCCTTCGGTAGACGAATCGGTCTACGGAGCCACGATGCTACCCCGCAAGTTCAAGATTGGCCTCGCCACGACAAACGACAACTGTATCGATGCCCTAAGCCACGACATAGCCGTGGTAATTGACGCAATGGAACCAAGCCGACTCCACATCTTCGCTGGTGGCGGTATGGGTAGAAGCGGTACAGATCCCACTACGTATGCACGGGCTGCAACTCACCTCGGCACAGTACGCGAAGATTATCTAAAAGCAACTCTAGATGCAATTCTGAAGATCCAAAGGGACTACGGCGACAGAAAAGATCGGGCACACGCTCGCCTAAAGTACACCATCGATCGCCTTGGAGTGGACTTCTTCGAACAGCTTGTCGTTGAACAAAGTGGCCAAAGCTTTACAAAAGATACCTTCCCTGGTTTCACCAACGAAGGGGACCACCTCGGAGTCGAAGAGGCACCAACGAAGGGGCGATTCAACCTCGGTTATAAACTCCCATCCGGCCGTATCTCAAATTCCGGTGAGGTAAAGGACCAGCGCGACCGCATCGTAAAGGCGATCGAACAGGCCACCTGCGAGGTGCGTGTTACCGCCAAAGGCGACCTCGTCTTTACCGAACTCTCGGAGGAGGATTTAGCAAAAATATCAGATCTCCTCGACGATGCAAGATCGAAGGAGCAGGCAAGGACGAAACGCCACATTCCGCTCTCAACAAAAGAGCTCTCATTTGCCTGCGTCGCGCTACCGACCTGCAGCTTAGCTCTAGCAGAATCGGAGCGCTACCTGCCCAACTTCGTCGACGAACTACAAAGTCGCCTAGGGCTATTAGGTGCACCGGACGCTGCTATCGAGGTCAGAATTACCGGGTGCCCAAATGGGTGTGCTCGGCCATACCTTGGAGAGCTCGGAGTCGTCGGCCGCTCCAAAAAGAGCTATGACATATTTATTGGCGCAGATAGACGAGGTATGCGCCTTTCCGAACAGTTCGCCGTTGACGTTCCAAGTAGCGAGTTAGTCAATTCCATCACTCCCCTTTTGAAATTATGGATCGCAGATGGAGTAGAGAAGTCGAACTTTGGTGACTTCGTCACATCATTAGATAAAGCTCTTGTTACTTCATTAGCTCCGGCTCCAAGACGTCGGCGTCCACTCTCAGTTCAAGGAGAAGAGAATTGATCATCAACCTAGACCTCGTCGGACGTGCGATTGCGGTAGTTGGAGATGGATCCGATGCTATCTATCGGGCAAAAAAGATGGCCGCTGAAGGAGCCCTTGTAACGATATTTAGCGATGTGATTAATCATGCCATGCTCGATGAGACATCTGCGAATCCCGCTCCTTCGACGATCAAGTTCAAAGGGGCAGGAGAGATCTTTACCAAAGGATTCCTCCGCCGCGATCCAATAGCTCGGTTTTCAATGATCGTCGCTACCGATCGCAACAACGAAGTTAATTTGAAGCTGGCAGCGAGAACGAGCCGGTACAACATACTCCTCAACACCCTGGATGAACCGGCCACATGCAACTTCTCACACGTGGCAGTAAAAGAGCCAATTTCTGGAGTCGAAATTGCGATCTCGACCGGTGGCAGATCTCCCGCCTTCGCCTCCCACCTATCACGCAAGATTAATTCAACGATTGGCGAGGTCGATCGCGAAGTCTTTAAGGCCTTCGTTGAAGTCAGACAAGAGGTAAAGCGTCAAGGAAGGTCCACCTTCGAGGTGAATTGGAAAGAGATAGCAGCCGAGATCGAACGGCGTCACATCCAAGAAGTTGCATAAGCACGGAAGCTGTCTCCCAGAAACCAAGGCTCAAACACTCTACTAACTGAGCACATCGTAGCGAACTTTAAAAGACCGAAGAAAACCACCTAGAAGGTATAACTATGTCACAGAATAACGAGCCAGGGCGACTGATATGGCTTACCGGGCTATCGGGAGCTGGAAAGTCAACGATCGCAAGGGCGCTTAGCGAAAGACTCCAGGCAACTGGAGTAAAGGTCGAGATCTTGGACGGTGACGAGATTAGAGAAGTCATCTCTCCCGAACTTGGCTTCTCAAAGGAAGATCGAAACATGCAGGTGGAGCGGATCGGTTATATTGCCTCACTTCTTACTCGCAATGGAGTAGACGTCATCGTCTCGGCTATCAGCCCTTATCGAAGCAGCCGAGATAGGGCGATCGCACGCTCATCTCGATCATTTGAAATCCTTGTAAACGCTCCACTAGAAGTGCTTATTGATCGCGACACTAAAGGTCTATACGGGAAGGCCATTCGAGGCGAGATCACCGGTTTAACTGGATACGACGATCCATATGAAGAGCCCATTGGCAGCCACCTAAAAGTCGATAGCCATCGGTTGAGACTAGACGACGCACTTTCACTTATCGAAGAGTATCTAAATTTCGAGGTATCTAATGTATGAACTCCTAGGGGAGACCACGAAGTTAATAGCCGATGCGATAGAAAGCCATTGCGACTTAGCTATCACGACAGGGCTAAATGTAGCCGGTACCGTTCTAATAGATTTAGCTGCAAAGGAGGGGTTCGCTGGTGATGTTGTTTTTGTCGACACCGGCTACCACTTTCCTGAGACGATCGCCTTTTTCAAGGATTTAGGAGATAGGTACGAGACAATTAATTTTGTGACACTCTCTTCGAAGACTCCCTTCGAAGATGGATTTTTGGAAGATCCAACTAGGTGCTGCGAAATCAACAAGGTTGAACCACTCTTTTCCTACTTTGAAGAAGTGGCGCCGAGCGCAATATTAAATGGGCGCACTAGAGATTCAGCTAAAACAAGGACGAACCTCTCTCCATTTGAAGAGGGAACTCCATTCAAGATCAACCCGCTTTACAAGTGGACGACGCGCTCAATTATTGAATTCGCAGAAGAAAACAGCCTTCCGATACACCCCCTCGTCTCCGAAGGCTACCTCTCGATGGGCTGTTGGCCGTGTACTAGAGCAGTAGAAGACGGTCAGGATCCGCGCGCGGGTCGATTTGTCGGCCAAGGAAGGGTCGAATGTGGGATTTGGACTAGAAATACGGAAGGCAAAAAATGACGATTCTAGCCCACGGTAAAAGTGGAACTCTCAAAGTAGCTCCGATCGTAAAGGACGATCGCCAAGTTGAAGCTTTTATCGAAATCAACGAGCGGCAACTGGCCGACCTCATAATGATCACCTCTGGAGCATACAGTCCACTCGAGACCTTCATGGACGAGGAGAACTACCTTTCAGTGATCAAAGGAGGACGTCTAGTTGATTCGACTCTTTGGCCAATTCCAATAACCTTTGACGTACAAGAAGCACCTTCGGCAGGCACGATACTCGGACTTAAGAGCGGCGGACGGCACCTTGCGAACCTCGAAGTTCTACAGGTCTATCAACCACTCATAACCGAGGAACTAAACTCGACCTTTGGCACCGAGGATCCTGCCCACCCTGGCGTTGCTGCGACGCTTGCTCGGGGTAAGTTTTTGGTTTCAGGACCGTTGACCCTCATTGACGAACCCCACGACGACATCCACGGCCACTACCTAACACCAGTTGAAAGCCGTGCAATCTTTCAGATGACAAAGTGGAAGAGCGTTGTTGCGTTTCAGACGCGAAACCCAATACATAGGGCACATGAGTACCTACATAAGGTTGCACTAGAGCTAATCGATGGGCTATTCATCCACCCATTGGTCGGAGCCACCAAAGACGATGATGTACCGGCTGAGGTACGAATGGAGGCCTACCGGGTACTTATCGACAACTATTACCCCAAAGATCGCGTCCTTTTGGCAACTTATCCCGCCGCTATGCGCTACGCGGGCCCTAAAGAGGCGATCTTGCACGCAATTAGTCGCCAGAACTATGGTTGCACCCACTTCATAGTTGGAAGAGACCATGCTGGAGTCGGGAACTACTACGGTACCTACGCTGCGCAAGAGGTATTCGACGAACTATCTAACGACGATCTCAAGATCCAAATCATCCGATTCGAGCACTCCTTCTTCTGCAAGAAGTGTGAAGGTGTAGTTTCAAAGCGCAGCTGTCCACACGCCTCAGACCACCACCTGGTACTCTCGGGGACCAAAGTTAGGCAAATGCTTCGCGAAGGAACTGCTCTACCTACACAATTTACGCGGTCCGAAGTCGCTCGAGTTCTCGAAGAACAGTACAGATAATCAAGGTGATATCGATAGCGGACCTAGCTAAAGCCAAGGTACGTTGCCGATAAAATACACCGGTGGTACCCCATTGCGAGATGGTACCACCGGTTCCACTTTGCCGAAGAGGATCAAAGCTAAGAACGCTCGCCATTTAGCAATCTATCAAGATGTAGAACTTGATAGATTGCAATCCAAGCTGAATCAGGAGATAGTTCGAAAACGATAACCTAGGCCGTGGATTGTCTCGATTTCACACCCAGATCCTTCGAAAAATACCTTCTTGCGCAACCGCCGAACATACTGATCGACATTGTTAGCTGCAATCTCCTCTTCGACGTCCCAAACTTCAGAGAGAATCGAGGCCCGTGTAACTACGAAGCCCGATCTTCGAATTAGCAATTGGGCGATCTGAATTTCACGATTCGTTAGTCGCACCTCAACCCCGCCTACCTTGGCAACGTTTGCCAAAGTATCAATAGTTACCTGACCTGCCTTGAAGGTAAGAGGAAGGGTTGGCTTAGAACTTCGTCTAATCAAGACTCTAAGACGGGCATAGAGCTCCGCAAGAGAGAAGGGTTTCACTAGGTAATCATCGCTTCCAGCATCAAAACCAGCTAGCCGATCTTCCTCGCTAGAGAGAGCGGTAACCATAATTACTGGAAGCGACGGAAGGTGGAGGCTTACATAATCACACAACTCGAGGCCACTTTTGCCGGGAAGCATCACGTCTATGAGGGCACTATCGAATTGCCCACGGTCGAGAAGGCGCTTACCTTCGTTGAACGAATGCGCCACGGAGACGGTCAGTCCCTTTTCGGTAAGGTACTGTGCGACGGAAGCAGCTAGTTCAATATCGTCTTCCACTAAAAGAAGGCGAGGTGACCAATCTGAGGAAGGAGATACGTTCTGCGACTGCTTGGCACTCATCTCATCACACTCCAAAGCAACACGCTCATTATCGTCCGTAGAAACCTAGGAACCTACGGTTAACACCACGCGAACGATATCCCTACATCGGGTTGCTATCTGCTGTACACTTCCTTCAACCTGAATGTAATTTCCGATGGAACCGCCACTTTTACGGTCACAAACGATAGTGAGAAAGTGGCGGCCCTCATCGAACATCCAGATCAACTATCTCCTAGTGCTGTGCCTGCACTTCAGGGCACAAACAGAGAAGTTAGGCAACTACCCCGTTGATCGCCAATGAATCAAGGTCGATGATCGCATCTTCGATAGGAAATGCAAGAGTTTGATCGGCAGTCAGTGTCAGATGAACTATGTCGTCACGCTCCCACCTATCGTGTGCAAATATCCCAACAAGGCGAGTTCCACCTGTAACCTCAATGACGTGATCGTATCCCCGTCCCCTAAAAGCAACGTCCACTACTCGACCATTCATTACGCCATCAGCTCCGTTGGTGCTCTTATTAATGCGCGCTGCACTTCCGCGGAGCATCAAACGAACTTGCTTCGAACGCTTCTCAAGGCCGCCACAACGCTTCGCTAGTACGGTTCCAGCTTTAGTTGCGACAAGAACATTTTGATCGTCCTTCCAGCCAATTACTTCGCCGTCGATCTCTCCGGCGACGCCCGTAAAGTGGGCTACGAATGGAGTTGATGGGTTTCGATAGATCGCCTCCGGCTGGTCCACCTGAATCAACTCCCCTTCATTCAAGAGGGCTACGCGATCAGCTAGGGCAAAGGCCTCACTCTGATCGTGGGTGATATAAAGTGCACCCGATCCAACTTGGCGAGTCAACTCGGATATCTCAATTCTTAGCCTCTCTTTCAGATCAGCATCGAGACTAGATAGGGGTTCGTCAAAGAGAATCAACGATGGACGGGCCACTAGGGCACGGGCCAAAGATAGACGCTGCTGTTCACCGCCCGAAAGGTTCGAAGGAAATCGCTCTGCCTTGGAAGCAAGACCTACCCTCTCCAACATTTCGCCAGAGAGACGCCTTCGAACCTTGGCATCCTTTTCGTAGCGCTCCAATGCGAATGAGACGTTCTCGAGGGCGTTCATATGTGGCCAGAGAGCAAAGTCCTGAAAGACCATAGAGAGGTCTCTTCTGTCAGGAGGTGTGTGTGTCTTAGCAGAGGCAATCACCTTCCCATCAAAACGAATCTCTCCGGTATCGATCTTCTCCAAGCCTCCAACCAGACGCAACAGCGTCGACTTACCACTGCCGGATGGACCAAGTAGTACTGCAAACTCACCCGCTTCGATAGTTAAATCGACACCCTTTAGAACCGTATTTCCGCCATATCCTTTTGTGACGGCAGATATTTCAACTCGTTTAGTCAACGCACTTTCCCCAATGACTTAGTTTGTAAATTAATTCTGCACCCGTGGTGCCTATGTTCGGCTACTTGCGCCGGACGGTAATTGTCTGCCAGCCCTTAGGAGCAAGGTACTTAAATCCACCCTGCACTAGAAGGATCACACCTAAAACGATTCCCATCTGTATGACCGAAAAAGCAGTAGCTGCGGAGAGATTCGAGACTTGGAATGACGAGAGAATCGCCGTTGCCATAGTCCTGACTCCAGTTGGGGCGAGCATCTGCGAAGTGGGCAACTCACCGAAGGTTGATGCAAAAGTCAGCAGCCAAGCCCACACGATACTTTTTGCCAAAAGTGGAAGTACGCACCTTCGAAATGCCTTCTGCATCGAAGCTCCGTGGATTCGCCCAGCACGCATCAAAGATCCATCGAGCTGCGATATCGGTCCGACCATAACTTTGGCATTAGAAGGAAGTGAGATCGCCACGTATCCAATCCCAAGGAGAATCATCGTTCCGTAGATATTTATGCCCATGGAAATAGTTAGCGGAAGATTAAAGACAAAGATGAATCCGGCAGCCAAAACCAAACCAGGAAGTGCAACCGACGTCACGAGGATCAAGTCCGTAAACTTTCCGCTTAAACCCGGACGCGGGGAGGTTAAAACTTTGGCGATCGATATCCCCAAGACGATGGTTATCGTCGCCGTGATCGCAGCCATGGTAAGCGAAGTTACGATAGGTCCGCCAATTGATTGGGTTTTGAACAGTGTCGTATATGCGCTCAAAGTAAACGACGACAACGACGGGCTCTGGAAGGGCTTAAATAGAGTCGAGATGAGTGCCCCAAGAACCGGAACTCCAAGTGCTGCCAGGAAGAACAGGTACAAAAAGCTTCGAACAATGACTTTTGCCCTAAGCGATAGGCTAAGTACCGGCGCAAAAGCGGTCCTTCCAGAAAGTACTCCGTAGCTCCGTGACCTAGTCATTCTATTTTGAATGGTCAGCACTATCCCAAGAGTAAGGACCAAGAGCCAACTCGTACCTGCTGCCATAGGAAAGTCAGTGGGGAATGTGGCGATGGCTGACATGATATTGGTCGTAGCCACGGGGATATTCGCATTCGCAGCGATCGTTGAAGCTACGCCAAAGTCGCCCAAAGATTCAGCGAAGACGATGGTAGCACCTGCAAAGATGGCGGGGAGCAGGATGGGAGTTACGATTCTTATGGTACGTGGAATCGATCCACCATGGATACGCGACGCTTCTTCGAAGCGACGACCCAAGCCACGGATTGCGGGCGAAATGGCAAAGTACGCAAAGGGAACCCCGGTAAAGGTGAGAATCATAATAATTCCCCCAGTGCCAAGGACCAAGTTACGTATCGAACCGTTTACGAGGCCGAGCTGCGAAAAGATACTTCCAGGTGCTACGACCTCATTCCAACCAACCGAAGTTACATATGTCGGAACGAGAAGAATCACCCATAGTAAACCCGGAATCCAACGTGACTCGCGCAAGTTCACTCGCTGAACCACAAGGGCCAACATCGAAGATATCACGACAGCGAAGATGGCGGCCGCAGTAGATATACCGAGGCTATTGCGCATTCCCACTAGTTCATTACCACTTAGGGCTCTACCAAAGGCAGAAAATGTAAACCAAGAGTTGCCTTGGGCAAAGATCCTTGGAGAAAATGCGAGTAGAAGAAATGCGATGGTGGGGATCACTGAGACGACAGCTAGGACGACCCACAAAAGTGGTCGCCCTAGCCTAAGTGATGCAGTCTCAAAAAGCCCGCGGCTCTTGACCTGGATGCCGGAACGACGATCCAGATCAACGCCTTCCTCGTCAATCTCTTCTGATTGGTAAGGAGGAGAACTAAGCAATGTTAGTTGAGAACCATGTGTTTACCGAAGACTCCAAAGATCCCCACTTATATGGATCGTAGAAGTAGAAGTTGATAGAAGACTCAGGTGGTACCTGCTTTTCTGCAACAGTACCATTTACAACTGGGAAGAATTGAGAGTCACCAGTTGGATCGCCCGCCAACATCGCCTTCTGACCAGCCGGGCTATATATAAAGTTCGCAAATGCCTTGGCATCCTTTATTTCAGCCGCTGATGCCTTACCATCGATGGCAAGAACGCTAGGAAGTGCTGGCGATGGATTTGGGTAAATGACCTTGATGTTAGGGTCCTTCTGAGCTCTGCCGATACCCGACGTATTTTGACCGATCGCAATCTCGACTTTACCGGCAGTCATGTCATCCATGACTGAGTTTTGCGATACATACAATCCATTGGCCTTGAGCTGTGACATGAAGGCTTCACCTTGAGTTACACCGCCGAGGGAGTCAAAGAGACCAGCAAGAATCGGATAGCTTGGACCGTCGATAGACGGGTTGTTCATTCCGAACTTACCCTTCCACTGCGGTTGGAGAAGTTCTTGCCAGCTAGTCGGAGGATTTGCGACCTTGGAAGAGTCATAGACGAAGGCTCCGGTCGTGGTTACGCCCGTGATGATATAGCTTTTGTCTGCCGGTACCAGCTTTTGGCCGAGGGCATTTAGAGTCCCCGTATTTGGCTGGAAGTTCTTTAGTAGCATTCCCTGCTGATCGAGGGCAGCATATGCTGCATTACCATCTGTCCAAGCAACGCCCCAACTTGGGTTGTTCTTGGTCGCTTGGATCTTGGCTAGGGTTGGACCAGTTGAGTTATCGGACAGTTTACAAACGATTCCGGTCGCCTTTTGGAAGGCAGTACAGGTCGAGGAGTCATATCCCTCAGATGACCAAAGATACAACGGAGTCGATGACGACGACGAGGACGACGTGGTAGATGCCGAAGCCGAACCACATGCCGCTAGGAGTATCGTTGCGGCTGCGACCCCGATCGATGTTGTCGCTGTGCGCGACTTTAGGTTGATTTTTCGATTTGCTCGTAACATGAGTAAGAAGTTAGGGGCCTCGAATATCTAGCTTCTTTACTTGCTCTTTACTTTTTTGAAATTTACTGATAAGAACTTGGTAACCACATATGAAGGAATGTTCAGAAAGTTTTACGTTGGACCAAGATACTAGATCTCGCACCTAAGTCAAACTCTATCGACGATAATAAATTCCAGTACAACCACAATTTCCACCACTGCGCACGTTACTTATCGGAGATAGCTGAGATGCACTTTCATCTCAATTTCCAATTTCGCATCAGCCCTTCATAGGGCGAAATAGCTCTGCGATCAAATGGCCAAATTTCAGCTTCCACCCTCGTACTCATTGAAGAGTAACGATGCCTCTTCGGTCATAAATTTAACAGCACTATAAGTATCGGAAATTGTGTACTGAAGAGGAAATAGGGCCATCTCACTCCATCGCTCGAAAGGAAGCTGCGATAAATGGACGATCCGTTCGCCATCGATGATAGACCTAGTAACGGGATGGACAGCCTCTTTTACGAGATGATGTCCACGCACCGCTGCCACCATCTGGTCGGGAAAGCGAAAATGTTCTAAAATAGCAGAGCCTAGCTCCTCATGGTCAATACCAAAGGCATTGCGCTCTGAATCTAGGTACTCTTTTTGGCTCTCGGAGGTTAGGCCGCCGACAAAGATCTTCTCTATGCCGCTATAGATATCTGGATTGTTAGCCTTCAATACGAAGGCCCCCACGTCGTGTATCAATCCGGCAGCATAAGAAAGTGACGGGTCAGCGCCACAGGACTCCGAGACGTGAAAAGCGGAGATCGCAACGATCGAACTATGACTCCATGCCCCACTAGAGAGCGCACCATACTCTCTGAATATATCTAGAAGTGCAAAGGCACGTATCGTCCACTCGCCAATTAGCGCGACTGCGTAGTCGACAGAAGTAACATCTCTTCCACGCCGATAGTAAGGAGAGTTAGCGAGGCGAAGAACTGACCTTGCAAAAACATCATCGGAGGTTATCGCCATTGAAATGGCTCTGCGATCTAAATCGGCACCTTCAAAAGAGGCGAGAAGTTCTCGCGAAGCACTGTGATTTTCAGCAGCTAGGTCTACAGCAGTCAAAAATTTATCGAGTTCGATAATCGACATATTCGTCTCCAAGATTTAGACCTATGTATGTTATCGAAACGAATGAAGCTCAACTTTACAGGAAATGCATGCCAGACCTACCTTTAGCCCTCGATGGCAACGGAGACAGTTCCGCTTGCGACTTGTGGGGCCTTATTGCGCCGTATCGCTAGGACAGCAATTAGGGCTCCGGCGATAGCCATCATCGAAGCCGCCCTAAAACCACTGGTCCAGCCTGAAATCTCTGAGGCTGCCTTGATTGCCAACGGTGACTTCACACCAGCTTCAACGAGCGAGTGGGCCTTAGAGGAGACGCCAGCGGCAGCAACAGTTGCAAGGACTGAGATACCCAAGGATCCGCCAACCTGTTGTGAGACCGAGACCATAGCCGAACCGATACCGGCACGGCGAGGGTCAATGCCAGTCATCGCCATCGGAAAGACGCTCGAGAAGGTCATTCCAAGGCCTGTGGCATTCAATAGAAGTGTTGGGAGAATAACTTTGAGGTAACTACTGTGGCTATTCAGGTTCGAGAAGATGAATAAGGCTAAAGCAGATGCAGTTGGACCGTAGATCATCATTGGAAGAGGACCAAGCTTCTTCATGAACCAGGCGCCGTTACGCGCGATCACCATAACGGTCAAGGTCATTGGAAGAAAAGCAAAGCCGGTCTTTAGAGGCGAGTAACCCAAAATTTCCTGCAAAAACTGCGTCAAGAAGAACCAAAGTGAAAAGAGCGCGGCTGATACAAGGAACATGATTAGGTATGACCCGGTGCGATTTCGATTCTCAAATACGAATAGCTCGAGCAAGGGCCTCTTAGCACTTCTCTCGCGCAGAACGAAGGCGATCAAAGATACCGCTGCAATTACAAATGAAGTAACTGTTATGGAGTTTGACCAACCCGAAGCAGCAGCGTGGATGAAGGCGTAGACCAGAGCGGCGACTCCAAGGACCGAAGTAAATGCGCCTAAAAGGTCACTCGGTACCTTTTGCTTGTCGGACTCTTTCAAGATCTTGCCTGCTGCAACTGAAAGAACTAAGGCTATTGGAGTATTGACAAAGAAGACCCATCTCCAAGAGAGATACTGCGTGAGAAGGGCACCTAAAATCAGCCCAAGAGATGCACCAGCTGCAGAGACGGCGGCAAAGAGAGTAAGGGCCTCGGTTCTCTCCTTCGGATCTTCGAAGTTAGACGCAACCAAAGCAAGTGCAGTCGGAGAAGCGATTGCACCACCTATCCCCTGCAGAGCTCGCGCAGCTACCAACATCGCCGACGAGGTCGCGAGACCACCTAGGAGCGAGGCTCCCGCGAAGAGCAAAACCCCTACGGTGAACATCTTTCGTCGTCCGAAGATATCACCAGAGCGCCCGCCTAGAAGCAGAAGGCCGCCGAATACTAACGTGTAGGCATCTACAACCCAAGCAAGGGACGAGGTAGAAAAAGAAAGTGCCCTCTGGATTGATGGGAGGGCTACATTTACGATCGTTATATCTAATACGATCATTAGCTGTGCGCTTGCGATGACCACAAGCGCTAATTTCGATTTACTCTTATGCGTCGCTTCGTTACTCATTATCAATCACCAAAACCTTCACTTCACCGTCAGTGCTAATTCACTTTTTACTTACAATATAATATAAGATACGCGACCGTTTCTTATTCCCCATGGTGGCAAAAAGGCCGAAAGTTAATATGACAGCAATCGAACCTTCAAAGGTACGTAGACGGGGTGCGGTACTCGAACGAGAGATATACGAAGCAGCATTCTCCGAATTAATCCGAAGAGGGTGCAGCCAATTCTCAATTGAAGGGGTCGCAAACGCCTCAGGTACGTCTAAGGCATCGATTTACCGCCGTTGGAGAGATAGCGAAGACCTCATCCTCGACACCATTGATCACTACTTCCCGCAGATTATTAGAGAAACACCGAAGGGCGAACCATTCCCAACTCTCAAGGAGGCGCTTGAAGAGGTGGTTGTATTCTTCAACACAGAGCTTGGACAAATCGCTTACAACTTGCTCATTGAGTCGCGAAGGTCTAAGCGCTTCTCCGAGATCTTCGACAGATCAATCGCCGAGCCTCGAAGAGACTACTTTCGCCGAATATTGACAGAAAATTACAAAGGAGAGGACCTGGAAACCGTTGATTTGATCAGGTTGGCAAATGTCGCATCGTCCCTGTTAATACATAGCGTATTCGTTAACGCACTTCCCGTTGACATAGATCTTCCGCGACAGATAATAGATGAGGTAGTAGAACCTCTAGCCATAGGGATCGCCATCAGGCGTCGTTCCTAATTGCCATAGCTGCTGGCTTGCTACCTGAAAATCTCAAGGGCTATGAGATCACCTAAGGATGGAAGACGTCGGGTTCGAAGAATATCTGACCCACAATTGGAAGCGAACTCCTGATTCGCGCCTCGGCTTGATCGATATCGGCCGCAACTTGTGCCATAGTCGCATCCTCATCGTAGGCGACCTTCAAGGTCAGAAGGACGTCATCAGGACTTAAGTGCAATGATCGTATGTAGATAATCCTCTTGGGAAGGCCATCTTCAACTACGGCAGCCTCAATCTTTGCGAGATCTTCATCTCCAACTCCCTCTCCAACGATCAGGCTCTTCGACTCACGATATATGAAAAACGAAATCAACGACAAGACGACGCCTATTGAAATCGACCCTATGGCGTCGAAGGTCTCGTTCTTTGTTGCAACGGAGACAAGTAGGGCGCAAAGGGCTATCACAATACCAACCAGCGCACCAAGGTCCTCAAACATAATGAGGAAGACTTCGCTATTTTTTGTCCTCTTGGCAAAGGTAAGGAGAGAATCTCCCGAAACTCTTTCCCTCTTTGACTCCTTTGACGCCTTTCTATAAGAGTTCGCCTCGAGCACGAAGCTAATTAGAAGTACCACAATTGCAACCGACGGCGACTCGACCTTAGAGTTCGAAGATAGCTTGATGATCCCCTCCCGGATTGAGAGCAAAGATCCGAGGAAAAATAGCGTAACGGCGACGGTATAGGACGAAAGGTAGCGTTCTGGACCATATCCAAAGGGGTGTTCAAAGTCCCGTGCCCGTTTTGATCTCCTAAGGCCCACATAGAGAAAACCTTGGTTGGCGAAGTCGACCGCCGAATGCGCACTCTCTGAAAATAGTGATGCTGACCCCGTAATCACAGCTGCGATTACCTTTATAACCAAGATCGCGAAGTTAGTTATGCTCGCCACGATCACAGTACTCTTAGACGACTCCTCCACGGATTCGATGCTAGTAGCGAGAACCGTCCGCGATTACAAACTTCTTTCACGCTAACGAACTACTAGTGGTCGTTTAGTCGCTCCTTATTCAAGGTTGGAGATATTATCTTTGAAGAACTTTGACTTCGTTGAGATATTTATCGCTCTATTACCTACGATTCTTACAAGCACAACGTCATCGGTGGTCAAATGTCAACGGCAGCAGTAACAAGCTGGGATATCGCAAAGTTCGAGAGGGGCTCGGCTCCGCCATTTTTAGATATGGTCGTCGCATCTGTACTTAGGACTCTCGCAGATGCTAGCCTCACACCGAGGCAGATCGACGGCATTATTACTATCCAATCAAACTTTGCCGGACCTGCTTTCAACGTTACTTTAGCCGAAGTCCTTGGAATCTATCCCACATACAGCCTCGACATCACCACCTATGGAGCGTCTCCCACAGTTGCACTCTGGCACGCAAAGATGGCGATTGAGTCCAAACTCGCAAAGAGGGTCATAATTGTTGGAGGCGATCTCACCTATCAAGAGATGAGGAGGCAGAGCCAAAGGAGGCCGCCATCAATCGCTATCCTCGATGAATTCGAACTCCCCTATGGAAGTCATATGGCTAACAGCGATTATGCAATGCTCGCCGAACTTCACAAAAAGCTCTACGGCACAACTGATGAGATGCGAGCAAAGGTGGTCGTTGACCAAAGAAGAAGCGCAGCTCTAAACGAAAGGGCACTGTTTAGGGACCCAATCGATATCGATGACGTCCTGAAGTCTCGACTCGTTTCATCGCCGTTATACCTCCTCGAATGTGTGGCAACCGCCAGCGGCGCATCGTCATTACTCGTGACAGAACTGGCAGAAGCAAAAGAGATTGCGGTTGGGAACCCGGTCACAGTTGAAGGCTTTGGATTTTCCCAAAGTGGCTTTACCCTTTCAAATTCCCAACTCTTGACCAATGGCTTGGTCAGCGGAGTAGCAAGAGCTGGGGAAGGTGCGCTGGCGATGGCAAATATATCGATTGCCGAGGTCGACATATTTGGAATCTATGACTGCTATCCAATTGCAGTGATGATCGCTCTTGAAGACCTTGGCATTACATCCAAGGGTGAGATCGGACCTTGGGTATTAGAGAACGACCTTACCTTAGGTGGTAAAGTTCCGGTCAACACAAGTGGAGGTCAATTAAGTAACGGCCAGATTGGCGATGCAGGAGGTATGGTCAACTTGCTCGAAGTCATTGAAAGGTTAGCTGGTACGATACCACTCGATGACGGAAGGTGCTTTGACCTAGGTGTAGTTACTTCAAATGGAGGACCCGCTATGAGTTGCGAGGCAGTTGTTGTATTGAAGGCTAATAAGTAGTGGTTGCGCGTCCGAGACCAAACGAATCGAGCCACTACGAACTATTTTGGCAAAAGATAGCTCAAGGAGTGATCACCGTAGACGTTTGTAGCAGTTGCAATTGTCCACTTCCATATGGAACATTGATCTGCAAAGACCATGGCCTAAAAGATGTACAAGCCCACGAGATAGCCCCCACCGGTCAGATCGTAACCAGTACACGCATCGAAAGGCACCCACATCCACTACTCGACGAAGAGGCCCCGTATGCAATCGGTGTTGTTCGCGAAGATCGATTTGGAGCATTGATCTACTGTCGAATCGAAGCTGAATCAGATAATCCAGGGGGCCGCGTCGAAATCAGAACAAAGGTCTACCGCGACGGCGTAACCCTAATTGTGGCAGTACCCCTGGATGGGTCATCAACGGTGGCGCCTAGTTAAACGTTGAAACGGAACTCGACCACATTCCGTAGCCGAATAACCTTTGGCGCAAGCCCCTCCATCAGGTCCATAGCGGACTGTCGCCCAGGCCTACTTCAGGGACACCCATGTGCGTGATCGGGAGGGACTGAATCGCCGGAAAGCTCTTCACGACGGAGGGGAGTAGGCTGCTGTGCCCCACGCCCAGCTGGCCTGACAGGAACTGGATGAGCGTCAGTTGACCGAAGGTGCGGCTCCAGCTTGCAGATACCGCATCGAGCTCTGGATGACGCCCGACCATGGGTAGCTTCGGCACGATCGTGTGGACGCGGTTAAATAGCCGCCCGTGATGGGCACAAGTGTTCCGCACAAGATTAAGCGCCTTGAGCCAACTCGTCAACTGCGGTGCGCTGAGGCCAAATGCGTCAGCGACCACGTTTTGGACATCACGGGGAGCGAAGCCGTAAAGGTAAGTCAGACTCCCCCAGTCCAGTAGTTCGGTCGCTGCCCAGACCGGGAGTCGCCCACCGTACTTCTCGTGGTGGTGCTTCACGAAGTCCTCGCGCGACTGGCTTAGCTCGACCTCGAAGCGCTGCACCCACTTGAAGTACCGATCGCCACTTCGTGCCGTCGGGCCGAGCAGCGAAGGATCCAGGTGAGAGCACGGGTCGATGCGGCCCAACTCGTGCCCGAGAAGAGCACGGACGGCCAACTCGACGGGGATCATCGCTGCAAACGTGGCGGCGCGAAGACGCGCATCGAACTCATACAGGGAGACAACATCGCTGAAGCGCGTGCCAGCGTAAAAGTTGTCTTGGCGACCGGCGGGCGCCTGCTTGCGAAACGGGTACCAGTAGCCACTCAAGCGGTAGTAGTTCACTCGCCGAAGAGTCGCAGCAGCCGACTCCCGGTCACCCATGTCCATTCCGCGGCCCGCAAGGATCTCCACCTGCTGGGTGTAGGTCTTGTATGCCTTAACGCCCTCGCCCACGAAAACCGCCCGATAAAAGAGGACCGGCCCTGGACCTACCGAGGTAGGCGGAACCGGTCTTAGTGTTTATTATCCTACACTAGCAGGCTGCCGCTTGCAATACGATCTGCCGAGACAGCGACCCGTGTAGCGCAGGTGCCTCCACCACCGTCAGATGCTAGAGGCACAAAGCGAAATTCAACCACGTTCCGTAGCCGAATGAGGCCCTCCCAAAAAAATCACCCGTCCACGTGTTGCCGACGTCGGCGCCACTGCAGTCGGCGGAACTAGGCGTACATGCCCATACCGTCTACTCATACTCTTCACACCTTCGATCGCCGCCTGGTGTTGCTAGCCAGTCAAGCTGATCATGCAGGCGATATAGTAACTGGTCATGTTGTGTGATCGCTATGTCTCATGTCACGCCGATGGTGGCCGTGGTGGTCCTCTGGTTGTCGGTAACTTTCTCGCTATGAATAAACTTCTGACATTTCCTGTCAAGCAAATCGCTTACCACCTTGAGTGGATAACGCGAGCTGGTCGTCCCCACTGCGTCGACTCGAGCGAGCAGTGGAAGGATCTCCCAATCGAACATCGGAGCCAGGACCACGAATGGACTTTGTAGGTGCACCTTTCACCTCCGCTCCCACCATAGTTGGCGGCCGCCAACTATGGTGGGCTTCGGTTCGAGAGAACAGTGCCCTGCCTGAACCGTGCGGAGCTGGTTGAAAAGCAACACTCCTATATCGATTGCCGAGGTCGACATATTTGGAATCTATGACTGCTATCCAATTGCAGTGATGATCGCTCTTGAAGACCTTGGCATTACATCCAAGGGTGAGATCGGACCTTGGGTATTAGAGAACGACCTTACCTTAGGTGGTAAAGTTCCGGTCAACACAAGTGGAGGTCAATTAAGTAACGGCCAGATTGGCGATGCAGGAGGTATGGTCAACTTGCTCGAAGTCATTGAAAGGTTAGCTGGTACGATACCACTCGATGACGGAAGGTGCTTTGACCTAGGTGTAGTTACTTCAAATGGAGGACCCGCTATGAGTTGCGAGGCAGTTGTTGTATTGAAGGCTAATAAGTAGTGGTTGCGCGTCCGAGACCAAACGAATCGAGCCACTACGAACTATTTTGGCAAAAGATAGCTCAAGGAGTGATCACCGTAGACGTTTGTAGCAGTTGCAATTGTCCACTTCCATATGGAACATTGATCTGCAAAGACCATGGCCTAAAAGATGTACAAGCCCACGAGATAGCCCCCACCGGTCAGATCGTAACCAGTACACGCATCGAAAGGCACCCACATCCACTACTCGACGAAGAGGCCCCGTATGCAATCGGTGTTGTTCGCGAAGATCGATTTGGAGCATTGATCTACTGTCGAATCGAAGCTGAATCAGATAATCCAGGGGGCCGCGTCGAAATCAGAACAAAGGTCTACCGCGACGGCGTAACCCTAATTGTGGCAGTACCCCTGGATGGGTCATCAACGGTGGCGCCTAGTTAAACGTTGAAACGGAACTCGACCACATCGCCGTCTTGCATCACGTACTCCTTACCTTCAATCCGAGCTCTACCTACCGCTCGAACGGCTGCAATGCTTCCAGCCTCCATGAGATCGTCGAAGCTCACCACTTCGGCTTTAATGAAGCCACGTTGAAAGTCAGTGTGAATTACGCCCGCTGCCACAGGAGCCGTATCACCAATATGAATGGTCCACGCGCGCGCCTCCTTTGGACCTGCTGTTAGGTAGGTCTGCAATCCGAGGGTGCGAAAGCCGACACCGACTAGCCGTTCTAATCCACTTCTACTCTGACCGTATGAGTCAAGGATCTCCTTTGCCTCAACCTTATCGAGGGAGGCCAGTTCGGCTTCGATCTTGGCACACAGAACTACATATGGAGCGTCACCAACCATCTCACCAAGTCTCTTATGCAACTCCTCGTCACTGATCGAATCCTCATCCACATTGAATACGTATATGAATGGCTTTGCTGTGATCAAGTGCGAATCATAGATCGCCTCGATGTCGACACTTCCATCCTGGACGTGCGAGTAGAGCGTCTCACCGCGATTCAGAAATTCAAGCGCCTTTGCTACTGCGTCATACTTAATTTGAGCCTCGCCTCCGCGCTTAGCGTCACGAGAGAGCTTGGCTAAACGGGATTCGAGGGTGGCCATATCCGCGAGGATCAGTTCGGTATTGATCGTCTCGATGTCGGCGATAGGAGCTACTTCGCCGTTTACGTGAATTACATCCGGATCTTCGAACACCCTAACTACTTGGCAGATGGCATCGGTTTCGCGAATATGCGATAGAAACTTATTTCCAAGCCCCTCCCCAGTGGATGCACCCTTGACAATGCCCGCGATGTCGACAAAGGTGATTAGGGCCGGAACGATCTGGTCGGAGTTGTACAGCGCTGCAAGTCTGTCGAGTCTCTCGTCAGGGACTGCGACTACTCCAACGTTAGGCTCGATTGTGGCAAACGGATAGTTAGCCGCAAGGACGTTATTTGCAGTCAACGAGTTGAAGAGTGTCGACTTACCGACGTTTGGGAGACCGACGATTCCAATCGAAAGACCCAAGATGAACTCCTTTGAAAAACTACCAACGTTTCATGTTAGGCGATCCTCTTGTTGTTTTTCACCCTCCGAGAGATAAGTAGTAGTCAAAAAGCAGTTAGCACTCGCAACAATATCTCGCTACGATCCAATTATGCGCTTTTACAACCCTTCTGCCTTTCGCACGAACAACGTCGACGAATTATTGAAGTTCATAGAGGATAATCCCCTAGCAACAGTCATCACCTCTAGGGGTGATGAAAGCTTCGTCTCCCACCTCCCCATGGTTGCAACTTTAAACGACGATAAAATAATTCTCACTAGCCACTTCTCAAAGGCGAATCCCCACCTTGCTATCTGCCATGAAGTACCCGATGTCTATCTCGTCTTCCACGGAGTCTCCTCTAGCGTCACCCCGCCCCTCTATAGCGAATCGGGAGTCCCCACATGGAACTATTCAGTTGTCCACCTTCGTGGGACCATTCGATTCGTAGAAGCAGATCACTTCGATCGGGATCTAGAAGAGATGACTCGCCACTTTGAAGATCAAAGAGGTAGCTCTTTTACATCCACCTCAAATGACAGTTACATCGCTTCAATGAAGCGGGGCATCGAAGTAATCAAAATTGACGTCGCCGATATTGAGGGCAAGTTCAAGTTGAGTCAGAATCGAGCACTTGAGGATCGTATCGCCGTCGCAACTTTTCTCAACAAAAGTAATGACTTTCAGGATAAAAGGACCGCAGCTGAGATGATAAGAGTGAACCGTCTTGAAGAAGGTCAGTAAAGTTCAACCTCTTCACAGGCCAATCGCCTATGTGAAGCTCAGCAATACCCAATAGCACCACAGAAGTAGATGAAAACACCCCAAGTTCATACATCGATATAATTCGTTCGGTAAACTATCGCAAACGATCGCTGGGTCGCATCTTAGGTCGGATAGAAGTATGGCAGAGATACAGAATCAACGAGGTCGTGGCCGGCCTCCTAAAGATATTGGACGGGTACTCGATCGGAACCAGCTCATCAAGACGGCAGCACTCCACTTTGCACACTTTGGGTATGTCGGAACGTCGCTACGTTCCCTTGCAAATGAACTTGGAGTTTCACTTGCCGCAATACAGTACCATATGGCGACTAAAGAGGAGCTACTTTATGCCGTGATCGACGAAGAGGTAGTTCCTCAGATTCGGTCGAGCCGAGATACTGCGCGAGCAATCGGAGACAACTTCGACCCTTCACTACTCAATGATCCAAAGACTCTAGAAATTGCCGGCCAGATCGTCGCAAAAAGACTTACCTCGCTCACAACTTCAGCTGTCATAGCTGGCGTGCTAAAGGATAACTCTAAAGGATCGAAAGAGCGCAGAGAGTACGCACTTGAGGCTATGCACGCCCAAAGGGCCGCTTCCATGGAAGCTCTGGCTCGCTACAGGCATATAGGCGCCATGCGAGAGATATCAAATGCAATGTGGACCCTTATTTCCATGGTGATAGTTCCGGCTATCGGATCGGCGATACCGGTTTTAGAGACCTACGGAATCGATAACATTACCGTCGACGAGCTTCTTCAAGAGTTCGCCGACATACTTACTACGGGCCTAGCAGCAAGACCATCGTACGTTACCGAAGGTAACGGCGAAGAGTACCCAGAGGTCAATGAATCTAGAGCCGCTCTATAAAACCGATTTGCCTCTTAGGGCCAATGAGTGCCGGTACAGTAACCTCGACGGCGTTCTTCGCATCCAAACCATATTTTAGCAAGTGTTGTTACTATTGTTAGGTTCTTTCGACGTAGGCTGCTTCGACTATGTGGTCAAGAAAAGCAGCAGCGACGGGATTCAATGGTTCGTCTCGCCGAACAACCACGTTCCAAATCTTTTTGATGGGAGTCGTCGGTACTTCAAGTATCGAAAGTCGTCCGTCACTTAATTCTTCTGAGACGCTATCAATTGAGAGTAAGGCAACTCCAACTCCCAAAAGGCACGCCTCTTTGATAGCTACATTGGACGAAAGGGTAAACAGCTGCGGTTCGATATTTAATCGAGCGATCAACTCATCGCTGTTGCTTCGAGTCCCCGATCCCTCTTCCCTAACTAGCCACGGCGTGCGAGACAGGATCTCGATCATTTGACCTACATCGGCCGTCTCTCCAAGGGACGATAGCCTGCTTCGCCCGATAACCAAAAAGAGCTTGTGGCCTCGGACGGCTTTTACTTCAAGGAGGCGATTTGGAGGTGGAGTTCCACAGACAGCTAGGTCGACGTTGTGACTCTCGAGAAGATCGAACACTCTGCTCCGATTTGATACCTCTAACTTAATTTCAATTTCAGCGTCGATAGCTAAGTAAGAATCGAGCCATCTTGGGAGGAGAACCTCTCCAGCCGTAGTGACAGCTGCGATACGAAGAATGCGCTTTGTTAATCCCCCACTTCCCCGAGTAACACTGGTCGCTTCTTCAATTAAACCAAGGATCTTCTTGGCGTACTCATACAAAGTAGCGCCAGCCTCCGTGAGTCGAACTCCACGACCCTCACGTACAAAGAGCTCTACCCCCACTTCGCTCTTCAGAGCAGCAAGTGCCGTTGAGACTGCAGCCTGTGTTACAAATAGGCGCTTAGCCGCTGCAGTGATGGAGCCGCTTTCAACCACGGTTACTAATGTCTTCATCTGGTTTAGGGTCAAGGAGAACTCGGCAATTCTAAGATACAAAATCTTTCTACTACTACGCCATCGGTCAGAATGTGGGAAGCGCGATCTTCAAGACTACTCTGTGCCCGAATATGGTTCAAAAAGCTTGGCGTTACTGCCAGATGGCTTGCTCACGTGAAAATCCAACCTCAAAGTTGAAGCGATTTCAGCAATCGAACCACTTCTGCCTGATAGGAGTGCCGACGAAGATCTCGGAAGACCCTGCGTTAGTGGAAGTGTCGAAGCTAACCCATCCCCGAGCATCAGTAAAGTCGAAATTCCGCGCCAAAGGTCGCAATCTCCTACCAAATGGATCAATTGCCTTAGCGACAGCCCTTACCAATACTTTGTTTACGACAAAGTTCAATGCGCATGCGACTGGGTCCAAAGCCCTCGTCCCCTTTCAACCCCTCCGCATAGGAATTATCGGCAAAAAAATTCACATATCTTCTAGTGCGGCGAATGTCTAAGAATCTTTTGTGAAGTGCCTTTGACGACTCTTCTGCATTCCTAACTTGACAAATAGTTTTAACATTCAATTACAGTTAGTTCAATCCGTAAAGCTTTTGCTGCCTAGAGGTAATTACCTCAATGCGATAACGAAGTGATAAAGAATTATATATAAATGTACGTACAATTAGAAACTACCACGCATTGAACAAACAACGACCCCAAAATGCGAGTTCATCTAGGAGCCCGACCTAATCAATACCCGAAATCGATCGACTTTGATTCTCTTTACAGCTACCAATCAAAGTCGGCTCAGCTTTCTGTAGAAATCTACAGGGATATGAACAGATCCAGATCCAACGAATCTTGCGCTTCGCATCGGATTAGCCCCTCAGCTATTCGACCCTTTAGCGCATAAAGACCAAGTATTGTCTTTCCATCGACTACCACTCCAGATGAGATGAGTGCCTCAACCTTGTCTAAAGGTGCAATCATTCGAACCGCACTCTTTTCCTCTGGACTCTGAGGATCGATCGCAACGGAAGATAACCCCCGAGCGAGAAAGACCTGGGTCTCCTCATCGCAAAATCCAGGGGTGTTATAGAAGGTTATCAAAGGCTCAATTTGGTATGCAGAGACGCCTAGCTCTTCAGCTAACTCTCGAGAGGCACAGTCGATAGGGAGTTCCCCAACTACATCTCTCTTGCCCGCAGGTAGTTCAACCACCTCGGTATCGAGAGCGGCTCGGTATTGCTTTATGAATAGAACTGAAGACAACTCTTCAAGATATGCAACAATAACAACCGCTCCTGGATGCCGGATTACGTCACGAAATCCCAATTCATCAGACTCACTATTTGCAATCGCTACACGCTCAATTTTGAGGTAGCGAACCGTATCGTCTTGGCCTGGCCAGACGACCTCCGAACGTTCGCGATCAATCCAAAATTTAGCCAAAGTTTCTCCTACCTTTTTAGGTCAACGATTGCAAGGTGCCTCAAGGGATCGTTTGTTACGTTGTATGAAATTTAGCTCTTCTGATGGGCGATCGCCGCCTCTACGAGACCACGAAAGAGCGGATGGGCACGATCTGGACGGCTCTTGAATTCCGGGTGAGCCTGTGTTCCGATCCAGAATGGATGGTCTTCTAACTCGACAAATTCAACTAACGAACCATCCGGAGATTCCCCGGAGCAGACTAACCCCGCCTCTTCAAGGCGACTTCTATAGTTTGAATTAACTTCGAACCTATGGCGATGGCGCTCTGAAACAATTGTCTCGCCATACAAGTTTGCTACCTTCGAACCAGACAGTAACCTCGCAACGTATGCCCCTAAGCGCATCGTACCACCAAGGTCCTTTATGGCTCGCTGCTCTTCCATTAGGTCAATAACAAGGTGTGGCGCATCCTCTTTGAACTCTCGCGAATGAGCGTGTTCAAGTCCGGCGACGTTTCGTGCGTAGTCGATAACCATTGTCTGAAGGCCGAGGCAGAGCCCCAGGCAGGGAAGCTTGGCCTCTCGTGCATAACCTGCGGCTGCAACTTTACCCTCAATACCGCGCTCTCCAAATCCTCCGGGAATCACTATTCCTGCTAGGTGGCCAAGCATCGACTCGGCCATCATTGGAGTGACCTCCTCAGAGTGAATCCACTCGAAGTCAATTGCTACACCGTGGTAGATTCCTCCGTGACGCAACGCCTCAACCACACTTAGGTAGGCATCTGGATGCTCTACATATTTACCGATTATCCCAATCTTGACACTCTCTTTTAGGTTGGAAGAGCGAGCCACAAGGTCAAGCCATGAGTCGAGGTTGAGTTCGAATCCTCCCCCACTTTCAAGTTTTAGGTGGTTGATGATATAGCGATCAAGTCCCTCTTTATGAAGAACCACAGGAAGCTCGTAGATATTAGCAACGTCTGCGGCGCTAATGACTGCGTCCTTTGGAACGTCACAGAGCATTGATATCTTCGACTTCAGGCTCTCGGTGAGATCCTCAGAAGTTCTACATACGATCACGTCGGGTTGGATGCCGCGAGAGCGCAACTCGGTAACAGAGTGTTGCGTAGGCTTAGTCTTCTGCTCCCCGCCAGGTCCAATAGAGGGCACTAGTGTGAGGTGAACATAACAGACGTTATCGCGACCGATGTCTTTACGAAATTGGCGGATCGCCTCAAGGAATGGAAGGATTTCGATGTCGCCAACCGTTCCACCAACTTCAGTTATTACGACGTCGACATCTTCGCGCGCTAGGAGATTGACTCGCCTCTTGATCTCGTCAGTTACGTGTGGAATAACCTGAACAGTCTTACCTAGATAGTCTCCGCGCCTCTCACGGGCGATGACCGTCTGATAGATAGATCCGGTGGTGACTGAGGAGTTCTTTTTAAGATTGACGTCAATGAAGCGCTCGTAGTGGCCGAGGTCGAGGTCTGTTTCAAAACCGTCATCGGTTACAAAGACTTCGCCGTGTTCGAATGGGTTCATCGTCCCTGGATCGACGTTGATATATGGGTCAAGCTTTTGCATGACCACCCTGAGACCACGAGCCTTGAGTAGTCGACCGAGTGATGAAGCGGTGAGCCCTTTTCCAAGTGAAGAGGCGACCCCTCCAGTTACAAAAATATGCTTAGCCACCATTACTCTACTTTCTCATCCGTTCGTACTCACATAGCCTAGACGTTCCCACGGCGTCAAAAGGTTGGAGTTAGCCCCCCTTGGCGCTCGACTGTGAGGCCTCGATTAACTCCTTGGCGTGCGCTCTAGCGCTAGTCGAACCCCCATGACCAGATAGCATTCGCGCGACCTCATCTACCCGACCATCAGGGGCTAATTTGACAATCTCGGTTCGGGTGTTTGCCCCATCGGTCACTTTATCGATGTAGAAATGCGTAAGGGCGAATGCGGCGACTTGGGCTAGGTGCGTGACCACGATCACCTGTCTATCATTAGCTAACGACTGCAGTGCACGGCCAATTGAAACACCGGCTTGGCCGCCTACTCCCGCATCGACCTCATCGAACAACAGTGATGTATTGTCTTTTGAAGCCTCGAGAGAGATAGCGAGCATCAACCTCGACAATTCACCCCCCGATGCAAACTTTGCCAACTCGACTGGTGGCAGACCGGGATTAGCTTGAAAGTAGAAGAGCAGGTTCGACATATCACGGGCGATACCAGGCTGATAGGAAAGGGTTGCTCTAGCTAGGGCAAGATCACCGAGTCGAAGATTGACTCCTGCGCAGAGCGAATCGGCTGCTCTACGACGTTCACTGGCAACCATCTCTTCTTCAACCGCAACCGATTCCCGAAGGGCCACTATCTCTTCCTTTAGTGCCTCGATGTCTTCCGGAGCAATATGAAACGACTCCATCCTTGCCTCAAGCCTTGATAGCTGGCTAATTACGTCCGCTAAGGAAGGTCCATATCGCTTCTTTATGTCTCGAAGGGCCATAAGGCGATGGCGAATCTCCTCCACGCGTGAAGGATCGAACTCTAAGTCATCGATTGAGGTGACAGCTTCGTGGTACAACTCGCTGATATTGGCTGAGATGGTATCGAGAATTTCAGATATTGCCTCAGTACCGGCGAGAGATCTCGATCTCTTCAGCAACTGCGAGAATTTTCCGGTTGTCGAGGCGCCGTCTCCATCGCAAAGGTCGATTATCTCACCGAAAAGCTCGCGATAGGATTCAATCGACTCAAGACGGTTGAGCTCTAGCTCCAAATCACCATCTTCGGTTGGGCCCTTTATCGCAATCTTCTTGATCTCCGAAATTTCAAAGGCGACGATAGAGGCTTCACGCTCTATCTCATCTCGAGAGGACTCAATTCTCGCCATCTCATCAAGTTTCTCTCTAAGCAGGGATCGAAGATCATTGAGCTTGCTGGCATCGACCTTTCCGTACTGATCAACAATTCGAAGCTGCTTGGGCTGCGAACCTAACTTCATGGCTGCATGCTGCCCATGGACTTCGAGGAAGTCGCTCGTGAACTCCTCTAGTTGCGCGATCGTTACGGCCTTTCCGTCGATGTAAGCACGCGAGCGCCCATTTGCGAGGACACTTCTTTCGACGATATATTCATTTTCCTTCTCGTCGACGATTCGAGCGGTAACTGTGGCCGCATCAGCGCCGGCTCGAACGATCTGACTATCACCCTTAGCTCCGAGTAGCAGCTGGATAGCCCCTACCACAAGGGTCTTTCCCGCACCGGTCTCACCCGTCAAAACATTCATAGAGTCCCCGAAGGTGACTCTACCGTATTCAATTACACCCAAATTAGACACTGTTAGTTCTTCGAGCACTATCGTCAAGCCTCTCAATCACAGTTTCTCAAGTACTTTTGGCTCCCTAGCGATACATCTTCTTTTCTCCAAGGCCAAACTTCTGCTTGAGGATCTCCCTAAAGTCCCGTTCGGAGAATTTAACGATATTGGCACATAATGGTGATGCGCCTACTGAGACCATCTCACCCATCGATAACGAGTGACGATTAATCCCATCCACCATCAATGTCGCATCTTGGCCATCCATGATCGTTATCTCCACTCTTTCAGTTGGAGCAAGGATAAGCGCCCGGTCAAAGAGCATATGGGGCGAGATTGGAGTCATAACCAGAGCTGATAACGACGGCGAGACAATTGGTCCTCTCGCTGAGAAGGAGTACGCGGTCGATCCTGTTGGCGTAGCCACTATCAATCCATCAGCCTCATAGTCCAAAAAGTGCTTACCTGAGATCCCAACGGATAGTTTCACCACATTTCCAGAGAATGACTTTTCGACGACTAGTTCATTCAACGCAACAAAGTGAAGGTGCTCCCTTGAGCCCCTTCCTCTGTCAGCTACTGCCATAGGGTAGACCTCAATATTGAGAGTCATCCTCTCCTCCAGGCGATAGTTGCCTTCAAAGAACTTATCTAATGAACCCGATAGCTCTGCTGGCTCGATCTCGGTCAAATAGCCAAGATGGCCAAAGTTCACGCCAAGAACTGGAATTTGATATGCAAGAGAAAGATCAATTGCGCGAAGCATGGTGCCGTCACCACCGAGAGAAACAAGGAGTTCAAGGCCTAAACAGTCGGAGCTCTTGAGGACATTGACTACCTCAAAGCCGTTCACTTTACACCAGTCGCCAATCTCTTCGAAGGCTGCGAGGGCTCCTCTGCGGCCAGTGTGAACGAGAACTCCTACGCGACGCTTCAAGTGCACCAACCGATCAAATTTTTGAAAAACTGTAATGACTCTTCTACTTTAGGAAGATTATAAGTGTATTGCTAGCACTAATTAGCGAGCGATTGTTGAGCCAGCGAGATGATTCAGTAGATTCGTGGACAAGTTAGCTGTTTTTTGCCATTGTCAGCAAGAATTCATTGCTAGTTCGCGAGCAGTGGTAAGAGACGAGCGCTATGGCTTAGCGACAGGTTGGAGAGCCAATTGAACCTCACGTTCGATCATCTCATCGATTGAAGTTGCATTTTGTGCGCGGTCAGAAACACCGACACTTCCAACGATAAAAAACTCGCGGTTACCGTCACCGCCGGATATTGGCGAAAGAATCAAATCATCAATCCTCGCACCGGCCTCAACGAAGCGATCTCCCACCTTATATATTGCGCTCCGCCAATATTGCGGGTCCGTAATTACTCCCTTGAACCGAGCAGCCACCTCACGCTCGACTTCAAATTGAGGCTTAACTAGCAGTGCGAAGGTTCCCCTTTGTTCAAGAACGACATCTACAATTGCGTCTACGAGCTTGGTTAGCGAGATAAAACTTAGATCGCCAACGGCTAAATCGAGCTTTGGAAGGTTGAATTGCCTTCGGTCAAGGAATCTAAGGTTGACGCCCTCCATAACCTCTACTTTGGGGTGGGTTCGAAGCGACTGGTCGAGCTGGCCCTTCCCGACGTCGATAGCCCACACCCTAGCAGCACCGACCTCAAGAAGAACTTGAGTGAAGCCTCCAGTCGAAGAGCCTAGGTCAGCAACTTCGGTGCCCGCTATATCCAAGGGATGGCGCTCTAAGAGTCCTAGAAGCTTTTCTGCGCCCCGACCAACATAGCGAGGAAAGTGGTTCGCAACAACTATCTGATCGCTACTTCGCACCTGTCGCGTGGCCTTTTGCGCAATCGACCCATTCACTAAAACGTGGCCCGCCTCTATCATTGAAAGCGCTACCTCCCGACTGCGCGCCAATCCCCTAGCCACCAAGGCTTTATCAAGTCGAAGAGGTGCAGCTGCCATAGGGTAAAGATGCTAACTCGGAAATCTTTACGACAATGCAGCTGTGCAATGGCGTAAATACACAACTACGGGAAAGTCAACTACGAGGGATAGTTCTAGAAACGATGTAGATCCGACTTAGCCATTTGATTGACAAAATTGAAGATAAGTGCTCCGTTGCTGAAGGCACGATCCCACCAAACTCACTTTCGAATACCAAAAGAGTCAAAAGCGATCCGGATCTGACTGCGTCCTAAAGAAGCTCAGTGGCTGCATTTGTGGACAACCGAAGTAGCTATTGCTCAATCCACCTAACAGTCGATACCAAGGTAACTCACTACCCCATCGCGAACCTTATAGAGTGCCGCGCACCGCTTACTCGCAGCTACGCGACCCTGATGAGCAAGATCGTTTAGGGTCTCTTCAACCCTCTCTGAGATAAGGCGATTAATTACGCTGACTACTTTACAAATCTCTTCAAATTGCGGGCGTCTCTGATCATTTGCCATATTGAAAGCCTATCGCTGGCAATCTGATATCAACCGTCGGCCACTGTTACACGGTTGAGCAATAATGATGGTAGAAGATCTTGGGGAGAAGCGTTGAAATGAATATTAGCGATAGGGCGATCGAGTGGGCAAAGACGATGGGCGGTTGGTCTGAAGGCGACGAACTAATTCACGCCCATAAGGAGTCATCGATGGTACTGTCAGACTTCGAAGAAGTTCGAAGGAGTGACCAACCGACACTCTCTGTGAATGCAACCCTCTCTAAAGAGAGCGAGGGACGTCTTCGATACGAAGACGACGACGCCTACAGGACACCCTTTGAACGCGATCGGGACCGAATCCTCCATTCACGAGCCTTTCGACGATTGGCCGGCAAAACCCAGGTATTTATCTTTCCCGCAGACCACCAGAGAAGTCGCCTTACCCACGCCCTTGAAGTGGCCCAGGTTGCAAAAGCGATATCAAGAAGATTAGGTCTTAACGTAGACCTCACCGAAGCTATAGCATTAGGCCACGATTGCGGTCACGGGCCAGGGGGACACGCCAGTGAAGACGCCCTCTCTCCCTTTTTATCTGAGGGATACGATCACGCGATCTTTGGCGCCGATATAACCGTGAAGAGCTTGAACTTGACACAGGAGACTATCGATGGAATTCGCAACCATTCGTGGTCCCTTCCCGAACCAAAAACTCCCGAGGGAATCGTAGTGTCTTGGGCGGATCGAATTGCCTACTGTGCCCACGACCTTGAAGATGCAATAAGTGCTAAGGTCATCGGACCAAGTGACATCCCAATTGAAATAGCCAGCACCATTGGAACAGCACGTTCAGCACACCTTAACCACTTCATCAACTCCGTCGTGTCTTCGACGCTGAGAACTAAGAAGATAACAATGTCTAAAGAGGACGGTGAACTCTTGGGACTACTTCGTCGCTTCAATTACGAAGCGATCTACCTTCGCCCCGAGAGCGTACGCCAGGGTGAACAGGTGATATCAGTTATCGACAGATTAGTTAGACATCTATTGAGCGATCGAGAACTATTCTCCTCGCTTGCCAAAGAGAGTGCATCCGCAGATGAGGTCGCCTTTATTAGACAAGTCGTGGCTTACGTAGCGGGAATGACGGATCGGTACGTATTTCATATGGCTGAGATTCTCCTCGACCTCGACAAGTCCTCAATTCCAAGAGGCCTCGACTACCGTTAGTCGTCCGAAGACGTAGTGGCGCCCATTGCCGACCGCAACTTATTCATAACGGCGTGTAGCAATATCTTCAATGGAAAACCACTCACTACCCAAGTTAAGTTTCGAAAGATTTGGTCTATAGCCGTAGTTCTAGAGGCTAAGCCTTCCTGCGAAAACTCTAGGCGGAGGTAGCCCTACTACTCTTTTTACCTCTCGCCTCGAGTCAAATCGCACAGTAGTAGGTGAAAATTCGATCCCAAGGTCTGCGACTAACTTCCAATTACTCTCTACATCGATGAGATAGACCAGTTGAATCTTCTTTGTCTCAAGGTCATCGAGAAAGCGCATCAATTTGTAGGTGCTAAGTCCACTTTGAACTCTGAAGAAGATGGCAAGAGAGGGTGGACCACCGTAGAGGTCTTCGGTCGACATGACCGCTTCGACCTCTACTACCTTAAATCTCTCGGTGCCACTTCTATCAATTATATCTAAGCCTTCGTCTCGCAAGAGGGCCACGCCATTAACCGTTGACGTCTACCACAACTCGGCCACGCACGCCACCAGCGAGGATTTGATCGGCGAGGTTCTCAAGGTCATCGAGGGTTGCTATCTGGGTCATTGATGCCATCTTCTCACTTGGGACAAGATCACCTAAGCGCTCCCAAGCGATTGCACGCTTTTCGTTTGGATACTTCACCGAATCAATACCAAGGATATTTACACCCCGAAGGAGAAAGGGCATCACATTGGCCGTGAACGTGGCACCGGCAGTAAGCCCGATCGAGGCTATAGATGCTCCAGTTACCATCTGAGAGACGATACGACCGAGGGTGCTTCCACCAACATTTTCGATCGCACCGATCCACCGTTCACTCTCGAGAGGCCTCGTCAATTCCCCAGATACCTCATCAGCCGCAATTATCTCAGTTGCCCCAAGCGAGTTGAGGTATGCACTTTCCTGAACGCGCCTAGTAGAGGCGGTTACGTTATAACCAAGAGCGCTGAGGACAATGATCGCCACTGACCCGACGCCTCCAGCCGAACCAGTCACCAGAACACTTCCAACATCCTTCAGTGCGGCTAAACCCTGGTCTTCGAGGGCGATAACTCCTTGCATCGCCGAGATGCCTGCCGTTCCAAGCGACATTGCCATAACTGGAGAGAGGTTGCTCGGGAGTTTGATGCAGAAGGCAGAGTTGACCCTAGCAAAGGTTGAATATCCCCCCCAGAAACTTTCACCGATTCTCCAACCAGTCGCAAGTACAGTATCGCCAGCTGCAAAGCGGTCGCTTGACGACTTGCGAACCACTCCCACCATGTCAACCCCAGGGACGTGGGGGTAGCTCCGTACAAGCCTTCCAAGACCCCTAATGATCATTCCATCTTTGTAATTTAGCGTCGAATAAAGTACGTCTAGCTCAACGTCACCTTCAGGAAAGTCAGCCTCACTAAGCTCAACAATCGAAGCGTTTACCTTCTTTTCTACCTCATTCAACACGAGAGCTCGAGCCACGTAACACCTTTCAACGCGATTGGAGAGCACTACCCTCTACCAATCTCAACCTTACTTAAACCGTATCGCAGTCGATGCTATCCCAAAGTCTGCAAAGAATCACGCGATCAACGACATTTGCGGCTTCCCAGTCAGGTGGACCAAATTCCTCATTTCGAGCTACTTTTCCACGTCAACGTGTAGCCACCTTAAAGCTCCAGATTGAGGACAAGTGATAGTTTGAGAGCAAAGTTACATTGCGCACACATATTTCGAATCGTTCGCGGATCCAAACGTGCCAGAAAAGAAATCCTTTATTCCCAGTTACCCTATTACTCTCGTAGCGCACCACGCGGAAAAAAAATATTATGAAAAGATCTAAAGGAACTTTGAATAGCATTTCATAAAATCTTGATATATCCGATGATTATATGATATCGACCCACAATCAAAGCGATCAAATCCTAAGAAGAAACATCAACTCAAACTTCCACATATCTCAACGTTGGACGGGATCACACCCGCCTCAGGTGCCTATATAGAATCGCGCGAGTAGACAGTTAATTTCATAACTATACGCCCAATATTTACTTAGGCCGTTCCTTCTATGTGTCAACTATCAAATAATCTCTTGCAAAAGGCAGATCGATGAGAGTATCTTTAGTTATCAAAGTCCATAGCGATACGGATTCACCTAATATTGAAAGATAGGAAATATTGGCGATTCAAAAAAACGAATGTGTGGTTGAGTGACGGACCAAGTAGCTAAAGAAGACGGCTCAGGTTTTGACGGTATCGCGATTGACCTTCGAGAGCAAATAGCTGATAATCACAACCCTAAATCAGCGGTCGACCTATCTGTCGATTCGTCTCCCGTCCCAAGAGGATACTACGTTGTTGCAATCGGCTCTTCAGCCGGCGGGTTAGAGGCACTCTCGCAACTCCTAACAGGTTTAGAGATGACCAGCAAGATGGCTATTGTCATACTTCAACATCTATCACCAAGCTATCGATCGATGATGGCTGAAATACTCTCAAGAGAGACTGCAATACCGGTTGAAGAGGCCAAATCAGGCGACCAGATCGCGGCTGGCAAGATATTGATAATTCCTCCCAATAACAACGCTTCAATACTCAACGGGAGAATTGCACTAACGCAAGCTTCAAATCAGACGTCACCAAAGCCCTCAGTAAACTCCTTCTTTGTTGCACTCGCCGACGAGTACTCAGATCGAGCCATTGGCGTTGTATTGTCGGGCACTGGAAATGATGGTACCGCAGGCCTAAGGGCGATAAGCGATAGTGGTGGTCAATGTATCGTGCAACGACCAGAGAGTGCCAAGTTCACTGGAATGCCACTTTCGGCAATAGAGTCCGGCGTTCCAATGAAGATCTTGGATCCTCAAGAGATCGCACAACTACTGATGGCGCTTCCCGAGCGAATCTATTCGCTAGATGAATTCGAAGACAAGGGGCGTGAGACTGCGCTCGAGACGGTCCTAGCAGAACTGCATGAAAAGTTCGGAGTTGACTTTCGCGGGTACAAAAGAGGCACTCTCTTTCGCAGAATCGAGCACCGCATGGGGCTTACGAAGATCACTAACCTTACTGGATATGCGGAACGAATTGTTGAGAGCGATGATGAAAAGGGTGAGCTCTTCCAAGACATTTTAATCTCCGTTACCAGCTTTTTTAGGGACGCAGAGGCCTTCAACGCCCTGTCTGTAGCTATCGAACGAATCATTGAACAAAAGTCCCCTGGTGGCGAAGTTCGAATTTGGGTTCCGGGCTGCGCGAGTGGCGAAGAGGCATATACCATTTCGATGCTCTTCACGGAAAAGCTAGGCGCTCGCTTAAGCGACATTCGGCTGCAGATATTTGCTACAGATATCGATGAGAGAGCCCTCTCAATTGCCCGGAGCGGCACCTATCCGGCGGCGGCCCTCGAAAATCTTGACCCCACTTTGATACTCAAGTACTTCAACTTCAATGGAAGAAACTACGAGATCTCAAAGAACCTCCGCGACTCAATAATCTTCGCTAAGCAGAACTTGGCGGTAGATCCACCATTCCTACGCCTCGATCTAGTCTCATGCCGAAACGTACTCATCTACCTAGACCAAAATCTACAATCTGCGGCACTATCCGCATTCCACTTCGCTCTAAATCCAGCGGGGATCCTCTTTCTTGGACGTTCAGAGTCTGTATCAGCCCAAGAACATCTCTTTAGACCCCTCGATCGCAAAAACCGCATCTTCAATAAAGTTGCCCTTGGAATTGCGCCGCACACGAGTACTGACTTGCTCCAGCGACATCTGTTGACCAAGTCAACGCAAAGGGATAAACGCAATATTGAGACCAAGCGTCTGGAACTGCTCCTGAACAACTATCTCGACTCGAGAAAGAGCGCGATTCTGCTAGTTGATTCGAACGGTCTCCTACTTCATAGCGCTGGCGACATCGGTCATTTCACTCAAGTGCGTACCGGCATGAATACCTCGAACGCATTTGACATTTTGCGTTATGAGCTTCAAGCAGACTTTCAAACGCTTCTCAGTCGCTCTACACGAAAACGAGAAGAGTCAATCGGCAGGCGTCGCTCCATAGATGGCGAATCCTTCAGACTAAGCGTGACACCGTTGGCTGAAAGCGATACAACCAACTACCTCGTTACAATCGAATTCGACAGCGTTATCAAGACTCAGGAAGGTAGGGTTATACCTGAGATATCGAATATGGTCGTCGAAGACGAACTTACGGTAACGCGCGAAAATCTACAAGCAATGATCGAAGAGTTGGCAACCTCCAACGAGGAGATGCAGGCTCTCAATGAAGAGGCTCAAGCAGCCAACGAGGAGATGCAGGCGGCCAACGAAGAGCTAGAGGCGGCAAACGAAGAGCTCCAAGCAACCAACGAAGAGCTCATCTCTTTGAATACCGAGCTTTCACTTCGCACTGCTCAACTCACCGGCGTCACAAACGACTATGAGAACTTGTACAACGCCCTTGACTTTCCACTTCTCGTCCTCGATAACTCTATGGCTCTCAAACGCTTCAACTTTGCCGCTGCCCGCCTCTTCAACCTTCGAACGATTATGGTCGGGACAAAGATAGACCTACTTAGACTTCCCAAAAAGATGCTCAAGCTTCACTCGCTTATCAATGAAGCGCGCGAACTCGGAGACAGCGTTTCAGACCTAATAGTAGAAGAAAACATAACCTGGCAAGCAAACGCTACGCCATACCTTGACGAATACGGACTCTTCGCTGGGACGATACTCACGTTAATCGATACGAGCGAACTGGTTACGGCACAATTGAAGCGCCGTAGCGCCGAGTTGATGGTTGAATCTCTGATGGAGAATACAACCATCATGTTTGTCATAAAGGACATTCAAGGTCGTTACCTCTACGCCAACCGCCGATTCCAGCAATTTTTTCACAGGGTCGAGAACGTCGAACAGACGATTAGCGACTTCGACATCTTCCCCAATGCCATGGCTACTCAGGTCATGGAAAATGACTTGATTGCAATTAGGACGAGGAACGCTCGTAATGGCGAATACGAGTTCAATACCGAAGATGCGCAGAGCATATTTCTAACGGCCACTCACCTACCACTCTTCGAAGAAGATGGAAGCGTCAACGCAGTTTGCGTTCAGCTATTAGACGAAAGCGCCAAGCGGCTAGCTGAAGAAGAACTTCGCCTTGCAGCAAAGGTATTTGAAAACGCCGGTGAAGCAATCGCAGTTCTCTCTTCGACGGGAGAAGTTATAACTGTGAACTCGGCATATCTTGAAGTAACTCGCCAAGCACTCTCTGACGTAGTTGGTGAAAAATTCTTCGTATTTGACATCAAGACTACGTCGAAGCGTAATGAAGCAGAGGCGATCTCAAATGCTCTTAGAGAATTTGGGAGATGGAGTGGTGAAGAGAAAGTACTAGCTGCAGATGGCACAAAGACGCCTGTTTGGCTATCTCTCTCTGTTGTAGAAGATTCAAAAGGTAAAGTAGAGCACATTCTCGCAATCTTTAGCGACATTTCGTCCAACGTATTGGCCCGTGAAAAGGCTGAATTCCTATCTACTCATGACGAGCTGACGTCACTTCCAAATCGCCTTCTCTTCAAAGAGTACCTAAATCGGGCTCTTGCGCGAAAGAGAAGAAATGGCGGAAATCTAGCGCTTCTCTTCGTTGACCTCGATAACTTCAAGTTCATAAACGATAGCCAAGGTCACGATGCCGGTGATGAACTCTTGCGCGAAGTATCAAACCGAATCAAAGAGTCCGTGCGCGAAGCCGACCTCGTCACCCGCTTCGGTGGTGATGAATTCACCATCATCGTCGAAGACGCCGAAAACGAAAATTTAGATCATCTCAGCAATAGAATACTGTCACTACTTACTGAAAAGTACATAATCAGTGGCGCCGAACAATATGTAAGTGCTTCAATTGGCGTAGCGATATTTCCAGAAGATGGGGAAGATTCAAACACTCTCCTTAAGTCCGCCGACGCGGCGATGTATCAGGCCAAAAAACTTGGGCGAAACCAGGTTCAATTCTTCCATCCTCAGCTAAAGGCTGAAGCTGACGATAGAAGCCGAATCGAACATTCAATTCGACGATCTCTAACTTCCAACGAATTCAAAGTCTTCTATCAACCGCAAGTTGCGATCTCTAGTGGAGCAATACGAGGCGCCGAAGCACTCTTGCGACATATTCCAGAGAGTTCGCTACCTGTTGACACAGGTCGATTGATCGCTATTGCAGAGACAACCGGTCAGATCGAAGCGATTACCAACTTTGTAGTTCGACAGGTATTAGACGATCTTGCAGAGTGGAAGAGGTTGAGAATATCAGTGCCACCGATCGCAGTCAATATCTCTGTGAAAAACCTTTACCAGAAGGACTTTGCAGATTGGGTCATATCGGAGATCGAAGATCGAGGACTTGGTCGAGATTCGATCAAACTTGAAATCACAGAGAGCGCACTCGCCTCTGACTCAGAAGTCGCCCTCGCAAACATCAACCAACTCAGGGCGAGAGGGATCGCCCTATCGATTGACGACTTTGGAACCGGATTTTCTTCACTAGCCTACCTGCGAACCATACCCGCGACTGAGATCAAGATCGACCGAAGCTTCATCTCAGACGTAGGACAAGAGGGTACCGGAGAAGCGATCACGCGAGCGATAATTGAGATCTCTCGAGCGCTCAACTTTGAGATGATCGCAGAAGGGATCGAAGAGAAGGAGCAGGCCAATTGGCTAGTGCAAAATGGATGCGAAGTCGGCCAAGGCTATCTCTTCCACAGGCCAATGAGGGCCATTGACTTCGAAGATTTAATAGCCAAGACGACCAATTAGTGGTACAGCATTTGGTTAACACCAACTTCATAGAGCGTTGCGAGCAAGAAAGACTTCACCTTAGCGGAAAAGTTCAAAGTGGAAATTCCCTTGCGGTATTTGATAACGATGGCGTCATAACGGATATATCAACCAATTTTGACCCCGCCCTACTACTACACAAAGATGTCTTTGATGCGATTGCGAATGAGGCAAGAATCTCGACATTCACCTCTCTACCGAACATGCACTTTGTCTCCTCATCTGAAGAGAACAACGTCAACCGTCGCTACTTTTCGCTATTTCAAAGGGGAGTATTTATAGAAGGAGCACTACTTAAGTACTCCTCCACCTTCGTGTTAGAGATTTACGGTGAGGGTGACGATATTCTGTCACCCTCACCTAAATTACCCGCAGATTTCGACGATTACACGGAATTTGTCGAGCAAATTCGCTTGCTCACCCACCTAGATAGGGTTATGGTATATCGCTTTACAGGTAACGAAGATGGGGAAGTAGTAGCCGAGTCTCACATCCCCGATATTGGGTCGTACCTGAACCATCGCTATCCAGCCAGCGATGTACCGATGATAGCGCGACGACTCTACCTTTTGAACCCATGGAGGACAATCCGTGATCGTGACGGAGAAGCGGCCTCAGTTATTTCAATTGATCAAAAGCCGCCTGACTTAACTTACAGCGACGTCCGAAGCGTATCTCCATATCACATTGAATACATGCAGGCGATGGGTACTTACACATCACTATCGATACCAATTGCCGTTGACGGAAGACTCTGGGGTTTAGTCAGTGGGCACAGCAAAAGCTACACACACCTGACTCTATCCCAGCTGCTCAAAGCAAAGGAACTGTCAAGGAGTTTCAACAATAAAGTTCTTACCGATCTTCATAAAAGGCAGTTCGAAGCCCTCGACAGCTTAGGTCGCCTCGAAAGGCGCATTCGAAGAGACGTTCTCGACGAAAGATCCCTTGAAACTATCTTGAGCGAATCGGCCACAGAGATTTGTGGCCTAGTTGAATCTTCAGCCCTCATTGCGACCGACGGTGAAGTGGTATTTAGCCATAACTTCGTAGACCCAATTGAAAACGTAGCCAGCCTTATTTCTGTCGATAATTGTTTAGAAAGGCCATACGTATCCGAAGCAATCCCCAAAGACTTCCCACTAATGCTTTCAAACTATGTTGGCCTTGCGCGAGTAGTGTTCGCCTTTGAAGGTGCGGTTTGGAATTTAATCCTCTTCCGTCGCGAGGAGATCGAAGAGATCACATGGGGACATCGAAGTGAAAATCCTTCGAACACTTCGACTTCACCGTACCCAACTTCGCCGAGCGCATCGTTTGAAAGCTACGTTGAATTACGCCATGGTCACTGCAGAAGTTTCACTCGCTACGATATACGGACTTTGACTACCATCGCACGTGCGCTAAGTTACGGAGAACGAAGCGGCTCTTATGCACCTCTATAGATTTTGATGGTTCCAATCAGCTATCCAAAACTAGAACTCAAAGTTTCACCTTGGCAGACGGCGAAAACCGAACCCCGGCAATAGATTACGAACCAAAGGCATTCAACGACGCCTCCCTTGAATTGCGTTCTAGATCGATGACATCAAAGTACGCCTCTCAGAGGCGTAACCTGTCTCTCGATAAGTGCCCTAACAAAATGGAGGTTACCAAATATCGCATAAGCGCTGCTCCTGCACTCTGAACAATCCTTAAACTTTGTAATTGGATAGGTTCAAAATGACTTCAAATGGCTTTACGCCCCAACCTACTAAAGTCTCAGCGCGCAGCGATATGCCAATTACTACCTACTCATACGTTGCCGAATGTCAGTAATTGGGAAGATTTTTGTATCTCTAACAAGGGTTCCAGCACACCCCCCTTATGCAATTTCGGGAATAGCTGGATATTCATTACGTTTTCACCAAATGAACCAAAGTTGCGGAGAGTAGAACATGAAGGCAATATATTACGAAAATTACGGTGGGCCAGAAGTTCTTAAATATGGAGAAATGCCCGAACCTAAGGTTGGTCCAGATTCGGTACTGATTGAAGTTGCTGCTGCCTCTGTAAATCCTGTCGATTGGAAGATTACCGCTGGTTATTTAGACCAAGTTCTTTACTCAAAGTTCCCGATCATTCCAGGTTGGGACGCAGCCGGTACCGTTGTTGCTACAGGACCCGCTGTTAGGGGAATCAAGGAGGGTGACGAGGTCTACGGTTACGTACGTCTGGACTTTGTACACCCAGGTACATTCGCCGAGAAAATAGCAGCACCAGCGCGAACCGTTGCGCTAAAGCCAAAAAACCTAAGCTTCACTGAGGCTGCGTGCGTTCCACTTGCTGGATTGACTGCCTACCAAGGCCTTGTTGAGGCGCTAGCGGTGCGCGAAAGCGAGACGGTATTCATAAGCGGCGGTGCAGGTGGCGTAGGAACCTTCGCGATCCAGATAGCAAAGGCTCTCGGGTTGAAGGTAATTGCAAGCGCATCGCCGCATAATCACGATTTCATATCCTCACTTGGCGCAGAGGCTGTTTCGTACGGTGAATCATTGATCGATGAGATAAAGGCAAAAGCACCGAGCGGAATCGACGGATTCTTCGATCTCAGCGGTGGCCCAGACGGACACAGGCCCGTTGAGTTACTCAAGGACCAAAGCCGTGTCGCATCGATCACAGATGCTACGGTTCAGCAATACGGTGGGAAATACCTCTTTGTTCGTCCAAGTGTTGAAGATCTAAACGCACTTACTCGTCTAATCGAAGAAGGTAAGGTTCGCCCAATCGTCACAGAATCCTTCCCCCTGTCAAATGCAGCTGACGCATTCAGCTCGAATATGTCAGGGCACACCCGAGGTAAAATAGCGATAGTCATGAAGTAGGGAAACGAAACCATTCCTTCGCATCAGAATGAAAGAAAATGAATAAATGAGTTGATAAGAAGGATGTGGCCGATAGTGACAACTGCGATTCCTAAGGATCCGCAAGCACACTATCGGCCACTTAGAAATGGATTAACGCGTTTTTCTATGTAGTGACTTTGTTGAATACAAAGGATCTCTTCGGACCAGCCCGCCACAATCTTTGGACTAGAGACGATCTCCTACTAGAATCCATATCCGGTAGATTGATGAAACGTCAAACACGCTGAAGTCCGACGAGCCGATAATATCCGAGTACCACACAATCGAATTTACCAGCGATCTGAGAAGTGAAATTTTTGGAGCGGACGACGGGATTCGAACCCGCGACCCTCACCTTGGCAAGGTGATGCTCTACCACTGAGCCACGTCCGCACAACGCTCTATAGATTATAACAAGGATGTAATTGGTTCGATGCCGTTGGAAGAAGAAGTATTAATCACCAGAATGCACACGGTCGTAAAGCTCTTCGAAAGCATTCTCCAACAATTCTGCGAACGAGCCGATCGTCGCCCGACTCCTTTCGTCGCTAACTATCCCAAAGACCATCTCTGCGCAGTAACTTACAACTGTGACGTTTAGTGGCACGGACTCAGCTAATGGGCCAAAAGGAATTACTGAAGCTAATTCCGCTCCAGCAAGGTACAAGGGCAAGTCAGGGCCCTTTACGGACGATATCAAGACGTTGAAGGCTGGAGAGATTGAATCGAAGGCGCGAATCCGGTGAGCCAGATTTGAAAGGGCGGATGTGAGAACTGGAGGAATAAGAGCTGTCACGAGCGTAACATTTTCAAGTTGTGCCCGCCTATGAAAATCCTTCGCCTTTCTCGTAGCAGCCGAGATAAATTTCATCCTCTCGATAGGATCGCTGATAGAGTTACCGAGTGACACCAGCAGAGCACTAATCTGATTCGAAGTGGATCTTTCTCGACGAGGATTCGAAATTGGCATCATCGATACCAAATCCTCACCACCCTGATACCCGAGCTGTTCCAAATAACGATCTAGTGCAACCGAAACTACAGCCATAGCTAAGTCATTGACCGTAACGCTAGCGCGGCGAGCTGTATCTTTGAACCTATCGATCGGCAGTTTGATGAAGGCCACAACCCGATCTGAAGACAGCGCACCATTTAGTGGTGTCCTAGGTGCTGTAAAGAGAGCTGGTAGGTGAATGGTATTTTCGGCAGCCTTCGTATAGTTAAGAAAATCAAGCGCCGTTCTACCAAGCATGTCAACGATCTTTGGTGCCTCGCGAGCCTTATTGACGATATCGTTCAGAACCGAACCGATAAGGTCAAAGGGATTTAAATTACCTACGTCATCACTTGACTTCGATAGCTCAGCACCCCAGAAGGTTTCAGGATTCGCTTCGAAGTCAAAGAGATTTGCAAGTACTTCGATACCCATCACCCCGTCGATAAGAGCGTGGTGAATCTTCGCGAGCACCGCAAAGTGCCCTGGTCGATCAGCAATTGAATCCACAACCCTAACTTGCCAGAGTGGACGATCTTTAGCCAGCGGTTCCGATATGAAAGCGCCTGCATAGTCAATAAGATCCCTGCTGTCACCAGTGAAGTTGGCGTCAGAAACATGATCTTCGATATTGAAGTCGTCGACCTTTACCCAAAATGGCTCAGCCAGCCCTAGGGGAACTTCAACTACACGTGATTGAAAATTTTCCATGGAATCGATACGGGCGGCAAATTGACCTCTCACCCTTCCAAGCGACGAAGTATTGCTATTTGCACCATCTTTAAATAAAAGCAATACTCCTATATGGAGATGCATAGTAGGGTTATCGAGTGCTAAAAAACCGCTATCGAGTCCACTTAGTCGTTTAGCAGCCAACTTTATCCACCCTACATCGAGCTATCGTTAGCTTAAAGATAGTGGCTTTTAAGCATCTAAACCAAAAGTTCTACCGATAGCCGGTCGAACCAAAGCCTCCCGATCCTCTAGAGCTATCGCTCAATGCATCAATTGAGTAAAATTCAACACCGGTTCGAGACAAGAAAAGCATTTGGGCGATTCTCGTTCCCGCTTCAATAACGCAACGATTCTTTGGATCGATATTTGCCACGATTACCGCAACTTCACCCTTGTATGTGGGGTCGATTAGGCCGGGCGAGTTTGGGAGGATAATCGATGTGTTCAGTGATATTCCTGACCTAGGCAATATCAGGGCTATTGCATCGGATGGCATCTCGAGTGCGAAACCTAGGGGCAATGCAAGTCGTTCGAATGGTTCGAGAACTACAGCTTCGAATACTGTTAGGTCAACTGCACCGTCGCCGCGATGGCCGTACACAGGGGTCGATACCCCATCGCGTAATACTTTGAAGCCGACCTTAAATTCGCTAACCACCTTAATTCACCAGAACTAATTCGTTCTAATTGCAGATATTATTGCATCCTTAATGGAGGAAGCATCTTTGTGGTAGGGAACGAAGTCGCCCCGAAGGCCCTTTAGCTGACGTGCCCTGCGCTGAAATCCCCACACTGTACAGAGCGTCATTGCCTCTTTGACGATATCATTGGACATCTTGGAAGTACCATGCGTTCTCTGGTGAAATATGATTGCAACTTCACGGATAGTTGCGCCTAGGAGCCTACTCCTGAAAACCATCTCGATTTGGAAACCATATCCATCTGCGCTAACAGTATCCAAGTTAATCTTCTCGATCAATTCCGGGCGGTAAACACGGAATCCACTCGTCGCGTCCCTAACTCCGATACCAAGAGCAATGTTGGCGTAAACATTTCCGACACGGCTAAGAGCGAGTCGCGATGGAGAAAGCCCAGGAGATCTTCCTCCTTGAACGTAACGCGATCCAATCACTAGATCCGCGCCTCCATCTGACGCCTCTAGCAAAGAAGGAAGAGCCTCTGGCTCATGCGAGAGATCTGCGTCCATCTCAATCAATGCTGTTGCACCCAAGGTTATCGCTTCGCGAAAACCGAAACGGTAGGCTGATCCAAGGCCCTGCTTTCCTGCACGTACGCGCAGATCCAAACTTGGATTGTCCTTCATTAATTCTCGAACTACGTCCGCAGTTCCGTCGGGGGACGAATCATCAATCACCAAGACGTTGACATTTGGAACAGCGGCGAAGATTCGCTTTGTCACGCCCTCAATGTTTTGCGCCTCATTGTAGGTTGGGATTATCACAAAGGGCTTAGTACTTGGCATTGGTTGTGACACGCTCCTCCTTATGTCGGTTCTATATCCTACCCAATGAAAGGCTAGACTTCTACCAATGTTAGTTTGGATGGACTTAGAGATGACGGGGCTTGACCTTAATCGCCACGTCATCGTTGAAATGGCAACAATCATTACCGATGACAATCTCGAAAACGTCATTACAGGGCCCGACATAGTGATTCACGCATCCGAAGAAGAACTCGCACAGATGGATAGCTATGTAGAAAAGATGCACGCTAATTCTGGCCTCCTTAATGCAATACGTGCATCAACCAAGACGATCGATGCGGCAGTCGAAGAGACCCTTGCGTTCATCAAAGAGCATGTAAAGAGTCCACGAAGCGTACCATTGTGTGGAAATTCAATCGGCACAGACCGAAGATTTTTAGATAAGTATGCGCCTTCGATCGAGGAGTACCTACATTATCGATCGATAGATGTCTCAACCCTAAAAGAACTCGCTCGGCGATGGAACAAATCGGTGCTTGATACTGCTCCGAAGAAGGCCGTAGGCCATCGAGCATTGGACGACATTCTTGAATCAGTCGCCGAATTGAAGCACTATCGAGACAACTTCATACGGTTAGCAAATAGCTAGAAGAAGCACCCATCGTCGAGGCGTCCACGTAAGCCAAAGCAATGGTCTGTGATTCTCGATCGCTTTAGCGTCTCTTTAACACTGCGCCAAAGCGATAGTAGGAGTAGGTCAACGATATCAGACAGGGAACGTTTGCTATCAGCACATAGGGCGCCATCGCTAAAGTTATCCAAAGCGGATTGAACGCCAACGTTATGGGCCAAACAAAGATAAGCAAGAGATGCACTACTCGGGCCCTCTGGAACTCATTCATCATAGTTTCGAGGCGATTCGTTGTACTGGGTCCGAGCGAAGCCTTGTTTATGCCACCTTTGAAGAACGCTCCCGCTTCAGGAAGATACCTCTTCCACTTATCGACCTTCGTAAATTTCTTTATTGTGACTGCTCTTCGACTCAGTTCATTAGCTGGAGCAGACGGAACGAACCTACCAAACCGCCTGTTATCTATCGAGGAGAGTACAAAGCCGATGACGAAGTTGGCTCCAATCCAAAAGAGGACGTCATATAAGACGTAGCGAAGGTCTTGATGAATGAGAGATACGGCCATTAGCGAGCTGTTTCTCCCCAATATTGACCCTAGAATCGTTGACCTCCTATATCGCTCTTCCCTTCCAGGTATTCGGAAGTGAGAGCGCTCTCCGTAGGAGCGCTCGAACAAAGACGAAGACAAAGATACAAAATGTCAGAGGGTGTAGCACAATCGCCCAAACTTTGAATCTCCCTACTACCCTCGCCTCGAATGCTATCAAACATGTGGTAACTGCATAGAGAAACAGCCCACGAACTATTCGAAGTTGAACTAAATCTCGGACTATTGAAATGTCCAAAGCCAAGAATGCAAATATGTACCCAAAGCCAACCAAGGAGCCGAGAGGTGAAAGTGAGGTGGCACCGGCAACGAAGTTCTTAGTGAACCCCTCTAGCATTTGTCTAAATCCAAATGGGTACATTCGAAATGTCGCCAATCTTTTATCCAAAAGCGTTACCACTTTGAGAGCATTTTCGAAGTAGAGACGTGACAGTGCCACGTCATCTACAACCTCTCCAAGAATCATCGCGTGGCCTCCAGCGGCCAAATAACACTTCCGCTTTGTTACGAAAACCGGACCGAAGGCTAGTTGGGGACGCCTATGCGAAAGATTCGATATCAATGAACTGAAAAGCGAGACGATATTAAAGGTAAGCGCAAAACTCTCACCCAGCGTTTGGGCATTGTGGTGAGGCTGAACGCTCAAAAGGTCAATTCCACTATCACCAGCAACAGTTCTTATTGCGCTCAGAAATTTGTCTCCTACCCTCACGTCAGCATCTAGGAAAACAAGGATGTCACCAGACGAGTGTTCGAATGCAGCTTTGAGTGCGTTGGACTTGCCGTTGATTCCACTTCGTATTCCCGCAGCCACGTCAATGACTTGCACGAAATCAAATGACATTGCGATCGTGGCAGTTTCATCGGTTGATCCATCATTCGCGACGATCACCTCATATGAGAAGTCACTTCCTCGAAAAGCAGTAGCAAGCGATGAGAGCAATGTAGAAATCGATGCACCTTCGTTGCGGGCCGGAATTAGTACCGAGACCTTCGATGCGGTTTTCAAATCTGGCTTAGCGACGACCTTTCGTTGCAGCTGATGCAGTATCGCTCGTACAGTAAGGCTGGTGGCTACGATTAATGCGACAGCTACGAAATCAGATATGTTCACACCGATATAGTAATTGTCAAAAGGGCGTCGCTTCATTACAGTTTTGCTGTCGTGTGCCGCGGTCGATAGACTCTTATCGAAGCGCATCAACGACTGTTGAAACAACTACGTCTATGGAAAAAGCTTTCACGCCCAAAGCGATGTGATTTACCGGTGAAGCGACCGCAATGAAGTGGAGCCCAAATTGTCGAGTCAGTCAATAGTGATAAAGTCAAGTTTCAAGAAGGTGGCGAGTAGCTACTCTCGCGCCAAAACGTCCGCCAAAGTAGCGGGGATCGCTTGGATCGGTTCAATGCTCGTCCTAGCGTCATCACTGATCTTCACTCATCTCCCGATTGTCGCGCTTCTTGTCACTGTCGCAGTAGCCGTAACTGGAATATCCTTTGCCGTTATCGATTGGCGCAACGAGACAGCGAAGTGGACGAGTGCTTCCGATGGCTGCTCCGTCGGCGACTCATGCGGCAACGATGAATGTGCCCCAGATAAACAAGGATCATGCGCGAGTCGACTTGGTGCAGAACGAGATAAAGCGATACTCAAGGGCGAACTCGAGCGACTCGCCGTCCTTCTCGGCCGTCAGGGCGTTGCTAGCTATATATTTTTGGGAATATGGGGGGTACTTGGAGTTGGCCTCGCAGTGAAGTCCCCCAACTCAATTGCAACCGTTGCGGGAATCGTGTTAACGCTATCTTCGATATACGAGATCTATATCCTTCGTGTAATGAGGAAAATCTCTTCATCCATATAGGCGAATGAACCATACATTGGTTTGGTTTTCCTTTGACTTATGAGGTTCCAATTTTGATTTAACCTCGTACAGTAGATCTTTGTCCATCGCTGCGACATTCGACTTTTGACTAGGTTGAACTCGAGAGTTTTTTGTAAAAACCATCATCTGAACGTAAAATTGAGACCACCTGATGCCTCAAAAGTTTCGAAAAGTTATAGTTCGGTAAAAACTAAAAAAGATTTCACGTTACGTCCGTATTACGGGTTACCATCTTTCACATAGATAATATTTCGCTTTCTATATAGTGTGCAAAGCGCACTTTCGGTCTTCGAATATTTTGGACTTTTCTACAAAGCGTGTAGGTGGATACATAAAATGGCTGTCATTGCTAGCTCCCTCGGTGTTGAAGGCGTAGTTTCACTTGATGGAGAGGGCCGCCGTAAGCGGGGAAGACCACGTAGTAAAGATGCGCAGAGTCGTATCATCTCCGCAGCACTAACGATCTTGGGTCAAAGAGGATTCGCATCAGTGACTATCGAGGCTGTAGCCAGGGAGGCAAAGGTCGGCAAATCGACGATTTACCGTCACTGGAAGAGCAAAACTGAGCTGATCGAAGAGGCAATAGATAGAGAATTAGACGTCCTAACCAATAACGTCAAGGGTACAGATGTCATAGAGGACCTAATTACTGTCACTGTCAACGTTGCTTCGGTATTCAAGAATGGTTCAAATTCAGCATTTGCACGCCTCATTGGTGAGGGTCAAACCGACCCAAGGGTAAACGAACTGAACTATCGGCGTTACAAAGCACACGAAGATGGCCCCATCGTCGAATTACTTCGAGCTGGCTCTAAAGATGGAATCTTTCGCGACTCGTTCAATCCCTACGTCATCAGTGAGATGATCTTTGGTGCAATTTGCACTAGGGCCATTCTTCAACAAGACGAGTACACCCCAGACGAATGCCGCGGCCTAATCAACTCTCTGGTCGAAGGTATAAAGCGCTAGCAGAGCGCTTGCGCTCGGGTTTAGCAGATACGCGTCGTGCCCGACGTCAGTGAACATGTCCGTGATCGTGGCTTTGCAAGTTTGCAATTTCGTGGATAGGAACATCACAAACATGGCACTCTATCTCGATCGTCGCGTGACGGATCGAGAATTGACCCTCGAGCATCTCTTTGATCTTGGTAACAATGCCCTGTCCTTCGTGTATTGTTACATCGCTGTCGCAGACTACGTGGGCGGAAAGCATCAATTCGCTCGAACTGAGAGACCAGACATGTAGGTGATGAACGTCGACCACCCGTTCGACAAGCTTTATCTCGGCCTCAATCGCGTCGATGGAAAGGCGCGATGGAACTGAATCGAGAAGTATCGAGATAATCTCTCGTATAACCGCCAGAGTCGAAGCGACTATAACTACTGCAACTACTACCGTTGCTATTAAGTCAGCTATCGATACCGAAATAAAACGAGCAACGATACCAGCTACAAGTGCTGCAAGCCATGCAATCGAATCTGATGCAAAGTGCAACATATTTGCCTTTTTGAGCAAGGGATCTCCCTTGACTCCTGCAAGAAGGACAATTGAGACAAAGTTGACAACGATACCGATCGCCCCAAATAGCGTCAGAAATGCTGCCATGGCGACCGATGAATTCGACGGTATTGATCCCGTGGCAACTATTGCATCCACGACCAAGTAGATACTTGCTAAAAGTAGCGACACCGACGTGATGAGCGCAGCTACCACTTCAAGGCGAATCAATCCGAAGCTATTTTTTTTATTTGGTGCCCTCCCGCTAAGGGACGAAGCAATGGCAGAGATCAATAACGAAGCTACATCTAGCAAAAGATGTAAACCATTAGCAATCAGAGCCTTAGAAGAGTAGGCGACTCCGATAACCGTAACTGCGACAAAAAGCACGGTGTTAAGGGAAGTTACTAAAAAATACCTACCTCGTCCGCCTGAGTGTAATCCATCGTGGATTTTGCCGTCAGAAGAGTGTTCGTGCACAAGATAGCCTCCTCCGAAGAGTCTACCTTATTGAACGTCCTCCAATTCTTCTCTTTAAAGATGATGCGACCCTCTCATTAGGAGAACGTCGCATCACACTTATCTATCAGTTACTTACACCGAAACTTTCGCATTGCCTAAACAAAGTTCAGTCTCGATTTGGCTGTGGAGTCATTCTCAAGTAAGGCTTCAACTTGGTAAAACCCTTTGGAAAACGCGAAGACGCCTCGTCGTCAGAGAGCGCAGGTGAGATGACAACGTCATCTCCTTCTCTCCAGTTAGCGGGAGTAGAAACCATAAATTGATCAGTTAGTTGAAGCGAGTCAATGACGCGAAGAATCTCGTCAAAATTTCGACCCGTCGAAGCTGGATAAGTAAGGGATAGCCTGATTTTCTTCGCAGGATCGATCACGAACACACTACGCACTGTGAGAGTCCCCGATGCATTTGGGTGGATCATCCCATAAAGATTTGCTACAGCTCCTTCAGGGTCACCGATCATAGGAAAATTGACAGCTTGACCTTGAGTCTCGGCTATGTCAGCCTCCCACTCGACGTGAGAGTCAACTGGATCAACGCTGAGACCAATTACTTTGGTGTTACGTGCATCGAATTCGCCCTTCAACTTAGCAACCTGGCCCAACTCGGTTGTACACACCGGCGTGAAGTCTTTAGGGTGTGAGAACAACACTGCCCACGAATCCCCAATCCAATCGTGGAAATTGATCTCGCCTTGGGTTGTGGGCGCCTGAAAATCAGGCGCAACTTCGCCAAGCAAAAGTGCCATCTAAAACTCCTCGTCTAATGGATCCAAGCGATCTCACCATAGAGATCATAGAATCTTTTGTCAGAATTCTTGACTAAACCAGTAGACATTTCCCCAACATTATTTTCACATCCGCTGGATGGGTCATTATCCGTCCAACCACCCCAAAGGGGCTATCCCCTAAGAGAGGGCATAAATGCAAAAAAAGGGGAGAATACGGAATCCAAAGCACCAATTCAGAAGTAAAAACCGACTTCAAAAGCACTATAGCTCAGATAAAACACACACTGTTAACTTTAATACTACGGATTCCTTATCCAAAAAATTTTTGAGGGGACATTTCTTGATAAGTTTTCACCATTGGTATATACTAAATTGCCATTGATAAGGACTTATACATCCTTCAATGCATACTTGCATAAAACTTCGAATTACGAACCGAATGTTAAAAAGCAACATAAGAGTAAACAAAGTGGAAACTGTGACTGACCTGAGAGATAAATTCGGACTATCTTTTCTAGAAGCTCACCATCAATTAGGAGGATCTCTAAATAGTCATGGTTTCAAAGAGAAAACGCATATCGACGATTATTGCGACTTCTGCTGCAACCGCACTTCTACTAGCCGCATGCGGTAGTAGTGGAAGCAGTAGCTCAAGCTCGTCTTCGTCATCTAGCAGTTCAGGTGGAACTAAGGTTGCCGGCGGGACCGTAAACTTTGCCGAAGCACCAAATGCCACCCCGAACTATATCTTCCCACTAACGAGCGGCGCCTACTTCTCAGTAGCTAACCTCTCGCAGTTCCAGTTCTTGATGTACCGCCCCCTCTACTTCTTCGGTAACGGAAGCGACATTCTGATCAACAATACGTTGAGCCTCGCAAACCCACCGGTCTATTCCAACAACAACCAGACCGTAACGATAACTCTCAAAGACTACAAGTGGTCAAATGGGGAACAGCTATCGTCACGCGACGTCATGTTTTGGATGAACATGCTCAAGGCCAACAAAGCAAACTGGGCGGCTTACGTACCAGGCGCCTTCCCTGACAACGTCGTATCCATGAGTACGCCTGATGCGAAGACAATCGTCTTCAACTTGGACAAGAGTTACAACCCAACGTGGTTCACTTACAACGAGCTCTCCCAAATCACACCAATGCCAATCGCATGGGATGTAACCAGCTCCACGTCTCCTACTCCACAACCGACAGATCAGAACCTTCCTGATACTACGGCTGCTGGGGCACAAGCTGTATACAAGTATTTGGACGGCCTTTCTAAGGATGTATCAACATTCGCAACAAATCCACTGTGGCAAATTGTCGATGGACCTTACAAGCTAACTAGCTTCACCTCAGCAGGTCAAGCAACCTTTGTTCCAAACCCGACATACTCAGGACCAGTAAAGTCAACAATTGCGCAGTTTGTCGAGAAGCCTTACACAACCGATACCGCAGAGTACAACCAGCTCCGAAGCGGTTCCGGAGTCGATTTTGGTTACATTCCCGTAACCGATGTCGCCCAAAAAGGCCTTCTTACCTCGCTTGGATACAACTTCAATCCATGGATTCTCTACTCGTTCAACTATTGGGTTATCAACTTCAACAACCCAACCGTTGGACCTCTCTTCAAGCAGCTTTATATTCGCCAAGCTCTTCAGCATCTAGTTGACCAGCAACAGTGGATCACAAGCTTCTACAAGGGATACGCAGTACCTACTTACTCACCAGTTCCGGTAGAACCATCGTCGGCCTTCGCAGATGCAACGGCAAAGACGAATCAAATCCCCTATTCAGTTACCGCTGCAACCGACCTTTTGAAGGCACACGGATGGACAGTAACTTCAAGCGGAACTGATACCTGCACAAGCCCCGGTACTGGAGCAAATCAGTGCGGCGCTGGTATAACGCAGGGTCAAGCTCTATCGTTGAACCTGGAGTACGCCTCCGGAACCCAAGCTGTCCAACAGGCAATGGACGCCTTCAAGTCAGCTGCGGCACAGGCTGGAATAACGATTAACGTATCTTCATCGACCTTCAACCAAGTTATTTCGAATGCCTCACCATGTACCGCAACCCAGGCTGCATGTAAGTGGCAGATGGAAAACTGGGCCGCTGGCTGGACGTACTCGCCTGACTACTACCCAACCGGTGATGAAATCTTCCAGACCGGTGCGGGTGCCAACTTCGGCTCTTACTCAGATCCAACTGCTGACAATTTGATCACTGCAACCTATACGGCTGGTGCATCACAATCGCAGTCGACTCTAAACGCTTATCAGGATTACATGGCGAAGAATCTCCCAGTCATGTATCAGCCAAACCCTGACTACGAACTAGCCGAGATAAAGAGCACACTGCACGGCGTACAGTACAACGCCTTTGGAAACCTGCTGCCTGAATACATGTACTACACCAAGTAGCCCATAAAGATCGACAGTATCTGTAGATCTTCAAATGCGAAAGACGGGATGTGCCGGAGATACTAACTTCGGCACATCTTTATGTGGAAGGCCTCGTATTAATTCGCTGCTAACTACCTTTAAAAAGTCCAGAATTTTACATTGAGTCGCTAAATTGAATCGCAAACCTCAGTTGAATAGCCACTAGTGGCTACGAAGGCAGAGGAATAAACGGTAGAGAGGGTCAAATCCGTTGATAGCTTTTCTAGTAAAACGCGTTGGTCAGAGCGTTATAGTCCTAATCGGCGTATCGATCATCGCATTCATTCTCGAACATCTACTACCAGGTGGACCTGCAAAGGCAATCCTTGGAGGACGTGCTTCTCCATTTCAGATCGCGGCCTTTAACCACGCAAATGGCTTGGATAAACCCATTTGGGAACAGTACTTTGTATATACTGGAAACCTGTTACATGGCAATCTAGGTAGATCCTACAAGCTCAACCAAACCGTGAACTCCGTCCTAGCCACCGACTTGCCGAAGTCAATAATTCTCGTAGGGTCAGCCTTGATCCTTTCGCTTATCATCGCGATACCTGTTGGAATATTCCAAGCTGTCCGACGAAATGGCATCTATGATTACGCAGCAACCTCGGTATCGTTCCTACTTTATTCGATGCCAAGCTTCTGGTTGGGTATAATCCTGATCTTGGCATTTGCTGTCAACCTCCATATATTCCCGTCAGAAGCACCCCAAGGCCAGACAATTGGGGCGATAATTACAAACCCGCGGGCAATGTTTCTACCTGTAATCACGCTCACACTTGTAAGTTACGCGTCATTCACTCGTTACATGCGATCAAGTGCAATAGAGGCATTGGCCCAAGACTGGATCCGCACTGCTAAGGCAAAGGGACTATCGCAGAGGGTAATTCTCTTCAAGCACATGCTGCGAAACGCACTCATACCTATTGCAACTCTCGTTGGACTTTCACTTCCATCGCTCATCACCGCGGGCGTCGTAACCGAAAGCGTCTTCAATTTCCCTGGTACAGGCTTCCGCTTTATAAATGCTGCGAACACCGAAGACTATCCCCTTTTACTCGGAATTATTATCGTCATCGGCGTTATGACCGTCGTCGGAAACCTTTTAGCCGATATCACATACGCGGTACTTGATCCCCGCGTGAGATACCGCTAGTAGAAAAGTCAGCAATAGTTTTTTAGAAGTTGAAAAGGGGAAAAAGTGTCAAAGATTGACGACCTAGACGAAGGTCTCTCCGGCGAGGGGAGGGACAACAACGGAATAATAGGTTCTAACTCTGGAGGTGAGGCCCATACTTCAGGGTCGCAACTTAAGCTGATAGTTCAAACGTTTCTCGAGAATAAATTAGCAATAGTAGGTATTGCTTTAGTAATTATCGCTGTCCTATTTTGCTTTGTTGGACCACTCTTTTATCACACCAACCAAGTAACTACCAGCTACAACATCACGCAAGCGCCTGGCCATGGCCATCCGTTAGGAACTGACCAGAACGGCTATGACGTCCTAGGACGACTAATGGTTGGCGGCCAGTCTTCGTTGGAGATTGGCTTTTCGGTTGCAATCATCGCGACTATCATTGGCGTTCTTTACGGCGCAATTGCTGGTTTCATCGGCGGGGTCGTGGACACGATAATGATGCGTGTCGTTGATACCCTATTATCCATTCCTACGCTCCTTCTTCTTATCTTCCTAGCGGCAGTGTTTCGTCCGACCCTCACCCTACTGATTATCGTTATATCAGCAGTGTCGTGGCTCTCTCCGGCCCGTCTCGTTAGAGGAGAAGCCCTAACACTGCGTGTGCGAGACTACGTAAAAGCTGTAAGGGTAATGGGAGGCGGTTCAAGACGTATAATCCTACGCCACATCGTTCCTAACGCTATTGGTACGATCGTAGTGAACGCAACCTTCCAGATCGCAGATGCAATACTGGTCATGGCGACACTCTCCTACCTCGGATTAGGACTTCCACCTCCCGCAGCGAACTGGGGATCGATGCTCTCTGACGGCGTCAACTACGTCTATGACGGCTACTGGTGGCTAATCTACCCTGCCGGAATCGCAATCATCCTCACAGTTGTCGCGTTCAATCTCATCGGAGACGCCATCCGTGACTCTCTAGAGGTTCGTCTGCAAAAGAGGTAGACCCATCGATAACGAATGTTGCATAGTTTAAATTTTGCGAAATTAGCTCGGAGTATCAATTGCCACTTTTAGAGATAGATGACCTCTACACGAATATCCGCCTTAAACAAGGCGAGGTAAAGGCTGTCGGCGGCGTTTCAATATCGATCAACGCCGGCGAGACGGTTGGATTAGTCGGAGAGTCTGGCTGCGGCAAGACGATGACCGGAATGTCAATAATGCGCCTACTGCCCGCTTCTGGATATATAGCCTCGGGCAAAGTCAAACTCGATGGGCGCGATTTAGTTGCTATCTCCGAGGAGGAGATGCGCGCAGTTCGCGGCAACGACATCGGCATGATATTCCAAGACCCAATGACATCGCTCAATCCATGCCTCACGATAGGTTCACAGATAGCCGAAGCAGTTGCCCTTCACAGAAAGGTCAAAAAAGCAAAGGCGATGGAGAGGGCCATAGAGGTTCTCAATCTGGTCGGAATGCCAAAGCCGCAGGAACGAATAAACGACTATCCTCACCAACTCTCCGGTGGGTTGCGCCAACGAGTCATGATCGCTATGGCTCTCTCCTGTGAGCCAAAGCTTCTCATCGCTGACGAACCAACTACGGCTCTCGACGTCACAATCCAGGCCCAGATCCTTGAACTACTCGATTCACTCAAGGACCAACTTGGTATGGCCATGCTTTTGATCACCCACGACATGGGAGTAATTGCAGGTCGAGCGGACCGCGTTGTGGTCATGTACGCCGGTAAGGTCGTAGAGCAAGCCACTACAGAAGAGATATTCGCATCGACTAACCATCCCTATACCGAAGCCCTATTGGCGTCGATTCCGAAGATGGACGGCTCTGTGGCTCGCCTCTACTCGATCCCAGGTATTCCACCGGATCTTTCGAACCCCCCTACGGGTTGTCGTTTCGCTGACAGGTGTCGTCTTGCGTCGGATCACTGCCGTAACAACGAACCACCCCTTGTTACCAATGATCAGAACCACAGCTTTGCCTGTTTCCACCCAGTTGGCATTGAGGCAAACCACGTCAAGATTTCGTTGAAGGTAGAAGCCGAAGAGATCCAAAGGATTGAGCACGCTGACCGCAAGCCGCTAATGGTTCTCGAACACGTCTCCAAAGAGTTCGATATCACCAAGGGGGCGATCCTCCAGCGAAAGGCTGGGACTCTCAAGGCAGTCTCGGACCTTTCACTCACTATCTACGATGGAGAGACGATTGGAATAGTTGGTGAATCCGGGTGCGGAAAGTCAACGACCGGATCGATGATGGTCGCCCTAGAGAAGCCAACAGCTGGCAAGGTGCTCTTCAATGGAGAGGACCTCTTTGGACACAAGCCCAAAGAGCTACGGCTCATTCGCTCCAACTTGCAGTTGATGTTCCAGGATCCATATGCCTCGTTAGATCCAAGGATGAGCGTTGGAACAATCATACGAGAGCCCCTAGACATCAACAAGATTGGCACCTCTCAGGAGCGGCAAAAGAAGGTAATATCCCTTCTATCGGAGGTGGGCCTTTCATCTCGTGCGGTCGAACGTTATCCTCACGAATTCTCAGGAGGACAGCGACAAAGAATAGGTTTGGCTAGGGCGCTAGCGCTCAATCCCAAGTTGATCGTAGCAGATGAACCAGTTTCGGCTTTGGACGTTTCGATCAGGTCTCAGGTGCTGAATTTGATGAAAGATCTACAGCGCACACATGGCTTAACATACGTAGTCATTTCGCACGACCTATCAGTCGTTCGGTTCTTGGCAGATCGAATCGGGGTTATGTATCTTGGCAAATTGGTAGAGATCGGCACTGGTTACGATATCTACGAAAATCCAGCCCACCCATACACCGCTGCCCTACTCTCTGCAGTTCCAGAACCGGAACCAGAGCGCGAAAAGACCAAGGTACGAAAGATTATCAAGGGAGAACTTCCTTCTGCGATCAATCCACCGTCAGGATGTCGTTTCCGAACTAGGTGTGAACGAGCAACGGATCTATGTGCCAAAGAAGAGCCACCTATGACAAGCTTTGGAGCACTTCATCAGGCAGCATGCCACTTCCCTTTAATCTCAAAGGTAGAGATTAGAACTGGTGCGGCAGCCTTTTAGTTCCCTGGGCTTCCGAAGCTTGATAACGCAACTCGGACGATAGTCTGAGCAATAGGTATAAAACAAAGCGGCCCTCCGAGATAGATTCTCAGAGGGCCGCGTCTTTAATTTGATCCATGTTAAGCAAACGAATCTTCGGTCCTGACCGGTGCCCACTGGAACGCTCGAGGGGGAAACTTAGGCTAAATTCCTAATGGCATCGACACTCTTTTGTACCTTTGCAGCCTCGTCAAAAGTCGCTAAGGTTGGAAAAATTGCCTCTCCATCCATGTGACATTGGATAAGTTCCGACCACTCGTGGACGAATGTATCGGCCCAACCAAGAGTATGACCGGAACCCCACCACTTTGCCATAAACGGGTGATCGCCATCACTTACAAGGACCTCTCTAAATCCTTCACTATTTACAGAGCTTTTCGAAGGTCCACTTCGCTGAAATACCTTTACCTTGTTCATCTCTTCAAGGCTCCAAATAAGTGTTCCCTCTTCACCTTCGACCTCAATCTCAAGGTAGTTGTCTCGGCCATTGTGGATTCGTCCTCCAGCCAAAGTAACCACTTGATTATCGGTATTACCGACTGCAAAGAAGCTATCTTCGCTCGCCTCGCCCGCCGCGATACGTACCAGAGTGTCATCCGCTCCATTGAGTGACCAAAGCTGCGAATAGGAAACTTCAAAGTCACCTACGAAGAGGTGTGCCAAGTCGACAACGTGGGAGTAGTCGCCAACAGAACTTCCTCCGATAAAGTCGTCGAAGCGCCAACCCTTTCGTTTGTCTCGGTCTAAGGCATATGACTGATCGTAGCGACCCCTGAACTGGCGCACCCTACCGATTGCACCTTCAGAGACCAAGCTTCGAAGGAGAGCAACCCCGGGAACGAAGCGATAGTTATATCCCACACCCGCAACTACATCAATATCGGAGCCATCACCACGTTGTACCAAATCGGCTAATTGCTTGGATGTCGCAAAATTTGTAGTTAGAGGTTTTTCAACGAGTAGCGTTTTACCGCCTTCGAGGAGAGCCGACACGGTGCCAAAGTGATCGAGAGTTGGTGAGAGAATTGCAACCACTTCGATCTCTTCATCGTCGATGATCTCCTCGAGACTCCCAACGCCCTTGGTAAAGCCGATCGACTCCGCAAGTGCATCCACTTTAGAAGGATCGCGCGTCAATATCGAAGCGAGCTCCAACTTAGCATCTACCATACCCAAAACGTTGATCGTGGCAATTGCTCTAGCATGAGCCCTAGCCATCCAACCTCCACCAACAAAGGCGACCTTTATCGACCGCTTTGACATATACCTCCCGACACATAAATCGCTACATAAGGTTACCGTTTGCATAACAACCACAGCGCTACGACTCTATCGAGGAGCACTTGAAGGAGAAGTAATGCCCCGGTTTGGCTTGACCGAAAGTAGATACCCTGCTCCACATCACCGATTTCTTACCAGATGACATTTGCTCCATTCGCGCTAAATCTGTCCCAAGTTTTGGTAATTTCGATGTGGTATTCGATAGGCAAGTAGGGCGACTGAGCCGGGCATAAATTCACGTGGTACCACAACTCTTGTCGCTCTTTAGGCGCAACTGCATTAGCCCAGTAGAGTGCACGCTCTTCGAGGCCTTTCATAAAGGATGCTTTGCCTTCGATATAGGCTAAGCGATCATATGGTGATCTAGCAGCCAACACGCGCTTTAGTCTGGCATAAATAAGTGACTCTTCAGGATGGGCGCGTAAGAAATTGCGAACCGCCAAGTGGCGAAACTCGTCGTTACTTCCAGCTTCACATACATGAAGGTGGTAACTTCGCGGCCTCTCCGTAGGCTTCGCAAAGAAGTGATAGTCAGGCGACTCAGGGTCCGGAACGAACAGGTACCCAATCGATGAAAGCGGTTCGATAAAGGCGCTGCGCTTACCGATTTCGCGTACTGAGAGCTGAAGATCAATGATCGGTTTCGCAGCCATACCCGAGATAGAGGTTGAGCCAACATGCTCGAGACGTGCGACCTCTTCTCCTACGGCAACTTTGATTCGAGCTAACTCAGCATTCGCCAACAGCGGCCACTCCGGATCATAGTCAACGATCCGAATCGCTGGATCGAAGCGGTCCTCTAGGGAGGGGTGACGCGATAACTCTTCTCCGTCTCTAGGCACCTCCGAAGTCATAACTCAAATGTAGTGCAATTTTCCAACCCTCTCCGGCCTCGAGTGAAAAAAATGCCATGGCTAACTGTTGCTCTTTGCTAATACTTCTATCGCTTGAGGGTTCCTAAAGATGTAGGCCCAAGTCTTTTCGACTTGGGCCTACTGCTCACCTATCAATTGTTCGCGAGGAGCCTTTGAAGAAGCAACGTGCTCTTTCGAAAGGCGAAATTCAATTCAACCTGTGGTTCACCAAAGGGTGATCAAACCATACGGGCAATTTTAAGTACTTAGGCGTAAACCTTGCCGCCCGCCTGGAGGGTCGCGATAGCTGACTTATTCGAGGCCACATTGGCCTTCGATTGGTTCACAGCTGCTACCCCACCGTTGATCAACGAAGTAACAGTACTACTTTGAAGGTTCTCTATCGTCCTGAAGAGACCAACGCTTGCATTGCTCGATACTGGGTCCATTTCACTCCTTTCGCACTTATCCCTTATTTCGTATCGTTTGAATCGGTCCATAACTTTAGAAGAAAGATTCTTCGATTTTTGCCTTTATTTTCATCGAAATTGCTCACTTCGGCCGTGATAACTTAATCCAAACGACATTGGAAGGATCAACTGCCTTGACAATCTCTATGTTTGAGGTCGACCCAGATAAAGACGCGATCGTGATGACCGCGTCGGGCAAGAGAGCCACATTCGGCGAAGTCGATCGAGCCTCACACAACTTAGCGGGCCATCTGTACTCCATGGGAGTACGTATGAGAGACTCAATTGCAATTTTGATGAAGAACTCGATAGAGATGCTTGAAGTAGCTTGGGCGGGGCAAAGGAGCGGCCTCTACTACACCGCAATAAGTACGAGACTTCTTGAAGACGAGGTCGCCTACATCCTCAATGACTGCGGGGCTACAGTCGTCTTCTACTCAGCAGAGCTATCGGATCTAGCCAATAGGGCTCTAGCAAAGGTCGATCATGAAATCGTTAGAGTCGAAGCACTCGCAGATGGCTACGTGTTAGACGAAGGCGCCATAGACGTAGGCACCCTCATAAACGTGGCCTCTTCGGCACCTTATGACCCAGTAGAGGGTGCCGACATGCTCTACTCCTCGGGAACCACCGGTCGTCCTAAAGGCATAAAATGGAACCTAAGTGGTAAGCCGTTTCTTTCTGAGGCCACCAAACTCGTAGCCCTTGCATCTGCGCTCTATGGATTTTCCCCCGAAACAAAGTATCTCTCGCCAGCTCCCCTCTACCACGCCGCACCACTGAGGTACAACCTCACCACTAACCGTTTGGGCGGAACTACATACATCATGGATCATTTTGATCCAGAAGACTTTCTCGTACAGGTAGAGAAGCACAGGATCAACACCACACAGATGGTGCCAACGATGTTCGTGCGCCTCCTAAAGCTGGAGGAATCTACTCGAACAAAATACGACCCGTCATCGATCAAGTACGCCATCCATGCAGCAGCCCCATGTCCGATCCCAATCAAGCAGGCAATGATTGATTGGTGGGGGCCCGTAATCTACGAATACTACGCAGGAACTGAGGGTAACGGGTTTGTAGCCTGTTCATCGAAGGAGTGGCTTACCCATAAGGGAAGCGTTGGACGGGCCCTCCACGGTGAGATCAAGATCCTAAATGAGGAGTACGAAGAGGTTCCGGTTGGTCAAGATGGCAAAGTCTACTTCGCAAATGGTGGGCGTTTCACCTACCACAACGACGAAGCCAAGACGTCAGAGGCACATACCAAGGATGGATGGAGCACAATCGGCGACATCGGCCACTTGGACGAAGAAGGCTTCTTATATCTAACGGACCGAGCATCCTACGTGATTATCTCGGGCGGTGTAAATATATACCCCCAAGAGGCTGAGAACATCTTGATATCCCACCCCAAGGTTGCTGATGCCGCTGTCATAGGAGTACCAAACGAGGACTTTGGCGAAGAGGTAAAGGGTGTAGTCGAATTAATCAACCCAAATGAAGCTTCTGAAGCGCTAGAGAGAGAGCTCATAGAATTCTGCAGGAGTCAGCTAGCTACAATCAAGTGCCCTCGTTCGATTGATTTTCGCCCGTCGCTGCCGCGACAGCCAACCGGAAAGCTCTACAAACGACTACTCAAAGACGAATACTGGGCTAACTATAAGGCGCGCATCTAGACTCCACGCCATCAGTGGCGGCTACTTCTGCGGGCATTTGACGCAGAAGTTGAAAATGACAGTTGCATTTACTTCAAGCTAAAAATGCAGTACTCAAAGGTCGCTAACTCAATAAAAAATGCCACAGCCCCTGCGAATCCAACACAGCCTGTGGCATTTCGCCTTCTCTGAAATTCATTGTCCAACTCATCTGGACTGCGATAATAGAGGAGGGTGGGGTTTCAACAAAGACCCCACCCTAAATCATCGACCAGGCTTTACCATCCGACTACTTATCGTGAAGATGGCGTCGCCAGAGGCTCATTGACTTGATCTTGGATGAGTCAACGCGGTTCGCGTACTTACCAGCGATCTCACGCACCTCTTCCATCAACCCTTGCGAAAGAGTCGTTGGATTCAACCCTAAGGCGAGAAACTTATCGTTAGCGACGACCAAGGTGTTCTCGATGGCTTCAACTCGAGGGTTCTCTAGGTATTGAATCTCTACTCCGGTCATTTCAGCAATGAGCCCAGCAAGATCTCGAACTCGATGGCTCTCTGTTACCTGGTTCATAATCATCGGCTTAGAACCCGATTGAGGTGGGTTACTTATTGCCAATTCAATACAGCGAACAGTATCCCTTATATGGATAAAGGCTCTAGTTTGACCGCCAGTTCCATGAACTGTCAGAGGATAGCCAATGGCTGCCTGCATGAGAAAGCGGTTTAGAACGGTCCCGTAGTCGCCGTCGTAGTCGAAACGGTTTATGAGCCTCTCGTCCAACTGGGTCTGCGGGGTCTGGGTTCCCCAAACAATACCTTGGTGAAGATCGGTGACGCGGATCTTATCGTTCTTAGCATAGAAGGCAAACATCAACTGATCGAGCGTCTTTGTCATATGGTAGACAGAGCCTGGATCCGCAGGATGAAGTATCTCCTTCATCTCCATACCGTTGTTGGTCTTTAATCCAACAGAGAGGTAGCCCTCAGGTATGACCGACTCTCCAGCCCAACCGTAGCCGTACACACCCATCGTTCCGAGGTGAACTAGGTGGGCGTCGGTCTCAGTATCTACCAATGCAGCCAAAAGATTGTGAGTAGCCCGTACGTTGTTGTCGACGGTGTAGCGCTTGTGATCTGCCGACTTCATTGAATACGGCGCAGCGCGCTGCTCAGCAAAGTGAACTATTGCGTCGGGCTTGTAGCGGCGCAGTAGATCGCAGATCCTGTCGTATTCATTAGCTAAATCGACATTCTCATAGGCGATTTGCTTGCCGGTTAACTCTTTCCAAGTCGCAATGCGGCCGTGTATTGAGGCTATGGGAGTAAGTGACTCCGCCTCTAACTCAACGTCGATCTTTCGGCGGGACAAGTTGTCGACGATTACAACGTCGTTTCCCATATCGCTCAAGTGAAGCGAGGTGGGCCATCCACAGAACCCATCTCCGCCCAGAACCATAATCGTCTTAGCCAAAGTTGCCTCTCACCAATTTTTCTGCTGTAACTATTCCTAGCAGCGAATTTCTCCATGTTGCCATCGATGGGGCAGACGGCATGTACTCTCGAAACCTGCTCCATCCATGGGAACTTTAAGGCTAATAGAAGTGAGTTAAAAATACGTACTCGAGCTAATAAATCACCGAATGACTTGGCGCCTACGCAGAAAAGATCCTCCACGTAACTTCACCCCGACTAGCCAAATCTTCGATCGGAAGTGCTTGGCCGTCGAAAGATCCTCCCCTATGTTCACGGAGGTGGTCGATCGAACAGTAGATCAAAGCGGATGGGCAGAAATTTGCGACAACCGGCCCTGAGGAGTTTGGCCAAAAACCAACTATTCGTTCATCTTCACTACCGAGATCAAAGTTCCCTCTAGACGCGTCGAAGCGGAGCTCTCTACCGCAAGTTGGACAGTTGGTTACACCGCGTGAGTCGACTTTTAGGGCCGCTGGGATACCAACTATGTCGAAGGCACACCACGTATAGAGGCTAATATCGCCTATCGAGAGGCGATGAGCAGTCTCGGCCAGCGAGATCCCCTCTGCTCCTACGATCAACGCTCGCTCATTGTCGAGGATCGCCACTCCCCCATCGACGAGCTCCTCGATGCGAGGGATAACCTCTTCACCAAAGGAGTCGACTAGGTCATCGATCGACACACCTCGGCCATCGAGGAGGCTAGAGAAGATAGCGCGCCTAACTTCTACCATCTCATCGCTCTTATCGATTCCGGCTTCGAGAATTGAAAAGTCCGTCAAATTAAGTCTCCGATAAGAAAAAGTTGAGCCATTGACCTGTACAAGAACGCCATAGTGTTTTGATTCTAACGGCATCAAATTGGTTATACATCACCGCTTCAAACGACGCCATCTACCTCGGTATTCTTTCTTCAGCTCCAACCGAGTAACAAGCTTTGAGTTACCTCTAGAAGCGCTCGATCTCAACCTTTCCAACGAGCTCTTCAACGTCGACGATACTAAACAGTTCTGTTCCATCTTTTTCCGACGTTGCACTACCGCAAGCAACTCCGATTGCCATCGTCTTTTCCATATCAAGACCTCGCACGAGACCAGAGACTATCCCTGCTACCATCGAATCACCCGCTCCGACGGAGGACCTAACTTCAATCGACGGACTCTTGACATGGAGCGAAAGCTCCTTTGTCACACAAAGCGCACCACGAGCACCTAGAGAGACCACAACGACCTCCACACCAAGGTCACAGATCTCACGGGCCGCCTTTTCGACATCATTGATCCCATTCAAACTCCGACCGACGATATGTTCAATCTCGTACTGGTTGGGCTTTATCAGATAAGGGCGCGCTTCGATGCACCTACGAAGGATATCCCCCGTTGCATCAAGAACCACCTTGCCACCTTGCTCGCGAACTCGCTCTACCATATCGGCGTAGTAGTTTCGCGGCACTCCAGGAGGGATAGAACCTGTCATAACCGCTATGCCATTCTTGCAATGGCGTAAAAAGTGTTGCGATAGCTTTTCAAGGGCATCTTCATCGACCTCAGGACCAACCCCTGTAATTTCGATCTGACGGGGTGGGTCATACTCAATGACGGTTGAATTTACACGAGTCTCTCCAGGAACCTCTATCCAGACGCTGTCGTGGAGGTGGTCACCTAAGAGGTCTTGAAGGAGGAGGCCTGACTTTCCAGCGATTATGCCAAAGTGGCGATTAGGCACGCCTAGGCGCTCTAATGCCCTTGCGACGTTAACGCCATTGCCACCTGGATCGTATCGATTACTAATTGCGTGAGTCTTTTGATCGTTATAGACAGCACGCACCTCATAGGCGATGTCGACTGCAGGATTCAAGGTCATTACGGATACGGTTAGACCTGGACTTATCGACACTGCTAATTCGTTCCCCTCATCTACCAAGATAACGCAGTTGAAAAACCCGCCCGACGTCGTCCTTGGTTCAGCTTCAATCTGCTCGCGCAAATGGTCAAACTGACTTTAATAGCACACCCATAATTAACAATAGTTGTGGGGCGCGCATCGCGAATAACGAAGATATATCAGTTCAAGTAGTCACAAAGCCACAGTCGCACGTGGATGGGAACTTATTAATCCACCTTTGTCAAAGAGTCGACGTAAGCGACTGGATCGAAGTCGATTAAGTCACCGATTCCCTCACCAACTCCTACTAGCTTGACGGGGATATTTAAAGTCTCCTCAATGGCAAAGGCTATTCCACCTTTGGCGGAACCATCGAGCTTGGTCAAGACGACTCCGGTTACTCCCACAGCCTCTGAAAATATCTTTGCCTGCGATAGCCCATTTTGACCAGTAGTAGCATCGAGAACCAAGAGAACCTCGCCTAAAATTCCTTCGGCCTTTTCGACGGTGCGATAGATCTTCTTCAACTCTTCAATCAGGTTGGTCTTATTTTGAAGTCGGCCCGCTGTATCGCACAGGATCAAATCACTTCCACGAGCCCTGCCACTAGCAATGGCATCGAAGATAACACTCGAAGGATCCGCTCCAGGCGTTCCTTGAACCACAGGCACAGAAGCCCGATCCGCCCAAATGGTCAATTGATCCGATGCAGCCGCACGAAAGGTATCGCCGGCCGCCAAAAGCAGCTTCTTATCTGAATAACGATTGGCAACCTTGCCGATCGTCGTAGTCTTTCCAACGCCATTTACCCCGACAAACAACCAAACTGTAGCCGGACCTAGCGAGTCATGGAGGCTTCGATCGCGCTTTGACATAACCATCGCCATCGCCTCTCGAATCGCCTCTAGGGCAGCAGCGGGCTCTCTGACCTTGCGCTCACGAATAATGTTGCGCGCATCTTCGACGATCTTCATCGTTACCTCAACGCCAACGTCAGAAAGGATCAGTGCCTCTTCTAGTTCTTCGTAGAAGGAGTCATCGATGGTAGAGCGTTTAAAGAGTCCGCTTAGCTTTGAACCAATGCCGCCTTTGGTCTTAGCAAGAGCACCATTTAGATCAGAAGACGGACCCTCAGCGACGTAAAGGTCGTGCGGGAGATCGCCACCCTCTTCTTCGGTGGCGCCACCTCTGCTAAGGACAGCGTCTCTTGGTTCATCTAAAGTCGTGCTCTCAGCGGATGCAGAGGGTATAGGTGCTGCCGTGGTACCGCTGTTGTCTTCGACGCGCTCAACTCGCTCGAAAGTAGGAGGGGAAACCTTTTCGACTTGGTCACTTTGTCCAGAGGCAAGTCCGCCCCTTGAGCCTTTTTCTTCGGGCTTTGCATTTGGCTGTCCCTCTTTAGCAGATGAGCTCTTCCTCTTAGAGTTGCTACTTACAAAAAAGAGGCCCCCACCTACGACGAGGAGCAAAACGATGATTATTAGAACTGTTGGTGTCACGAACACATCATAGCAACGCTAGCGCTATGCCCCCGAGATCGCATCGCTCCTCGATATAGCTCTAGAGCCCTAGTTCGTGAGGGTCAACTGTCGATCTTCGAGCCGCTCGACGAGTACCTTTGAGATGCCGTCTTTCGCCATCGAAACCCCTATGAGACGCTGCGCAATTTCCATAGTACGTTTCTGGTGAGAGACGATTATCAGTTGTGACTTTTCTCCAAAGGCTGACAACATGACCAGCAGTCTCGAAAGGTTGAGGTCGTCAAGGGCCGCTTCTACCTCATCCAACACATAAAAAGGTGAAGGACGTGAAGAGAAGACAGCAAAGAGAAATGCTAGGGCGACAAGGGATCGCTCGCCACCCGACAAAAGTGGTATTCGTCTCAGCGCTTTACCTGGAATCGAGATGTCAAAGTCAAGGCCCGAATCGAGGGGTGAGTCGGGGTCTGTAAGAAGAATCCTAGCTCCACCACCCGGAAAGAGAAGTTTGAAGAGCGAATCGAAGTGGCCGTTTATATCACTAAAGGCCTCCATGAATACACTTCGCATCTCGGCATCGATCGACTTCGAGATACCCTTCAGCTCGCTTCTACTGGCATTTATGTCCTTCAACTGTTCCGTCATAAAACGGGCCTGTTCTTGAAGTTCAACTACCTCCATCGCCGCGAGATGGTTGATCGGTCCGAGCTCACCCAACTCCTTCTCTCGCTGCACGAGCGCTTGAGAAGCCTCGTCTTCTTTGATACCAGCGAGTATTGGAATCGACATTGCAACTTCGGGTGAAAGTTCAAGTTCTCTTAGTATCCGTTCTTCCAGAACTGCTAATCGAATCGTAGCGCTCTGGCGATCGCTCCTCAACTTAGCTAGCTCATCTTGCGATGCCGCACGCTCAAAGGAAAGTTGGTCGATCGAGACCCTAAGGGACGTTACCGCCTTCGTAGTGGCGTCTTGATCTCCCAAAATCTCTCTCTGTTCGCCACGAATTTGCGCCAAGAGTCGTTCCACTTCAGTGACCTTGCCACGAGCATTATCACGAATAGCTTCAATCTCAGCCACTTGGCCTTGAAGGCGGGCTCCTTCAACCTGATCTTCGTTGTAGCGGTTCGTAAGGGCATCGATCTGCACTTTGGCACCATCAATGTCGCTTACTACCTTTCTGTACCTCTCTTGGAGGCGGGCCATCCTAACCTCTAGCTGGGATCGCTCGGAGCGAAGCGCAGCCCTACGTCGCGAGAGATCGCCCATCTCCCGCCTCACGTTGGCAAGCGTCGCGCGCACTTCGACAAGTTCTTCAGTTGCATCTCGGTGCTCTTGTTCGAGTGGAGACAAACTAGAAATAGCATCCTCCAGCGATTGAGTTAGCGAAGCAGCAGAGACCGTAGCATTTTTGATCTCAAGACCTAAGCGAGCAGTCTCCTCCTCGAATCGAAGCTTTTCATTTGCTAGTTGGGAAGTCTCACTCCTAAGCCGGTTAGTAGAAGCCTCTAGAGAGCGGCGCCGCTCTCTTAGTGAGCTAACCTCCTTGGAAAGTAAGTCGCGACTCGCCCGAAGCTTAGTCAGATCGAGCTCCATCTCAGCTAGTGCACTCTTGGCTTCCTCTAGCGCCCTTCTAGAGGCCGCAGATTCACCCTGGAACGATTCGAATGAGTAACTCGTTACAACTGCGCCGTCCATCGTAACTACGACCAAGGAAGGGTCGTTACGGGTCGCTGCTTCGGCCTCCTCTACAGAATCGGCTACATAGATGTGTTCGAGAAGGTGTTCAACTAACTCAGCGATCTCTTCATGGACGTAGGTAATAAAGCTACCAACCTTTGAGAGTTCGCGACGATGATCGCCTCTTTTGGTCTCCAAAAGGCCCTTAGAGATAGAGACGCTTCTCTCGTAGCCTCCTCTGATCTCGAGAAAGTTTTCCATCGCTCCACTGCGGTTGGGAGAAACGACACCATTTGCGAAACGTCCTAGAGCGGCTAAAACGGCCCTTTCGTAGTTCGGGGCTATCTCGATCAACTCTGCGACTATTCCAACTGGAGAAGGACTCTTCTTGATATGTCGAAGTGCTGATCGTGAATGAAGCTCTTCGATCGCCCGGGTTAGAGTCTTTACGACTCCAAGCCTTTCACCCCTCGAACCGTTCAAGTGTGCAATCTCCTGATCAGCACTTTCTAGGTCCCTGCTCGTTGACTCGAGCTTGGGCAAGAGCTCTTCGAGGAGGGCTTCATCTTGACTAAGTTGAAGACGCTTCTGCTCGAGTAACGCCTCTTGGTTGGCGTACTTAGCCTTCATCTGAGAAAGCTGTCCTTCAGATCTCTCCCTGGCCTTCACAAAGTCTCCGTGGCGAGATCTCATCTGGTCAATCTTGGACTTCTGATTCGTCAACTCTGTAAAGAGGCGGTTGGTACGAGTAGAAAGGTCACTCTCGCTTGCTTCGATGCTCGAAATTGCGTCCAGGTTTACCTCTTTGGAGGAGCTCTGAACATCCTTCTCGCGCATCTCCAAGTCGGCCAATAGTGGTTCTACTCCGACAACCTCCTTCTCGATCTCTTCGCGGGAACGACCGAGGGTATCGAGGATTCTTCTCGCCTCGGTTAACTTCGAATCATCGAGAAGGACCTTCACTCGATCCCCAAGTGCCCGCTGTCGCTCAGTTGAGATTGCTATCGCTACGTTGAGGTCGCTCTTTACGACCTCCAGCCGCGCGATCGAACTTCGGTGGAGAGAGTCATCAAAGCTTGAGAGGCGTTGCTCGAGTTGCTCGAGTTCTAAAACACCGCTAGCGCGCCGCCTCTCAAGGACCTGTATCCGCTCAACTAGCTCTTCTTCAAGATTTGCGCCGCCTAAGCTCAGCTCCAACTGCGCACGATAGGTGCTTCCAAGGATGTACGCCCGCAATTGAGCGATTTCGTCATTGAGGTCGACGTGGCGTTTAGCGGCTTTGGCTTGACGCTCAAGTGGCCTAATTCGCTTCTGCAGCTCCCGGGCAACCTCGCTTGCCTTAGCGGCCTCCTCTTCAACTAGGAGAAGCCGCCGCATAGTTCGCTCTTGGCGACGTCGATACTTCGCAATTCCACTCGCGTCTTCAATGATCGCACGCCGCTCAGTCGGCTTAGCGTCAAGAATCTCATCGAGATTACCTTGAGAGATGATGATGTGCTGGCCCTTGCCGATCGATGCATCCGCAAGAAGTTCGCTAACGTCGATGAGGCGAACATCTTTCCCATTTAGTTCATAGCCCGAATCGCCTCCACGAGCAAGAAATCTACTGACGCCTACCTCGGAAAAGTCGATTGGGATCTGTCCATCACCGTTATCGATGATCATCGTGACCCGAGCACTCTTGGCGCCGCTTCGGCCATCTCCTCCACCGTAGATAACATCTTCCATCTTGGCAGAGCGCAGCGACTTCGGCGTCTGTGTACCCAAGGTCCAACTAATTGCATCGACGATGTTGGACTTACCGGATCCATTTGGACCAACTACGACGTTGACTCCACGAGAAAATTCAATGGTCGTGGGATTCGCAAATGACTTGAAGCCCTTAATCGTGAGGGAACGGAGAAACATAGCTACTTCGACTCCTACCTATTTGCCTCAACGTTGCCGACTTTTGCGTTGTCAACATGGGCATTCCTCAAATCAATTTGCGACAAATCTACGTAACTTAAATCTACGTGGTTCGAAGAGTGGCGCAAGGGGAGGGAAAAATTCTGTTGCAGTACCTCTGGGGATCGTGGCCTCTGGCAACTTGGACAGAAGAAGGTGGAACGCCCCTTCATCACTACCCTTTCGACAAAGGCGTCACACCTTTGACAGCTCTGGCCAGCTCTTGCATAGACGTTGTGGAGCTTCTGGTAGCCACCAAGCTCCCCTGCCACATCTCGATAACTTCGATCAGCCAACGACGAACCGCGAAGTTCAATCGCCTTGCCAAGTATCGCCCTTACCGCACTTCGTAGGCGTAAAATCTCCTCTGGATTCAAATCTCCAAAGGTGACAAATGGATTGATGCGAGCCTCGAAGAGAATCTCATCGCCATACATATTTCCAATTCCGCCGATAAGTGACTGGTCAAGGAGTTGAAACTTGATTGGCATCGATCGTCGCGCACCGCTTGCCATAAGCCTTTCAAGGGGATCTGGAGACGTGAGGGCGTCGGGTCCCAACTTAGAGAGAGAACGCGGCCGCTTTAGCTGTGGGTCAAAGTCAAAGTCAACGAACGCGCGGCCAAATGTTCGCGGATCGTAGAAGGCAAGGAAGCTTCCATCGTCAAAACGTAGTCGCAGATGGCTGTGGCGATCAAAGAGTAGCTCATCTCCAGTGAGGTGAGACGACCGTAACTGCCCCGACATTCCCATATGCATCACTAGCGAGAGTTTGCTCGTGCGCGTAGCAAGAGATAGCGTGAGGTACTTAGCATAACGCCCCACCCCTTCGATCTCACAACCCAAAATTGCCGAAGTGAAAAAGTCCCTTGAGATGCAGTCACGTATAATTCGATCGGAACCTACGTAAACCTCTTCGATCCTGCGACCTACTACAACCTTCTCGATCCCTCTAGCTAACGTCTCAACTTCAGGAAGCTCTGGCACGAATCAAATTCCTCTTGCTAACCAAAAATAGGGTTCTAATAAGACTAGATGAGAATGGCTCTCGCCAACTGTAAGCGGGAAAATGATCGCAACAGCTATTGGGGTCTTGAAGCTTAGGTCCTAAGCAATGAGATCTGTTAGCTCTAAACCAATGAACACTACCGCGTCGTAACCAAACAGTACCCGCTTATTAGAGTGTCAAAAAGATAGAAAAATCAAACATCGTTTGCTAACGACACATCCCCATCTTTACCTAGCAGACCACTTAACGCCTCTAGAGCAGCCCTCTGCTCTGCCTCTTTCTTCGAAGGACCTTCGCCAGAGAAAACCCTAGTTCCGATGGTGATCTCCGCTATGAAGGACGGCATGTGATCTGGACCGCTAGCGGTGATATGGTACTTGGGTAGAGGATTTCCAAGCCGAGCCTGATAAATTTGCAACTCACTCTTCGGGTCGAGGCGGCTCTCGACAATCTCAATCTTGCCAATATTTACCAAGAGGCACCGATCGACGAACTCCATGGCACTTTCATCACCCAAGTCAAGAAAGACAGTTGCCACAACTGCCTCAAAGGCACCTGCAAGAATGGTACGCTTGCTTCGACCGCCACTCGACTCTTCGCCAACACCTAAAGTCAGATAGTCACCAATATTGAGTTGACGAGCCAACTGAGCCAAAACATCGGTGTTCACCAGATTTGCCCTTCCGATGGTCAAACGACCTTCGTCAAAGTCGGGAAATTCCATGAAGAGGCGGCGAGATACATAAGCGGCAAGGATCGAATCGCCCAAAAATTCAAGGCGTTCGTTATCTGGGAATCCCTGATTCTCAAGTGTGTAAGATCTATGAGTCAAAGCCTCGCGAAGGTGCGGCAGCTCATGAGATAGCTCACTAAGGCTACCTCCACGGCTCTTTGTTAGAGAGCTCAAGACTACGACGATATTTGGAAGATCGATCCCCACAGTCGAAAGATCAACGTTGGCACGACCCTTTGCCATCTACTTCACCTTCAGTTTGAAAATTACGCTAGGGCGCCGGCAGCTATCGACTTCGATTACTCTCGTTGAGCCGAATGCCACTCGTCCCGAGATCAATTTAACTTTCGACACCGAGTTTTTCAGCAATGTAGTCGACGGCATCTGAAACTGTCTTCAAGTCCTCAAGATCCTCATCTTCGATCCTAAATGTGTTAGATGGTGTCGAGAACTCATCTTCCATCGCCTCTACTAGCTCGATCAGTGCTAGCGAATCGGCACTTAGATCGTCGTTGAACGAGTAGCTGATATTGACGCTCGAAGGATCGATCTCAAGGATGTCGGCGAGATGATTTTGAATCGCTTCAAAGATCGCTGCTTTAGTCTCGTACGTCTTAGCCACTTTTTAGTTTCTCCTAGATCAAATGGAATGATTGAAAGAATAATCTCTTTTGGGGTTTATTGGCTACTTGGTAACGGTAGCGGCTATCTTTTCAGCGAGGCCGTCTTCAGCTAAGCGCATGGACGTAGCTATAGCGTTATAGATCGCAGTAGAAGATGATGATCCGTGCGATATCACACAGATTCCCTTCACTCCGAGGAGCATTGCTCCGCCATAGGTATCTGGATTTAATTCATCTAGGAGTGGAAGCAACTTAGGGAGAGCAAGGTCGACAACTTCACTTCCATTTTCACCAGCAGCAAGAGCCTCGAAGATGGCTTTTGCTAGGGTCCTCATGGCACCCTCAAGGGTCTTTAGGACGATATTGCCTACGAAACCATCGCAAACGACGACGTCGACGTTTGCACTCATCACGTCGCGTCCTTCGACGTTCCCAATGAAGTTGATATTTGGCGATGCGTCAAGGAGACTCCAAGCCTCCTTTACGAGGTCGTTCCCTTTGCCCTTTTCTTCGCCAATACTTAAGATGCCCACTCTGGGAGAGGCGATTCCGAATAGCTCGCTCGCATAGACAGATCCCATCTCACCAAATTGAACGAGCCACTGGGGTTGAACCTCTGAATTTGCTCCAGAGTCGATAACAACCGTTGGCGTAGAACCGGGAACCGGAATGACCGTTGCGATAGCTGGACGGGCAACCTTTGGAAGCCGACCCATCTTTAGAAGAGCCGACGCCATTGTAGCTCCGGTATTTCCCGCAGAAATCATCGATGACGCCCTGCCCTCTTTCACCAATTCGGCGCACCGAACCAATGAGGAGTCGCGCTTCGTTCTTACGGAAGAAGCAGGGTCATCGTGCATCTCGATGACTTCACTTGCAAACTCAACCTCAAAGCCTTCAATCGCAAGCGGACCAACGACCTCTTCCGTCCCAACGAGAATGAGCGGGGCGCCTAACTCTGCTTTGGCGCGCCTTGCTCCCTCAATGACAACATTAGGGGCATTGTCTCCACCCATGACGTCTAGCGCCAAGGGCAACAAGACTATCTAACCTCTATGGCTTGACGTCCGTGGTACCAGCCACAATTAGCACATACGTGGTGGGGACGCTTAGCAAAGTTACACTGTGGGCAACTGCTCTTTGATGGAGCGTTCAAGAACCAAGCAGTAGATTGGTGGCTTCGGCTCTTGCTCTTAGACTTCTTACGCTTAGGTACTGCCATCTCAATAAATCTCTCTGTTACTTACGCATCTAGGTAGCAACTACCAGTGCAAACCATCCGCCGTTTCGTACCGCACCAACGAGGTAATTCTCGATAGAGCGGCTCAAAATACGCCCAAAAGAGTTTATTAGCCATCTTCGAGGTTGCGGCCGTAAATTTCCCTATTGTAATTCAAGTTATATTTCGCTACTTGAGTTGATCCAAAACCCTAAACCTAGGGTCCGTCCCATCGTCGTCGTGCATACAGTCAACATCGTTACGGTTAGCTCCGCAAAATTGACACAGCCCTTTACAGTCGGGGCGACAAAGTGGTGCCGCTGGAAGAGCAAGTACGATGGAGTCTCGAACCATCTCTGTAAGGTCGATGAATTCCCCCTCTAATGGATAGCTCTCCTCCTCATCGCCATCTTGTAAGTAGAGCTCTCGGATCTCAACGTTTATGTCATCGCCGCTTTCCCTAAGGCATCTGCGGCACTCAGTAATTATTTCAACTTTTGCGTTCCCTGTGAACAAAATTCCGGGATGTGCAGCCTCGAGGCGACCAACTAGATGGACTTCAGCACCATCTGGAACCCTGGCTGAAGATACAAACATATCGTCGATCGTACCGACGAGATCGATGTCCACGATCAATTCAGGGCGATGGAGCAACTTTGTTACGGAGACGCGAAACTCTTTTGTCATGATAAATCCTAGGTATCTTCACTCAAAATGTACTTAAGTAGGGGATATGATCCTACCCGTGCAAGCTAAAAATCCTCATCGAAGTCGTCGTATGGAAGCTGGCCGCGCCCTTTGCTTTGTCCTCTGCTGGAGAGCGTTCGTTCCTCTTCGTAGCTAGATGGACCTTCAAACAGGTCACCACCTTGACGAAATTCACCCTCTCCATCGCCCCTTGATATCTCCAAGGGCACGATGTTCTGAGATAGCCTGTCACGTCCAGCCTTTACCGAGCGGGCGATATTCGAAAGAGCGATTTCAAGCTCTGCTAGCTTTTGGTCAGCATAATTTTCGGCCTCTACCCGAAATCTAGAGGCCTCCTCCCGGGCTCGAACACTTATTCCGTTGGCGTAGCTTTGCGCACGACGAACGATCTCCTGCTTTGAGACCATCAACTCAGCTTGCCGCCGCGCCTCATCCATAATCTCATTCGCCTCGTACTGTACTCGCTCCAAGTACTTTTCCTGTTCCTTCTTGATCCAGCTAGCTTCGGCCATCTCAGCAGGAAGGTTCTCCTTCGCCAGTCGAACCAGGTAGACAACTTCATCACGGGGAATCATGACCGATGCAGACAGCGGAATCGCCTTGGCATTTAAAATCAGCCCTTCAAGGCGATCGAGGATTGAAACGATGTCGTCAGAGGTCTTTTCCGGTCCTTCGTCGTAGTAGGACATCATCACCTCAGTCTTCTAGAACAATTGGTAGGTCTATCTTGCAATTAAGATTAGCAATCACAACCTCAAATCTCACACCAACCACAAAAAGTGACCGGGGGCGACGAAATCGCATAACTAGACGACAAAACATTCAAGTTATCTACGTTTTGACCCGATGACACAGGTATTGAAGTAAGGTCAATTTGCCTCCAGATCGAAAGGTTTGGAGGCTGACCAAGGCCACTAATTCCTAAAGACGAAGTCTCCCCGCTCATCGCTCAAGTAGTCCGCAACCTCTTCTTCGAGTAGTGGGTAACGCCTCAACTCAAGATCGCTCCTTAGAAGTTCCAGAGCCAACTTACGCGCCTTCAGAAGAAGGTTCTTATCCCTGAGTAGTGAAGCGACCCTAAAGTCACTTCTTCCTTTTTGCCTAGATGCAGTAATGGTTCCGCTACCGCGAAGCTTTAGGTCCATCTCGGCTAATTCAAAGCCATTAGTAGTCGAGCAGATCGCCTCCAGGCGCTCTGTGGTATCGGCCATCAACTCCTCCTTGGTCTCGACCAAGTAGCAGTAGGACTGATGTTGACCTCGACCAACGCGACCCCTTAGCTGGTGGATCTGGGCAATGCCAAAGCGGCCTGCATCCATAATCATCATCACTGTCGCATTAGGTACGTCGACTCCAACTTCAATCACCGTCGTGGCTACGAGGACGTCAATATTCTTCGCTCTGAAGTCCTCCATAACCGCCTCTTTCTCAGCCGGACTCATTTGCCCGTGCATTAGCCCAAGGCGAAGATCCTTTAGTCTGCCGTGTCGAAGTTCGTCGTAGATCTCCGTGGCGCTCCTCGCAGCTATCTTCTCGGACTCCTCCACAAGTGGACAAACTATGTAGGCCTGTCGACCATCAGCCACTTCACGCTCTATACGAATAAATGAGCGGTGCAATTCATCTTCATTTCGAGCCCACTTGGTTACAATTGCGCTGCGTCCAGGTGGCATCACATCCAAAACGCTTACATCCAAGTCGCCAAAGAGAGTCATAGCCGCGGTTCTTGGGATCGGCGTGGCAGTCATAATGAGAACGTCAGGTTCACTATCGTTTGAAAAGCGCTCCTTCAGTAGAGAACGTTGCTCGACGCCAAATCGATGCTGCTCGTCGATTACGATCAAACCCAAGTCAGAAAAGCCCACTCCTTCAGAGAGGAGGGCGTGAGTGCCAACAACGATATCGATCCCTCCGCCTGCGAGACCCTCTAGTAGAAGCCGTCGCCTAGCTGCGGTGACCTTTCCGGCTAAAAAGTCAATGGTCACTGGTCGTCGCTTGTCGAAAAAGACCGAATCACTACGCTTCTCGTCAACTTCGAGGCCATCGATCATTCTGCCAATTGAACGAAAGTGTTGTTCGGCCAAGACCTCAGTAGGAGCAAGGATGGCAACTTGGTAACCCGACTGAACCGCAAAGAGGGAAGCACATATCGCTACTAGAGTCTTGCCGGAACCGACATCTCCTTGTAGCAACCGGTGCATTGGAACCTTGGATGCCATATCCCTAGCAATTTCGGCGATAGTACGAACTTGTGCCGTAGTAGGAGTAATTGAAAGGGTCCTAAAGAATCTCTCGACGATCGTCTCTGAGCTATCGATCTCGAGGTTGGGTTGAAAGTGCGTCGATGGGTTGAAGTTAACCGAACGACCGCCAACGATACTCAATCGATCGACTCCAGTTACGTCGTGTACCTTGCCGCGCTCTTGCTTTTCTATCTCCAACTTCGATCGAACCAATTTAAGCTGCAGTCGAAGTAGTTCGTCAAAGGCAAGGCGACGTCGTCCGGACTCAACATCCTCCATGGAGTCGGGAAAGTGGATCAATCGATATGCACTATTTCGATCGAGTAGTGCCTCCCTCTCGAGCAAGGTTGGAGAGAGAGCTTCACAGATTTCGCCTGCACAATCTAGGGCGCTGCGAATGAAACGTGGCATCTCATCAGATCTAAATTCAAAGCGCTCAGAGTGTGGATAGATCGGTACGATCCGACCCGTTCGGTCACCTACGAGATCGATCAGAGGGTTCACCATCGACGAGGTATTACGAAAGCGTTCAATCCTTCCGAATATTGCAGCCTCAGTACCAATCTTTAGCTGATGCTTGCGCCATGGTTGATTGAAGAAGGTAAGGCGCAGGCGAGCGCTCTGGTCGCTTACGATCGCCTCGATTACCTCTTTTCCTTTTGCGCGATAGCGTGACTCAACTGCAGTAATGGTGGCGATCACAAGTACCTCTTGGGCCAATGGCGCCTCGGCAATCGTCATGTGATTCCTGCGATCCACGTAGCGTCGAGGAAAGTATTCAATCAGGTCGACCAAAGATTCAAAACCACCACGCTTCAGTGCTTCGATCTTGGTTTTGGCGATTGTGTCGATAGAGTCAACGGATAATTGGCTGAGACGTCGAAGAGTCGAACACATGTACACATTCTATTTCAAAAAGCAGGCTAATGCCTCGGGCGTTTTATCGCCTGGGACACCAGAGATGAAATTGAGTAACCAGAGCGCAAAAGTAGCTATTCAATTCCGATCAGATACGGATAGTTGGGCTGCTGACCGTGGTGGAATTCGACCTCGATATCGGGAAAGTTCATCACCATCCACTCGCTGATCTCCCTTGAAATCGCGACAGTCGATCCCTCGCCTTCGATCACAGTTACGATCTCTGACTCGTCAGTAAGCAGCTTTCCAATGGTATCGATAATTACCTCTGTCAAGTCAGAAGAGACCGATATGATCCCATCAGTCGCAATACCAATGTATTCACCACTCCTGATTCTGCCAATCGTATCTTGGTAGTCCCGCACGGCGCGGGTAATCTCAGCTACGACAACCCTCTTAGCCCCCTCCTGCATCGCCCTGTAGTTCTCGTCGATGGCGACCATTGGATCAAACGATACGAGGGCACTCATTCCTTCAACGACCCCACGCGTCGGGATTACCTTTACGTTCTTGGTAGAGACCTCAGCGGCGATCTGCGCAACGGCCGTAACGTTTGAGTTGTTCGGAAGGACGATAACGTCCTGCGAGGGAGCTTCATCGATGGCCTTTAGGATTTCGTCCGTCGAAGGGTTCATGCTCTGGCCGCCCTGCACTATCCGATGGACACCCAATGACCGAAGGATCCTTCGAACTCCGTCACCATTTGCAACGGCAACTACGGCGGTCTTGGGAACCTCTTTTACCTCAACGCCGTATAAGTCAGGAGCGCCTACACCCTTTGACTCTAGGACCCATCGCTCCTCTCGCACCTGTTCGTGCAAGTCAGTAACTCTGATATTAGCGACTTGCCCGCTCTGGATTCCCGCCTCAATCGAGGCACCAATATCATCAGTATGTATGTGGCAGTTGTAGGTATTGTCTTCACCTACGATGACAATCGAGTCACCTAGCGAGGCCCATAGCTCTTTGAAATTATCTATGAGTGCCTCCGAGAGGGTATCTAAGATAAACATTACCTCGTAGCGTGGACCATCCTCAGAGGACTCATCATCGTTTGGCGCGCTAGGAACCAACGTCAAAGGCACCTTTGCCTCGAAGCTGAAGGGAACTTCGATACCCCAAGTAAATTTCGTGGAGTTGACGACGAACGCTATCGCAGCCACGAAAAGGACAAAACCAGCACCACCCGAATCGACCACATCCGCCCGAGCCAGAGCCTCAAGGTGCTTTGGAGTCTCATCCAACGACCTTTGGGATTCGTCAAAGATGATCTCTGCAAAGGTAGTGATACGTTCACCAGAGTTTGCATCTGCGATCTGAGCGACATCACGCAGAACGGTGAGGATAGTTCCTTCAACAGGTCGCAAGACAGCAGCTCGTGCACGCTCATTGGCAGTTATCAAAAAGGTCGCTATGTCGCGCGAGGTCACCTCAGCGTCGATATCTTCGCCACCAAATGTTGAGGCAAAAGATGCAATCAACTGCGACAGTATGACGCCAGAATTACCTCGGGCACCAAGCAGGGCTCCCTTCGAGATCGCCTTTGCTTGTACGGCATCGACGCCAACAAGGTTATCGAAGTCGACTTGAGGAAGGGCCTCTATGGCAGAGCGGACCGTAAAGTACATATTCGTTCCAGTGTCGCCATCGGGAACTGGAAAAACATTCAATCGATCGATCCGGTCACGAAACGATTCAAGGATTCGATAGTAACGCTTTAGAACCGAGACGAGGAACTCGCCCTTTGCAACCATTTATCCATCCGCTCTGTGAAACTAGATATAGACAATATAGGAGATAAAGGGGGAATTACCAATAACCCAACTATGCTGATATGGCTAAATTGTTTGAGTCGAAACGTAACGCCAGGAGAAAATATGGCTTCGGTATGTCAGGTTTGCGGCAAGGGCCCACACTTCGGAATGTCCCTTAGCCACTCGCATCGTCGTAATAAGCGTCGTTGGAACCCAAATATCCAACGAGTTCGTGCCGTTGTATCGGGATCAACTCGTCGTATCAATGTTTGCACCTCGTGCATCCGTTCAGGTAAAATAACCAAGGCAGCGTAGATAAGATTGAGAGCGTGAATAAAAGCGCTCTACTTTACCTATCCTTTGGTGGCCCAAATACCGAAGATGAGATATTACCCTTTATGGAAAATGTGACCCGTGGTCGCAATATCCCTCAAGAACGTCTCATCGAGGTATCAAAGCACTACTACCTATTCGGTGGCAAGAGTCCAATCAACGAAATTAACCTCGATATCATCGAGAGACTGAAGGCCGTGCTCAAAGAGCGCGGCCTTTTAGTTGATCTCTACTTTGGGAACCGTAATTGGGAACCATACGTAGGTGATATCGTGACAGATATCGCAGCCGACGGCTTTGAAAACTTCTTCTACTTCGCCACCTCGGCTTACTCTTCGTACTCAGGATGTCGGCAGTATCGCGAAGACGTATCACGCGCTATGGATCAACTATCCGACGCGTCAGCTATCAAGCTTCCTCACTTTTACAACCGAAGAGGATTCGTTCAGCCATTCATAGACGACATCATAGAAAAGGTCACATCCCTCGATATGCCTCTTACCGAGATCGAGATCTGCTATAGCGCGCACTCTGTACCGCTTTCGATGGTGGAAGCTAGTTTTTACACTCAACAACTCGGACAAGCGATCTCCTACATCCACTCCAAGGTTATTGGGCACTTCGGCGAAGAAATTTCGCACGCTAAGGTCTACCAATCGCGCTCAGGTCCCCCGAACCAGCCGTGGCTTGAACCGGACATCAGCGACCATATGGCGACGCTTCAAGGAAAGAAGGGCGTCATCTCCGTACCAGTCGGCTTTATCTCCGATCACATGGAGGTGATTTACGACCTTGATACCTTAGCCAAAGATAATGCTGCGTTGCTCAACCTTCAATATCTTCGGGTAAAAACACCGTCATCCTCTCCCCTCTTTATCGAGATGATTGCAGATCTCCTCGAAGAAGAGCTAGACCCCTCGATCGAGAGGCGCGTAATAAAAGAGGTTGGAGAGCCTTTTGATACGTGCGGACAAAGATGTTGTCTCGTGGAACGCCCTCGTAATTGACCAAACCGTACGTGCCATAGCCAAACGGATAGTCACAAGCCCTTCTCTTTCATCGATCGATCAGCTGAATCTAAGTTGGCGAAGTTACTAAACGGGTTCGGAAAAGCAGCATAGCTTTTCGCCTTACCGCAAATCGGTAAAGGGTTCAAAGTGGTGAATTCGGGAATGTGAGTCTATTTACAAGGATGGGTACTTACACGAACAGTGGTATCGAGCAAACAGAGGGCGACGCTAGATACCACTTGTCGGCTTAGATATTTATGGGTACCTATAAGTGAGATCGAAGGGGCACAGCCAGCTGAACTAATCTCTTTGGCTGTGCCCCTTTCCTTCTATCGATTGGACTAGATGTAGGTCTTGAGGATCTCAAGCTGACGCAAGAGCTTTGCGGGCAGCCTATCGCCAAAGGTGTCAAAGTGGCCACCGATCGCATCTACCTCATTCGCTAGCTCCGTGCCATCTACATGGAAGAGCTCAGAGAGCTGCTCGTTGGAGATTCCAAGATTATCATCTGCGATGTCTTGCACCTTCGGAACAACACCATATGGGCCTTCGATGCCTTCTGCTTCGCCTTCGAGTCGGGCTACGATCCAAGCGAGAACTCGCGCGTTTTCACCGTATCCTGGCCAGATGAAGCGATTGTTCGCATCTTTGCGGAACCAGTTCACCATGTAGATCTTGGGAAGGTTGACGTTCTCCTTCTCGCCGAAGCTCAACCAATGAGCAAAGTAGTCGCCCATGTTGTAACCGCAGAATGGCAACATCGCGAATGGATCACGACGAAGATTTCCTACCGCACCAACTGCTGCAGCCGTGGTCTCAGATGCCATGGTCGAACCTAGGAAGACTCCGTGATCCCAGTCGCGCGACTCAGCTACTAGAGGAACCAAGGAGCGACGTCTACCACCAAAGAGCATCGCGGAGATCGGTACGCCTGCTGGATCTTGCCACTCCTCGGCTATCTGCGGAGCTTGGCCCGCTGACACTGTAAATCTGGCGTTTGGATGAGAGGCCGGCTTACCCGAAGTTGGATCGTAGCTCTCCCCCCTCCAATCGGTAAGGTTCTCTGGGCGATCGCCATCCATGCCCTCCCACCATACGTCTCCATCTTCGGTAAGTGCGGTGTTGGTAAAGATCGTGTCATGCGTAATAGTCCTCATGGCATTGGCATTCGTCTCATACGAGGTACCAGGAGCAACGCCAAAGAAGCCTGCCTCTGGGTTTACGCCGTAGAGGCGACCATCTTCGCCCAAACGAAGCCAGCAGATGTCATCGCCTAGTGTCTCAACCTTCCACCCTTCGAGAGATGGCTCCAGCATTGCTAGGTTAGTCTTGCCGCAGGCTGATGGGAAAGACCCAGTCACATAGTGCACTTGGCCCTTGGGGGAGGTCAGCTTTAGCAAAAGCATGTGCTCTGCGAGCCAACCCTCATCGCGGGCCGTTGCAGATGCAATTCTAAGTGCAAGACACTTCTTACCAAGGAGGGCGTTGCCGCCGTAACCAGAACCATAGGACCATATCTCACGAGTCTCTGGGAAGTGGGAGATGTAGATGTTGTCTGGGTCACAGGGCCACGCAACGTCGCTTTGACCTTGGGCAAGCGGGGAACCCACCGAATGGATGCAGTGGATAAAGTCGCCGTCGTCGCCAAGCTGCTCTAGAACGCTCGTGCCCATCTTGGCCATAATGCGCATATTGGTAACTACATACGGCGAGTCCGTTAATTGGATACCGATCTTTGAAAATGGAGAACCAAGGGGACCCATAGAAAACGGAATAACGTACATGGTACGCCCCTCCATTGAACCGGCATACAGGCCATTCATGGTCTGCTTCATTTCACTTGGATCACGCCAGTTATTGGTAGGACCGGCGTCGATCTCCTCGGTGGAGCAGATAAAGGTACGATCCTCTACACGTGCTACGTCCCTCGGGTCGGAGTGTGCCCAATATGAATTGGGACGCTTGACGTCGGATAGTTTCCTAAAGGTTCCCTTCTCGACTAGAAGTTGGGCTAGTTGATCGAACTCCTCCTTCGAACCATCGCAAAAGTAGATCGATGAGGGACGAGCCAGCTTAGCTACCTCTTCCACCCAATCGATCAGCCTCTTATTCGAAGTAGGATATTCCATTTATAACCCTTTCCCTTAGAAATCGGTGCGTCGCTAAGTATCAGATACTTTTTACTAGAAAGTGATGACTAATAATTATTACAAGCGAAACCGTAAATTGCAAAGGAAAATGGCATTAAATTCGAGTAAATGTAGATGAAATATGTCACAAAAAGAGTTTGAACTTCTAGAAAAGCACATAAAAGCTGGACGCAAGGGTGATGAAACTTTGCTAGTCGGCATCGGCGACGATGCCGCGGTTGTAGCCGGGAACTCATCCCTGAAGTACAGCTACACCACAGATGCAACCATTGAAGGGGTCCATTTTTCACGAAGGTACTTCTCAGTTGCAGATATTGCGCGCAAAGTCGTCGCCGTAAACTTCTCGGATCTAGCCGCAATGGGTGCAACTCCCGAGTACCTCCTATCGTCGATCATCGCACCGCACCACTTCGAGGTCGGAGAGTTGATAGATGCCATTGCTGAAGAGGTATCAAAGTACGGTGCCGAATTGATCGGGGGCAATCTTTCACAGGGTGATACCCTAGCTGTCACAGCAACTGCCATTGGGACGAGCCCAGCCCAATCACAGCTACTCCTTCGAAGCGGAGCCACGGAAGGCGACCTCCTCTATACAACTGGCCCCCTTGGCGCCTCTAGCGCCGGACTTCGTTCTTTCAATGCTCGCGCTTCAAATTATGCTCTCGAAGAACACAGCCCAGCGATGGAGTGGTTCCACCTAAATCCGATGGCGAAGGTCAACGAGGGTATCTGTCTTCGTGAAGCTGGTGTCCGGTGCGCCATAGACCTCTCTGATGGTTTAGTCGGCGATCTCCGCCACATTGCCAGACGCAGTGGCGTAAGAATCGTTATCGACGATCCACCGCAACGTAACGGAGCAACATTAGATGACTGCCTCTACGGAGGCGAAGACTACGAACTCATCTTTGCAGCACCACCCTCTTTGGAGATCGTCGAGATCTTCAAAGAAAGCCGCCTAGAGGCTCCCATTTGCTTCGGGCACGTAGAGGCTGGTGACGCTACCGTGGTAGCCACGAGGATTGAGCTTAATCGAAGTGGCTTCGAACACGTCTTCTAGGAGAATCGGCCTACATATACGCACTAGCTAGGGGACAGTTCAGTACCTATGACTACCGAGCTACATATGGGCAATGGCGACATCCACTGTTGCAGCAGTAGCCTCGCTTTATATGCTTGAGGGCGGTCATTACCAAAAAACCAGTGGGCACATCAAAGTAGAAGTCACTACCCTGCTCTAATGAGTCAAGGTAAGCCTCGAGACGGGCTTTGGCATTTGTGTCGCTGTAGTTAAATCGATCTTTCGAGGGTATAAATGCGCAAGGAATGGGTCGTTTGCGCCCTTGGGCTTCGATCAGCGCCTCTCCCACCACTTCGATTCGATCGAGGATCTCTTTGAAGTCCTCTGCTGACATCTTCCTAGATTGGTCCAAAAGAACCCTCGTACGTTACGACCACTTCCCCATCGCGTAGAGCGCTTCCAACAAATCGCTCTCCATCTCTTATCACCGAAAAGGAGGCCATCTCATCTTCAAAGAGGGTCGAGTGGAGGCGGAATTTGAGGCCCACAATCTCTTCTCCACTACGGCACAGGCAATTAGCCAAGGTAGCGCCTACGGTTGCTAGCAGCGGGCCGTGGACTACTAAGCCCGGCAGAGATTCAACTTCACGGCAGTAATTACGATCTAGGTGGATCTTATGGCCGTTGTAAGTCAACGCCGAGTAGCGAAAGAGCATCGACGCGTTCGCCGCAAAGTGAGCGCGCGCACCAGCTTCGGTCGTCGAAAGGCCATAGAGCCCCCTTTTATCCACGTCGCTCTCTTCGATCTGTCGCGGACTTGGTCGCTTTGAAAGATATACCAAATTTTGGGTATCCCTAAATATTTGCGAACCAGTAGCCCCGCTAGTAACTTCATGCACGATGTCGATGAAGGTGAGCTCTCCGCTTCTACCAACTTTGGTTGCAACCCTATCGAGACTTGAAATCTTTAGATAATCACCCTTTTCTAAAAAGCGATCCCGTAGATCCAACTCGCCGCCGGCATACATCCGATAACCCCGGATCGTCGGTGGAACGAGCGAATGGTCGTCGATCACTTCGTGTCCATCATTTCCATATCGAGCCGGAGGAAAAGAAGTGGGAAAGAAGATCCAGGGTGTAACTATCCCGGGAGGCGACAGTGAGACTTCGGGACAATCCAATAGATCGGCGAGTAGCAGAGTGCGCCTTGATAAAAATGTGTCGCCTACGGTTATGACGGTGGGAAAATCTGAGCTCATTGACCGAAAATTATAACAAGATAAGAAATCCTCCGAGTTCAAGGCCAACTTATTTAAGGAGGTTTCAGATTTACCATATTGAGCGACTAGCCTCTAACTCCTAGTCAACTTAGGAAGCTGCAAATTTTGGTAACCGCGTTCGTGCTAATTCAAACTGAAGTGGGGCGAGTCTCCGAAGTAGGTGAGAAGCTTTCACAGCTTCCAGGCGTAGAGTTTGCTGACGAGATAACTGGACCCTACGACGTTATTGCTCGTGTCGTCGCAGAAGACCTCACCGAACTAGGCAATTCAGTCACAACTGCAATCGCTAGAATCCCTGGCGTTACACGTACTCTGACGTGCCCAACGACCAAATCGATCAAGCTCCATTTAGCCTGAAGCTTTCAAAAGGCTCCTTAGCCGATCTAGGTTGCTCCGAAAATTGGGGTTCAAGGCGAGATAAGGAGACATCACTCACCTCAATGCGATTCACGGACTGAAGATTAATCTGAGACCAACTATCTTCTGTCAGTAGTGGGCACTTCCCTATGGGTGGTACGCGGCCGCGACTATGAAGGCACGAATCCCTAGACCAGCGACAAACAGTCCACCGATGCCGTACAACCAGTAGAGCCACTTTGCCATCGAATCACGGTATGCGAACAGGAAACCAGAGGCGATAATCGCCACAAATCCATAGAAGGGGTGGAAAGCGGCCATCTTCTTGTGCTCTCCTACTACGAGGTAAATCCCAGTTAGCACTTGGATGTAGATCGCAGATTGAACGAAAACGGTGAACCACCAAAGTGCTCGAGTCCTCATCTTGACGTTCCTGATAGCAACTAAGGTCCAAATTCCCGCGAGTGCATTGCCTCCGATTACGATCCAGGCCCACACAACGTGGAAGTCAGTTACTGAGGCGATCATCTAAAACTTTCCTAGCCCTCGTCCTTATGAACCTCTAGCCTAGCCCACCGCCGTCAATTTCATAGGTGCCACACGAAGTCCGAGCCGCCTTACTACTACCACCGACCAAGGATCGGACCTCGCCGTCGCGACCTAGTAGCATCATCTTTCACCTCCATCACCTCCATCTCTTGTGAGCGAGAAATATTTGGCGATATCTCATCTCGCCGACGCATCACCCTCGTGAATCCTCCATTGCCAGAGAAAAGGAGGATCTCATCCCTCGGAGTAGCAAATATCTCTGATGGGGTAACGCGAGGGTGAAAGTGTTCGCTGTAGGTCACAGATGGAGGTGCAAGGAGTGAACGACGGGAAGATCTACTTCGAAGAGTCACAACGTCCTCTCCGCCAAGAAGTGAAAGGTCGCGGAGTGTCTTACTGTCTGCAATCCCAGGAAAGATCGCCACATTACCAAAAAGGGTTATAAATCCGTCGCTTTCGCTTCCCCAACGGTGGCGAGCCTGCGAAAGATCCTGTAAGACTCCCATGACTAAGACTCCTTGGCTCGCCCCTTCTGAAAGTATCGAGGCAAGATCCCGAAGCGGTGCAATGTTGGCCATCTCATCTAGTAGGAGCGCAACATTTGGTTTAGGAACAAAGGTTTCATCTCGTATCGAGCGATCTCTAGCCCACTCGTAACTAGCTCCTTTTACCGCCTGCATCAATCCAAGAACTACTGGCGCGACAATCTGTTGCTGTGCTGCCGGTGCTACCACGTAGATGGTATCGCACGACCGGACAAATCCCTTGGGGTCAAAGTTAGCTTGTCGTTCCTGATTTAGCACAGAGGGACTTCGATAAGCCGAAAGAATCGAGGAGGCCGTTGATGCAATGCCACTCTGCTCCTTAGGAGCAGCCAATGCAACCGAGGAGAGGGTTCGAAACGCCTCGCTCTGGCCTTGGTTCTCCAATATCGCTAGAGCGTGGTCAAAGTTTCGCCCCTCTATCGTCTCCATCACAAAGTCCATAGAAAGATGCGTCGGTGCAACCTTGGCCGCTAGAAGGATCGAGGAGATAACGGCCTCAGCACGCTCCTCCCAAAAGTTCACCTGCCCACCCCTGCTGGCGGTAAGGGAAGCACCGAACATTGCATGCGCCATCATCATTGCGTCATCGAAGGTGTCTATGGCTGATATGGGTGAGAAGTAGAGTCTGTTAGCCCCCTTCAAATCCCTAACTGACTCCAAGGGGTCAAAGATGTAGACATCCCCCATTTCCTTACGAGCCCCAATGGTGTCGCCGATGATATCTTCTTTGGTGGAGGTAACGACTGTAGCAACCCCGAGTCTCTTCAAGTTTGGAATAACTACGGAACGAGTCTTGCCACATCTAGGTGGACCAAGAATTAGAAGGTGCGATTCGGAAGAGAGGACTACGTCACCGCCACTTCCATGACCCAAATTGAACATCGCAAATCTCCCTCTATCGCCAAAGATAACAGACATGAGTTGAAGGTTTTAAACACGTTGAAGGAGGTGTAAAAAATAAGGGACCCTTGCGTTATGCGAAAGGCCCCTTATTTGGCTAAAACAATTTTCGCTAGCACGAGAAAACTAACTCTCGCACGCACTTAAGGGAAAGCGACTATATCGGGGCCGCTCTCCAAACCTTGAGTTGATGTCCTCTAGTCGATTGAGATCGAGACTAGCTGAGCAGTCACTTCTTCCTCAATCTTCTTCTTGGCTAGGACGTAGTAGGTTATACCGCCCACGATCAGGCCAACGAAGACAGAGATATCTGCACCATTTGTGGCGTTAGAGAAGACCGAGACATAGTGAGGGTAGACGTCTATCGTCAACATCGCCCCGACCATTCCAGCTATCTGAGCAACTATACCTGGCAGAAAGATGCCGTTTCCGCGATAGTAGATTCCCCTATCGACAAGCTGGAGATCAGTTGCTGAGTATTGGCGCTTCCTCATAAGCCAATCAACTAAGTAAATAGCGGTCCAAGGAGCAACCCACACGATGATATAAAGAATGAACTCTGAAAGAAGCGTATTGAACGAAGAGGAAAAGATGGCATACGCCGCTAGCGAAGTACAGATAACTGTATCAAGCAGCGTTGCCTTCCAACGTTGTAACTTCAAACCGAGCGCCTGCAAGGTAACTCCTGAGGAGTATAGGTCCAAGCTATTGATTGCAAAGATCTGGATGATCGCAACGATTAGGTATGGCCAGATGAACCAAGGCGTCAGCTTCGAGGCGATACCAGGGATCGATCCCGAGGCAGAGCCGGCAAAGGTAGCAGCAGCAGCACCGAGGATCATCAAGAGGACCGACGGAACGTAAGTTCCAAGGGTAACAAAGAGGACTGTCTTGCCCTTGGATGCATCACGAGGTAGGTATCTTGAGTAATCGTTACCATTTTCAGTCCATCCGAGGCCAGATGCTGCAAGAATGAAGGCGAGTCCCTCAGTAAGTGTCTGCCAGTTGGCACCGTGTGCCACCGAGTGAACATTTACCTTGCCAATGCTAAGAATAGCAAATACGAGGAAGAGTACAAAGAAAGGGATAACCAAGATCTTTAGCGTCTTTAGGATCGCTTGGTGGCCGAAGGCTGGCAGAATCAGCTGAATTGCTCCAGCAGCTACAAGGAGGACGATCTTCATAGTTGTAGAAGAGCCAACACCCACCTTGGAAAGAAGCGCCATTCCAGCGATAACAACGATAGCGATACCTTCGGTCTCAAAGCCGACTTGAGTCAACCAGTTGAAGAGCGCGATGAGCCTCGAACCCTTAGATCCAAAACTAGCTCGGTTGATGATAAAGGTAGTGGTTCCCGCCTCAGGACCTTGCAACGAAGCAACTCCAAGAAGAATATAGGAGAGGTTTCCTAGCAGTATCACAACTACCGACTGGAAGAAGGACAGGCCGAAACTCATCAAGACAGCCCCGTATACGAGGATCTCGACGTTGAAGATTGCACCGCCCCACATCCAGAAGAGGCTCGATGGGGTCGCCCACCGCTCACTCTTGGGAATGTAGTCGATGCCGCGCTTCTCGAGGGTGAACGGTCCTGCTTCCGCAATGGGAATCTCGAAGGCCTCTTTCAAGCTCTTTCACTCCTATTATCTGATTACTTCACGCGACTTAGCGCGCTACCTATACCTACCACTACTTCAGCTAAATTCCGCCTAAGTAGCTCTTACTCGTCGGAGATATCTTCCCCGAGAGCCTCTCGCAGCTTCCTACGAAACGTTGATGTCACCCGATCTGCACGGGTACTCACAAAACCAGTTGCGCTGAGCGGAAATCCCTTGGCATGATAGGCCTCTTGGACGGCAAGATCTTCAATGATGATCTTCTCCTCATATGCGACCGCCTCGCCCATTGCGAGCTTGGACCCCCCTAAGTCATTACGAACTAAAAGAGAGTACAGCCGAGATGAGCGTTCCGCAGATGGCGTGACAAAGAAAGCGATCGTGTTTACTCCGCCAGTTGCAAGAAAGTCGATACGGAGAGTCAGCTGAAATGGAGGAACAAAGCGATATGTAAGTCGCCGTCTTTGAACGAGCTCGTGCTCGCCAGTGTGGACTAGAGGATCCTCACGGTTCGAAAAGGAGTGTTCGTAAGTTGCCGTAAAGGATGTTCCCTCTTCAACGATCTCAAAGTCCTCCACAACTTTTTCTTCCCCATCGCCAAAGGTAGAGCTATGAACGAATGGAAAGTGAGCTACGTCTAGAAAGTTATCTGCCAAGAAGGCAGCGTATTGACGAGCATCGAAGGTCTCGAGGTATCCAACGTCGAAGTTTGGGTCATCAAACTCTTCGATCTCGATTATCTCGGCTTTGGGCTCGTCTATTGCAATGAAGACGAGGCCATAGCGCTCAACTACGGCGAAAGGTCCAGAAAGTGTTGCGGCCTTTGGAATCGAAGCGTCTTTGCCAAGAGCCGGAATTTCTATGCAGCCACCATCGAATCCAAACTTCCATCCGTGATATCCGCACTCAACGTACTCGTCACAGAATTTACCTATTGAAAGAGGGGCACCACGATGAGGGCAGCGATCTTCGAACGCTATTACCTTGCCTTCACGACGCAGGAATACGTAATCTTTTCCAAGAAGAGAAATAGGGGTAGGAGAATCATCAATATCGACCGACTTGGCGACGACATGGTAGAAAGAAGATAAGCGCTCGTCGCGATTATCGAGAAGGTTTTGCTCTCTCGGAGCCACGATCACCTCAAAAGTTTCTTCGAATGGCGAAAATGCCTACTAGATACGACCTTTGAAATAAGGCTAGTCGAGGCGCTTATCCATCCATGGCGTCGGTGTTACAAATCTGTTACAAGCCTTAGATTTTCCTGTTAATACCCTTTTGGCTATAGTTTTAGGATCGCTAGGATCCTCTCGCGATCTCGTCCAGGGAATGGAGGCGGCGAAACCTTGGAGGCTCGTTCGCCATTTACAACTGCGAATGGTGAAGGTTGGACTACGCCATCAACGTCTACGAATGAACCTCGTTCGCGGTTATGGGGATGCTCAATTGCCTCGCTTGGTGATAAGACCGGAAATGCACAGGTATCGAGATGTGAGAGAAGCCCCTCAAAGTAATCACGAGTATTCGAACCGAATATCTCCTCAAAGCGACGGCGCATCTCCAACCACTTCGACTGGTCTCCTTGATTCAAGAAGCATTCTTCGTCACTTACACCAAGGGCTTCGATGAGGCAGCGGTAGAACTGAGGTTCTAGGGATGCGACGCCGAAGTAACCACCGTCGCCACATCGGTATATTGAGTAAAAAGGGGTGCCGCCATCTAGCAGATTAGAGGCCCGCTGATCGCGCCATGCCCCGTTTGACCTCATACCAAAGATCATCGATGCAAGGTTGGATGCACCGTCAACCATTGCTACGTCCAACTCTGAAAATTTACGCTCCTCACGAGCACCCACCAAGGTAGAGACGATAGCAAAAGCCATAGCCATTCCCCCACCACCAAAGTCACCGATCAAATTGAGAGGAATTGAAGGAGGTCCATCCCTTTCGCCGATCATTGACAACACGCCCGAGAGGGAGATGTAATTCATGTCGTGGCCTGCAAGGTGCGAGATCGGCCCGCTTTGGCCCCAACCGGTCATGCGACCATAAGTTAGGTTGGGGTTGGTCTTCTCGAGACGCTCACGGGTGAAGCCAAGTCTCTCCATAACTCCGGGGCGAAACCCCTCTAACAGAACATCTGCGCACCCGATCAGTGAAAGAGCCACGTCGAAGTCGCCGGGATCTTTGAAGTCAAGATCAATCGATACTTTTGAGCGCCCCATCACATCACTTGCGAATATTTGCGCGAGCACACTATCTTCTTTAGATCGATCCACCTGGCGTCGGTCGATTCGAATGACAGTAGCGCCCATATCGGCCAACAACATACCGGCAAAGGGTGCAGGTCCAATCGCCGGGAACTCGACAACAAGAACCTTCGAAAGTGGCCCCGACGATTCACGAAGACCAATCAATTCATTACGCAGCGTCAATCTCAACTCTCCAAATAATTCTCAAGTTATGATCATCGAATCTACATCGATTAAAATCTCGAAAACAGCGATAACCGCGATGTACGGCAACTTGCAACCCCTACTGTATCAAGAGCTACACTTGAATATGTATTTGAGATCGCCTTATAATTTGTGTAATCTCGCAGGTATAAAGCTTTTGGGGTAGAGAAGGTCGAATGTTGCGCGACGAAAGAAAGATTGCTGAGCTGTCGCAAGGCTGGGGAGAGGCACTCGCTCTTTGGGCGGTACCTGATGAGTTATTGGCCAAGTCGCCGACGAGCCCCTATCGACTAAATCCAGATAAGTTTAAGCCTGATCAATCGCGGCGATCAAGCGGTACTGTACGCGAGCTCGAGCGGCTAGCCACCGATCAAAAAAGAGCACCTAGGAGTCTTATCGACGTAGGTTCAGCGGCCGGTGGGATCTCACTCCTAGTCGCAGCGAGCTTCGAGAAGATCGTTGCAGTCGATCAAAGCAAAGAGATGCTCGACGCCTTCGAAGAGAATGCAACCGCTTTAGGATTCGCCGAACGCATAAGGACCGTTCATTCTGCGTGGCCAACCACGCTCTCCCTAACGGCCGACATCGTCTTAAACGCCAACGTCCTCTACAATGTCCCGAATCCTGCTCCCTTCGTTGCGGCACTCATAGATGCCGCTACTCAAAGCGTCGTAATTGAGGTCACACGGAACCACCCACTTTCGAACGTGAACGCGCTCTACGAGCACTTTCACCATATAAAGCGGCCAACTACGCCTACAGCTAACGACGTCATCGAGTTAGTAAAGGCGTTTGGTTACAGTCCCAAAATTGAAAGTTGGATTCGCACCACTTCTGGTCCTAGCCATACTTCGCAGGAGAGGTTAAACGAATACCAGAGTCGTGCTTGCATAGAAGAGAACCGGCGCGAAGAGCTAAGGGAGTACCTGAACGGTCACGAGCTTCCACCAATGGAAGTCGTAATGATCTCATTTGACAAATGACCCGCAAGGGCTAATAAAGCCGGATTGGGAAAAATTCTTCTTGTGCCCGTCGAAATAACCTATTCAATTATCCTTCGAATCAGGGCTGCCTTTATCTCTTGATACTCTTGGTAAGAGAGTGCGCCCCTTTCGAAGGCTTCGAATAACTTTGTAATCTCGTCGACCGGTGAGTATGTCGCACTTCCTGCAGCGCCCTTCGTCTCACCAGAACCCTTTCGCTGCTCTGCTGTGAAGTTGATCAGATTCCGAATCTTTATCGGATCATCCTGATAGCGCAGATTCATCACCGAATCATCACCCATCGACGAAATCCGTACGCTACCAACCTTCAAAAGACGCTCGACGAACGATACGTTCACCTCGATCTCGCCAAGTCGCTCCAAGGGAACCTCAGCTGACTTTTTGGCTACGAGTCCCTGCTTTAAAATCATTCGCTTAGGGGTGAGCTGAAAGGCGTAGAATCGCCACTCGAGGTATTTGAATAAGTAGAAGAGGCAAGCGGCGAGGATTGCTGCGATCAGCACTAAGCCTACGAAAAGAGGTAGATTCGGTACAAAAACAAAGGTTGATAAGCAAATGGCGATTACGAGCAGGCTTGAGATAAAGGGGCCTGTCAAAACGACTGCGTTCGGGCGACACTCAAAGACAATTTGTTCACCGTTGTCCGCTAACCTACGACCTCCTCCGCTCGCCTTTTCTGGTACCCGCGACTCAACCAACTACGAAAACCTCCAGCGGTAAACAACTACCTGTTGAGACATTACCATCTCACGAAGTTGCTTGATTCAATCAAGCTGATCTGCAAGCAGCTACCTTGGTCTTGCCAATGCAAATTTCAGAGAATCAATTCCTCGCGACCCTTAAAACAATGTAGGACTCCCATGAAGTTTCCATAGAGCTATCGAAGGAATACAAACGATGTACTGCTTTCGGATGGATCGTGTCAAATTATGCTTTTACATGCTTCAAGCAAGCCAAAAGTTGTGATTTTGATGGATTAGAGGGATGTCTCAATGGCAAATGTAGCGATTATCTTTGGCGGAGTATCTCCAGAGCACGACATTTCGATCCTCACAGGACTACAGGCCGAAAGAGGAGTTGACTCTCGAAACCATCGAGTAATCCCGATCTTTGTGGCGAAAAATGGAGACTTCTTCGTGGCCCCGAACAACCTCGAAGCACCTAACTACGCTTCGGGCGCACCCAAGGATTCAACGCACGTAAACCTCGTTATCGGTAACGAAAGTGGCTTCTACACCCAACCGAAGGCGCTCGGCAAAGCACGGAAGATAGAGATCGACGTCGTCGTCAACTGTCTCCACGGCGGGCCAGGTGAAGATGGAACCATACAATCACTCTTTGATATGGCCCTAATCCGATATACGGGTCCCAATGCCCTTGGCGCAGCTCTCGGCATGGACAAGTACGCTTTTGGCGGCACCTGCGACGCCCTAGGTATAGCTCACCTCGACCGAAAGCTTTTCATAGACGGAAGCGAGATAGATTTCGAAGGACCCTATATCATGAAGCCCCGCTACGGCGGTTCATCGATCGGAATCGATGTAGTTGCTGACGTTGAGACGGCAAAAGCTCGAATGAAGAGCAACGTGCACTTCAAAACGGGCGCGGTGGTAGAGCCGTATCGCGAAGATCTATTTGACCTTCAAATTGCAGTCAAAACCCACCCTACGCTGACCCTTAGTCAAATTGAACGTCCACTGCGCGACAGGTCACGGGGTGAGATCTTATCCTACAAGGACAAATATGTAGGTGGAAGCGGCATGGTAGAGGCTCCTCGCGAACTTCCAGCAAAGCTCGCTCCCCATATTGAAGAGAAGATGAAGGATTACGCGACACTACTCGCCAAGGCGGTTCCCCTTCGAGGCGTAACTCGAATAGATTTTCTATCGAACGGCGAAGATGAACTGTATGTAAATGAAGTAAATACAATTCCTGGAAGCCTTTCAAAGTACCTCTTCATCGAACCCCCGCTACCATTCACTCAACTTCTAGAGGACTTAATTTCCGAAGCACTCGCCGCGCCAACCTACACCCCAAATGCAATTGGTGCTGATGGAACAGCTCTAAATTCCGCATCATCAATAGCTTCAAAGTTAGCGTAATCGAGATGTCGCCTCAAAGATTAAACCTATGAGACGACATCTCGATATCGAAAGTTTCATTCAGTTATTGGGCATTCCACTGTCCGACTTGACTACCGCTTAGACCACCATCGGGTAGGAACTGTACGTTCTTTACCGTAACCCCATTTGGCATCTCAAAGGTAGCACAGCCGTTCTGAGATTGTTGTGGCAAGATCGTATAAGAACCGGAATTGAAGTTTGTGCAATTGGTAACGTCGTCGAAAGATGTCTGGTAGGTCTGGCCATCGCTTCCAATTATCGATGCATTCACATTGATATCGCTACTTAGGACTGCGCTTCCCTTATTTGTAATTGTAAACTCAGTCGCTACTATCCTTTGACCGGCCGGAGCCGTACCAAAAGTGGGATCGGTAGGGGTGGCTGGATCATCGATCTTTGTAAGAGCTACAGTATATTTACCAGCAGTAGAGTCTGTAAATTGCAAGATCGACCCTACTGTAGGCGCCTGCGTGGTCGTCGTCGTATTTGCAGCAGTAGTTGGCGCGGACGAGTTCGATGAAGCTTGGCTAGTAGAAACCTGTCCTACACTCTGAGCGACCGTCGTAGTTCCGCATGCTCCGAGAACTACAGCCGCCATAATTACGGTCGTAAACATTTGCCTTTTCACCCTTTAACCTCTTTCAAATTAGCTTGAAGTTTGTAGGTGGCAAAGTTATCAGCGGGGTGTAGCACTTTATGCAAAAGAGAAAAGGGTTTCAAGCAGAAACCCTTTTCCAAACAAAATATCAACCATGTAGTTTCGTTTTACTACTTATTTACACCCTGCGTAATTATTAAAAACAAAGCGATAAATTACGTTACCGATGGTATTAAAAAAATAATAATAATTTCCCCGCAGGTTATGCGAAGTGGTCCGGCAAATCATTCTCGTAGACGACGACGTCACCTGACTGGCTGTTTTCACGAACCCATTCGACGGCTTTTTCGCGACTACGGACCTCTATGATTCTGCACTTTGAGGTAACAGTCAAAGTGTTCCCCGTGGCAGACTTCGTTGTATTCGAGGATCGGATCGTATTTAGAGCTCCTGCTCTTAGAGCGCGCAGATTAGTCTTGCCCACAATCACAATGAAGTCAGCACTCTGTGCAACTTCGGCGCCAAGCGCTCTATTCTCCTCATATTGCCGATCACCAAGTTCAATCATGCCTGGAGTTACAAAGATAAGTCGTCCACCGACGAGCTTCTTTGACGCACCGAGTCCAAGAGCGAACCGAGCACCAGTCGGATTTGAGTTGTAGGTGTCGTCGACTACCGTTACGCCCCGATCATTGGTTTCAATGACGCACCGATTCTTGGTTGGCTTGATCAGGGTAAGACGATCACCCAACACCTCTTCACCGACCCCTACCTCTATTGCAATAGCGACTGCGACTGCGAGGTTCGAGTTTGCAACTTGTACATCAGTGCTTCCGATCCTGCGTCCCTTGACGTAAACGACGTGGTTGCCTTCGGAGTCATCAAGAACCGCTACATCTTTGCTCAAATCCTTACCCGAAACCCTGATTACCTTTTTACCAGAGGTTTCGAGCTCCGCCGCTGCCTGAGCAAGGCGAGGGTCATCTACTTGCACGACAACCGTCTCAGCAGATGCCGTTATCTCCAACTTCGCTTCGAGAATTTTCTCTTCAGTTCCAAAGCGCTCCAGGTGCACCGGACCAAGTGCAGTTAGGGCAGAAATCTTAGGCGGGCACCAGGAACAGAGACTCGCTATCTCACCCTTACCGTAAGTTCCCATTTCAGCGATGAAAAGATCGGTCCCAGCAAGGAGGTTTTCATTGATGGCACGCGTTAGTCCACCACGATTATTGAACGATGCTGGTGTCGCAAATACGCTAAGAGATCCCTCTGTCAGTGTCGCGAGGTAGTTCTTTGTCGAAGTCTTGCCGTAGGACCCAGTAATACCCACGATCGTCGGATCGATCTCTTCGAGCTTCCTCTTCGCACTTACGATAAAGGGAGCAAACTTCTTATCCTCGATCGGCTGCATTATGTAGATCGCAACCTCTACCAAGAGGAATGAAAGTCCCATCTCAGCAACGCCCATAGAGGCAGCTAAGCCAAGTACTTGTGCAATAAGCGCATAGAGGAGGTTAATTCCAACTACGACTCCGAAGAGTGCCTTCAAGCGTCTCGTCCAATTCAACTTCGAGGTGCGGCCGCGGTAACCGAGGCCAATTGGCAGGATCAGCGAGAAGATCGCAGTTCCGACGAAGGAGTCAATAACACCTGAATTTAGGGTAGGACGTGAAAGAGCGATAAAGATGAAGAGGAATACAAAGAAGCTTAACGTGGCGTTTAGCGCCATATCGCGGCTTGCGTACCACCTAATCGCAAAGCGAAATACATATCCTTGTACGTAGTGCTCTCGTTGCGCTACGCGAAGCCACTTCAGTGAAACAATGATCGATACGGCGAAGGCAACTACAGTAAATGCTAGACCGGTCGCTGTATTCACATTCGATACATTCATACATCAACCTTTTCTCTACGTGACCCCACGGCCAACTTATAAGACCCTAAAAATCCACGACTATTGGGTTAAAATTTACAGCCAAAATAATCCTGCCATAACCTTGACACTACTTGGCAAAGAGGCTTTCGAGCTCCTTGACAACGTCATTGGCCTCACCTAAGAATGTAAAGTGATCACCATCGACGGTAATCAAGCGAGCATTCTGAACCATCTCTGCCCCCCGTTGAGCATGGCTCAAAGGGGCTGAGGTGTCGTCTTTGCCCCAATAGAAGACAAAAGGGACTCCTTTGATTCCAGCTAGTTGGCTGGAATAATCTTCATTTACAATCTTGACGAAAGTATCCCTCATCACGCCCTCAGCCCTGCGGTAGTCAGCTGAACCGTGGTTTGATCTATATCTCTCTAACCGTGAGGCAGGAATCAGTTTGAGTCGAACGAGCGTCTTGAGTCCGCGTAGAGTAAACGGCACCTTCGACGGACCACCAGACCTAAAAAGGGGTACTCCGGAGACTACAAAGCCCACGCAATCTGCTCCTAATACAATGTCTCCACTCGAAAGACTATTAGCCAGCTTCACTGCGATCCGGCCCCCAAATGAATGGCCAACTATCGCAAGTTCCCGAATTTCACACCGATTTACGAAGTCAGTAATTGCTAAGGCCACAACGTCACGATACCAATCGGTATCTTCACCAACCTCCGGCGAAGGAGTAGCTCCGAATCCTGGTAGATCAAAACGGGCAGTGACGAAACCAGAACCGACTGCCGCATGAGCTATGGCGCTAAAGTCAGCTCGACTCCTACCCCAGCCATGCAAAAGTACGATACCCTTGTTTGAATTCCCTTCGATCTCAGCGAAGATTGTTCCATTGGATAAAGAGGTAAGCATTATCAATAATTCCGTTTAGCGGCTAACGCTTGTGGACCTCTCCGTACGGCAGGTCGACATCGTCATCGTCATCTTCGTATTCATCATCGTCATCGTCATCGTCGTCGTCGTATTCCTCGTAGTTGCTTGGACGAATCTCAGCACCCTCTTCAA
>VFSW01000027.1_pt1 | contig 157359 bp, 151 predicted proteins | sample 5358111 | NCBI WGS metagenome assembly VFSW01 (sample SAMN11554181, study PRJNA540505) | mine drainage metagenome | isolation source: sediment from site ElyBrook_90M | place: USA: Ely Copper Mine, Vershire, VT | collected 2017 | reverse complement strand
ACGGCCTGGCGATCTTCAATGAAGTCGCCGAGGTGCGAATCTTCCTCTTCGCCGATCGGCGTCTCAAGCGAGATGGGCTCCTGCGCAATCTTGAGAACCTTGCGGACCTTGGCGACGGGAATGTCCATGCGACGGGCAATCTCTTCGCTGCTCGGCTCGCGACCGAGCTCCTGAACAAGCTGACGCGACGTCCGGATGAGCTTGTTGATCGTCTCGATCATGTGCACCGGGATGCGGATCGTGCGGGCCTGGTCGGCGATGGCTCTCGTAATGGCCTGACGAATCCACCACGTGGCGTAGGTGGAGAATTTGTAGCCACGGCGGTACTCGAATTTGTCGACTGCCTTCATGAGGCCGATGTTGCCCTCCTGAATGAGGTCGAGGAATTGAAGCCCGCGGTTGGTGTACTTTTTAGCGATTGAAACGACGAGGCGCAGGTTGGCTTCAATGAGCTCGCGCTTGGCCTGTTCGGCGTCCATGTCGCCCTGAATCATCTCGCGCTGAGTGCGCTTGAGTTCGGCAATGGAGACACCGGCTTCGGCTTCGGTCTTCTCAAGATCGACGCGGCAATTTTTCTGCTGGCGGCGATACTCTTTTTTGAGCTCGTCGCTCTTGCTGGCGTCGTGCTTCTGCTCAAGTGCGCGGATCTGGCGCTCGAGGGTGCGCATGGTGTCGACGGTCTTGTTGACCTTGTCGAGGAGGCGCTTGCGCTCGATGGGCGTGTACTTGAGCTCGCGAACGATGCGCGAGATGAGCACGTTCTCGCGCGCCATGAGGAAGCGGGTTTTGCGATTCTCTTTGACTTTGGTTTTGGCAGTGAGCTTCTCAAGTTTTTCGTTGAGCGTGGCAATCTTCTTGATGTGCTTGTTGATTGCGTCAACGCGGGAGACGGTTGCGCGGACGCGAGCCTGCACAACTTCTTCCGTGAGTTCCTCTTCGTCAAAGACGACAACTTCTTTTACGTTGCGGACGCCGCGCTTGAGGTCTTCACCGAGGGCAACAATCTCGCGAATGACGATCAGCGAGCGGGAGATAGCCTTGAGAACGCGATTCTGTCCGCGCTCAATACGCTTGGCAATCTCGACTTCGCCCTCGCGGGTGAGCAGCGGAACGGTGCCCATCTCGCGCAGGTACATGCGCACGGGGTCGTTGGTCTTCTCAAGGGTGCCGGGGGTGAGATCAAGCTCAACGTCCTCGCCTTCTTCCTCTTCAAAGTCCTTGTCGCCAAAATGCTTGGGGCCATCGATGAGGTCGATGCCCTGGGTGCCAATTGTTGTAATCAGATCGTCCAGGTCGTCCGGGGCGTTCATGTCCTCGGGGATCATGTCATTGACATCCCCATAGGTGAGGTAGCCCTTTTCCTTGCCTGTGTCGATCAGGTTAGTTATGTCGTCGCCGAATTTCTCTTCCATGAATGGATGCTCGTTTCTGTCGCCGGCTGCGGTGTTGATTGGCGAAGTTTTACGCAAGGTAGACTGGAAGCGACTGCGCAGATGTGCGAAAAAATATTTTTCGAGGAAAGAAAAATATCGCACAAGCGAACAGAACGCCGCGGGTCACCCGCAAAGCAGCGGTTTCTTTGGTACCTGGGAAAGGGACAATGCGCAGTTCAGGTCTCGCCTGTTGCGCCCCGGAGCACGAAGCTCATCGGTGGGGCGACGTTGGGTGCGCGTCCCTTAAGAGTCTTTAGGATAGCACAATTGGGTCAAAAACGCTTGAGAAAACAGGGTGTTGCGGGCGGTTTTGAGGCCGTGTGCCAGCTAAAGATGCTCTATATATTGGACGGGGGTGGAGGGGATTTGGACTCTTAATTTTTGTATATTTTGCACTTGAAATGTGAAACGGCTATAGAAACTCCACGCTACTGTGCTTTGTAACAGGGCGCGAATTTATTGGTGCCGAAAAGGCAGGTTTAATGAAGTATGTTTCACCCCTGCGGATTTTACTTTGTTTGAATTTGGAAAGTGATATCCGTATTCATCTCATCTACGAAATAATTTCATTATGCCTCTATAATTGGCATATAGAAATGCAGCAGGTGGAGCAACAAGAATAGAAAAATTTGCAATCCCTGTACAAAAATTGCTTGCGAATGCCTCAATACATTCCCATCGGTCCCAATAAATTATTACCGACAGTCCAACTGCTATTATTCCAGAAATAAATACAATGAAAACATTGCTCTTCTCAATTCCGAATAAATGATCCAACAATGTGATGAAAACTGCCAACGTAACTATAACCTGAATTATAAACGCAAGAATAACATGCATCCATGCATTATATTTTCCACGAGATATACGTAAATCTTCACATTCGGCGTCGCCATATCCATATTTAGTTTTTCTTTGCTGGCCCATCAGAGTATTTTGCTCTACATCTAACCTGTTTGAGACAGCGAACGGTAAAGGAGGTATATCGTGAGCTATGCCATCATTTAAATTTATTTCTTTCTTCAACATGACCCAGTGTCCATTTGTATTTATTTTTTCTAATTTATGTATTTGTGTATTCAATTTATGAATTTCTTCGTCTATATGTAGGCGCAAATATTCCAGTGATTTTGGAAGGTTAGCAAGCAACTTCTTTTTCTTCTCAACCAAATCCTTTATTTTTTCAATTTCAATGTCAAGTTCTGGCAAGCTGCACCTCTACTGTTTCATTTAGTATCATAAAATTCGAGTTGTGTGTCAATCAATACTCTTTTCCCATTCAAGATAAGCCTCAAGGGTTGGTTATATTGGTAGTGAATAACTGCATCGTTCGATCAAAAAGTAGAGTTTGAAGGCTTAATTGAAATCTCTTGAATAAACACGATCTGATTCGCACGGATGAATTCTGATATGTCATTTCTGTGTGCTAGATAAGATTTACAGGCCGGAGATTTATTCGTTAGAATATATAAACCTCGGGCTTGTAAAACTGTGCACCATTTCATTTTGCTCTATCCTTTGTGAAGAATTAGAGCCAACAATGCACCCAGTGTTTCTTTTTCAGCTAATAGATGTGCGCCAGCACATTCATCACACAATGGCAATCCACCAATAACAGAGGTAGCTGGTCGTGGATATGAGCATGACTCACAATTTGATTCATCAACACGTGGAAGACGAATTTCTATGGTCATAAAATCTCCTTTCGGATCTTTTATCTCACTGATTTTACAATAATACTTGTAGTAAATTATTGAAATATGTGGTAAAAGTTAAACTCGTATTTTGAGATTAAATCTGTACCCATATTAAACTGACCCTATTAGTAATACAGCTCACACCTTCAGCTCTTCAATTGTGATTTTGTCGTTGGTGTAGATGCAGATGTCGCCGGCGATTTTCATTGCCTTTTCGGCAATCTCTCGCGCGCTAAGCTCGGTGTTTTCAAGCAGTGCACGGGCGGCGGCGGTGGCGTAACTGCCACCGGAGCCGATGGCGGCGAGTGGCTCGTCGGGGTCAATCACATCACCTGAACCGGAGATGAGGAAGGTTTGGTTCTGGTCGGCGACGACGAGGAGGGCTTCGAGATTGCGAAGCATTTTGTCGGTGCGCCAGTCTTTGGCCAGCTCGACGGCGGCGCGGTTGAGGTTGCCGGCAAATTGCTCAAGCTTGGATTCAAAACGGGCGAAGAGGGAGAAGGCGTCGGCGGTGGAGCCGGCGAATCCGGCGAGGATTTTTTCGTTGTAGAGGCGGCGGATTTTTTTGGCCGAGTGCTTGAGGACGTGGTCGCCGAGAGTGACCTGGCCATCGGCGGCCATAACGACCTGGCCGTTGCGACGGACGCAGATGACGGTGGTGGAACGGATGCGGCGGGATGGTGCGAACGTGGTGGACAAGATGGATTCCTCTAAGTACCTCAGTATAGTCGAGTGCGTGACGGGCGGCGGAATGAAAGCGGGGACACTGCAAAAATGAGCAGCGTGAGAATTGCGAAACTAAAGCGGACCTGAGGGGCGCAAGTTTTCAGTCTGTGGGAAGTTGCCGCGCGTGGTGGAGTAATCTTGAATTTGAGAGACACCCATGAAGTTCCATCTTCCAATCGAAGGTCAAATTGCAATCGGCGCAGTGCTGCTTGTGCTGGTGCTGGCTGCATTGGCGTGGCTGGTTTTTCGTCATAAGCCTACGGCGGAGGAGTTGGAACGCAAGCGCCGGGCATACCTTGCGGTCTCGGGCAGGATTGTGGACGGGATGCTGCTGGACTTCTACGAGATGGAAGTCGAAGGCGGAGCACCCGCGCAGATGCTGGTTTTCAACTACCGGATCAGCGGGGTCGATTACGAGTGCTCGCAAGACGTGACCACGCTCGGCGAGCTGCTGAAAGAGCATCGCGTCCGGGCCGGCTTTCCGTGCTCAGTACGCTATCAGCCGGGCAATGCGCAGAACAGCATCGTAATAGCCGAGAGCTGGTCAGGATTGCGCGAAGGTTTGCCGTTGCTGCCGAGTTATGAGAATCCTGATGCGCTGGATATGACGGCGCGTGGGTAACTGCAGCCGTTGTAAACTCTAAAATATGCATGTTCATGCACCGACGGCGGGCCTTGAGAAGCGAACGCAAATGGTTTTGCGGGTTTCGCTGGGGCTGACGCTTGGCTATATTGCGCTCACCCTTGTTGCAGGGTTGAAGGCGCACTCGCTGGCGTTGCTCTCAGAGGCCGGACATAACTTATCGGATTTTCTGGCCCTGCTGCTGAGCTTTGTCGCAGTATATTTTGAATCGAGGCCGGCGACTCATCGCAAGACATTTGGCTATCAGCGCGCGGGGGTTCTGGCGGCGTTCATCAATGCCGCGACGCTGATTGTGATTGCGGTTTTGATCGGGCTTGAAGCGATTCATCGGCTGGCCCAGCCGGTGATTGTGCAGCCGCGCCTGATGATGATTGTGGCCGCTGTAGGCGTGCTGATGAATGGCGTGATTGCCGCGCTGTTGTGGAAGGTGGCGCACGATGTGAATCTACGCAGCGCGTTTATTCACATGGCCGGAGATACACTTTCAACGGCCGCCGTGATTGTCGGCGGGTTTGGAATTCAACTCACGGGAATGAACTGGATTGACCCGGTGCTCAGTCTGCTGATTGCGGCGCTGATTCTATGGAGCTCCATCGGGATTGTGCGGGAGACGCTCAACATCCTACTGGAAGGCGCGCCGCGCGGGGTGGCGATTGACGAGATTCGGGCACGGATGCAGACGGTCACAGGCGTGCTGAATGTGCATGATTTGCATGTGTGGAGTCTGGGGTCGAACTCTCATGCGTTGAGTTGCCACGTGACGATAGACGATATTCCGCCGTCAGAGAGCAGGGAGATTCTCAGCGTAATCAATCAACTGCTGCGCGATGAATTTCAGATTTTCCATACAACGGTGCAGTTTGAGCATGTGGGTTGCCAAGAGCTTGAAGGATGCGTGGTGCCGATTAGCGCAATGATCGGCGAGCACACTCATTCGCATCATCATCATCACTAAAGTCAGAAGATTCGCATCAGGCATTTTGTTCGGCTCCTGGAAATTTTGTTGAGGTCATCAGAAAAAATGAAGATTCATTGCGGCAGTTTGAAGGAGTTCCCTTTGAAAAAATTGTTAATCGCACTGGTGCTGTTTGCAACGCTCCCCGGCGTGATTCGGTCAGTGGCGCAAACGAAAACAGATGAGGCGAAGAAGCCTGAACAGGCTGAGGTTCAGTTGACAGCGGCGCAACTGGATGCGGTGAGCGGCGAGTACACGGATGCGAAGGAGCCCGACCAGCCGGTGAGTTTTTATGCGCGCGATGGAAAGCTCTATACGGAAACTGAGCGCAGTGCGCCAATGGCGTTGAAGCCGATTTCAGCGACTGAGTTTGAGATTCCACAGTATAAAGTCATCTTCAAATTTGAACTCGACGCGAACGGTCATGCGACCGAGGTTTCAATGCCGAGCGATCCGGAACGCGCGCCGAGAGTCCGCACAGGCGATGCGGTGCATCATGATTTTCCGGCGTATGAGCGGACGGAAGCGATGATTCCAATGCGCGATGGCGTGAAGTTGCACGTTGTTATTTTTGCGCCGAAAGCAGGCACCGCGCTGGCGGCAAAGCCATTGCCGATTTTGCTGGAGCGGACACCGTATGGCGTAGATCAGATGGGGCCCGAGATGGTTGTTGCGCGCAGGCCGGAGCTGGCGCGCGATGGATACATTTTTGTGGACCAGGATATTCGCGGAAGGTACAAGAGCGAAGGCGAATTCCACATGAACGCCGCGCTGACGGATCACAAGAATCCGAAAAATGTGGACGAAAGCACAGACGCGTATGACACGGCGGATTGGCTGGTGAAGAATGTGCCGAATAACAATGGACGCATTGGCGTGCTGGGGACGAGTTATGACGGATTTACTGCGATGGAGGCGGGAATTGACCCGCACCCTGCGGTGAAAGCCATAAGCCCGCAAGCCCCGATGATTGATGCCTGGATGGGTGATGATTTTTTCCATAATGGCGCCTTCAGGCAGACATACGGCTACGATTACGCGATCTTGACGGAGCTGACGAAAGAGAACGGCGAAGTTGATTACGGCAAAGACAAAGATGGCAAGCCTGTGGATGGATTTGATTTTTTCCTGAGCGGCGGATCGTTTGAGCAGATTGTGCAGCGGTCGGGAATCAAGATGCTGCCCACGTGGAAGAATTTTCTGGAGCACACGACGTATGACGATTTTTGGCGCTCACATGGAGTTGAGAACACACTGAAAACTGTCGCCGTCCCCACACTGACCGTTGGCGGTTACTACGACCAGGAAGATATGTACGGGCCGCAGGAAGAGTACGCAACGCTGGAGCCGCACGATACGAACCACATGAATTTTCTGGTGCTGGGTCCGTGGATACATGGATCGTGGGCGCAGACGACAAGGCATGTAGGCGCGCTCAAATACACAAAACCGATTGGAAAAGAATTTCGTCGCGATATCGAAGCGAAGTTTTTTGCGCATTATTTAAAAGATGCTGCCGGATTTGATGTAGAGAATACGGCGAGCTTCCGTACGGGAACGAATGAGTGGATGCGGTACTCGCATTTTCCTCCGAAGGAAGCCGTGCAGATGCCGTTGCACCTTGAGGGTGATGGCAAGGCGAGTTGGAGCGATCCCAGCGTGAATGCGAAGACAAGTTATGTGAGCGATCCGGCGAATCCGGTTCCATTCAGGCCGCGTCCGATACAACCGACGTATGGCCCAGGTTCGAAGTGGTACACGTGGATGCTGGAGGATCAGCGCTTTGTTGAGGGCCGCAAAGATCTGGCGATTTGGCGTCTGCCGGTGCTGAAAAAAGATTTGATAGTGACGGGCGAAGTCTTTGCGGATTTGTTTGCCTCGACGACGGGAAGCGATGGGGATTTCGTGGTGAAACTCATCGACGAGTATCCTGCGGATGATGCGGATACGACGATGCGCGGATTCGAGTTGATGACAAATGCGGAGATTTTCCGTGGGCGATATGTGGAGAGCTTTGAGAAGCCGGTTGCACTGAGGCCGAATTCAGTGCGGGAGTTCAAATTCAGCCTGCATGATGTGGACCACGTTTTCAAGGCGGGTCACACAGTGCTGGTTGAGGTACAGAGCACCTGGTTCCCGCTCTATGACCGGAATCCGCAGACCTTTGTGCCGAATATCATGAAGGCGAAGGCAGAAGATTATAAGGCGGCGACGATTTCAATTTATTCAGACGCGGCGCATGATTCGTCGGTGATACTTCCCGTTTTGAACAGCTGCGATCAGATTGAGTGTTTTTAAAATTTACAAAAAAGATTATCGGCGCGAATCCTAAGGATTTATTCATTCGCGCCGATATTCTTTGCAAATGACAAGAGCTGCGAACTCACGTTCAACCAACAACCCACCTTTAAAAGCAGCTTCTGCGGGCCTGGAGGTAGTGACTGCAAAGCAAACTTCGCCAGGCGTTTGGCGCACGCTTAGTTTCTTTATATTCTGCAATGATTTTCAAATGGGTATTGCCGAACAACGCAAATTGAGCGGGGTTCAGATAATTCGCGCGCGGCATGAGTACCCGGCCTATGATTGGCAGTGGGTGGATTAACGCGAATTTAAAAACGAACATAAATAAAGCCGGTGTTCTGCGACAAGCAGAACTCCGGCCTTTGTTTGCGTAAAAATAGGCGGCGGTTATTTCCAGACGAAAGTAGCCACTGTGCTTGGCGGAATTGTAGTGGTCACGGATTTGCCGTGGAAATTGAGCGTCACCGGTGCTGCATCGGCGCCGGAGTTCAGCGTGTAGAGAACGATGGAGCCGTCAGTATTCTGGAAGGCGACGTCCTTGATTTTTGTTCCTGCGGGTTCGTCACTGGCGATGCGAACTGCATTGGGATAAATAAATTTGCTGGCCTGGCCGAGTACATAGTAATCGAGCTCTGGACGAACGACGGGTGCGGCTGGGTTGGAACTGTCAATGGTGACGATTCCGCGGCAGGTATCGCAACCGCCGACGACGGGGCCATTATGCTCGTCAGTGGCAAGGGCCCAGAGAATATAACTCTTCGACCAGTTGCGCATTACGTTGACCAGCTCTGTGGACTCTTCCATGATGACGTTGCCCTTTTGCCATGTACCGCCGCTCGATTCGGTGACCCATTGATCGACTGTGGGATGGAGTTTGTGAAAGTCGGTCATTGCTGTGGGGCTGCCGCCGTAGTGATGCCATGCGACGCCGGCCATGACGGATGCGGCTTTGGGATCTGAAAGGAGCATCTCGGGATAATCCGGGCGATCCCAGTTGTGGTCGTATCCCATCACTTTGGGGCCTTTGCCCGGACCTTGGTCAACAGCGGCCAGCGCGGGACCGAGGGCTGATTTGAAAAATAGCGCTTGCTCGGGAGCTTGCATCTTCATGCCGCTGTAATTCTCGGGAGCGTAGAGCGGCTCATTCTGCACGCTGAGCGCGTAGATCGGAACGCCGGCGGATTCGTAGGCGATGATGGTCTTCACAAAATATTGCGCGTAAACCTGGTACGCGTCTTCGCGCAGCGCGGAGGGCTCTTTGGTACCGAGTCGCAGGCCCATCATGGAGCCGGTGGTCTTCATCCAGCCGGGAGGGCTCCACGGAGTAATCATGATTTTGAGATCGGGGTTGATGGCGAGAGCTTTTTTCAACTGCGGAATGATGTAGGCCTCGTCGTGCGCGATGGAGAAATGTTTGAGCTTGTAGTCGTAAACCTTGTTGGGAGTGATGCAGGGTTTTTTGTCTTGAGCGCAGAGGTCGTCGAAAGAGTAGAAGGTGACTGCGAGATCAGATGAGCCGATGGGTTGGCGGAGGAAGCTGAGCGCGATGCCGTCTTTGCGGCTGAAGATCGTGTTGTAGGCTGCGTCGACCTGCTCTGGTTTGAGTTTGGAGAAGAGCCATGCTGCGGAGTCAGTGAGCGACGCGCCGAATCCGTCGACTACTTGGAATTTCTGCGTATCGTCGATGGTGATTTGCGGTGTGGCAGCTGCCGCTGCGGGAGTGGCGAAGTTCAGCGCAGGTTGAGGAGCGAGGCGCTCTGTCATCTCAGTGTTGGTGCGATAAACGGAGATGGATTGGGCGTGAGCGAGAGCAGCGACGATGATGAGCAGCGCGCATTGCGGAAGTGCTTTGACGAGAGAGCTGATTTTCATTGGATTCACCTTTTGGTGGAGAGAGACTCACGATTTGAATCGGACTTTTTGTGGCGTTCTTCTTCGCAACCATTCTCAGACTTGCGCGCGTGAGTTGCAAGTGGCTACAGCACAGTTGAGTGTGAGGAAAAACTTTCAGCGCGTGATGGCATCCGCGCGCCGGTGGGAGTAGGCGACGACGGGAATATCTGTGAGCGTGATTCCGGGGCCCTCCCAGAGAATGCGCGGTGAACCCTGGCCGGTGGTGTAAAGGCCTTCGATACGTATGGTGTGCAACCCTGCGCGCAGCCCGAGTGATCCGTTATTGATGCGCATGGCGTTGCCGGGCGAGTTGCAGACCTGGGCAAAGGGTGGCCCCGTGCGCGCGACTTCGTGATCGTCGATGACAATGCGTGCGCCATCGCGGGAGAGCACGTGGAATGTGTAGCCACCATCGGCGGGAATCTCGATGAATCCTTCCCAGACGATACCGTAGCCGGTGAAACCTTGCGAGCCTGCGGTAAGATTGGGCGACTCTCCACTGAAAACGGGAGTCAGCGCAGTAAAGTCGGGGAGTTGAGTCCAGATCCCGGGATAGAGATTCCAGGTGAGCCCAGATACGCGCCGTCTGGAATCGGCAATTGCTTTTGGATTGCCGCCGTGGAGAATTGGATCGAGCCAATGCTCTACCGCGACGATTCCCTGTGCGGCATAGTCAACAGTTACGATTTTTGCTTTCGGGTTTGCCGGGGAACTTTGCGTTTCAGTGAGTTCAAGAAGTACGCGGAATCGTCCCGCGCCGTTTTGGCCATCCAGGTCGGTGCCGAGTGCGTCAGGATAACGATGACGAACGCGCCAGCCCCAGCCCTCAGTGCCATCGCCGAAGAACCAATGGTAAGTGAGACCGCGTTGCCTGACCAGCTTGAGTGCTTGCGATTGCGTGGTTGGTTTGTTGTCAGGGAGCGTTAGCAGTTGGGCAGTGAAGACGAGAGTTTGTTTTGGTGAAAAAACCGGCGGCGAGACAGTAAAAGCGGCGGTGAGATTGTTGATGCTGCCTGTGATGACGGGTGCATCTGCGCCCTCGCTGGTGATGAGCGGAATGTCAGCATTGGTGGTGGCGATTTGCTGAGCATACTTGATGTTCTCAAGTCGAACGGGCTTCACATTCCCGACAATCGTTGAGGTTTCAAGCGGTGGTTGATCGAGAGCCCAGATGTTGTAGAAGTTGAAGTCGGAGAGTGCGGGTTGTGCCTGTTCGAGTTGGAGAAGCGAGTACCAGTGATCAAGAAACAGATTTTCAAAGTTGTAGCCGTGATGCTCGCCTTGTGCGTTGTCCGCGCCCCAGAATCCGATGATGCCGAAACTCTGCCCGCAAGCGCCAATGCCGGCGTGCAGAATGTCGGAATCGCGTAATGTGAAGTTGCGCGAGTTGTAAGTTTTCTGCGGCCACCCGGCGCGAACAATATTCGAGATGCTGGTTGATAGAACACTGTGCTCAATCAGAATGTCGTGGACTTCGTGGCCGGGATGTGCGAGATCTGCTTCACTGTAACCATCCCAGTTGCCTTGCATCGCAAAAACATCATCTGAAGCGCGCAGAAAACTGTCTCTCACCGTTGTGCCGCCGCCACCGAGCCAATCCATTCCATCCTGATTCGCATTGCCGGGATTGGCGCCGATGACGCGAAGATCGTTGAAGGCGAAGCCTTCAGAGTCTTTCATCTGGATGGACCAGGTGCGCGAACGGACGATGCAGGTGAGGCCGGAGATTTCAATGTTCTTTGCATTGATCGCGCCGATGCAGTGCCAATCGGGAATTTGCTTCCAGCCGTCGTCGTCGTTGGGATTTTGCGGCCCGTCGTAGACGACAATGCCACGCCCCAGAATGCGCACATTCTCAACATTGAAAAGGTTGATGCTGCCGTAGAGCCAGGAGCCGGGTTCAAAGTAAATCACGTCGCCAGATTTGGGATTTAGATTTTCGTGGTGAACACCGGGGTGGATGACTTCAACAGAGGGCGCGATTTGCGTCGTCGGGAAGATGGGTGCGACGCCGTAAAAAAGAAAAAGCATTTCTGCATGGTTGAGAAAGTCGTTGGGGCGCGAGATGGAGAGCTTGGCTGGCGCGTAAAGTTTGAATCGGATGGTCTGGCCGGTGCGCGTGGGGCGAATGCCGAGACGCCAGGGTTCGATTTCAACGCCGTGATCCCAGAAGTTGGGCTCCAGTGCGGTGATGGCGATTTCAACTGGCGTTGCAGTGTTTGGTGCGTCGAAGCTGGCGAAATCGAGGCTGGCGGCGGCGTGCGCAACATCGACAGATTGCCCGTTGACCGTCAGAGTGAAGCGAGGAGAATCTTCGGCTGATGGAACGGGTGCAGCGGAAATTGTACTTTGGCTGAACGCAAAATTTGCGGCGACGAAAAATGCGGCCGCAAAAATCAGAATTGCAATTTGGATTCGGCGAGGCTCCAAAGATTTAACCAAAGTCACTGATTCCAACTCCGCGAATTTTGAATTTTTCCGGTGATCATCGATGAGGCGTTCTTCAACCCCCTGGACATTGCTTTAATCATTGCCGACAGGATTCGAGAGCGTGCCCAGACCCGGTATTGTGACTTCAACGCGATCGCCAGCGGCCAGAGGACCAACTCCGGCGGGCGTTCCCGTAAGAATGAGGTCGCCAGGTTCGAGCGTCATCACGGAAGTGATGTATACAAGCAGCTCAGGTAAATTGAAAATGAAATCGCGCGTGTTGCCGTGCTGTTTCACTTGGCCGTTGACGCGGGTTTCAACTTCGACGCCGATGTTGGGATCGATCTCGTCGCTGACGAATGGGCCGACTGGGCAGAAGCTGTCAAAGCCTTTGGCGCGCGTCCATTGGCCGTCTTTGTTTTGCAGGTCGCGCGCGGTGACGTCGTTGGCAATGGTGTAGCCCAGAATATAACTGCGCCAGTTGGATTCCAGGTCGAGCTTGCGCACGCGCTTGCCGATAACGGCCGTGAGCTCGCCTTCATAGTCGACGCGCTCACTCACGGCGGGACGGCGAATCAGCGCGCCGGGTGAAAGCAGCGATGAGGGAGGCTTCATGAAAATCAGCGGCGAAGTGGGAACTTCGTTGCCGAGTTCTTTGGCGTGGTCGCGATAGTTGCGGCCGACACAGATAATCTTGCTTGGTTGCGATGGCGGAAGCAGTTGCGCTTCGCTGATGGGATGCGGTGAGAAATGGGCGCGGACGCGCACCGCGGTTTCGCGATAGAGCAAGGCGAGGTGCGCGGATGTGGAGTTCAACGTGGAAGAGGCGTAGGGGGATTCGGTGAGGATTTCTTCGATGTGGGCTTCGCCATCGGTGCGCAATTCAACACGGCCAAAGAGTGATTCACCTTCGAATTCAAATCGGCAGAATTTCACGTGCGACTCCTTGATATCAAAATCTACTGCACTGTTTCTGTTGCCGGCTCTGAGCGCGGACTGATCAGCGTGTTCGCGCCGACAGCGGAGACGGAGTAGCTGTAACTTGCGCCGGGCTTGACATTGGGATCGTGGAAGCCGGGACCGATGACCAGTGCGGTGCCGCTGATGCGCTCCCATTCCCCATCACCTTCACGGCGGTAGACAATGTAGCCGGCGACAGGTGAATCCAGACCAGCGTCCACATTCGGCTGCCAGCTGAGGTCTATCCCATTTTGTTTTTCTGCGGTTGCCGCTTCACTGGTTGCTGCAACGGCGGCTAAACCGCGTGGACGCTCTGGCGCGTAGCTGTCTCTGACTTCTATGGCCACCGGCTCGCTGAGTGCAGACTTCAACTCCAACGTCTGATCTTTGACTTCAAGACGGATGACTCGTTCGGCTCGGTACTCGTAGCTCTCGCTGGTGTGCGCGGTGCGATCGACTGCATGACCTTTGGAACCGGCATCAACCAGGAGTGTGACCAACTCGGCTTCAGGTGCGGCGGCCAGAAGATCGCCGTGAGATTTGTTCGCCGCGCTCTTTGTTTCCGTTGACGGCGCGGGCAATATTCTGCGACGGATAAGACGCACGGGTTGTGCTTCGTCGCCAACCGCCTTCCAGCGCACTACGACACCTTGACGCTGCTCTTCAACTTTGAGCTCTTCAACTGGCGGTGGCGCGCTGCCGGCAATCACCATCGCTTCATTCGAGAGACCTGCGGCGCGCTTCAGGTGATTGCGGGATTGCACAGCGAAAAGTTCTGCGCGTGGTTCGCCGGTGGCAAGCTGTTTGGGAATGGCAACTTCAACTCGCTCGTCCTTTCCTGGAGATACATAGAGCTCGTTGATGGGCTCGCACTCGCCTGCTGGGAATTTGTGGCAGATGAGGACATCCACATCGCCCTTGAGAAACAAATGGTCGGTGTTGCGGCGTGGCTGGCTCCAGTAGAAAGTGAGAACATCGCCAGAGCGCGTGGCCGAGAGATTTTCAACAGCCTGAGGGAGATCAAGAGTTGGGGGTGCAGGAGCAGCAGGGGTGCCGCAGCCGGTAATTGAGATGAATGCCCCCAGCGCAAAAATACTGATCAAGCTCTCAACGCGCAGATTTTTCATCGCGACAAATGACCAACCTGAAATTGTCTTCGCGTCTTTCATCGCCTACAAGTCTACCGGAGAGCACCAGTCCTGGCACTCTGACAATCTGCCAACTCCTCGAAAGTCATTCCTCCAGAACTTTTACACCTTCTGCTCTCTCTTTCGCTTTGCTCCCTCACCCTCCGCCCGCATAGCTAACTGAAATGACTAATGGGGCCCTAATTACCCCATTTCCATTCCCTAAGCAACAAATGACGGGTAAAATCGTCTTTAATAGTATTGTGGGCAAGTTTCAGTGACTTCCCCACGCTCTCCTATGGGTTGGCTGTACCCTTAGGTGGTTTCTCTTGCAGCCGCAGAACAGGATTCTCCCCCGTATGAAGACCATGAACTCTCGCCTCTCTCTTTCAGCCGCATCTGTGGTCGCACTTCTTCTCGCACTCGCGCCCCTCACCATCGCTCAATCCCCCGCTGCCGCCCCTGTCGCGCCCGCCGCTCAAAGCACTCCGGCGCCCCAAATGCAGCACCCTCCCATGCCCGCTGATCATAACGGTCCATCGCCTGCCGTCAAGCCGCAGGCCATCTCACCTGCATCGACCGCGCAGCCCACCCCTGCGCCTGCTGCCAATGCTGCTCCCATTGACCGTTCACAGTCCTACTATCATGCCGCCCTCGCTCACAGTTACGAGGAGAAAGCCGCCGAAACCGGTCGTCAGCAGTTCGTCACCCGCGCCATTGAGGAGTACAAGCTCGCCCTCGCCGCTGACCCCGGCTCCGCTGAACTCACCAACGACCTCGCCATGTTCTACTTCCGCGCCGGACGCATCGCCGAGGCCATCACCACCGCCCGCGACGCCGCCAAACGCTTCCCCAATAGCCTCGAGGCCCACAAGCTCCTCGGCCAAATCTATCTCCGCTCCATCGGCGACGCCCAGGGAAGCTCCACAAATCCCGCCGGCGAGCAAACCGTTGACCTCGCCATCGCCGAATTCAAAGCGATTCTCGCCATCGATCCCAAAAGCGTCCAGGATCACATGATTCTCGGCCAGCTCTACACCGTGAAGCACGACGCATCCAAGGCCGAAGCTGAATTCAAAATCGCGCGCAACCTCGAGCCGCAATCAGAAGAAGTCGTCCTCAATCTCGCCCGTCTCTACGCCGAGAGCAACAACATCAAGCAGGCCATCGACACCATCGAGTCCGTTCCCGTTCCCAATCGCACCGCCCGTATGGAATTCGTCCTCGGCACCGCATACGAGCAGCAAAAGCAAATGAAAGACGCCATCGCCGCATACCGCCGGGGGGTCGCTCTCGAACCTGAAAATCTCGACGGACTCCGCTCACTCGCACAGGCACAGCTCACCGACGACGATCTCGACGGTGCCCTCAAAAGCTTCAAAACCCTCTCTGAAGACGATCCTGAAGACTCCGCCTCGCTCATCAAGGTCTCTGAAATTCTGCGCCGTCAAGGTAAATACGACGCCGCCCTCCTAACCATTCGTCGCGCCCGCAAAATCGATCCGGAATCTCTCGAAGCCGGTTACAACGAAGGCCTCCTCCTCGACGTCCTCGGTAAAACCGACGAGGCCGCCACAACTTTTGAGCAAATGGTCGAGAAGACCTCGCACGCCAACGGCGCTTACACTGCCGAAGAGCGCAACAATCGCGCCATCTTCCTCGAGCGTCTCGGCGCCGTCTACCATGAGCAAAACAAAGTCGACAAAGCCGTCGCCATCTACCAAAAATTAATCGACCTCGGAGGCGACTCAGCCATCAGCGGCTATCGCTCCATGATCGAGGTCTACTTCGACGCCAAGCAATACGACAAGGCCACTGAGATCGCACGCAAAGCCGTCGCCGCCAACCCCAAGGATCGCGAACTCAAGCTCTCCCTCGCCGATTCACTCATTAGCCAGGGCAAGGATGACGAAGCCATCGCTTCCGCACTCGCCGGACTCGATAACTCCGATGACGACCGCGTCGTCTGGCTCGGTCTCGGCCAGATCTACACCCGCCTCCATCGCTGGAAAGACGCTGAAAAAGCCCTCGACAAGGCCGAAACGCTCAGCACCAAAAAAGACGACAAGATCGTCCTCTACTTCTATCGCGGTGTCTGGGCCGAGCGTCAGAAGCGTTTCGATCTGGCCGAGCAGTACTTCCACCAGGTCCTCGATCTCGACCCCAACAACGTCGCCACACTCAACTATCTCGGCTACATGTTCGCCGACAAGGGCGTCCGCCTCCCTGAAGCTCTCAAAATGGTCCGTAAGGCCGTCGAGCTCGATCCCCTGAACGGCGCTTACCTCGACTCCCTCGGCTGGACCTACTTCAAGATGGGACAGTACGAGCTCGCTGAAGAAAATCTCACCCATGCCGTCGAACGCGATCAAACCGACCCCACCGTCCACGACCATCTCGGCGACCTCTACGAGAAAACCGGACGCATCCGTCTCGCCGCCGCCCAGTGGGAGCTCTCCCTGGCCGAGTTTGCCCGCTCCGCCCACACCGACGTTGACCCCGCCGACGTCACCAAAGTCCAGCACAAGCTCGACAGCGCCCGCGTCAAACTCGCCAAGCAAGACACCGCCATCGGCGGCGAACCCAAACCGCAAGAGTAGTCTTACCACCCCGGAGGGGTGGACCGAGAATAGCCCAGGATGTAGCGCAGCGGAATCCTGGGTTACCGTCAACAAAGACCCTCCACCCCGGAGGGGTGGAACGAACCCTCCCGATAATCCCATCTGCGAACCACGTATAGGGCTTTTGCATGGTGTCAGGGCACGACTTTCAGTCGTGCCGGGTGCCCCCGGTCTCGCGTTTGAGACCGGGGAATCCATGTACGTCGCTCCCATGCTTTGCCAAATGACACGCTTCATCGCTCCCGTAGGGAGCATCGAGAGTAGCCCCGGGTGAACCCTGAGCATAGCGAAGGGGCAACCCGGGGAAAGCATTCAAAAATATCTACAGCCCCGTAGGGGCGACCGAACCCTCCCGAAAATTTCATCTGCGATCCTCGTTTAGGACTTTTGCTTTGTGAAAGGGCACGGCTTCAGTCGTGCCGTAAAATCCCCAATAAAATTAAGGGGCTTTAGCCACTGAGGTACGTTTTTACGCCCTCAATTAGCCCACGATTCTCTCTCTCCGCAAACTCAATACTCCTTCAAATTCAAGAAAAAATGACTTGTCAACTTCTTTATGCTTCAGGAATAATCGCACATCATGGATTTTGATCACTGCAAATGAGGAGAGGTCCAATGAGTTCTGTGAGGGTGTTGGTCGGCACCAAAAAGGGAGCTTTTGTTCTCTCCGCAGATGGAAGGCGCAAGGACTGGAAAGTCGCAGGGCCATTCTTCGCCGGGTGGGAGATCTACCACGTGAAAGGCAGCCCGGTCGATCCCAACCGGCTCTATGCATCCCAGTCCAGCGGCTGGTTTGGCCAGGTGGTTCAACGCTCTGACGATGGCGGCGCAACCTGGGCCCCCGTCGGTAACAAGTTCGCTTATGACGGCGTACCCGGCACCCACCAGTGGTACGACGGCACGCCCCATCCATGGGAGTTCAAGCGGGTCTGGCACCTCGAGCCATCGCTCACCGATCCTGAAACCGTCTATGCCGGAGTTGAAGATGCGGCGCTCTTCAAGTCGACTGACGGAGGCACGAACTGGGTGGAGCTTGCCGGATTGCGCGGCCACGGCAGCGGTCCCCACTGGCAGCCCGGAGCCGGCGGCATGTGTCTGCATTCCATCATTCTCGACCCCGTAAACAAAGAGAGAATTTTTGTCGCCATCTCCGCAGCTGGTTCCTTTCGCACTGATGACGGCGGCAAGAGCTGGAAGCCCATCAACAAAGGCCTGGTCTCGAACATGATGCCGAATCCTACCGCCGAAGTCGGCCACTGTGTCCACCACATCGCCATGCATCGCGATCGCCCCAATGTCCTCTTCATGCAAAAGCACTGGGACGTCATGCGCTCTGATGACGCAGGTGAGAACTGGCGCGAGGTGAGCGGAAACTTGCCCACTGACTTCGGATTTGTCATCGACGTCCATGCCCACCAGCCGGAGACGCTCTACGTTGTCCCCATCAAAAGCGATTCGGAACACTTCGTCCCCGACGGCCAACTCCGCGTCTTCCGCAGCAAGACAGGCGGCAATGAATGGGAGCCGCTCACGGCTGGCCTGCCACAGCAAAACTGCTATGTCAATGTGCTCCGCGATGCCATGGCTGTGGACTCTCTGGACGATTGCGGCATTTACTTCGGTACCTCCGGCGGACAAGTTTATGCCTCTGCTAATGCCGGCGACAGTTGGGCTCCCATTGTGCGAGATCTGCCGGCGGTGCTCAGTGTTGAAGTACAGACACTTTGAGGTATAGACCCTTGCCTGAGACGCCGTGCCCCTGTTCAACCATTCGTGTCATATGCCCCCACCATCTGCGCACGCTGGCGGGACTCGCTGAAGAGATTGCTCTCGAGGTTGCCCCTCCATTTACGCTCAGGCGGGTTCTGGACGCTCTCGAAGCAGACTATCCCGTGCTCCGAGGAACCATTCGCGATTACGGCACCGGAGAGCGACGCGCTTTCCTCCGCTTCTTCGTCTGCGAGCAGGACTGGTCCCATGAGCCGTTGGATGCAGAACTGCCTCCACCTGTCGTTGAGGGCCGCGAGCCACTGCTGATTATCGGTGCCATTGCCGGAGGCTAGTGGATTTGACCTCTTGCATGGTTGGGAAATGTTCCGCCATTGGGCAGGCTCTGCACTTGTTAGGCAAGAAAACTGCTGTATCCACTCTCTAGGCAATGCCCCTTAAGCGAAATCTTATCTGCCCCGCTTTAGACCATCCAGCTCATATTCACGCTACTATTGTTGTGTGAATCGCGTGACTAATCAACATCTCAAAATATCCCCATCTCTCGCCGTCCCCGACTCATCCCCGCTCTCTGCGCGCACTTTCCCCGAGCCCGACCACCCCTACCGTTCCCACTTCGCTCGCGATCGCGCCCGCATCCTCCATGCCCGCGCCTTCCGACGCCTCGCCGGTAAAACTCAGGTCTTCTCGCGCCAGCCCGGCATCCAGCTCAGCGACCACTTCCGCAGCCGTCTCACCCACACTCTCGAAGTCGCGCAGATCGCACGCTCCCTCGCCGAAACACTCGGTCTCAATTCCAATCTCGCTGAAGCCCTAGCACTCGTTCACGACATCGGCCACCCGCCCTTCGGCCACGCCGGAGAAAAAGCCCTCGACGCCGAACTCCAAAACTACGGTCTCCGCTTCGACCACAACCTCCACGCCTTGCGCATCATCACTCACTTTGAAGAGCGTCACCCCGCCTATCGCGGCCTCAATCTGACCCTCGCTGTTCGTGAAGGCATCATCAAGCACTCCCGTGATTACAGCTCCCACCTCCACCCCGAATTATCCGAGTACCTCCTCGACGAGCGCCCGCCTCTTGAAGCTCAACTCATCGATCTCGCCGACGAGATCGCCTACCTCACCGCTGACCTCGACGACGGCTTCGACTCCCATCGCATCACCATCGACCAAGCCCGTGAATCCGTCCCGCTCTTCCGCCGCTTCCACGACGAAGTTCTCCACGCATACCCAAACGGCACTCCCCGACTCATCGCCACCGAGGCCATCAAGCGCCTCCTCAACGCCCTCGCTACCGATCTCATGCTTGAACTCACCCGTCAAATCCGCGACGCCCAAATCCAAAACCTCTCCGATCTTCGCCGCTTTCCCTCGCGACTCGTCAAACTCTCCGCTGTCGTGGAGTCTGAACGCGCCACCCTGAAAAACTTTCTCTACTCCAACCTCTACCTCGCACCCGACATGGAAGAAATTCACACTCACGCCAGTCTTGTCGTCCAGGGCCTCTTCCGCGCCTTCGTCCAGAACCCCTCGCTCCTCCCTGCCGATCATCAAGCAGAGATCCCCACCGAAGGCCTCGCCCGCACCGCCGCCGACTACATCGCCGGAATGACTGACACCTTCATCGAGCAAACCTGGCAGCGCGTGAAGTGATAGTTCTCAGTTCTCAGTTTTTGTACTCCCAAGGAAAAAGCTCCCAAAATTCAGGGAGCTTATTTCGAGAGTACAAAATCTGACAACTGACAACTGAGAACTCTCTTTACTGCACTTTCCCGCTCGGCCTGACCTTCCTCAACTCCATCGCGCACTCAATCGCATTCGCCGCATTCAATCTCAAATTATCCGTCGCCACCCACAACCAGAGTCTTGACGTCGTCGAACTCCCTGCAATATGAACCGTCCCCGTCACACCCTCAGGCCGCATCCGAACCAGCAAATCGCTCTGCCCCGTCGCCGCCAGATTCGATGGCGAATCCGTATCCTCAAGCACCAAATCAATATGCTCGCCACTGAGCGCCTGCTCCAACGATGAAATATCCACCGGATTCCCCAGCTCAATCGCAATCGAAAAACAATGTCCGTGAAATATCGGCGCTTGCAGCATCTGAATCGCAATCTGCGGCAAATGTTTCCCGGCCAGTCTTGTGTAATGTCTCCGCACCCGCTCCGTGCAACTGGCCAGCGTCGTCACCGCACCCTCGCCAAATCCTGCAAGCAGATTGTACGCGACTTGTGCATCAAAAACTGCCCGCGGCAGCGTCTGAAAACTCAGCAGGTTCACCGTCTGTTGATGCAGCTCATCCATCGCCGCGCTTCCCAACTGGCTCGCCGGCTGCAACACCGTCACCGCCGCAAAATGAATCGGCGCAGCTTTCTGAATCCTCTCCATCAGCAACGCAATCGCCAGCGCCGCCGGGTCTGCCGGAACAATCGCCGTCGTCAGCAGATCCGCCGCCGCCTGCTCATTCGCCGCCAGCCACGGCGCGCCAATCAGCACGCCCTTCCCCTCATCCAGCGCACCTGAAAGGTCAATCACCGCCGCCCCCGATCGCATCGCCTGTCCAGCCCGCAGCTCTGTCAGCGCCTTCGACCCCGTAAAAAATACAAAGTCCACGCCCTCAAATGAATCCGCCGTCACCCGTCCCACAAACGTTACCTCGTCGCCTATCTGTTCCAGCTGGCCAATCACATCCTCCTCATCAAAGAGAATGATCTCGGCCGCGCCAAAAGGCGAGTCCAGCAGCAAATCCTTCAGTTCCTTGCCCAACAGCGTGGACGCTCCAACGATGGCAATCTTTTGCACGTATTTTCCTTTTGTTGTTGATTCTTTTCAAGCCGTGTTGATGAAGTTGGGGTGCCCCATCCTTGCCGCGCCTTTGTTTTTGCGGCAAGGGTGGGATTCCATTATTTCTTTACTTCAAAACTCCAACGCGCTTTACATCGCATCCAGCTTACGCCAGAACGCCCTTTGCAATCCCTGATTTCGTAGATTATTTTTCGGCTTCCGGCCCACCCTCCGGCTTCGCTGGACCAAAGTGCAGACGCAATCTCCTCCGCCGCTGCCATGAGTAAGCCGCTCGCGCCCACAATCCGCTGAACATGTAGATCAGGCCGCCGTAAAAGAAAAACCAGCCCGAGTAGAAGATCGCTAGAAAAAGAAAGATCGCTATCAGGACAATCAACTGGAATGGATGTCGGTGAGAGAGTGTTATCTCCTTGCCCGACCAGAAACGCCACGTGCTCACCATCAAAAATCCTGTCAGCGCAACCATGCCCAGCCATATCGACGCACTCCACAGATTCGGCAATGGTATTCCGCCAAAAAAGTGAACCGTCGCCGCCAATATCCCCGCTCCCGCCGGAATCGGCATGCCCACAAAATACTTTCTATCCGGCCTTCCAGGATTTCGTGGAACAGGATCGTGGCTGATGTTGAACCGCGCCAATCGCGCCGCTCCAGAGAGCAGAAAAAGAAAACAGATAAAAACTCCAGCCTGCAACAGATGCTGTCGATAAACCGGATCAGCCGACACCGGCAACATCCGGAATCCCCACACAAATGCCAGCAAACTCGGCGCCACGCCAAACGTCACCAGATCCGCAAGCGAGTCCAGCTCCTTGCCAAACTCCGTCGTCGTCTTCGTCAGTCGTGCAATCCGGCCATCCAGCGAATCAAACGGTATCGCCAAACAAATCGCCAGCGCCGCCCAATCCAAATGCTTCGGCACCATATCTGTCGTCTTCGCCGTCAGCGAATCAAAAATCTGAGTTATCGCAAAAAATCCCGCCGCAATATTCACCGAGGTAAACAGCGATGGCAGTATGTACATGCCACGGCTCAACTGACGCCGCCGCTTCCGCTTCAGCGCAAGCTGACGGTGTTCATGCTCGCTCAAAATTGGCTCTGTCGCGCTCATGCTGATGCCCTCTGCCTCGCCAGCACACTCTTGCCGCCGCTGACCTTATCGCCCTTCTTCACCACAATCTCCACGTCAGCAGGCAAAATCACATCCACACGCGATCCAAATTTAATCAGACCCATCCGATCTCCGCGCTTCACCCTCTGCCCCTGCTTCAGATTGCAAACAATCCTCCGCGCCAGCAAACCCGCAATCTGTTTGAAGGTCACTTCAATTCCCTCGCCGCGCACCGTGATAATCGATTGCTCATTGCGCTCCGCCGACTCCGGATTCATCGCGTTCAGATAAAGCCCCTTCTTGTACTCCACGCGCACCACCTCGCCCGCTATCGGCATCCGGTTCACGTGCACATTGAAGACACTCAGAAAAACACTGATCCGCTGCCGCCGTCCCTCAGGTGTATCAATCCCCACCGTCTCCGTCACCACGCCATCCCCGGGCGAGACAATCAGCCCCGCACCCGCAGGAATCTCACGCCTCGGATCGCGGAAAAACCATAGAAAAAATCCAGCCAGCAGCACCGGCAGAATCGCCCACCACCAATCGCCGGTAAAGTAAACCACCGCCACTGCGGCCAGCCAAAACGCCGCTCCATAAAAATATCCGTCTCTTACCATAGCAATTCAAATTATACGTTCGATTATCTTCCCGCGTAGAACAAGATGTAGTCGCTGTCCATGGCCCGTCGCTTTTCCGCCATCACTGCGAAGCAGTGGCCAACTTGCTATGCCGCGTCAGCGGCGCCAACTTGCCGCTTTTATTCCTAAATTGCTTCACTGGCGCTTGAATACGAAAGCCTTTCACACACAAAGAAAAACATATTCATCTTCCCGCTCACGGTGCTACGTTATCCGGTATCAACTCCGGGAGGTCTCCCCATGCCCAGAATCCGTTTAACCATTCCGCTGATTTTTGCTTTCCTGCTCTCAGTCCCTATCACGCACCTGCAGGCGCAGCAATTTGATCCTAGCGTCGCCGGAACTTGCCCTGAGCCAACCGTCTACGGTTCTGCGATGAGTTATTATGTCGACGATAGTGCAACCCCGGGAGGGCAAAATCACCGTCTGGCAAACAAGAATTGTGCCGATCAGGAACTCGAACTCTCTGACCAGAACTCCATGGATTCGACTACCAAGGCTTCAAGCGCCACAACTACGTACTCTTATCATGTGGGTGCTGGCCGCCTGAACCTTCAGGCAGAAGTGAATGCCTCAGGTCATAACGCCTCAATTCCAATCTCCGGAGGTACATATCAGGCAATCGGAACTGGGAACGGCCATGTCATCCTGTGGCTCCGCTGGGTTGATACCATCACACTTCACTCCAAAACCACAAAGCCCGTGCATAAGGTGGATGACCTGGCAATCGATCCCACGCAAGTCGTGGAAATCCGTCTTAAGCTCTTGAATAACGGGAAGAACGTTTGCACTGGCGGAGGAGGTGAGAGCAGTTTCTACTCAACTTCAGTGGCACTCGTGGCTGATGCCGGCCAGAAAAAGCAAGTCATAGGCGGCCACGAAGAACTCAATGTAGACAGTGACTGCGTGGATCAGCAGAATCAGGGCACTATGCAAGTTCTTCTCGGTTTAGGCCAAATGCGTGTCGAGCTTGCTTCCCAGGTCGTTGTGAATGGTTTTGCCAAGAACGGAGACGGGTACAAGGAAAATGTCGATGTCAAGGTCAAGCTCGGCGAGTACAAAATCTGTATGGAGGTTCTGAAGGGACCTAAAGACTTGACCATCACTTCGGCCAGCGGTACGGACTATCTCTGTTCGAAAAAATAATAGGCTCAACGAATTTCACATCAATCCATGCCCCACAGCGCACACTCTTTCACTTCGGTGCCTGCAGTTTGCTCCGCATGTAAAATAACCAAGAATAAAGAAAGCTCTCAAGGGTTCTGTTAAATTTTTGGAGGTATGCATGTCAAAATGTGATTCGTTTGTGGCTGCTGCGCTCCTTGTCGCGTCTTTGAGTCCGGCTTGGGCCCAACCGGCGACCGCCTCCTCAACATACGGGGTCGCGGCCATTGAAGCATACAAGGGTACTTGGAAACTCAATTCAGACTCGCTCAATACTGCCCACAGCAAAGCCGGGCACGACGAAAACGTGATCCGAAATGATTGCTGGAGAAGCGGTGATTACTTCGCATGCAATCAATATGTCGATGGGGAATCGAAGGCCCTGCTCGTCTTTACCTTCAACGCCGCCAAGAATATCTATACAAGCTATGTGGTGCCGGCAGACGGCAGTCCTGCCTCTTCAGGACATCTCGAGATTCAGGGAGATACATGGATTTACCCATGGGAAACTTCGGAAGAGGGTCACACACTCTACTTCAGAGTCGTCAACGTATTCAAATCTCCTAGCCTGATCGATTACCGGCGCGAGTTCTCTACGGACAAGGTAAATTGGGTAGTGATGGCGCGTGGAACTGAAGTCAAATCAAAGTAAGATGCACGCGAACTCGGATCTTTTGTAGCCGCAATATACCCTGACCATCTCCTATGACCGAATGAATTCATTCAAAGTCTAGCCCTCGACTATTCTCATCTTCTCGCTGAAACAGTAAAAACAAAGGGGGCCGTCAGGCCCCCTTTGTGATTCATCTATCTCTTGTATACAAATTCCCCATCGGCTCACAGCGCACAGTTTTTCACTTCGGTGCTCGCCGTCAGCTCCGCATGGACAATAACCAACAAAAAAGAACGCCCTTAAGCGTTCTTTTGGCCTTCAGGCTACCGCCGGAGTCCGATGCTCCAATGCCTGAATCAAGTCCTTCGTATGCAGCTTCAGCTTCTTTAGCTTCACCTCTTCCAACTGTTCTTCCACGCTGAGGTAAGGCTTGCTCGAGAGCTCATGTAAACGCTGATCGTAGCGATGGTGTTCGGCATACAGGCGATCCATCTCTGCGGTCAGTGTTGCGATCTGTACTTCATCCATCAGGCACCTCCGTATTACTGAATCTCAACATATAACGCCGTTGCCCAAACCCGCGCAAGGGCCTAACGTAATTAATTTCATACAATCGTGTGGATTCCCTCTGAATAAATATCCAATCGTGACGAACATCACCAAAATTCACTGATTCAAGTGACCTTAAGCTCATCACCCAACCAACTTCAACCCAACTTCAAACTCAACAATATCGCGTCCTCAGCCGGCTCCCCATAATATCTCGCCCGCCTCCCCACCTCTTCAAACCCGTGCCGCAGGTAAAACCTCAGCGCCCTCAAGTTGCTCTCCCGCAACTCCAGGTGTACCCGCTCCACACCCTTCGCTCGCATCCCATCCAGCGCCGCCGTCAGCAATCCTCTTCCCACTCCCTGCCGCTGAAAATTCGGGCTTACCGCAATCGACTCAATCTCCGCCTCTCCCGCCACCACCTTGCACAGCACAAACCCCGCCACATCATACTCCGCTTCTGAAATCAGCAACTCACGATCCGCCTCCAGCGCCCTCAACCAAATCTCTCTCGTCCAATGCGGCGCCTCTGCCAACTCCGCTGAAATCTCCATCAGAGTATCCACCAACCCGGCCGCCGCCTTGCCCTCAACCTTCTTCACCCTCATTGCGCACCCGCAGGCTTCGCAAATATCTCTGCATCCGACCTTCGCAAATAATTCCCATCCATCTTCAACGGCTCATCAAAATCCCCGGCAAGAATCCTCGCTTGCGCGCACCTTACCGCATCCATCGCCTTTGGCTCTTCACACTCCACCAACCTCACATCACCCACAGCCTCACGCACCAACTCCCCCACCGCCTTACCGCAAACCGCCACCGCTCTCCCCGCCAACCCGGCACCTTTCAGCGCTGCAACATCGGCCAGCCTTTCCACATTTCCCGCCTTCAAATAAGCCTCACCCCGGTGCGCATCCAGCACTGCCGCATCGCACCCACCCAGGCTCGCCAGCACCGCCAACCTCGAAACTCTTGCAATCGGCAACGCCAAACCCTCACTCAATCCCAGCGCCGTACTCACCCCAACCCGAACACCGGTAAAACTCCCCGGCCCATCCACCACCAACACCGCGCCAATCTCCCGTGCCGGCATCCCGGCCTCAATCAGCAACTCCTCTATCGCACCCAAAATCGTCGCTGCCTCATTCCTCTCCGGCAACTCCCGCTCGCCCATCACCACAAACTCACCATCCACCATACGCGCCAATGCCACTGACCCGCGCAACCCGCACGCATCAATCGCCAGCAACACACCATGATTTTTGAGTTCTTTCATATCAATCCGCTTCTACCAAAATCATTCTGCCTCGCTTTTCCGCCATCACCGCAAAGCAGTGGCCAACTCGCCATGCCGCGTCAGCGGCGCCAACTTGCCGCTTTTATTTCTAAAATCGCCCCTCTCATTATTGAAGCCTGTGCCACGAATCATCGAAGCATGTATCCACGAATCTCCCGCTGACTTGCTGACTCGCCATCACTGCGAAGCAGTGGCTGACTTGCTGCTTTTGTTCAAAACCAATCAGTTTTTCGGCTAGTCCCTCAGTCCCTGTTTTCTATACCTTCGCCAGCGCCTGTTCCAAGTCCCCAATCAAATCGCCCTTATCCTCAATCCCCACCGAGAGCCTCACCAGTCCCTCTGTTATCCCCAGCCGTTCTCTCTCTTCCGCCGCCAGCGCCATATGTGTCGTCGTCGCCGAGTGCGATGCCAAACTCTCCACTCCGCCCAAACTCTCCGCATTCAAAAACAATTTCACTGCTCCCAAAAATCTTCCCGCCGCATCCCGCGTTCCAAGATCAAAGCTCATCATCGATCCAAATCCCTTCTGCTGCCGCTTCGCCAACTCATGCTGAGGATGCGTCTTCAATCCCGGATACGCCAACCGCGTCAACTTTTTCTGCCCACTCAAAAACTCCGCCACCGCACGCCCATTCTCCTCATGCTGTTTCATCCGTAGCGGCAGCGTCTTGATTCCCCGCAGCACCAAATAGCATTCAAATGGCGACATGATCCCACCCGCCGCTTTCTGCACCAGCAAAAATCTCTCCTTGTGCTCTTGCGTCGTCCCAATCAGCGCCCCGCCCAATCCATCCGAGTGACCATTCAAAAATTTCGTCGTCGAGTGCATCACGATATCCGCGCCCAGCGCAATCGGGCTCTGCAGCGCCGGCGACATGAACGTGTTATCCACGCTCACCTCAACTCCATGCTGGTGCGCCAGCTCGCTCACCGCCTTGATATCCGTCAACTGCATCAGCGGATTCGTCGGCGTCTCCACATGGATCAACTTTGTATTTGCCTTGATCGCTTTCCGCACCGCTTCAATCGAACTCGTATCCACATACTCAATCTCGATTCCGTAATTTTTAATAATCAAATTCAGTAGCCGTGACGTCCCGCCATAAACATTATGCGAGCAGATCAAATGATCCCCCGTCTTCAGCATTGCCACCAGCCCATAAATCGCCGCCATCCCGCTCGCAAACGCATGACCGCTGTGCCCACCCTCCAGCGCCGCCAACGCACTCTCCAAACGATCCCTCGTCGGATTTCCCGCCCGCGAATAATCCCATCCGCGATCCGTACCAATCCCCGTCAGCTCAAACGTCGAGCTCAAATAAATCGGCACATTCACCGCGCCCGTCTGCGGATCAGGATGCTGTCCCGCATGAACCGCCAATGTCTCATACTTCCATGCCTTCAATTTCTCGTCGCTCATCGCCACTCCCCAAACAAAAATTCCCAACCCCTCTAGACTACCCCGCCACACCACTTACGCACCTTCAGCCAGCGCTCAGTACTCCACCCCCAGCATCGCCTGTATCCCTTTCTGATACGCATGTTTCACCTCCCGCATCTCCGTCACCGTATCCGCCATTTCCACCAGCGTCGCGTGCGCATTCCTTCCCGTCAATATCACATGCAATCTCTCCGGCCTTTCCTTCAGTACTTCCGCCACCTCTTCCGCCTCTATAAATCCATAACTGATCGCATAATTAATCTCATCCAAAATCACCATCTCCCACTGATCTGAAAGTATCTCCCTCTTAGCCTCTTCCCAACCATCTCTTACTAACTTCACATCCGCAGGATCAGTCTCCGCATTACCCACCTTCACAAATCCCTTCCCCAGTTGACGAATCTCAAACTTCCCCAGTCCCTTCACGCTCCCATCGAACGCCTTCGCCGCATCCAGCTCGCCATAGTGCCAGCTCCCCTTCATAAACTGCAGCATCACCACATTCATTCCGTTTCCCACCGCGCGCAGCGCCATCCCCATACTCGCCGTCGTCTTGCCCTTCCCCGGCCCCGTCGTAATCAATATCAATCCACGTCTCTGTTCCATCAATCTCTCCCTCAATCAAATTTTCTGATCCCTGACTCCTGAATTCTGACATCTGACCCCTGTATCAATGTCCCGAGTGATACGGGTGCCCCGCCAATATCGTAAAAGCCCTGTAAACCTGTTCCGCCACCACCAACTTCGCCAAATGATGTGCCAGCGTCATCGCTCCCAGCGAGATCATCACCGGCTTCACCCCATTCACCGCAGTCACCACTGACTCGCTCCACCCATCCGCTGGCCCAATCGCAAAAACCAAATGCCGCGCTCCCTGATCCCTTTGCTTGCCCACAAACTCCGCCAACCCCTCCGAACTCAACATCTTCCCTCGGCTATCCATCAAAATCACCACCGCACCGGTTTTTTGAACACCGCTCTTTTGCTTCCCCAGCCACTCCACCAGCGCCGCCTCACTTTTGAACGCCAGTGACCCAGCCGTCACATACGTCCCAAGCCGCTTCAAATACTCATCCGTCAAGCCCGCCCACGGCTCTGGCGTTTTGGCTCCGATGTGCGCTAAAGTCAATTGCATACGCCGAGCATACCCCATTCCACAACACCCCCGCATGCCCCAGATTGAATCAACTTTCATCCCCCCAAAACCTAAAAATGGGAAAGTGGATAAATTCAATACTGATTTTCATAGGATGTTCACTATTTGTCTACTCTGTCACGCAATATTATTGTTTATTTTCAGTGACTTAAAGATTTTTACCCAAACCACCATTTTGGCCCATTACGTGCATCTATCTTTACGAATCTGACTGCCCTGTAGTCACTGAAATTCGTGGCAAAGGATGAGTCGGTCATGCAAGTGAGCCTGAAGGGTGTGGGTATCCCAAACCCCGATGGATCAACCGAAGCACTGATGCCGTGAGTTGGATGCAGTCAAAACCAATACACGAAAAAGAAAAAAACAGGACAGCTTGCCCCTGATAAAGGCAACCTGCCGAATCAATTTGGAGGAAGTCCATGCGATTGAATCGTTTGCAAGGAGTGGTCCTTGCGGTTATGCTACTGATGGTTGGCAGCTTCGTTCTCGTCAACCTGATGCCCGTTGCCCATGCTCAGAGCGCAACAACCGGCGCCATCGGCGGTGCGGTTAAGGATCCGTCCGGTGCAGTTGTTCCCAATGCTACCGTGACCATCACCAACACCGGCACAAATGGCACCCAAGTGGTCAAGACAAACGCAGAAGGCCGCTACACGGCGAGCCAACTGGCCCCCGGCATCTATAAGGTCTCAGCTACCGCTGCCAATCTGCAGTCTTCCAGCACACAGTTGGAAGTCCTCGTCGGCACCACGGCTACCGCAGACATCAGTGTCTCGCCTTCTGGCAAAAAGGAAACGATTGAGGTGACAGCTTCAACACTGCCTCTCGTGGATACCCAGAACGTAGCCCTTGTCTCGACCTTCAATGAAGCGCAGATTCAGGATCTTCCAGCTCCCGGCGGCGACGTTACTACAGTCGCTTTCACCGCTCCAGGCGTTGTAGTCAATGCTGGCGGTTCATATGGCAACTTCAGCTCCAACGGACTTCCCGGCATTTCAAACCTCTTCGTCCTCAACGGTTTTGACAACCAGGACCCCTTTCTCAACCTGAACAACTCCGGCTCCTCCAACCTCACCCTCGGTCAGGGCGAACTTGCCGAAGCGACCGTCGTTGAGAATGGTTACAACTCACAGTATGGACGCGCCGCTGGCGCCTTGCTCTACTACACAACCAAATCCGGAACCAATGCCTTCCATGGTATGGCCGACTACAACTACAACGGCACCATCCTCAACGCCAATGGCTGGTTCAACCAGTATGACGAAGGTCTCGTTGGCGCTCCGTTGACTCGTCCACACGCAGTTTCTAACGAGTGGGCAGCCAACGTCGGCGGCCCAATCATCAAGGATAAGGTCTTCTTCTTCGGTGACTATGAAGGCCTCCACTATGTCCTCCCGGCCGGCAGCGGTCTCGTTACCCTTCCCAGCAAAGACCTTGAAGCCTATATGACCGCTAATGTGCCAGCAGATGCGGCCAACACTTACGGTCAGATCATCCACGCATTCGCTCAGTCGCCTGTAAATGCGAACGCTATCCCCGTTGCTAACGGCGGTGGAGCAGCGCAGGACAAAAATAATCTCCTGGGTTGCGGTGACATGGCCGGAGCCGTGGATCCCTTGGGTGGCTACTTGGGCGCAGTCCCGTCAGGTGGAGAAGGCACAGCTAACCCTTGTATGAACGTCGGCACTGCTTCGGTCAACAACATCAACATTGAGTGGCTCTTCACTGGACGTCTCGATTGGACCATCAACGACAAGCACAGAATCTATGGTCGTTACAAGATGGATCGTGGCTCACAGCCAACTTCCACCAGCGTAATTGATCCTCTCTTCAGCGCAGTCTCTATTCAGCCGGAGTATGAAGGTCAATTCAACGATAGCTACACCTTCAGCCCTACCAAGACCAACGTCTTCGTCATGGCTGCCAACTGGTACTCAGCATACTTTGGACCTGTGAACACGGCTGCCTCATACGCTGAACTGCCCATCAACTTCTATTACAGCGATTATGGTATCGATGGCAGCGGCGTCAACAATTCGCCTGGCCTGCCCACTTTCGGCGTTCCCTTCTATCTGACCCAGGGTCGTAACGTGACTCAGTATCAGCTCGAAGATGACTTCAGTTGGATTCATGGAAAGCACACCATCAAGTTCGGTGCCAACTTCCGTCGCGATCTCGTCTCTGACTACGATCAGCAGGTCGAAACCGTCTTCGGCTACACCGTTCTTCTTGACCTTGGAACTATCGCCAATGGAAGCCTTACGTCAACGCTTCCTTTTGGTTTTAACTCTTACAACCAGGCCTACACCAACGAGAAAACGGCTCACCTCGCCCTCTACAACCTCGGCGTTTATGCGCAGGATGAGTGGCAGGCAACCAACAAGCTGAAGATGACGCTTGGTATTCGCGTTGACCGTACCGGTAACCCGCTCTGTCATGGCAACTGCTTCTCCAATTATCTGGCAGGAACCTTCCCATCTTCTGGCGCATCAACCTCACAGCCTTACAACGCTGCCGACGGTGGCTCCATTCGTGCTGCCAACGCGCATCCCTTCCCGAGTGTTGAGCTCTTCAACATCCAGCCTCGCGCTGGCTTCAACTACTCCATCAATGAAAAAACTGAAGTTCGTGGTGGCGTAGGCCTCTTCTCTGATCTCTATCCGGCCGGCTTTGTCGACGGTGTGATCCAAAACTTCCCGAACTACAATGGCGTGACGGCTCTCAGTGGCAATATTGCGCCATCAGGTGTTGGCACAATGGGCGGTAATACGGCTGATGCAAACTCAGTCGTCCAGACTGCCTATACATCCGGGGGCAGCATCACGTCAATCAACGGTACACTAACTGCAGCGGGTGTGCCCTTTACTCCTCCGTCGGTCAATGCATACTTCCCGGGCAAGTTCAAGGTTCCCATGTACCTTGAATACAACCTCCAGATTCAGCGTGAGTTGAACAAAAACACCGCGCTTATCATCAACTACACCGGTAACTACGGATACCATGAAGTCATCCAGAACCAGCTCCTCAACGCTTCTGACAACACTTGGAACCAGGGTGCAGGTGCATGGGAGATTGGTCCTTCCGGCTCCTTTGCCGGGCTGGATGCAGCGCCTGCTGATCCCAGCTTTACCCGTGTCACCTCCTATTCCAACGCCGCGCACTCCAACTACAACGGCGTGTGGGTCAGCGTGAAGACCAGCGGACACGGCTTGACAGGTCAGGTCAGCTACACTTACAGCCACGCCTTGGACGAAATCTCCAATGGTGGTACCGGTGAATACTACAATACCGGTGCTGCTCTTTATCAGTTGACTCCGAACATGGTTCAGAACAACCTCAACTACTCAAATGCTGACTACGACATCCGTAATAATCTTACGGCTGACTTGGTCTATGTTGAGTCCTACAAGAATCACAACTTTCTGCTGAATAGCTTCCTCGGTGGTTGGACGCTTGGTATGAAGACCTACTATCGTTCAGGTCAGCCCTTCTCCATTTACAACAGCACACTGGCAAACGGTGGCTACACAAACTTGGGTAGTGAGTTCATGGGACAGAAGATGCCAGGTTATACTACGGGCACCCTCACCAATACCAGCGCTTCGGATCCTCACTCTGCTGTCAAGGCGCCTTCACTGAATGGACTTCAGTATTATGGTGGATCAAATGCTGCCGGTACGCTCTTCAATCCCCTTCAGAATAGCTTCGGTGATATCCGCAGAAACTCACTGTATGGTCCGCATTACGCCAATACAGATCTGAGTGTGATGAAGACTCTCTACAAGCATGAAGCAATCAACTTCGAGATTGGTGCCAATGCTTATAACGTCTTCAACCATACCAACTTCGGCCAGCCAAATAGCACGGTTACTGCGAACATGGCTAACTTTGGCTTGATCCAAAACACGCTCGCTCCTCCAACCAGCCCCTATGGTTCCTTCCAGGGCGCTGCCGTTACACAGCGTGTCCTTCAGGTTCACGGCAAGATCGTCTTCTAAGACGATCCGGCCCAAGCCGGAATGCTTCAACCTCAACGGGCGCTCTTCGGAGCGCCCGTTGTACTTTCCCCCCCCAATCAACCTTGTATCTTTTCCCACCCACCAGCATCTACCGATTAAATGGGTTTTCCTTTCCCAACCCCGGAGGGGTAGGACGAGAATAGCCCAGGGTGAACCCTGAGCGCAGTGAAGGGGCAACCCTGGGTAAGGTTTCCTCCAATCCCGCGCCCCGTAGGGTCGCTTGAACCAGACCCCAACTTTTGTCTGTGCCAAAAATTAGAGGTTCATCAATGTCCATCAAATCCCGCTCTCTTCTCATTGCACTCTTTCTCTTCTCCGCCTTCGCCATCGCCCAAACCGGCCGCGAAATCTACCCCGACCCCACCCAGGCCAAATCCGACCTGGCCTCAGCTATAAAGACCGCCGCGCAATCCCACAAGCGCATCCTCCTCGACTTCGGCGGCAACTGGTGTGCCGATTGCCAGGTCCTCGACATCTACCTCCACAACGACCAGAATCGCCTTCTCCTCGAATCCAACTTCCTCCTCGTCCACATCAACATCGGCCGTTACGATGCCAATCTCGACATCGCCGCAAAGTACCAAATCCCTCTTGACCGTGGCGTCCCTGCCATCGCCGTCCTCAGCGAATCCGGCAAGCTTCTCTACAGTCAAAAGTCCGGTGAATTTGAATCGATGCGTCGCATTGCCCCATCCACCGTCACCAGCTTCCTCACCCAATGGAAACCCTCGAAAGCAGGCTGCTCTCAAGTCATGCTCAACTGCTAACCACTCTAAAATTCTTTTGATTTGAATGGTTTAGGCGCAATTGCAGAAAATACCCCTCATCTATCGCATAATGGCTTTAAGACTGATCCCTGACTTCTGATATCTGACATCTGGCTAGCTTTCAAGATGGCTAACTAGTTAGTAAACATTTTAGCAACATAAAATCAGTAACTGTCAATCCATCAACAACATACACCACATAAATCTCTCAATTGACTAACAAATTTTTCAAATAATCGACTGTGAAACTGTGATACCCCATCTAAACTACTCATAAATAATCACTTATCTAGCCAAATTCACAATAATTTACCAAAATTCCAGTCACTGTGAAACTGTGACAATTACTCAATCGGCGACAAGTGCTTTGTATTCTGATACGTATACGTAATCCGATGTACCACCGTCATCGTTGAAAGCACCGCCAGCACCCAAAGCGCCGGAGCCATCACTCCCCAATGATTGAAAAGCGCTCCCAGAATGATCAGCACTATCCGTTCAGGCCTTTCCATAAATCCTACCTTGCATTGACCAATCAGCGCCTCCGCACGCGCTCTCGTATAGCTGACCATCAGCGATGTCACCATCACAAACGCTGTCAACACAACATACCGGAAGTGATTGATGCGCGCATAGTAAACAAGTATTCCGAAGAACAGCACCACATCCGAATACCGATCCATCACTGAATCAAAAAACGCGCCAAAAACCGTAACCTGGTTCGTTCTCCGCGCCACACGCCCATCAACCATATCAAACAGCCCTGCGCCAATAATGACCAGCCCCGCATAGAAAAACATGCGCCCAGCATTAGTGACGTTAGCATGCCCAAATAAATAAGCCGCATAAAGATTGATAAGTACGCCAATAAACGTAAGCGCATTCGGCGAGATGCGAAGAATAGAAAGACCATGCACGATGCGATTAAGCAGCCATCCGCAGGCGCTTCCAAAGGCACTGGTCCAGGTCATTTCTTCCGTCCTTCTCTTCTAAACATCGCAGCTACTTTTCAGCGTCGCGTGCTTCTGCTTCATCGTGAATGGTTGTCAGCTTCAGTATCTCTAGTTCGCGTTTGCCGTTAGGCGTAACGATTGTCGCCACGTCGCCCACTTTTTTCCCTACCAGCCCTCGACCAATCGGCGACGTCGTCGAGATGAGCCCCTGTGTAACGTCTGCTTCTTCGCTGGTTACAAGGCGATAGACGATCTCCTCATTTTTAGTGGAATCGTAAACAACAATCGTAGATCCAAACGCCACCTTATCTCGCGGGATGTTGCTGAGATTGACCAGCGAGAACTCACCCATTCGCTTCTTGAGTTGCCCCAGCCGCGCGTTCACAAACGTCTGCCGCTGCTTGGCCATGTGGTACTCGGCATTCTCTGAGAGATCTCCAAGCGAGACAGCTTTCTTGATCTCCGCCGGGAGCTCATGGGCCAATTCGTGTTCGAGTTGTTGAATCTCCTCTTGGAGTTTCTTTTTAATGTGGTCGGTCATCCACGCTTCCATTGCGGGTGGCCATCAGGGGCACGTTACCGCGGGGAAATCAATATTCTTCTTAGATTATACGCGTTTTCAGTCGCTGGATTCCTGATTGGCTTGGCTCTGCTTAAGTGCCTCAAGGAACGTCTCGAGAATCAATACAGCAGCAACCTGATCGACCAGCTCTTTGTGCCGCTGGCGTCTGTGGCCCGCCTCATAAAGAATCTCGTGCGCCGCGTGGCTAGTCAACCGCTCATCGATGAAGTGAATGGGCAATTTGGTCAGCTCACCGAGTTCGGCTGCGAACGCGTGAACGCGCTCCGATTGCCGGCTGACTTCTCCGGAAAGATGCAGCGGGTCGCCAACAATAATTGCCGCCACACTATACCGCCTGCAAAGGCGCGCTACGGAGCGAATGTCTTCACGTGTGTGGCTGCGTCGGTTGAGTGTAAGCACAGGCTGAACAGTGAGCCCGAGTTCGTCGGTCACTGCAACGCCAATGCGCTTAGAACCAATATCCAATCCGAGGTAGCGCGTTGGTGTAGTTGCTGTCACATTTACAGAGTAAACCGCATAGCTTTGAACACGACATAGTAAGATGCGCCGATCAGATTCCGGTGTGCAGGCTAAGATGCTGGAACGATACAATATATATTGGAAAGTTGTGCCCGTTCCGAGCAGGCAATTTAAGGCGAAAAACAAGAATCAGTGATGGCGCGTAGACGAAAACCCGGCAAAAAGCGAGGCAGGCTCTTTGGTTTGCTCGTGCTGGTGCTTGCCTTTGCCACGGCGGCAGCCGGCGGCATCGGCATGTGGCTCATCAACACGCCGTATGGACCCGAGTCTGAGACCTTTGTAGAGATTCATCCGGGTTCAACGACCAATCAAATTGCGCACGTGCTCTCAGATGCTGGCATTGTGCGCTCGCCACTTGCTTTCAAATTAGCTCGCTGGTTCAATACAACTCCACAAGCGAAGTTGAAGGCGGGTGAATACAAATTTGATCACCCGGCCACCCCTGCTGAGGTCTTTGAACGGATCGCACATGGAGATGTCTACACCGTGACGGTGACGATTCCCGAGGGGTCGAATGTCTTTGAGATTGCGGCGATACTGGAGCGGGCCGGCTTTACCACGCGTGCAGAGTTTCTGGATGTGGCGCGCAAGGATACCAGTTGGATAGCGGACCTGGATCCCCAGGCAAAGACACTCGAAGGCTATCTCTTTCCGGATACCTATAAATTTGCACGCAAAGCCACAGCGCAGCAGATTGCAGCGCAAATGGTGAGGCGCTTCCGCACTGTGACTGCGCCGCTCGGTTTGGCGCAGTCGAGCGAAACAGTGCACCGTGTGGTCACAGTTGCATCGCTCGTAGAAAAGGAAACGGCCGTTGATTCCGATCGACCGTTGGTTGCGAGCGTCTTTGAAAATCGTCTGGCAAAGAATATGCCGCTGATGACCGATCCTTCGATTATCTACGGGTTGGAAGTTGCGGGAATCTGGCGCGGCACAATCTATGCCTCAGATCTGAAGCGCGACACACCGTACAACACGTACATGCACACGGGATTGCCACCTGGGCCCGTTGCAAATCCCGGCTTACACTCGTTGCGTGCGGCGTTGAATCCAGCGCAGTCGAAGTATCTGTACTTTGTCGCATCCGGAGCCGATGCGCAGGGCGGTTCGCATTTCTCGGCGACGCTCAGTGAGCACAATCATGCGGTGCAGGATTACCGGCGCGCGGTGCACAAGGCAGGTGGTCGATGATGCACAGCGCTCAACAAAGGAAGAGATGGTCGCTGGCGGCATCGTCGCTAATGCTGGTATTGCTCTCCGGTTGTCTGCTGCCTACCAAGCACAAGCTTCCAATTCCAAAGGTTCCGGAGATAGTTCAGAAAGCGACCGCCGACGAGTTGGCGGCAAAATTAAATGAGCACTGGAAGAATTTTGAATCACTCAACGTAACGGTTGACATCAAAGCCAGCATTCTCAAAAGCAAGGAAGGAGTTTCAAAGGATATTCCCGTATTCCGTGGGCATATTCTGATGCGCAAGCCTTCGATGTTGCGTGTGCTGGGTCAGTATCCAGTAGTGGGCGGCAGAATGTTCGACCTGGCCAGCGATGGTTCAAATTTCACGCTCTACATTCCATCCAAAAGTAAAGCAATCAAGGGCACCACCAGACAACACAAGCGCTCTGCCACACTCGAGGAGAATCTGAACCCCAGTTCATTTTTTGATGCGATGATTGTGCGCGGCCTGGAACCGAGTGATCTGTATGCAGTGACAGCTGATACGGAGACAATCGAAGACCCATTGCGCAAACATCTATACGAAACGCCCGAGTATGTACTCAGCATCATGCGCAGCAAGCCAGGCTCTCAGGAGCTGCAGCCGGTGCGTGTTGTTATTTTTCATCGTGAGGATCTTCTGCCCTACGAACAGGACCTCTACGATATTGATGGCAATCTAGAAACAATTGTCACTTACTCCAAGTACACCAGGACAGGGAGTCAGATGTATCCCGGCCAGGTTACCATCAAGCGGCCGATTGAAGAATATCAACTGATCATGACCGTGGATAAAGTGATTCCGAATATGACGCTGACTGACGATCAGTTCCAGATTAAGGTTCCCGGCGACATTAAAATTCAGAATCTTGACGATGCCAAGTTTGCGGATCCTAATGCAAGCAAACCCGCAGAAACAGATGCCGTGAAGCCCGATGCAACCTCAGCGCCTAAACAATAGAATCGAATGTTGCCTTAATTTTCAGAATCAGATCTTCTTCTGCAATCTCTTCCTGTTGCGAAACACTCAGTACGAGAGCGGTCTCCGCCGGCAATGCTTGAATCGCTTTGCGCGCGTGCGGCCAATCGATGGTACCTTCGCCGGGCCAGAGCTGCTCCTCGCGATGGCCCTTGTTGTCGCGCAGGTAGACGGCGGCGGCGCGTGCGCCAAAAATATCAAATGCCTGCTGAACGCCAACAGAGGCGTTGGCTTCGCCGGTGTCGAGAGCGAGCGAGATGTTGCGGAAGTGGCCGGCGGTGAGAATCTCAATCAGTCGCTCGGGCTCGGTGGCTTCGTTGGCGCCGTTCTTGACCAGCAGCTTGATTCCAAGCGGCGCGGCAAATGCGCCGAGATGCTCAAGAGCGGTGATGGCGTGTTCCAGAGTGCGCGCAGACCAGTAATCGTCGCGATTGCCCAATTGCAGAGTCAGATAACGGAATGGAATCAAGTCGGCGGCTTCAAGCGCGCGCTTGATCTCGTCCATGGAATCGATGCGGCGTGATTTGTCTGGATTGAGGAGCGAGACCGGAATGCCCCCGCTGAACTCCGACGATTGATCGATCGATTGCGGCGCATGCAGACCCCAAGGCTCGCATTGGCTGGCAGAGAACCACTTGGCCAGTTCGCGAATCTGCTCCTGACTTGTGTAGTCGAAGTGATGACGCGCGGCGATGACCTCAACACCTTGCGCTCCCGCGCGCGGAGCCAGCTCGAGCGCGCTCGCGCTGAGTCGCTGGCGAAGGAAGAGCTGAGTGGAGAGAATTTTCTTCATCGTTTGGTCTCGATCTGCGGTCTAGTTCAAGTTTAGACCCTGTTAGTGAGGCAATGCCTGATGGGTATTTCAGGTTCAGGCACCTCAGAAATGAGCTAAAAGCGGCCTATTTTGGCTGATTTTGAGCCAATATGAGGCACTTTTCGGAGCAATTTGAGCAGCTAATTTGGACCACCTTTCACGTGTTTTCAATAGTTTAGCATCTGATTTTGCACCTAATTTTGTGCATCAAGGGGGAGGGGGGAGGGGGGTGTCCCCGTTTTGAGTCCTCAGTTGCCTGTTTGCAGTTCACGGTTGTCAGAGCTGGTGCTTGAATCCATTGTGCGGGAAGAGTGGGAAATTATCTGCAAACGGCGCATGGTGCGGAGCACGTCCGGATCTATTGGAGCTGTCTCGATGTTCGATTGTGAGCAGATGTTCGCTTGATGTGCTTTTAGGATTGTGCGAGTGCGAAGAGACAAAAATACACGGAGGATCAATCATGCCATTCATCACCACTCATGACGGAAGCACAATCTACTACAAGGACTGGGGTACGGGTAAACCAGTGGTCTTCAGCCATGGCTGGCCACTCAGCGCGGACGCATGGGAAGACCAGATGGTTTTTTTTGCGGCGCACGGGTATCGTGCGATTGCGCATGACCGGCGCGGACATGGAAGGTCCAGCCAGCCCTCGAATGGCAACGAGATGGATACCTACGCCGACGATCTTGCCACATTGACCGAAGCACTTGATTTGCAGGATGCAGTGCACGTGGGTCACTCGGCCGGCGGTGGTGAGGTGTCCCGCTACATTGGCCGTCATGGAACGAAGCGCGTGGCCAAGGCAGTATTGATTGCTGCTGTGCCTCCGCTGATGCTCAAGACAGCAGCCAATCCGGGTGGGTTGCCGATGGAGGTCTTCGACGGCATTCGCAAAGGCGTGCTGGCCGACCGTTCGCAATTTTTCAAGGACCTGACCCTGACTTTCTACGGTGCCAATCGACCGGGGTCGAAAGTATCTGAAGGGTTGCGCGAATCCTTCTGGCATCAGGCGATGACCTCCGGCCTCAAGGGCGTTTACGAGTGCATCAAGGCCTTCTCAGAAACGGACTTCACAGAAGACTTGAAGAAAATCGACGTGCCTACGCTCATCATTCATGGAGACGATGATCAGATTGTGCCGATTGCGAATACGGGGATGCTGGCCGAGAAACTGATCAAGGGAGCAACGATGAAGATTTTTCCTGGCGCATCGCATGGTTTGTGCTCGACGCACAAGGAAGAAGTGAATGCGGAGTTGCTGGCGTTTATAGAGGGGTAGAGCGGGAAGTTTTTTAAAATCAGATGCTTCTTTTCTATAGCACTTAGTGCTATGCTGCGTTTGTGCATACATATGAAGAAGACAATGCCTAAAAAGTATCGCAGCAAGATTATGGCGGCAATTCATGAAACAGCATCGGATATTTTTCGCACGGGGCTAATGGAAAAGCAAACGATGCGGGATTTCGATCTGCTTTGTCTGACGCCGATAAAGAAGATGAAACCCAAAAAAATCCGCGCGTTAAGGTTGCGCGAGAAGGCGAGCCAAACTCTTTTTGCAGCTTACCTGAACGTGACGCCAAGTTTAGTAAGCAAGTGGGAACGGGGAGAGAAGCATCCGCGGGGGGCTTCTTTGAAGTTGCTCTCGCTGGTGGAGAAAAAGGGTTTGGAGATTGTGGCTTGATTCGTACTATGAATCCACGGTCACAAAAATCGAGACCGGGGGCACCCGGCATTGGACAGGATGACAATTAATCGAAAGGCAACAACAACAGCAACTGCAGATCCTTCGACTGCACTTCGCTTCGCTGCGTTCCGCTCAGGATGACACATTTTTGGAGAGTCGATTCGCGTAGGAAGACAGATTTTTGGAGAGTCGATTTGCGTAGGGAGACAGATTTTTGGAGAGAGTCGATTCGCGCTGGGAGACATATATTTTGGGGAGAACTGATATGCACAGGATGACAAGCTGGTAAATTCACAGTGTGTCATCCTGAGCAAAGTGAGGCGCGCTTTTCGCCGAACGCAGTCGAAGGATCTGCAGTTGCTTTTAAATCTATCAATCAAGCAGTATCATCACGCTGATGCATGAAGGCAGCTATTTTACATACATCGTAGCCAGCCAAAGCCGAACACTCTATATCGGTGTAACGAGTAATCTGCTCAAGCGCGTTTATCAGCACAAATGGAAAGAGTTCGAAGGCTTCGCCTCTCGGTACAATTGCGACCGGCTTGTCTGGTTTGAGAGATCTCAAGAAGTTATAACGGCTATTGCCCGCGAAAAACAACTCAAGGGATGGAGGCGCGAGAAGAAAATCGCCTTGATTGAAACTACTAATCCAACTTGGGCTGATTTGAGCCGCGAGTGGTATGAGGTAGAACCGAACGATTACAAGCGCGCATTAGATCGGATGGATAGTTAAACGAAAAGCAACAGCAAATGCAACTGCAGATCCTTCGACTGCACTTCGCTACGCTGCGTTTCGCTCAGGATGACACATCGTTGAGAGAATTGATTTGCTCGGGATGATACACAAAAGAATTTTGCACTCATTCCAAGAGCGGTATTCAAATATGTAGCTGGGCGCGCTTCAATGCCTGCGCAAAAAATAAAATCACAATTACCAGCCAGCGGCTTTGCCGTAGTGGCTGCGGTGGTCCTGGCCGCCGAGTTTGTCGCCGGTTTTGGGGTCGATCTCGATGCACTCGCCGTTGGACCAGTGGCCGTCCTTGACGCTGACGTTGTAGCCGAGCGACTTCAATCCGGCGAGGACTTCGGGAGAGAAACCGGGTTCGAGGAAGAGCTTGTCCGGAAGGTACTGGTGGTGGAAGCGGGGCGCGTCAACGGCTTGCTGAATGTTGAGGCCGCCCTCGGTGGCGGAGAGCAGGATGTTGCCGACGGTGGTGATGATGCGCGGGCCTCCGGGTGAGCCGAGGACGTAGCGCAGACGGCCTTTTTCAAGAACGATGGTCGGTGTCATGGCGCTCAGGGGGCGCTTGCCGGCAGCGATCAAGTTGGCCGGGCCCTGGATGAGGCCGTAGTAATTGGGCGCGCCGAGTTTGACGGCGAAGTCGTCCATCTCGTCATTGAGCAAAAATCCCAGTGTGCCGCTGGTGACGTGCGAGCCGAAGGAATCGTTGAGCGTAGTGGTGACGGAGACGGCGTTGCCCTGCGGATCGACGACGGAGTAGTGCGTGGTGTTCTTGTGCTCGGGCAGGTGGCCGGCGGATTTCGGCGGAGGGGGAAGAAATCCGCTGGGGCGCTTGAGGTCGGCGCTCGGAGTGGCACTGTCTCCGGTGATGCTCAGACGCCATGCTTCAGCATATTGCTTGCTGATGAGCTGCCGGGTGGGGATGTGGTTGAAGTCGGGGTCGCCCATGTAATCGGTGCGGTCCATGAAGGCGCGCCGCCATGCTTCAGTGATGAGATGTATGGAGTCAACGGAGCGGTCGCCGAGTCGCTTAAGATTGTAGCTCTCAAGAATATTGAGCGCGGAGATCAAAACGATTCCGCCGGACGATGGTGGCGGCGCGCTGATGACGGTGTAATTGTGGAAGGTACCGGTGACGGGCTTGCGCTCTTTGACTTCGTACCGGGCGAGGTCATCAGCGGTGAGGATTGCGCCGCCTTTTTTGAGGTCGCTGATGAGTTCCCTGGCCATTTGGCCGCGATAGAAATCATCAGGGTTGGCGGCGATGCGCGTGAGAGTGAGTGCGAGCTCGGGCTGACGGAAGAGGTCGCCGGCTTTGTAGAGCCTGCCATCGCGCTGGAAGATGCGCCTGGATTCAGGGAACTTGGCGAGATCAGGGTCGGAGAGCTCGTCAGCTTCTTCAGCGGTGAGGATGAAGCCATCGCGGGCGAGCTTGATGGCGGGGGCCATGAGTTCAGCAAGCGGCATGATGCCATACATATGCGCGGCATAAACCAGGCCGGCGACGGAGCCGGGCGTGGCGATAGAGCGGTAACCGAGAGTGCTGGAATCGGGGATGACTTTGCCCTGCGCGTCGAGGTACATGTTCTCAGAAGCGGCGAGCGGGGCGCGCTCACGGTAATCGATGAAGGTGGTGCTTCCATCGTGCTTACGGATGAGCATGAAGCCGCCGCCGCCGAGGTTGCCTGCTGCGGGGTGAACCACAGCGAGAACAAAACCAGTGGCCACGGCGGCGTCGATGGCGTTGCCTCCATCGTGCATGATCTGAACACCGGCATCAGAGGCAAGGTGGTGAACGCTGACGACCATTCCATGCTTGGCTCGAACGGGCTGCTCAGTGCGATAGTCGAGCACATTCATGGAGCCCTCTTGAGCGAGGGCTAGAGAGGCTGTGCTGAAAGAGAGAGCAACGCAGAGTGTCAGTGGGAAAGAAAAGTTGCGGCGATGGTTCATAGACATATCCAGAATAGCGTGAAATCGATTGTAAATACAGGAAAAAAGGGGGGTTGGCGGGGATTAATAACTTTCAATTTGATAAGACTAAATTACCTGATGTGTTAGTCATTTCAAGTTAGCAGAGCAGATAGGTGGTCAACTGTTACGCAGTTGCTTGAAAACGCGATAGACAAAAGAGCCGAGGTACCATCCGTCAATGTACTTGTATGGAGTTTCGCCGGTGGTGTAATGGCCGCAGGGGAGGACGCGGCACTCGAAGTCGTAGCCGAATGCTGTGAATGCGCGCTTGACCTCGAGAGAGAATTGCAGCGGGAAGGTGAGGTCGTACTGCGCGTAGATGAGCAGGGTCTTTTTCTTTTTGTAGGGCAGCCCGCACTCGGCGTAGCGTTTGTAGTAGTTCATGGGGCTGATGGCGGCCCATGTGTTGCGGAGTTCGTCGGCCTGCATGCCGGCGTCTTCAAGAGCCTGTCGGATGTGGCGCGTGCTTTGGCCGGTCCAGACTACGTCACCGAAGGCGGTTGAGGCGTGGTTGAAGGCGTTCACCTGAATGCGTTCGTCAAGCGTGGAGGCGAGGTAAGCGTAACAGGAGCCGAGCGAGGTGCCGAGGACGCCGAAGTGCTGGTAGCCTTGCGACTCAAGCCAATCGATGCAGCAACGGATGTCGACAACGGCCTGACGGCAGGCGGAGATGGTGCGGCCGATGTTGGAACTGACGGCGTAGTCGGCGCGCTCAAGCTCGGCGGGGCGGCGGATGTCGTGATAGGGCTTGGAGAGACGCAGCGCGGAGATGCCCATGCGATTGAAGATGCTGGCGAGGGCGTTGTGGCTGAAGGCGTCGGCGTTCCACTGCGGAAGAATGATGATGGCTTGCCTGGGGCGGGCTGTGGCGTTCTTTTTAGAGACGGGGGGCTCGGGCGCGGGATACCAGCGGGCGTTGACGAGATCGTTCTCGGGGTAGGGGGTGCGCTCGGGTGAGGTGAAGCGCAGGAATTGCGCCTTGGGCAGGGAGCCGTTTTCAGCCTGCTCGCGCAGGGCGGCGTCCTGGGCCAGTGTCTCGGGGCGGACGTTGGTGGGGAAGAGCTGGGGAAAGCGGTCTTCAAGGCGGTAGTCGGTGGGTTTCTGGTAGCCGAAGAACTCGTCAGCGTTGGCAATGATCCAGTCGTTGAGCTTGTCGAATGTGGCGAGGGCTTCGGTTTTGGACATGGATTCGGAAGCGGCGATGCCGGCGCGGTCGAGGGTTTGTTGCACCCAGTCAAAACCCCATTCAACGGGGCGAACAATGCGGTTCTCGTCACGCGTGGTGAGGCGCGTCTCCCATTTGTACATCCACTTCGAATACCAGGACTTAATCATTCAATACCTATTTTATCAGCGTGGATGCAGGAGATTTGTTAAAGCTTTAAGTAGTTATGTGTGTGATTTTGGTTAGCTTGATTGCATTTTTTTGCGAGCCCAGAAGTACCAGCCACCGCTGAGGAGCGTGATGAGGGCAATCAGGCATTGGGAGATGACGCAGTAGACACACCAGACCTGGAGGACGTCTTTCTCAATGTGCGAGAGATAGAGTGCAAAGCAGAAACCGATGAAAGAGAAGAGGAAAGAAAGCGCGCGCAGGGTGCGGAAGCTGAAGATGCCGATGGCCAGATAGCCGACGATGCCAAGTGCGGCGACAGGAATGTGTGCGATCTCAGAGAAAGGGCTGTGATTGACGATGCCGCAATCCCACTTGGCATTGATGTCGCAGGGTTCAACGTCGTTGGAATAGTGGACGCGGAGGGCGAGAGCGGAGACGATGACTCCGGCGAGAGCGAGGGTCAGGAGTACGTAGCGCATAGGTTAATGCTAGCAGGATGGGGCGGGGATTTGATGTGCGGAGATTCAGCTTTTGCTTTGAGGAGATCCTGCTTTTGATGTGAGGAGATTAGGATAAGGAAATGGCGGAATTGAGAGCAAAGCAGCGGCGCATTGCGTTCTTTGGCGGGAGCTTTGACCCTCCGCATGCGGGGCATCTGGCCATTGCGCGGGCGGCACGGGAAGCGCTCGATCTGGATGTGGTTTTGTTTGCTCCGGTGGGCGTGCAGCCGCTGAAAAGTGGGAGTCTCGTCAGTGCGAGTCTGGGTTCAGTAGTCGCAAGCTTTGAGCAGCGGCTGGCGATGACGCGGCTGGCGATTCAAGGCGAAGCGGGCTTTGAGATTTCAACACTCGATGCGCCAGTGAGCGATGACGCACCGAATTTTACGGCGGAGACGCTGGAGAGATTGAAGGCGGAGTCGGGAAGTGAGGCAGAGATTTTTTGCCTGATGGGCGCGGATTCGTTTTTGCAGTTGAGTCGCTGGCACCGCGCGAATGAGTTGCCGTTTTTGGCGGAGTTGATTGTGGCTGCGCGGCCGGGTGAGGAACTGGAGCCGATGGGGCAACATCTGCCGCCAGGGATTGAGCAGGTGGAGAGGCCGCTGCTGAATGAGGATGGCAGCTTGAAGCAGTGGACCGTAAAAGATGCAAGCGGAAGACAGGCTGTGATCAGTGTGCTGCCGAATCTGCATTACGAAATTTCAGCGACTGAGTTGAGGGCGGCGATTCAAAATGGCAATCAGAGATTGATGAATGGTGAAGAGGAACTGAAATCTGCGGTACTCGATTATATTTACGAGCACAAACTATATGCTTTTACAATCTGAATGCGCTATTTAACTGGAATATATTCAATTGGACGGTTTACGCGTACTCCGTTCATTTCATCAATTACTTGTTCACCCATAAGACTGCGTTGTAAATGTGATTCATTCATCTTGATTTCTGAATTGCATGCTTGCCTCATTTCAAGTCCATTTTGTCGTCTTCCGATTGGCAAAACCGCGATTATCTCCTTTTTGGGCCAACGGTTCCTTATCAACTTAATTACAGGTATTAAATCCGTGTCGCCAGAAACCAAAATTGCTTTATCAAATTTATCTTGGTGAGCGAGATCCAGCATGCGAATAGCAATATTTACGTCAGTCTGTTTCTCAATTCGGATACTAAAGTTACCTCGACAAGATGCCTCGCACCGAACAAATTTTTCTCTAAAGGCACCTAGGGTAACATTAACGCCATGGCATTCTTGAGCTCGAATAAATGCACGGTGTCTCATTTGTTTTCCAATATCCAAAGTGGGAACTGTCGTAAAAAAATCCACTCCGATTAAATCTTCGTTGCCCCCAACGAAACATTTCGCTAAATCACGAAGGCTTATCCATTTGTATTTACGATATTTATGATTGTCTTCTTTTGTTTTGCCGTCATTAAACCAGTCGAGCGCATGATAGAGATTAAAGCCATCCACGAAACAGTGGACACGAGTTTTCGCGACTACTGCTGTATCTATATTGTCAACATCTTCGCTCGAACTCATTTCGCGAACCTTCTGTGGAAAAATTGTAGACAATTCAGTATATACGGAGTATTATATTCTTATTCATCCCGTTGTGTTTACACAGCGGCGCCGGCTCTTTCGGGGGCCGGTTTTGAATTTTGTGGTTAAAAGTTTACCTTGGGCCAAAGAATACATTAGCAATATATATAAACAACAACGTGCACCTACAATAGTCGCTGTAGTAGATAGTTTTGCATCCGCCTCTTACACGCGCTATCCTTGCATCTGGAGCAACGATAACAAGCATGAGCAATCTGGAAGCGCGTAAAGAGATTCGCAAGCAGTTGCAGACGGCGCTTGCCGCCTGCGAAGACAAAAAAGCAGTTGAGACAAGAATTCTTGAGTTGGATCCGGTAGATTCGGGACTGACGGATTACTTCCTCATCACTTCAGCGACGAACGAGCGCCAGGCCATCGCGATTGCCGACGAGATTGAGCTAAGACTCAAGCACGAGTACGGCATGTATCCGAACTCGGTTGAGGGACGCCGCCAGGGCGAGTGGATCCTCCTCGATTACGTTGATTTTGTGGTTCACGTCTTCCAGACCGAGAAGCGCGCCTTCTACGACATTGAACGCTTGAGGAAGAGCGCACGCCCGCTGACGCCGGACGAGTTTGACGCCGAGCTGAAGCGTGACTTGAGCGAGAAGACGCGTGCGGCCAGGACGCAAGCCAAGCCAGTTGTCGTAGCAGCCAAAAAGAAGGCAGTGGCGAAGAAAGCAGCAAAGGTTACTAGTAAGGTTCCCGGGAAGAAACCCAAAGAAACAGGCAAGAAAACCAGAACAACTGCCAAAAAAACCAAGAAAACCCCAAGTGGGGCCGCAAAGAAAATGGCAGTTAAAAAGGTCGTCAAAAAGGCTGCCAAGAAGGTTCCGGCGAAGAAGATCACCAAGAAGGCGCCCGTCAAAAAGGCAGTCAAGAAGGTTGTCAAAAAGCCGGCGAAGAAGATTGTGGCCAAAAAGCCCCTTAAGAAGGCAGCCAAAAAGCGCCGCTGATTTTTGAGTGAGTTTGAACTGTTTGTGTGTGTCCGAGGACACAAGCGGCGATTTGAAGGTTTGTGCGACAATAATCAGGACGGAGCTTCATCCGTAAGATGAAGCGTGGAGGTAGAACCATGGGTGAACTTTTTCAACCAACGCATCTTATTCTGATCGGCATTGTGCTTTTTCTTCTCTTTGGCGCCAAGCGTCTACCCGAGCTGGGCAAGGGACTCGGTGAGGGTCTGAAGGGCTTCAAGGAGGGTATCAAGGGCGAACCGACACCGGCAGCACCTGCGCCAATCCAGCAGCAACAGGCCGCGCCACAGCCGCCACCTCCTCCCGCTCCGACCAACACGCCGATTCAGCCACAGTAATTTTTTCAGTGGATTGAAAGAAGCCCAGGTCTCTTGAATGAGATCTGGGTTTTTTATATGTGTTTTAATTATTTCCGAGAATAGAAAGAGGATATTTTATGGGTGAGCTTTTTCAACCGACGCATATAATTCTGATCATCTTTGTACTTTTTATTCCAGTGTTTGCTTGGCTCCCAGTCATTTGCTTTTGGCAGATCTTCAAAAAGTCTGGTTTTCAGCCTGCACTGAGTTTTTTGTTTTTAATTCCGTTGATCAATCTCGTTCTTCTAATTTGGTTCGCATTTTCTGATTGGCCCGCACTGAAGAATAAGAATTAATCAGCGGCCTAGATAGAAGTGATCATGCGCAAAATTAATTGCGGAAGAGAAATTTTGCGCACATTTCAATCGGCCCTCCGGGACGAGAGCTCATTGATGAATTCTGACCCAGGGCTGCGCGATGCTTGCCCTGGGCTATTTTCTATGCTCCCTACGGGAGCGATCTTTCGGGTGATGGATTTTGTTGGAGTCGCCGCGGTTTTGCGGGTAATTCTATTTGTTTGATTCATGGCAGATTCGACGAGGAAAGTGGGCTCAAGTAGACTCAAGACAAGCGATTCCAATTGAGAGTAGAGGTTCCGCTAATGAGCGATCGGACAAAGTTGCGCCGGCTGCCGGATCGAGGCAGTCAAGAGATGGAAGCGGTGAACGCGATACTGGACGCATACTTCCTGGCGCATGTGGGCTTTGTGGTTGAGGGTCAGCCTTTCGTCATCCCCACTCTTTATGGCCGCAAGAATGGCAAGCTCTATCTGCACGGCTCGGCCGCAAGCCGCATGATGAGGCATCTTGAAACCGGCGTCCCGGCCTGTGTGACGGTGACGTTGGTCGATGGAATCGTGCTGGCGCGCTCGGCCTTTCATCACTCCATGAATTACCGCTCGGCGGTGGTCTTTGGCATCGCCAAAAAAATTGAAGGCGAAGCGGAGAAGAACGAGGCGCTGAAAATTGTCAGCGATAACGTGATTCGCGGGCGCTGGGATGAAGCGCGTCATCCGCATCCGCAGGAGCTCAAGGCGACGACGGTGCTCGAGTTCACGATTGAAGAGGGCTCGGCAAAAGTGCGCACCGGCGGACCGCATGACGATGAAGAGGATTACGCGTTGCCGATCTGGGCTGGAGTCTTGCCGCTTGCGTTGAAGGCGGGCGAGCCGATTGGGGATGAGCGATTGATTCCGGGAACGCCGGTGCCGGAGTATGTGAAGAAGTTCAAAAGCTAGTTCTCAGTTATCAGTTCTCAGTTGATTGCATTTGCGAAGTTGGTGGTTCTAAGCGTGAAACTTACAGAGAATTTTGCGCAAAGTTGGCGGGCGGAGATTTTGAAATCGCGACCGCTGATTTTGCCGCGCAGGCATTTCACTTATCCGGGCGTAGCGGAAGAAGTTGAACGCGGCGCGCTGGAGGTGATGGTAACTCCGGCGAACTCTGAGGCTTTGCTTGCAACCTGCGCACTGGGATTTCGCGATCCTGCTGCGCCGAGTGGAATTTGGAGTACGCCGAATCCTGATTGGATGTGCGCGCTCTCGGGCGGCTATGCGTATTTGGTGAACACAGAAAATCCGACCGAGTTCACAATGATTGAGATGCGGCCGGTGCTCAGCGTTCATGCGGCAATTGATGCGTCTCTTCTGTTGTTTGTGGGGAATCGAATAATCATCGCATGGGGACGTGATGGAGTTGCATGGCAGAGCGGGAGTTTGTCGGATGAGGGCGTAACGGTGGAGCGGATTGACAGCGAAAAGTTGTACGGCCGCGGTTGGGAGTTGATGAAGGATCGCGAGTATGAATTTGAGTTGGATTTGATGAGTGGGAAATCGATGCGCAAGTAAAAAGTGCGAGGATGGGGCAACCAAATCTTGATAGGAGGAGGGAAATCAACCGCAGATCCTTCGACTCCGCTGCGCGCCGCTCAGGATGACAAGTTTTTGATATACGTTTGAATGACTCAAGACACTAGAATCTTAATTAATTTTCATTGAATGATTGAAAAAAACTTAACGCAGCATCGCCTTGCTCGAGAAGTCGTGTGCGTTTCAAAATGTTAATCGCCACAGGCAACGCGTCTTTGCGCCGATGTTCAGCGATGACCAAACCCTCGGGCGCTAAAAGCGAACCAACCGCCGAAAGCGTGGATTCATATTCGCCTGCCAGGTCATAGGGAGGGTCGAGGAAGATGATATCGAATTGCTGCTCAGCTTTTGCAGTTGCGCGCAGAAAGGCGGAGACCTTCGCGGATTCAATGCGATAACCGGTGGTGATGGAGAGTGACTCAAGATTTGCGCGGAGAATTTTGAGGGCCCGCGGAGCTTGCTCAACAAAAGTAACATGGAGAGCGCCTCGGCTGATGGCCTCAATCCCGACGGCGCCGGAGCCGGCATAAAGATCGAGAAAGCGCACGCCCTGAATATGCGGGTCATGCATTTTAAAGCGCGGAGCCAGCACATTGAAAAGAGTTTCGCGCAGGCGGTCGCTGGTGGGGCGCGTCTCAATACCTGAAGGGGCATTCAAGATGCGGGAACGGTAGTTGCCGGCAATGATTCTCATTCAGTTGAAGCATACATCAGCCTGACGAACTACAATCTTTTGTATGCGTGGGTGGTCCATTCCGTTAGGTCGCTGGCTGGGCGTAGAGATTCGCCTGCACACCTTTTTTCTGCTTCTGATCATCATCTGCATGGTGATTAACTCGGCGGCAGGTGGGTGGGCAGGCTTCGGGCTTTGGCTTGCGATTGGCGGTGCTGTTGTGGTGCGCGAGATTGCGCGCATGATGGTGGTTGCGTGGATGGGAATCAAGCTGCGCGCGGTATTGATTTTGCCGATTGGCGGATTTTACGCGTACGCAAATCCTGAGAGCCAGGAGAAAGCGACGCAGGGCGCGGGGCAATATTTGCTGGCCTTTGCAGGGCCGGTTGCGAACATACTGACGGCGGTTGCGCTTTCATCGGCGCTGCTCGGAGCAAGCAGCAAATTCAGCCTCTTTGCACAGCCGTGGATCTCATCAAGTTATTTGCTGCGCAGTGTGGTTTGGCTGCAAGCGGGCATGGGCGTGCTGCACTTGATTCCGGCGTATCCGCTGGATGCAGGGCGGCTGATCCGGACAAATTTTTCGCGTACGCAAGGTGCGGCATCGGCGGTGCGTGTGGCTTCGGGGGTGGGTCAACTGCTTTCGATTGGCGCAATGGCCGTAGGCGGAATTATTCAAAACCCGTGGCTGATTATTACCGGCTGCCTGGTATTTATTGGCGGGCAGATTGAAGATCAGGGAGTCTTCTTCCAATCGGTTGTGGACACGGTGCGGATGCGCGAAGTGATGCTGACGGATTTCTCCACGCTCTCGCCATCGGACACTTTGGTGGGCGCGCTGGCGCGTTGCGTTCACTCACTGCAGGAGGATTTTCCTGTAGTGCGTGGGCCGCAGTTAGTGGGAATTGTCTCGCGCCAAAAAATTGTAGATGCGCTGCGCTCGGATGGAAACGGGTATGTGCAATCCGTGATGTCGCGCGCATTCCAGGTGGCGCGGCCGGAAGACACGCTGGGCACGATTATTCGCCGCATCTCGGGCGGGCGTGGGCTCTCACTGATTCCTGTGACCGATAGCGGCAAGGTGGTTGGGATTGTCAGCGTGCAGAATCTGATGAGTTCAATGTCACTGCTTGCCGAGCAGCGGCGTCTGGAACGCGCGGAAGGCGGCAAGTAACCTTGCGCGCTGAGGATGCATTAGAGAGTGATGAGCGCGATGGCGATTCCGCGCAAGGGTCATTTGATTCAACAACGAAAAAATCAGAACGAAAATTAGCTCCGGGACTTTATCTGGTCGCGACTCCGATTGGTAATTTGGGCGATATTACATTGCGTGCGCTCGATGTGCTGCGTGGGGTGGATCGCATTGCGTGCGAAGACACGCGGCAGACGCAGAAGCTGCTCAATCACTTCGAAATCTCAACACCGACGGTGAGCTATCACCAGCACAACGAACGGGAGCGCGCGGAGCAATTGATTGAGACGCTCAAGGCGGGCGGGCGTGTTGCGGTGGTCAGCGATGCGGGTGTTCCGGCGATCAGTGATCCGGGTGGATGGCTGGTGAAAGCCGCGATTGAAGCGGGTGTGCGCGTGATTCCGATTCCGGGCGCGAATGCAGCGTTGAGCGGGTTGATTGGTTCAGGATTGCGCACGGAGGCTTTTGCCTTTCACGGATTTTTGCCGGAGAAAGCCGGTGAGCGCAGAACTCGACTTGAAGAATTGGCAGAGGCCTCAGCCGGGAGTGGTGATGCACCGGCGACACTGATTTTCTATGAAGCGCCGCACAGAATTCTGGAGACGCTCTCTGATTGCGAAGCAGTGTGGGGGCCGGAGTTGCGCGTGGTGGTGGCGCGCGAGCTGACAAAGATTCACGAAGAATTTTTGCGAGGGAGTGTGCGCGATGTGCGCGCAGATTTATCCGCGCGTGAGCGGGTGCGCGGCGAGATTACGCTGCTGATTGAGCCGGTTTGCAAGAAGGATGCAGCAGCGCACGAGAAACTCACGGTGCGTGTGCAGCGCATGATGGATGAGCTGGGGGTGGATGAGAAGGAGGCGTTGAAAAAATTGGCGCGGGAGTTGAGGCAATCAAAGAGTGAACTTTATCGCGAGCTGCAAAGAGAAAAAGCGCGGAGGTAATTTTTAAATTAAATTTGGTTCACTTGCGCGGCGAGATTTGAATATTGGATCCCATCAGTAAATTAGGATTAGTGTGGAGTCAATGATGTGGCGATGCATTGCGCGACGATCCCGCACGGTAGCAGACATTGGCAGAGGGTTGCTGACGATAGTTGAAGCAGCACGCTCATGCGCTCTTCCGGCTCTGCAATTGCGCTTCAGTTACTCAGTGACTTGCGGTTGATTGCCATGGGCGCGCGCCTTGTCGGTCGGGTGTGCCATGGCCTTTCAAGCGGTCGTAACGATAGATATCGCTGGTAGTTCCGAGGGCCTGATTGAAGAAGATGCTCTCGCCGGTTACCTGCTTGAGCTCTTCAGTGAAGCGATGAATGGCGTTGAGCTGCGTGCAGGTTGCGGGTATTTCATATTCTTCCGTAGACAAAAATTTCTGATATCCGCGATCGAGAAGATGAGCGATTTTGCCGTGGATGGAAGCGCCGGGGCCATCGAGGATTGTGGCGCCATTGGCGGCGAGAACGGCAGCGGCCCCGTATTTGCTGACCAGAACGCTGCCTGCGGGGTAAGGCGCATAGGCGGAGGAGACTTCAAATGAAGTTGCTTTTAGCGCGGAAAGAATGGATTGAAAATCCCTGGGTTTGGTCGCTTTTGCCATTGCAAAACCTCTTTGTTGTTCAATTCTGTTCAATCTATAGGCAGAAATGCCGTTAACTCCAATCTCGCACAGTGGGGGGAGAGAGCGCAAAGAGCGCCGACACGGAGGATGGTGGCCAGGCGGCGCGCTGATCCCCATTCTTCCAGGAGCTTGAGGATAGGCGAGTGTAATGATGATTTGAAAAAATTAAGCGGAAGTTTTTGGTAGTCTATTCAGAGGAGATTCCCCGTGAACTTTACCTCACCCTATGTTGTAGTGGCCGCGATTGTGATTATCTTTGCCGTTGTTATTTTGTTTGCAACCAGCAGCAAGGAAGATGGTCACGAAAAGCATTAATTTACAAATATGTGGCTAGTGTCGGATAGAGCCCGGCGTGGCTGGTTTCATAGAGACTCATAAGCCTTTGGCGCATCAGGTAGTAAGCGGCTACGGTTTCGTAGAGCCGGAAGGGGACTCTGAGCTGGAAGCTGCGCAGGATTCTTAGCTGTGTCATACCCAGGCGCAGACGGAAGGCCGCACGACGCAACATTGCGGCATCGCTTCTCATGCGGTGATAGACAATAACGCCCTCATCATAATTCCAGCGTTGCGCATAGGCGGCCAGAGCCAGCAGAACATCGACGTTCTCCCGCATCTTGCGGATTCCTTCGCTGCCCCCAATGAGCTCCCACATCTCGAATGGCTCCATGGTGATCTGGCCACGCTGGGGATTCAGGTAGTCGTGGGCGATCAGCGAAATTTTTTCAAAATCCACTTGCTGAATCCGTCCGACCAGGTCAATCCAGTTCTCAGTGGCACGTTTTCTTAATGTTTTAAGTAGGAAATAAGCTGCAGCAATGCCAAAGGCAAATGACAGAATCCCTGTTGCGATCGATGGCAGCATGTAGTTCATTACGAGGAATCTTACCCAGAGCCCCTCAAATTGTCAAACTCTAAAAGTAACTTTATTTATAATTGTTTATAGCATTTTGTAACTCAACCGGTATAGGACGCCGCAGAGGCTCGTTTGCCCAGAACTGGACGCTCCAGTAGCAGAGAGCGGCAAGATAAACAAACATAGGGAGATGGGTGAGATTTGTGAAGTAACGTTCAGAGCCGAAGTAGACATGCAGGCCGTCAGTCAGGATGCTGACCAGCGCCCAGACCGACCAACCGGTAACAAGCGCCATGACATGGTTACGCCATCCGAGGCCGTAACGGTCCGCCGTGACGAGCATGACCAGGCAAAGCTCGCAAATGACAAAGCCAGTAAACATGAAAGCTTTCACTTTGAGCGAGCCGGCGAGATTATCCGAAGGCGGCGCAATGAACCAGGCCAGAGTTGCGGCGAGCAGAATGCCCAAAACGGCCCAGAGGAGAAAGAACTTGCGCGCCTCCTGGGACCAGATGCCAGTTGGCCGCATGATGGTGCGCGCAATCTCCCAGATTACGCCGAGTTGCAAGACAAAATCGAGAGCACTATAAGTCCAGTAGACACGCGAATACCAGAGCCATTCATGCTGTGTATATAACAAATAAATCACAGCACTCGAAAGAATATTCCAACCAATAATAGTTGTGAAGGCAGGAAATCGCCGCCACCTTCCCCTGTACAGGAGGATGGAGAAGAGGGCAATTTGGGCAATAAAGCCCCCGACCCACAATCCAAGATCGAATGCCGAAAGGTTCATCCTACCCCTCGGCTAATATTCTCTCCCATTTTGCTGACCCGTGACAAAGGGAGCGAGAGAATGCGTGGAATGAAGCAACACAATCTGCCTATGCAACAGTCCGAGGCACTGGAATTGTTCCCGTCGGATCAGAAGCTGAAGCGAGAGGAGCGAAGCCAGCGAGCACAAAGGCGGCAAGGGCGATACGAAGTGACATTTTCATAGTGGGACTCCTTCTTAATGCGCAAATATGCGCTGAAAAAAGCGTACAACTTCTAGAACTAATATGGGGACATTGTATGACTTTAGTTACCTATCCCTCAAAAGAAATTTTCAGCCTATTTGCGGCTAATTAATTGATTAACATCTTATTCAAGAGTAATTTAAAGGGCAGTATCAGCTTTCATGCATGCACGTAGAACAAGTAAAGTATTTTTACTCTTTAGAAGTTGTTTGGGAGTTGTGGCGCCTTTGGAGGATTGTTGTCGGTGGGCAAGAGTTGCTCATCAATCGGCTTGGGTGATGCGTCATCAGGCGTAACAGTTGATGTCGTACTCTGCAATTTTGCAGGGTCAGTCGTTGGCGTTGCGGTTGTGATTTGTGCCGCAGGCAGGAACTCAATGGGGAGTGTCAGAGTGTGCAAGGTTGCCGGATCATCACGCAGTCGCAGGTAGAGAAGACCATTGGTTGGGCGCGGAACACTGATTTCTATTCCGGTAAAATCCATCGGGATCTGCACCGGGTTCTGAAATTCTGCAGTAGATGCGATGGAATCGAGCAGGAAGAGATTGCTTCCACTGAGCAGGCAGGGTTTGGTTGCTGAGCGTGGGCATCGCAAGGCTTTGAATCCGGGCAGACGGACAAGGGTGCCAAGCGGAATCCAGTCGCCGGTGGTGCCCTCGGCAGCGAGCGCGCGGATTTGAATGGGGCCGAAGGCTGAGCTGCCAAAGCGCGTGATTGGATCGAGAGAGGCGAGAGCGGTGTGCGCGTCCTCAAGCATCAGCGAGCCATCGGCGAGTGAGAGTTCGGTATGGAAGCTGCCATCCGTGGCTGCAACTTCGACTTTTTCAGTGCGCGGAAAGTTGACGGGGAATTTGGAATCGAGGAAGAAGACCAAACGGCCGTTGACGGGCAGATCATCGTCACTGCCAAGATGAAGCGGCGAAGGCTCGTTGGAATCAAATTGCACGCCCTTGGTCCTAAGATGTAACTGCGGGCGCGGCGGGCCGACTGTGACGGGAACTTTCAAGGTGCGGCCATCATGAAGCTGAACATGCGCGTTGTAGTGTCTGCCCGCAACCAGCGAGTCAGTGGCGCCGGTGGTGTGCAAGACGAGCTGGTCAGTATCCTGAATACGATTCAGCGCAGAGGGTGTGAAGGTGGTGCCTTCCAGTTGCAGAGACGCGACCTCGTCGAGACGCTTGCCCTTGAGCAGCGCAACCGAGTCATAGGCATCGAGCGTGAGGCGGTCAAGCGCGGCGGCTTCAGCATAAGTTTTGAGAATGATGCGGTCGGGTTTCTCGAGTCCATACTGATGAATGGCCAGAGTAACGAATGGAGGTTGCTCCACAACGGACTCAGACTTTTCTTTGAGCTTCATCGGCACAACAACTTCAAGTGAGTCGGGAATGGCAGCTTCAAGTCTCTCTACGTCTGACTTGTGTCTTTCTGATTTGGCGGCTTCCAGTTTGTCTGATTCAGATTTGGTTGTCTTCCAAACCAATTTCCTCTCTTCGCCGTGGTCATCGATGAGCTCAACCGAGTTGACGCAAAAAGTGGAGGTGACGCGTTTCTCATCATTGAATGCTTCAAGGTGCAGCGTGTCATCGCGGTCGAGGACGAGAGCGGATTGATCGTCCGCGCCGAGCTTCCACTGCAGTGGTTGCGCTGAGTGAAGGTGGAAGTGCGGTCCCTCCCAATCGTCAAAGCCCCATTTGCCGCGCAAAATTCCGGTGAGTTCAGTAGGCTTCATCAGCGGGGGCGCGTGATCAAGAACGATTCCACCCAGAGCAGGATCGGTGTGAACGGGAATATCAAGCGGGCCATTCGCGGTGTCAATGTGCAGCTTGAGATCGTGAGCCAATGTTGTGGCAAAGAGTATCGGTGCGCTATCGGCTTCAAGCACCAGGTCAGGTTTTTGTGCGCAGTAGGTTGCCGCAGTCACCGCAGGCAGCAACGCGGGCGCTTTGAGCGGGCCGACGGGTGGCAGCGCGACGACGAGAACAGATTTGGGATCGCGGAAACTCGGCGGCACGTTGAGCCGCAGATTCATCGTGTCCTTCTCAGGCAGCGCCAGCGCGGGCAGGTACTGGAAGTGGGCAACGTGAACAGAGCTGAGGATGCGCGCCACGTCGATGATCGCCCCGACATATGGGCTGAAGTTTCCGCCTCCTGCGAGGGTGCTGTAACTCAGGTGATTCATCAGGTCGACAGTTGAGCCAGAGGTTAGCTGGTGGGCAAGGGATTGCGCATTTGCATCGTCGAGGACGAGCCCGTCAGTATGCTGCACGAGGCATGGGGCCTGTTGCTCGCTGGGCTTGTCAAAGCACTCTCTATCGACCTTGATACCGAGTGAGCGCGCCAATAGCGCAGTGCGCTCTTTGAGCTCCAGCGGATGAGCGATGGCCGCGTCTTTGACGCCGCTCAGGTAATCGTCGAGGCGCATGCGATCCCAACTGGCCTGCTGCAAGTCCTGAGTTGCACGCACAAAGGCTCCAGGCCTGCCGCGAACAGCCTGTCGCAGGGTACTGAAATCCCCGCCTGTCTCCGGCGCAAGAAAGAAGAGCGCCTGCTGCGCCTCAGCGGGAACAACGACAAAGACGCCCTCATCGTGTACCGCGCGGGTCCATGTGTCTACGCGTGTGAACCACTCAGGCGGCGGAGGATTCGTTGAGCCGCGCAGAAAAGTGACGATGAGAACATAACGTGCGGATTGGCTATCAGGAAAGTCGGGGTGAATCCACAGGCGATCGCCTGGGAGCAGGCTTGCAACTTCGGCGATGGGTAGTGTCTTGCCATTACGCTGAACGTGAATGTCTACCTTGGGCCCTGAAAGGTCAAAGGCCTGCGCGTGAGCGCGCTGACCGGCAAGCGCGAACAATGTAAGCAGGATTAAACCTGTAAAGGTGAAGTAGGCACGACGCTGCATACTGCTATTGTACGAACAAGTTTGCTGGGAAGACCGCACAAATCAGCTCAACGTGTTTCCAGAACAGGTGCTACCGCTGATTTTGGGGCAATTATGCGTTGATTTGTCCCGAGGTGTGGGAAGGGTGAATCTGGCAAATATGGAGTATAAAAATGTAAATGATGCATTTTCCTCACTTGTTGTATGATGTTTCTAGTAAACATTAAGGTACTCGTGCACGGGTTCAGTGAAGATTCATCCATTAATGATTCGCGTACAGAGTGCCGAGAAAAACAAAAAGCCGATAGACCGTTTAACTGAATTACGGGCTCAAGCAAAATGGAGACTTTTTCCTGCTGTCTTAGAGTATTCCCGAGAATTGATCCAGAAAATTTGAATTTCAATTGAATGCGGTTTTATTGCAATCTGAGAAATCAACAATGAAGACAGCTGGCTCGCAAGTAGTGAAGTGCCGCCGCGTTTTTAACTAGCTTGTACAAAATGACGCGCCAATGTGCGCATAATGGAGAGAAAAATGAGTTTGAAATATGCACCTAACGTAGATCTTTCAACCCTCAGCATTCCCGATGCAGAAGAAATTATTGAAGACGCATTGAATGATGAGATTGCCAATACAACAATTCCCGGACTTCAGCGCGCATTGCAGTTTCTGGCGCCGGCAGGTTACCAGGCGATCGTAGAGCTTTGCGGCGAGAATGGCCGCAGCAAGCGCAGGAACGCTTCTGCCAGCACTTGGTCTCCTGAAGAAGATGAGCTGCGTATATATTTTGAGCGTGAAGGCGGCGATGACGATGAGGATGCCGTTGATGCGCCCCGTCAGCGCGGGAATACCCGCGCGGCTGCGCGCCCCTTTGTAGCGCACGATAACGATTTTGATGACGATGTGGATGACTCGCAACTGGCGGTGATTCCTGCGGATATGGACGTGCGCGTGAAGGAACTTTGCGCCGCGCTCGCTGAAGCCGAGCGTGGAGGCCACGCTTTCATCGCACTCAAGTGGTTCCGCGATTCCTTTCTCCCCCGCAAGGCATTCCGCTGGAATCAGCATCCTGATTCGCGCCAGGCCGTGCTCGCCGAGTGCATCCAGCGCGGTGTTGTGCTGACGAGCAAGATTCCCAATCCCAAAACTCCCGCTTATCCGACTACCACGATTCGTTTGAATCGCGCCGAAGCCGGATTACCTGAAGAAGCACAGCGCTTCCGTCCTGTTTCAGTCACGGGCGAATCGTTGAGCGATGAAATTGAGCAGGACAGGGGTGCAATGTGAGCTGCTACTTTCTTGAAACCACGGCCTTCGTCAGACTATTTGTACAGGAGACCGGAACTGACGAGCTCATTCGTTTAATGAGCAACACGGACGACAACGGAAAACTGATCTCAGCTGCGGCGCCTCTGGAGGTTTACGCGGCCATACGCCGCCGTGAGCGTGCCGGCGACATTCCTGCCCAGCAAGCCAATGAAGCACTTGATATTCTGCGTCTTGAAGCGGCCCGTATGGTCCAGCAGCCGCTGAATCCAGCCGTCCTTGAAGCCGCGCGCCAATTGATCGACCGCCAGCCGAACCTGCGCACCTCAGAAGCGTTGCAGTTGGCAGCAGCATTGGCAGCGCGCGATATGTTCAACGGCATGGAAATTACCTTTGTGTCGACGGATGCGAAGCTGCTAGCCGCAGCCGAGAGTGAAGGTTTCCCAACGTTGAATCCGGCCAAGTAATTTGTGAAAAGTACGAATAAAACAAGGGAGCGCAGAATATTTTCTGCGCTCCTTTTAGTTTGTGCTGCTAAATTATGTGTTCTGCAATTTACCCATTCAACTGCGCGCCGCAACCTGCGCAGAAGCGCGAGCCGGCGGGATTGATGCGCTGGCAGCGTGGGCAACCGGCGAGCGTGTTCGCTTCAGCTGCACCGGGCATATTGACGGTTACGTTCACGGGCTGAACCCAGGTTGGCATACTGATTCCAAGCGCGGCGGCGATGGCTGCAGCTTGTATCGCGTTGAACTCACGCACGCGACCCGGCATGAAGAAGCACTCGACGAAAGCGATGATCCAGACAATTGGCGTCCAGAAGAAGCAGAGATAGAGAATGCCGAGCCCGGTGCGGCGAAGATAAAAATGATGCGCGCCAAAGCCGCCCAGGAAAAGCGCAAGAAGAATGCCGACGACCTCGTCGCGGCGAACCGCCTCGTACTGCTGATAGAAGAGCGTCTGCGTATTCATGGGAGGCGCGTTGTAATAAGTAGTGCTCATTGGATTAACTCCTCACACACAGTTACGCAAAGTAGGGGGGATTGGTTCCCGAGTCCATAAAAGGCTGCGATTGTGTGTGAATTGTAACTTAGAAAAATTCTACTCGCCGCGTGTTGGGGGTTCAATGGAGGCGGATTCGCTCTTCACCGGGCGGCGGCGTGCGCGTGGCCTGGGCTGCGCTTGCGGCAGTGGTTCGTAAGTGTCGTAGACCGTGATGTGGAAGCAGGCTTGCTTGAACTCTTCTTCCACGTCGATCTGGCCTGCATCCTGCAGTGGCAGCAGCCAGCGGCGCATCCAGGCAATCTCTTTTTTGCTCATCTTTGCTTTGGCAATGTCGATGCTCCCGCCGGTCAGATGCGGGCTGGCGACATCACCCTCGGCGGGCGCGGCGTTGCCGTTGACTCCGATCAATTTCCGCTGGTATTCAACCGTGCGCACAGCCGAAGTGACCATCAGCGGCGACTTGAACTCAGTTGCGTGAGCGTGCGCAAGATCAGTGAGAAAGTTGGCGGTCCACGGCCGGCAGTAGCGGCGATTCTCCGGCAGGCTGCCGTTGATTGCGAGTGAAACATTGGTGGGCACGGGTATGAGCAGACCCTCGGCAATGCGGTCGTTCAAGTCGTCTTCGTCGAGGATGCGCTCCAGGCCTTCGTCGTCAGAGCGGGTGTTCTGCCGCAGCAGCGATTCGTGCGAACCGCGCAGAGGGCTGGGCATGGCTTCAGCTAGTTCAAAGCGACGAGTGGGCGCGGCTGGCGCTTCAATGACGCCGCTGCGTTCTTCCGTCTCAGTCTCAATGCGTGCGCGCCGCCGGGCTTGCAGGTTGACCTCGCGCAGACGGGCGAGCCGGCGCTCAGCTGCAGTGGTGCGATGATGGGGGCCGGTGTGCAGGACAGCCGATGTAGCGTGCGCGGAGTTGCGCGCTCCCGTGGTTGATCTCTTCGTTCCTGTTGCGCTTCTGCTCTGTGCTGTCGAGCGAGCTGTGTGGCTTGCTGCGTGCGCATTTTTTTTGTTCGCTGCAGCGGAGGCAGATTTGTGCTGTGCCGGCGCATGTGACTTTTGATTTGATTTTGAGCTTAATTTTGAGCTGGATTTTGAGACAGTAGAGGAGGATGTCGCGCTGGCCGTAGCCAAACACAACAGCATTACCGTGCACATCGCGAAAGCAACGCGGCGCATAGGCAAAGTTCGAAGGATCCAGAGCACTTTCAGTGTAGCGCGTCCGCGCATGAGATTCGAGTACCTTCCCGTATGCCGCTTTGTCTGATAACAAGGGATAGTTCTCAGTTTGTAAACGGAGAAGCGGAGACAAATATGCTGCGCACTCCGCAATTGGAGCTGTTTCTATAAACACGTGCCTAACACTGAAGTTGCTTTAATTGTGCCTGGCGAGGACGTGCATAATGGACATTTCATAGATGGAGTTTGTAGAAACCAGAAATAACCGAGAACTGAGAACTATCTTTTAGCGAGGAAGAACATTAATGCAAAGAGAATGAATGGGATGGCGACGATTGCCGCGTAGAAGGCCAAACGGCGGGCGAGCGGCGAGCGGCGGCGCACTGGTGCGCGCGTAGCGCGGTCTTCGTCGACGCCGATTTGGTCCTGATGCGTGAGGTCCCAGATCATCTCGTGTGCGGTTGCGTAGCGATGGCGCGGATCACGTTCCAGCGCGCGATAGAGTACCTCTTCAAGCTGCGGGCTGATCTCGGGATTCAATTGTCGCGGCGGTGTCGGGTCATTGAGTACTCGATCATTCATCACAGTGAAGGGATTGGGGCCGGTGAAGGGCACCTGCCCGGTGAGCATCTCGTAAAAAATAATGCCGAGCGAATAAATGTCGCTGCGTGGGTCGCCGCGCTTGCCTTTTACCTGCTCGGGGCTGATGTAGTCAGGCGTGCCGAGTGTGTTTGAGAGATGCGTGAAGGTCAGCCGGTGCGCATCTTCCTTCATTGCGATGCCGAAGTCGATGAGCTTGACGTTGTCATTCGCGCCGATCATGACGTTCTCGGGTTTCAGGTCGCGATGCACCACGCCATGCTTGTGCAGATAATCGAGCGCGTCGGCGATTTGCAGGGCGATGTTCGTCGCGCGGTCAATCGGCAGCTTGCCATGTTCTTTCAAAAGATCACGCAACAGGCAGCCATCGATCCACTCCATCGCCATGTAAACGCGCGAGCGGCCTTCGGAAGGAAAAACTTTGACGACGCCGGGATGGTCCATCTGCTGGCCGATTGTCTCTTCGCGATGGAAACGGTCATAGAGGACCGGGTCGGCTTCCATCTCCGGATGCGGAATTTTGATGGCGACAGTTTCGCCCGTATCCAGAAACGTCGCACGATAGAGCGTAGACATGCCGCTGCGCGCAACCGTGGAGTCGATGCGGTAGTGGTCGAGTGTATCGCCGGTGTCGAGGGTGCGCATTGATTTAGCCAAGATTATTCTTTCACGGGTTGCGTAAAGAAAAAATCAGGGAAGCTGATTAGCCAATATGCGCTCTCAGCCATTGATTCCCGGCAATCGGTAAGGCCGTCCCCGATAAAGCCCGATGCGCTCAATTTTTTTGACGCGCGCCAAGATTACGGTTGCGTTGTCAGAGCCATCGGCTGCTGTTGCCTCATCCGTTAGTTGCAGTGCAATCTCGGCAAGCGGCTTGTTTTGCGCGCAGATGATTGCAATACGCCTCTCGGAGAGTGCGCCGTGAAGGCCGTCAGAACAAAGCAGTAAAACGTCGCCGGGTTCGACCGGAGTGCTGATGAGATCGGGGGCGACAAAAATCTCAAGGCCGAGTGAGCGGGTGAGAGCATGCTTATTGACTTCGCCGATTTCTCCAAATTGGGCAAGCAGCGCCTGGTCGTTCTGCACATTGTGGTCGCGCGTAAGCTGGAGCGCATCAGGAAATGGTTTGGCGGGACGGATGCGGTAACAGCGCGAATCGCCGACATGCGCGACGTGCGCGTGGTCGTAGCGCAAAGCGCAGGCCACAATCGTGGTGGCCATCGATTGACCCGTCCCCTTTTGCTCTTCAGAGCGGGCGACGATGCGCTCGTTAGCGGTGCGGATCAACTCGGCGAGAAGGGTTGCCGGCGGAGTATCTGCGGCAGCTTCAGGAAATCCAGCGGTCATAGTTTCGATTGCAATCGCTGATGCAACTTCGCCGAAGTCGTGGCCGCCAACGCCATCAGCCAGCGCGAGCAACCAGCCATGCGAGCGTTTCAATGCGCGCGTCTCTGGAGTCCAACTGCCGAAGGCATCTTCATTGTGGTCGCGGATACGGCCCACGTTCGTCGAGTGCGCAAGTTCAACTTCCATCATGGCGGTTGTATCCTGCTTTAATCATCGCTGATAGCGGAGTAGAAAACAAAATTGAAGAGATAAAAAAAGTAGGAGAGCTTTTTGAAGGCTCTCCTTCGTTCTGAAAAAATTACAGTTTTAGGAGACCGTATGAGGATGCGAAGCTCATGCGGACTTTGTTGCCAGCAGGGACTTGCCCTTTTTCTTGCTGGAAGAGACGAAGTAAATGCCGCCATAGAGGCCCCATGCGCCGGCGATGCCGAGTGCGAGGAAGGGCTCCTTCCAGGTTCCGATTCCGATGAAGGGCAGAACCAGGTAGGCGATCATGCAGGCGACGTTGGCCAGCAGCCCGAAGACAGGAATGGCGACGTGGAAGATGAAGTTGTGTTTCGGATGCTTCCAGTAAGCGACGATGCAGAGAGCGCAACTGAGCGCATACAGAATAAAAGTTCCGAAGTTTGAAGTCAGCGTAATCGCGAGTAGCGAGTTGGGCATCGCGGCCATCGCGTCATGCGAAGTGTAACCGAAGCTTGAGAAGATCCCCGGCGGCAGAGCTTTGATGGCAACGTCAGTCGGAGCGCCACCATCGCCGAAGGGCATGATGACCGCAACGCAACCGACGATTGCAGAGATAATAGCCAGCGTCCAGATTGCGCGGTGCGGCGTAAAGTTTTTTGAGTGCAGCAGGCCGAAGTGCTCCGGCGCTTCGTCGTCCTTGCCCATCGAGTAGGTCACGCGCGCCGCCGTGTTCATGCAGCTCAGGGTGGTTCCAATCAGCGCGAGGAAGACCGTGAAGGCCTCGGCGAGCATGAAGATGCGGCCATTGCCGGGACCAAAGAGCGCGTCGCCAACAATGACCATCATGTCTCCGATGGGCGCAGCAGAGCCTTGTGCGCTGACCATTGAATAACCCGAGTTCAGAAAGTAGTTGGCCGCGAAATATTCAAAGAGATAGAAGACGACTCCCTGTATGAGCAGCGAGAGAATCACGGCGATGGGAATATGGCTGGCTTTTTTGGCCTCGTTGCCCATCGTAGTCACGGATTCAAAACCCACCAAGATCAAAATCGCAACAGTGGCCTGCAGCAGCACCCACGACCAGTTGTGCGGACTGATGACCGAGATTTTGTTCGGATGCGTCAGGAAGTTTCCGCTCGCATCCGAGTTGGGGTAACTGATCTTGAAGGGCACAGGCTTGCCGGCTGAATCAAGCTTGGGCAGCGGAACGCCGTTTGCGTCGCGCAGCACCGTGTCAGTCGAGACACCGTTGACCACATCCGTTTTCACCTGGAACTCGTATTTGTAGGCCTCGCCGCTGGTCGAATCGAACTGCCATGCTTCAGAACCCGGAGGATGGCTGAGGCGATAGTTGAGCGCGATGACGGAGAAGATCAAGAGCGCTGCAATCTGAATAATATTGATGACGAGGTTGACGTTCGTCGAACTGGAAACACCGCGATAGCCGATGTACGCAACAACAAATGAAAAAATAACCGCCGCGCTCATCATGAAGAGGGGCCCGGGATTGGACGCGCTGATGAAGTTCGGCCAGATGGTGCCAGTGACATAGCCGATCAAGATTCCCATTGTCCCGACCATCACGCCGGGGTAGATCCAGTAATAAAGGTGCGAACCCCATCCAACGATGAACTTAGAGAGCCGCGCATATTTGAAAACTTTGTCGCGCGAGAGGAAAGCCTGCTCGGCAAAATAATAAGACGAGCCGGTGCCGGGGTAGAGCTTGGCCATCTCGGCGTAACAAACCGCAGTGGCCAGGCAGAGCAGCAGCGCGGCGATAATGCCCCACCACATGCTGGGCCCGGATACTCCGGTAGTCGCCTGAATATAAAACGTGAGCCAGAGGAAGGCGCCGGGTGCAATGAGCGCCATCGCATTGCTGGTGAGGCCGGTAAGGCCTAATGTGCGTTTCATTTCGCCGGATGGTTGTTCTGCCATGGTCAGACTCCTTTATGTTGATTTCAAAATTTGCTGCAACTTTGAATTGACGTTTGCCGGCAAATTCTCAGTGATTCAGATGAGCTTCGACTGCGCAATCGGAGAGGGTATTCTCTGAAGGCAGTTGATTATTTTCTGTTCAACAAAATGCTTTCGAAATGAAAGCGAAAAAGGAAAATGCCGGTCTGCGGTGCGACTCTCCGGTCAAATGAAGGAAGCCCGGCCCGCGTCAAAGACACGAGGGACACTCCACAAATCGGATGCTGTTCTTATTGTTTTACCGATATTTGTTGCCGATGGCATAAGTAGTCCATAAAATTTAGAACAAGGATTCATAAGGCCTTATGCGGTGAAGTTGCGATCTGCACGATTTTGTGTGCTTGTTGGGGCATCGTTCGTGTAGGTTTGTAAACAATCATCAAGGCGATTTCAAGTGAAGATGAAGTTTCGCACTCCTATTCCGGCGAGCGGTGCACTGCACTCATGGATCTCACTCGCTCTCTGTCTGATCTTCGCGCTCTTCGTTATCTCACCTGCCCACGCCAGCAAAACATCGCAAAAAAAAATCAAAAACTTGCCTCCGCAAGAGACGGGTTTCCTCAACCGCTCCCTCATGCTCCACGGAGTCATTTACAAATACCAGGTCTATCTCCCTGCCGAGTGGAAGCGCGATGACGGCAAGCAGTGGCCCATCATTCTCTTTCTCCACGGGCGTGGCGAACGCGGCTCTGAGGGGATGTGGCAAACACAAATTGGCCTGCCCATGGCGGTTCGCGACCATCCGGAACGCTGGCCCTTCATTATCGTCATGCCGCAATGCCCGCTCAATCGCTACTGGACCGATCTTGAAGCGCTCACCATCGCCATGGTGGCTCTCGATCAGGAGACAGCCGAGTTCCACGCCGATCTGGACCACACTTATCTCACTGGACTCTCACTCGGTGGTTACGGCGCATGGGAGCTGGCACGCTCACATCCGCAACGCTGGGCAGCCGTGGCAATTCTGGCCGGCGGTATCTTCTGGAGCTACGAGCCTGAGCGCTGGAAGCAGCAAACCACTCTGCCGCAGGAGTATGCTCGCGCCGTCGGCAAGCTCCCCATCTGGCTCTTCCACGGCACTGACGATTCAACCGTCCTACCCAAGCAAAGCGAGCTGATGTTTGAAGCCGTCAAGAACGCCGGTGGCCATATTCGCCTCTGGGAGTACCAGGGCCTCAAGCACGATTGCTGGACCCGCGCCTACAACGAACCCGAGCTCCCCCGCTGGCTCCTTGAACATCGCGGCGGAAAAACACCCATACCTGTGCACATGGCCGCCAATGAGCGCTTGCTGATACCACTGCACCCGCCGGAGATCAAGCTGCCCATTCAACTTCTGGATACCTTTGTCGGCGAGTATACGGAGGGCGGCAGCGAGTTGCCTTTGGTCATCTATCGCCAGGGCGACCAACTTTTCCAGAAGACGCCTCAAGGGGTGGTTACAGCATTAGCGGCAGAATCCACGTCGGTTTTCTTCTTCCTGAACGCAGGCCAGACACGCATTATTTTTGAGCACGATGCAGAGGGCAAAGTCAGCGGCTTCCTCTATCATGATGACCGCAGCGAAGGCCATTGGGAACTAGTGAAGCCCACCGCGCGTAGTGTTAATTGAGGCTTCTGAGGGGTTGATTCCACCACTGAAATGAAAACTTACGGAGGGTGCAGCAGCCTTAAGGCTACTGAATTCAATCCCTGAATGACCCGGCCTTCAGGCCCGGTTTACCTCTGAAGCCGGCAACAAGGAGATTCAATTATGTTTTGCAGCGGATGTGGACAAGCATTACAAGAGGGCGCACAGAGCTGCGCAGCCTGCGGTCGCGCAGTAAATCCGGTTGCGTCACCCATGAGCGCTATACCCGGCTTTGATTGGCAGTTGCGCAACTACGCTACCCGCATCAAAACGCTGGGAATCTTCTGGGCTGTCTATGCCGTCGTCGCATTGTTAACCGGTATCGCTGGCGTCGGATTCCTGCACGCCTTTTTGGGCAACCATCAATCATGGATGCCGCATGAAGACTTCGGCGACAACCCAATGATGGAAGAGTGGATGCGCGTCCTGTTGCATGTTGTCTGGGTTGCGGTTGTGTTGCGTGCCGCATTGGCCGCAATTGCCGCCTGGGGATTGCTGACGCATGCTCCATGGGGGCGCATCATGGGCATCATTGCGGCATTTCTCTGCATTCTGAAGCTTCCCTTTGGAACTGCCATGGGAATCTGGTCGCTGATCACGCTCATGGGTTACCGCAACTCCGTCCTCTACGACCACCTGAGCATCGCGCCAGACAAAGCCAACCTCTAATGCCTGGGACCTAATCACCAGGGAAGAGGGAAGAGACAAAACAACAGCCAGCAGAGAAATCTGCTGGCTGTTGTTTTATGAGAATTTCTTTACTGCTTACTTCTACTTTGCTATCAGATACATTAACCAGCTCAGCAGAATTGCCGATCCTTCAAAGAGAACGAAGCAATAGATTCCGTAGTAGAGCATTTTCTTCGGGGTGATGCGCATGGTGATTCCAAAGACTACCGAAGCGAAGAACGCGTATAGAGAGAGAGCGGTAAAGTGCGAGGGGTGGAGGATCATAGAGGCTTCCTCCCGGTGCGCAGATTGTGCGCGTCGACTGCACTGATCACGTTCAACAGACCTGCGCCTACGATGAAGATTCTGCCGTAGTCGGCCGTGGTCACCTGCACCATGTCAGCGCCGATGCCGAGCATGCGGGCGATGATGTAAACGAGGCCGTTGCCGAGGTCGCCGACGAGGCCGAGAAAATCCAGAATGTCGTGCGCGCCGGTGAAGAGCTTGCCCTGCATCGCGATGCCGAGCACAAACATGCTCAAAATTGAAATCGCAATCAGCGCGCCGCGACCCCACTTGCCCACGAGCAGATGACCCGCTCCCGGAACCAGCCAGCCTGCCAAAAGCGGCAGGTAAACAAAGCCCTGCACGCCGCTAGATTTAGTTTTTTGCTCGATTGCCATACCTTTTTGACTATACAAGATTGGGGCTTAGCTTTTCTTCAATGGTGTTTGCCGGTAGTGGTGCAGTTTCCGGATGGGCGGTGATACATCCGGAATGAATACGGAACTCCCTTCAATGATTGCGCGTCCATTGCTTCAGCCACTCCAACAGAGCAACGAGTGCAAAGAGCGCCAGGGCAATCGCTACGATCTTCAGGTTTTGCTTTGGCCCTTTCCGTGTCATGCTCGATGCATCGAGCAGAACAAGAATGTAGTGGTCGCCTAGGCTCAATTTCTCTATTGCCCGATTCCAGGTCTCACTTTCTTGTTCGCCCTGAACCTCAAGGCGGCCCTGAAGTCTGGCGGCCAACCCGGCAATCTTCTGCTCGTATTCGCCCTGATCGTAGCCCCGGTCAAACTCCGCACTCACTTCTTTCATGTCCGGCAGCGTCCAACCAGTCTCGGTGAAGTAGAGCATCTTTCTCTCTAGCTCTGTTAAGGGCGCGCCCTCCCGCTGAGCCTCTTCGACAATCTTGCCTGCCAGAAAGTTCTTTGCATCTCGGACGGTCTTGAACCGCATCTCTCCCCGTCCCACCGCACTAACATTTGATTCTCCGGCACATGTTTTCGAGCGAAGCCCGCGAGCGTCAGAGACAGTTGACTCATTTCCCTTAAATCGTGAGGTGAGCCAAATGATTGGCCAAAACATCGCCCAAAGAAAAGAGGATGCCGCCCGTTTTTCGTTCGCATCACCATCAACTGAGAGCAGCCACATAAAGGTCGCGAAAATAGCTGCTGTAATCGCCACAAATCCACCCCAAACCCCCATAAACTGTAAGAAAGTTTGCACTCACCTCTCCTTCGTTCGCAGTCGATAAACCGGGACCTACGGCGACACCAATCATCAACAATGCCCCACACGAGGCAGGCTCAATGGAATTGTACGTCCCATTTAACCTACCCGGTTCCGGGCGGTTTGTCGCCAATCCAGCAACACCACTACTGCCAATTTGCTAAATACTCAGGCGTACGTTTCCTTCTCCCATACGGCCGCGTCAAAGCGATGCAGCGTCTCGTAGCCATCGGCCTGGTAGAGTTTGACCGCCTCCTGATTGCCTTCCGTCACTGTCAGCGAAATCTCCGTCGCTCCCTGCAAAACGAATCCCGAGGCCGCAGCGGTCAACAGCAAATGAGCAAGACCCTGGCGCCGATACTGCGGGTGAACGCAAATCTGTGTGATGTGGCCGCTCTCGGCGCTGATCCGCGAGCAAAGCAGCAACGCGACGAGTTCGCGACTGTGGCGCTCGACGATGACTTGCGAAACATTCGGCGTGAAAACTCCACAGCCCGGGTAACGCACAATGTTATGCAGAAATCTCAGCGAGCCATGCACCGTGCGGTACTGGTTGTTGATGAGGCTGTCGAGATGTCCGCTGTACGCCTCGGCGATGAGCCGCCCGGCAGGATGCAGATCTTCATCGCGCCATGCGCGCAACTCAAGCGAGCCCGGCAGCCTGACAACAGGAACTACGCGCGGTCCATGCAAAGTGCGCGTCATGAGCAAACGCGGATAGATTTGAAAGCCTGTGTCTTGAAATAAATGGGTATGCACGCCTGATGGATGCACCAGCAACTGCGATTCAATGCGCTCCATCCCCGGGGATGCAAAGAGCGTCTCCAGTTGATGTCTCAAGAGCCGCGCTTCAATCTCGCGCGTTTCATCTACGCCGTCTTCACCGTCCTGAAGGGGCTGCATTCCAAATGGCGTGGCAAAGACATCGCCGAGGACGGCTTTTGACTCTTCATAAACAAAATACCCATAGCCAAGCACGCGCCCACTCCGCACGGCCACATAGCCGGGGAGCGTGCGCGCATCCAGATATTGCGTCAGCAAGCGCGCCGAGGAACGGTAATCCCAATGCAGGTCCCGCAACCAGACCGCGCTCTCGGCATCGAGCACAGCAGAAAGCTCTTTGGAGCCGAAGTGGCGAAGGTCGAGAATCTCGTAGGGAGTTTTGTTGGTCATAGATTCACAGTTTGTACAGTGGGCCTGTATCAACGCAGATTCACGATAGAAAACAGTGTAGGCTAACTGCCTCTCAATTGGACAGTGCGCAATACGAACTAACTTACTATGGTTCTACTTCCCACCTACCATGTAAACCACGAGATCCTGCTCCGGCCACAGAAACAGTTGCTCCGTATACCGGCCTTCCAGATACTCGCCGAGCGCTTCTGGCGTGTGCAGGTCAACACCCTTCTTGCCATTCATGCGCACCACCAGCAGATGCTCGCCATCAGGCACGCCATCCATCTCGTAATTCACCACTTCGTGGTTGCGATAGTAGGAGAGGCCATACTCAATATCGCGGCGCACATGATAAACCGCAATGACCTCGTTATCCGGAACAGTGGCTTCGATCTTCTCCGCCAAAGGTCGTGCAGAATAAGTGCGATCAATCAGCCGCACTACGCGCTTGGTTGCCTCAACACCGGGAATGAACCAGAACGGCCCGACGCCGTAGAGGAAGAGCATCAGCACAACCACAACGGCCGTTGTTGCGAGCCGCAGACGCTTGAGCCCGTATCCCTTCACCACAATCAGAACCAACGCAGCAGCACCCACTGCAGCGACCAGTGTCGCCAACATCACCGCGATGGGCGGAACATGCGGACCATGCGCCACAAACCAGGGCAGGAGCAAGACGGCCGCCGTCAAAAGCCCGACCAGCGATGCATGGCTCACCAGCAGCCATCGCTGCAACCCGCTCGTGCGCCGGCGGTAAAGATAATCACCGGTCAGAATCGTAATTGGAGGCAGCGCGGGCAAGATATAACCGGGAAGCTTTGAACTTGAAAATGAAAAGAAGACGATGGGAATGATCGCCCACAAAACCAGAAACTCAGGGAAGGCATCACCCGGTTTGGGGTTTCCTACTTTGCAACCCAGCCTGTGGCGGAGCCGCCACTCACGCACTGAAACCCGCACGCCATTTGCCAGCGCGCGTATCGCCAGCACTGTCCACGGCATCAACGACAGCATCACGACAACCAGGTAATACCAAAACGGTTGTTCATGCTGATAACGATTTGTGGCAAAGCGCTCCAGATTATGTTCCAGGAAAAACTCTCTGAAGAAGGTGGGGTTCTTGTGCTGCACTGCGATGAACCACGGCAGCACCATGGCAAAATACAACGCCACACCCGGCCACCAGAGGGAGCGGTAGACAATTGACCACTCTTTGCGCAACGCCGCAAAGGCGGTAATAATGACGATGGCCAAAAACGGCGCCACCGGCCCCTTGGCGAGCGTTGCCAATCCAGTAAAAAAATAAATATCAAAGAGCCAGAACTTTGAATCCGTCTCGTACCACGCATACCAGCCCAGCAAACCAATCGCCAGCGGCGCAGCCAGTTGCATATCCGTCGAGGCGCCTCGTGAGAAACCCAGAATCCCCGCGCACGCCGCTGTAATCAGCGCGGCGTCCAGATGGCCGCCGAAGCGGAATCGTCGCATGTGCAGGTAAATCAGAACTACTAAAATCAGCGCAAAACTCACCGAAGGCAGACGCGCGCTCCAATCGTGCACGCCAAACTCGCGCGAGAAAAACATGGCCCGCCAATAATAGAGCGCGGGCTTTTCCAACCATGGTTTTCCGTAGAGATATGGGGTAACGCCGGCATTCAATCGATCCTTGATTGTCGTTGCGGCGTCAAACTTGTCCATCATCTCGTGGGCAATCTGCGCGTAACGCGGTTCATCCGCGCCCACCAGTCCCATCCCTGCGCCGCCCATCAATGGCGTCACGCCGTAGCCTAAAAAGAATATGGAAAACACCAGCATGACCGCGGCTTCAATGACCGCTGCCTTATGCGGCAACCTCTGCCGCCAACTTGCTCGGCTCTTGCTTGTTAACTGGATACCTTCCACTGCATGTACTCGCAATCCCGTAGGTCTGGCTTGTAGGTCTGGGTTGAACAAGTTGCTGGTGAAAAAACGAATGGAACTAGGCTATCAGAACGAATAAAGAATTTCGTTCAAATTTTGTGTAATTCAATAGTACTGCTTAAGGCTGAATCGCCAATATTATTCCACTTGGTTCCAAACTTTGCTGCAAAAAGATTGACCCCGATGGCTTCTTACACTTTCAGCCATCGGGGCCGCTTGCATTATTGCTGCTCTTCTACGTACACGTACAGTAGAGTTCGTGCTCTCCGTTCACTTACTCAACGGAAACTATAGCCTCATCCTTCTGCGCTGGGCCTGGCGCTACCCACTTACGCGGCTGATAGATGCAGCAAGGTTCGGCTGCCAGTGGATCGCCGGTCAGCGCATAAGTTCTGGCGCGTGAGCCTCCGCAAATTTCCTTGAACTCGCAGACGCCGCACTTGCCCGTCAACTGGCTCGTATCGCGAAGCGCCTTGAAGATTGGCGCCTCGCGATAGATTTCGCGCAGTGGTTGCTGGCGAATATTGCCCGCATAAATCGGCAGAAAACCGCTCGGATACACATTGCCTATATGCGAGATAAAAACAAATCCCTTGCCGTCATTGACGCGCCGCGTCGCCCAGCCCACATTGCGAGCGAGCGGGTCAACAGTTGGCGCCCCGGGTTCGTAAGCATGTGCAACAGCTTCGGCCGTGTGCATTGCGACTGCGCCGGGATGACCTGCGCCGGGATGTCCACCGGGATGACCGCCCATCTTGCGTTCTTCAAGATTGTGCTGGAGCAGATAGCGGCGATAGTGCATCGCTTCGGTCGTTTTGATCTGGAAGCTTGCACGCCGTGAAAGTTCGTACAGTTTTCCAAAAACCTCTTCAAATTCTTCGCCCGAGAGCAGATCAGCCACCTGACCGCGGCCTACAGGAACCAGGAAGAAGACATTCCACATCACGATGTTGAGCTTCTCAAAAAGATCAACCAGGTTGTCCAGATCGTGTGCGTTGTGGCGGCTGACGGTGGTGTGAACCTGAATCGGCATTCCCGCTTCTGCGGCCCAGCCGATCGCCTCAATCGTGCGTGCGTAAGCGCCAGGCAATCCGCGGAAAGTATCGTGAATCTCGGGGCAGCTGCCGTCGAGCGAAATTCCCAATCGCACCACACCGGCAGCCTTCATTTTGAAGATGGCCTCGCGGGTCAGCAGCGGCGTCGCACTCGGAGTGACTGCGACTTTGACATTTTTCGTTGCCGCATACTCGACTAATTCATAAATGTCTTCGCGCTTGAGCGGATCGCCGCCGGTGAAGACAAAGATCGGAATCTTCATATCAGAGATTTCGTCGATCAGAACTTTGGCTTCAGCATTTGTCAGTTGGTCCGGGTGCGGGACAGGTTGTGCCGATGCACGGCAGTGTTTGCAGGCCAGATCGCAGGATTGCGTGATCTCCCAGATGGCCAAAAACGGCGTTTCGTCGTAATCCAACCCTCCACGGGCTGGAATATTTTTCATGGCTTCCATTTCAACTACCTCCAGGGGGAAGGCTGGGTGCGGGCTCGGGGGAAACCGAATCAACCCGCTAGTTCCTAGCCGCTAGTGAATCCGATCCGGACCCCTTCGCTCCATTTAAGGAGACCACTCCTGCTTTTTTCAGGATGTGACTGCCATCACGGCTGGCGTACATGACCATTTGAAGGCATAAACACCCCCGATTTTTGTTCACTTATCATCCTGCATCCCAAGTAGAGCTGTCAGAGCAATTTGAACCGCAGCTCACCCCAGCTCCCTGACCTGTCTTTTCAATCCCTTCCCTTGCATCTCACAGAAAATAGGCGTACGTTGTGAGCACAGTCACTGACCTGCTACTTACGGTCAGCGCACAATTAATTACGCTTCTGGGTGTAAACCAAAGCGTGAGAGTCGCACCAAATTCTGCTCCCACAATAAGGCCTGCACCTGAAGGAGGTTTCTATGACCGTCCTGGTGAATCCGGGCTGGAGCAAACCCTCCAACCTCCTCTTTGCAACTAAAATCCCTACCGATGAAAAAGCCTTCGGTTTTGCTTTGGAGCAAGCCCGCGAGTTCGGCGCGCATCTAACGATCTTCCATGCCTATGACACGCTGGTGGTTGCCGCTTCAGAAACATCCGGCATACGCTACTACGATTACGAGGCGGCGGCGCACACAGAAAAAGAAGTGCTGGAGCCACTGGCCAAAAGAGCGCGCGACGCCGGCGTTGAGGCTGAAGTCGTGGTTCGCCCCGGGCTGCCGACCGACCAGATCATCGCATATATCCGCGAGAAGCAGGTTGACCGCGTCATCCTCGGCACCCACGCTCGAGGCCCACTCGGCCAGTTGCTCATCGGCTCCTCGGCTGAAGCCATCATTCGCACTGCAACTGTGCCCGTCTATTGCGTCGGCCCGGATGTAGTCAGTGGCCGCTTCCGCCATTACGCAACCCGCACCGTTCTCTGCGCCGTCAACGAAGAGGAACGCAGCTACACCGTTACCGCGCTCGCCGCAAAGATTGCCGCCAGCCACAAGGCGCGGCTGGTTCTGCAGCACGTCATACGCCCGCAAGACCGCCAGGCCACGCTTACAGGACGGACCCTCGAACAGATGGAGCGCGACCTTCACCTTCTAGTACCTGCAGAGTTACAAAATCAGCTTCAGGTTGAAGCGATCGTCGTTCCTGGCGATCCGGCCGATGAACTGCTCTACCAAAGCAAGGCTCAGCAGGCCGACCTGATTGTCATGGGCGCACACTACGCTTCCATGATCGCCACCGTCACACGTCCGAGTGTTGTGCATAAACTGCTCGCCCACTCCCACTGCCCGGTTCTGACCTTATCCAATTTGGTCACTGAGCAGGTGGGCGCGAATAAAAAACATCACTCACACCCTGACGAGGCGTACATGGCAGGCGTTTTTTAGAAAGCAACGCTCCTCCTGAAGCTCAAAAGGGCGGAAAGCTTACCTCCTGCTTTCCGCCCTTTTTGCAGTTGCCAGTTCTCAGTTTTTTAAACCCCTGGATATCTATATTTTTCGCTATTAGTTAGTAGCTGTTTTTAATGGCATGCCGACTGATCCTGAAATTCATGGCTCCCCGTCATGGCTACAAAGCCCCGGGCACAATTTAGAATCTGGTCCTCAAGCGGAGTGCTATTGAAGGTGTCTGGTGAAATGAATGTGCCCTGCCTGCGGATTGTGAGGTAGCGATCACTCAAGTTTTGCATGTTGTTGAATTCTGATGAAAGCAGCGTGAAAGCGCTATGGTCGTCGTCTGTCGAAGCGGAGGCGGAGGCGAGTGCCAGATTCTTCTCTGCCAGCCTGTGCTGTGTGGATAGCCAGTCTAGCGATGCGGGAGTGTTATTCTCGACCGCAGTGACGATTGCACTCCGCCATTCCCTGATCACGCTCAGTTCCTCGATGCCCGCCTGTGTAAAGGCGCTGGAGAAGCCCGTAATTGCATGGGGCACGGCCGCTTCCGGTACCGTGCCAGGAAGCGTAAGAATTGTGTGATTGGCTTTGAACGATAAGGTTCCCTGGGTTAGCCGCGCCAGTGACTCCAAGTCGATATACGATTTACCGTTGACGAGTATAAGCGGCGCTTCACCCGTGTGCCCAGCGACTGTGAATGTAGAAGCCTTTTGCGGCGATTGCGTTTGACCGTATGCCAGCGGTATCAATAGAGCGGTTAGGATGGCCACATCCAAGATGGTTGTCATTTTCATAGGAAACTCCCCGATAGTATCTGTTAGTTTCCCATTGTCAGATTCTACAGGCTGTTCAGTTTTGCGCACCCAAAAATGCGTGAAGCAGTTCTCAGTTGTTGGTAGTTAGTAGTCTGTTATTAGTGCCGGTTTGATGAATCAATTTACCGGTACTGGGACGTTGACAAAATAGAGAGAAAAATTTGATTGATGGATAAAATTCGATGTAGATATACCGGGTTTTAGTGCGAAAAATGGGGGATGTTTACCACTCAGTTAGCCATCTTGAAAAAATAACAGGGACGAGGGATTAAGCACTAGCTACCCCAAAAAGAAAGTTCACTTTGGGGGACTCCGGCAGGGACTAGATGAAAAGTAGGGAACTGGGAATGACGACTGAGAACTGCTGAGGCAACCATGGTTACCTGCCGGGTAGTCTATGGTTTTGAGTTGGGCGCTACATAGTTCACTCGGGTGTGGAGACGGATGCCGGGACGGGAGACGATGACCTTGAGCTGATGTGAAGAGCCATCGGTGCGGATAGTGGATAGCGAGATGTCGAGAAGGTAAAGTAGTTCGGGGTACTGAGTGAAGGCGGAGGGTTTGGAAGAGCCAGGGAAAATAGAACCGCCAGTGGCGGAACTGAGTTCTGCTAATGCAATATTGTCATCGCCGAGAGAGTGGGATGCGACATCCTGAATATTGAGGGCATTGAGGACTACACCGGATTGAACGATGCGATCTATAGCAGCCGTAGCGGCAGAGCGAATTTCTGGAAAGTCGGCGGAGAAGCCCGGCGAGATGAGAACGAGCAACCGGCGTCCAGGAAGTTTGGACATCCGCGAGGCGTAATCGGCCAGTGAGGCGTAGGTGCCAATGAGGTCGAAGTTGTGAGCGCGGGTTCCCTGTGCGGCAAAGGTGGTGGTGTGCATGGAGGCGAGAGTTTGGCGGAGTTGATTGGGATCGCGCAAAAATCCACTATTCGTTGAGTCGGTTCCGGTGACGATTGCGACATAGCCATTAGAGTCGAGCGCGGATGAAAGAGCGGCGGCGACAACTTGCCGGGCATTGTTCATCTCTTCCATGGTGAGACGTCTGTCGTCAAAATAGAAAACGGTGAAGTGAGCTTGTGCCGGTGGTGCAGTGGAGATGGTGAGGAATTCGGCTATAGGAGCTGGCTTGCCGTTATCTAGAACTTTGAAGTCTTCGACATGGAGGTCAGAAACAGGTTTACCCTGCTTGTCGGTGACGACGACTGGGATGCGTAGGTGGCCAAGAGGCACATTGAGATTAGAATCAGGCGCGGTTTGTGCGATGGCAACTAGAGAAATTAAGAGAGAAAATGAAGCAAGTAATCGCAATATTGACATATTGATCCTCTGTCGGAAAGAGTTGCATCGCCATGTTACCAAATGCGGGATGTGGACGGAGAGATTAGCGGGTGGCATTCACAGGTTGAGGAGCCACAATTAAAGAGAGAAGATCAATAGGTGTGTTCTTTCATTGTGTGGGGCAGGTTTTGTGAATATATTACACAAGGGGCGCGTTCCGTCGCCCCTACGAGGCTTGAGATTCTGTATGACGCTAACCCAGGGTTGCCCCTTCACTTCGCTCAGGGTTCACCCTGGGCTATTCTCGGCCCTCCCTCCGGAAGGGTTAATTATCAGCTAAGTTTTGATTGATGCAAATGTATTTAATTCTTTGTTGGCACCTTCACAATCAAATTGCCAGTCATTGAATCGCAGGGCTTGCCTTCGCACATTGCGCCTGTAATTCCTGCGCCTTCACTGATGGTGTAGATGCGGTCGACGGCGGGGAGTTTGATTTTTTCGATGGCGCCGGAGGGCCAGTGAATTTCGGCCGTGCCGGCGTCGGTTGCGTCGCCCAAACCAAAGTGAGGACGCTGATCATTCGAGCTGATAAAACTTCCTCCGCTCATCACGTCCTGACGCATGCGGAGACCATTTGCATTCAGATAGACGGTTGCGCCTATCGCATCACGCGGAGATTTTTTGCCTGTGGCTGGGTTAGTGCCGCCAATCAGTTTCATCTCCACCCAGTGATGCTGATCCGGGTTGACGTTCCGCAACAACACCGGCGGGCCGTCAATCGGATTGATGACCACGTCAATTTTTCCATCGTTGAAGAGATCGCCGAAAGCCGCGCCGCGCCCTGAAGTCAACGTGGCCAAGCCGCTGCCCTTCACCGGCGGCACATAGGCAAACTTTCCACTCTTTAAATTATGAAAGAGCAGCGGCCGCTCTTTGAAGGTGGTTCCGAAATCATGCTGATCTACCTGCGGATAGACATGGCCGTTCACCATGAAAATGTCGAGCCAGCCATCGTTGTCATAATCGATGAGCCCTGCGCCCCAACCGACAAAGGGCACTGGAATCTCTGCAATCCCGGCCTGGTCGGCCACATCCGTATAACTCGGCACACCATCGGTGATTCCATCATTATGAAAGAGCGCCTTGTAATCGTCAGAGAAATCTGTCGCCAGCAAATCGAGCAAGCCGTTGTTCATGTAATCGCCGACAGCGAGGCCCATTGACGCAATCTCACGCCCGTCTTTATTGAGCGCAAAGCCGGAGACATAACTTTGGTCGTCAAAGGTTCCATCGCCTTTGTTGATGTAGAGATAATTCGGCATTGAATCATTGGCGACGAGCAAATCCACCTTGCCATCGTTGTTCACATCGGCAAAGACGCTCGTGAATCCGTAGTAACCTTCCTTATCGGCAACTCCGGCCTTTACGCTGACATCAGTAAAGGTTCCGTCGCCGTTGTTGTGGAAGAGATGATCAGGCTCGCCTTTTAATCCGCGCGGCCCGCACATGACCGGCGTGGCATGCAACTGGCAAAATGCAAAGGCCACATCGCCGTTCTCCGAAGTTGGCTCATGCGCCAGATCGTAGTGCACATAGCCGGAGACAAAAAGATCGAGCCGGCCATCGCCGTCGTAGTCGCCCCATGTGGCGCCATCGGACCAGTTGCCAAGCGTCACGCCCGCCTTCTCCGCAACATCAGTGAAGGTGCCGTCGTGATTATTGCGGTAGAGGCGATTCTTGCCGAAGTTGGCGACAAAAATATCCGGCCAGCCATCGTTGTCAAAATCGCCAATAGCCACGCCGAATCCCCAGCGGTCATTCGCGACGCCGGCCTTTGCCGTCACGTCGGTAAACGTGCCATCGTGATTGTTGTGGAAGAGAGCAGCATGAGGCGGAGTTGTCTTGCCGCTCAGCGCGTCGTAAGTCGAACCGTTGACGAGATAAATATCGAGCCAGCCATCATTGTCATAATCGAGCAGTGCGACGCCCGAGCCATCGGTCTCCAGAATATATTTTTTCGCCGCCGTTCCCATCACGTGCTGCCACTTCGCCAGACCAGAAGCGATGCTGATGTCCTTGAAGATGAAGGGGCCGGAATCGACAAAGCCGCCTGCCGTAATGGGGCGCTTCTCGGCATCGTAGACGGGAGCAAACTCACCGGCCGTGGCATTGCCACCAATCACGGCTGGCACTGACTTCTGCACAACTGTGGTTGTCTTCTGTTGCTGGGTCTGTGGTTTGGATGGCGCAGTGCTCGGTTGCGCCGGTAAAAAGAGCGTACCCAATAAGAAGAGCAGAAAAACTCCGCAATGTGCGGCGATTCCACGCGAATTTTCTACGAATCTCTTCACAATTCAACAGTTTATCTGAGCGCTCAACTCAGCCGCTATCGAATAGACACAGCCGCCAGAGCTTTCGCACAATCGACCGTCAAAATACGCGAAAATCTTTCTTGCACAGCTTACCCTGAGCGAGTAATGTCTTTATCAGCGCGTTTCGCTCAATTCCCTGCTCACTTACCACTTAAAAGGATGAATTCAAATGACCCAGACGGTTTCAGCTCCGGTCAATCGACTCCTCTCCCTAGACATCCTGCGCGGAATCACCCTCGCCTTCATGATCATGGTGAACAATAACGGCGGCATTTCAGATGGCGCTGGCGGCACAACCAGCTGGTGGTTCATGAATCACGCCGAGTGGATTGGTTTGACACCCACTGACCTGGTTTTCCCCACTTTTCTCTTCGTCATTGGTGTCTCGGTTGTTTTCGCTTTTGAGTCGCGGCTGGCCAAAGGCGCAACCCGCAGCGAACTTGTCAAACACACGCTGAGCCGGACGGTCATACTTATTTTGTTTGGCATCATCGTCAACAACTTTCCATTCTTTTCTTATGAACACGGCGAGTTCCACTCCGGCTTTCCGCATATGCGCTTCTTCGGCGTCTTGCAGCGGCTGGCGGTCGGTTATTGCTTCGTTGCGCTCTTCTATCTCTGGGACAAGCGTGTTTCAACAAAGTTGATTGCGGCGGCTGTTTGCCTGCTTGGTTACTGGGGAATCATAGCGCTGGTGCCGACTCCGGGACATGGCGTGCAATTTCTGAATCCTGATTTCAACATCGTCAATTGGGTCGATCAACAATTGATGCCGGGCCATCTCTATGAAGATTGGACAACGCACAATTTGCGTGACCCGGAAGGTTTTCTGAGCACATTGCCATCTCTTGCCACCGCGCTCTTTGGTTTGATCACTGGAATCTTTCTGCGCTCTGGTCGAACGATTCAGCAGAAGGCAGGCGGCCTGGCTATCGGCGCGATGGCTTTCCTGGTGAGCGGGTATGCCTGGTCGATCTGGTTCCCGCTGAGCAAGAAGATGTGGACCAGCTCTTATACGCTCGTTGCTGCAGGTTACTCGCTTGCGGCGTTCGCGCTGATTTACTTTGTTGTAGAGATTCTCAACTGGCGCAAGGTGTGGAGCTGGCCGTGGCTCGTCTTTGGATCGAATGCGATTGTGGCGTACATGTTCAGTGAATTATTTCCAGGCGTCGTTGATCTGCTGCCGCACGCGAGTTGGCGCGGCAAGCCCATCACACTGCTCGGCTGGCTGAATCAGTACTACTACACGATTGTTCCTGACCCGGGCTGGGCGGCGTTTACGTACTGCATGACGATTCTTGCGATCTGCTTTATCCCGGTGGTGATTTTGTACAAGAAGAAGATATTTGTGAAGATCTAACACGGCAGCAAATATAAATTGGGGCGAGTTGATGAGCTCGCCCTGATTTTTCTGCGCACGAATAATATGATGTGAATTTATTCGGGCAACTTCGTCACTGGAATTCTCAACGCTGTGTTGAAGCGCGGAAACATTTCAAAGGCCGCAGCGACCATGGTGAGTTCGATAATCTCTGTCGAATTAAAATGTGCGCTCACCGCGGCAAAGGCGGCATCGTCGATCGCATGCCCGGATTGATGGAGCAGATCCGCATAACGGAACCCTGCCTTTTCGCGCTCCGTAAAGAGGCCGTGCTCAAATGAATTCACGCTCGCAATTTGTTCCGCTGTTGCGCCCTTTTGCAATGCCGAGTATCGATGCGCGCTCACGCAATACTCGCAATCATTGAGTGAAGCTACGCGTGTCGAAATCAGCTCTTTGTACCAGCCCTTCAGCGCGCCGTCGCTCAGCAGCGGCTTGAGAAAGGCGGCTACCCCCTGCGGCAATCCCGGCACATTTGAGAGCGCCTTGAACATATTTGGAACCACGCCGCGTTCTACCAGCAGCTTGTCATAAAGTGGCTGCGTATCCGCTGACGCACCTTCGCGCTCCAGCAGCGGCACCCGCGCATTCAATAGATCAGTACTCATCGTAAAATCCTCCCAATGAATTCAATCAAAGTCTACCGGAATTCGCTTCCCGATAGAGTCACCGTATGGAAGTGGCTCTCGGCAGCCTGAGCGCGACAACTGGCCCAGCCTCTTCGCAGCCAGGCAAATGCACTCCAAAGCTTCATTCGGGTTCGTTAAGAACTCTAGCCGCACCCATTTCACCTTAGTCCAATTCTCTATATAGCTGATATTAGATAAGTTAAATACTGACAAAAAACTCCTTGACATTTGTTACTCTAAATACTAGAGTACTCTATGTAAGTACAAGAGAGGAGCACAAATGACTGACATCAACGAAAACATAGAACTCAACGACCGGCTCTCCCTGATCGAATCCATGATCTCCGAAGGCCGGCGCACAACCGAGAGCTGGGGATGGACCTTCCTCCTTTGGGGAGTCGCTTACTTCGTCGCTATCGGCTGGTCCGCTGTGGGCTCCAGCCAAATCGCCTGGCCGGTCACCATGATTGCGGCTTTCCTCGTGACCTGGATTTTCGCTGCGCTCAAAAAGAGCCGCCAGCCCTCCACCACTATTGGCCGCGCGATGAGCGCCATCTGGATCTCGATGGGCATCTCGATGTTCACGCTGCTGCTCTCGTTTGGCATGACGGGCCGTTACAATTTCAACATTTTTGTCGCCATCATCGGCGCCATGCTCGGCTGCAGCAACGCAACTTCCAGCATCATTCTCAAGTGGAAACAGCAATTTGGCTGCGCCATTGTCTGGTGGCTCTCGGTCATCGCTGCCTGCTTCGGCACTGAGCAGCAAGCCTTGATCGCTTTCCTCACGGCCATTTTCATTTGCCAGATTGTCTTCGGCATCTATGCCATGATGGCCGATGCTAGGAGGCAGAGGCGCTATGCGCAAGGTGGCTCCCATGCCTGAGCTGCCGGAACTGAATCCTGTGATCCACGGGAAGTTGCGGCTGGCACTGCTCTCCTTGCTCGCGAGCGTGGAGGAGGCGGAGTTTACCTGGCTGCGCACCAAGACCGGCTCAACCGACGGCAACCTCGGCGCACAACTTCTCAAACTAGAAGAGGCGGGCTACGTCGCAGTCGAAAAGAAATTCGTGCAACGCAAACCGCAAACTCTCTACCGCATGACTGAAGACGGCCGCGCTGCATTGAGCGAATACGTGCAAGCACTCAAACAATTGTTAGGCGGAGCTATTGAAGGCTGAGGCAATTTGTGTGCAAACTTCTGCTGCACTCACAACGCCTTCATCGCGTAATAAAAATCAAAAATTCGCTTGCTACTGGCCCGCGCAGTGATCACAATATTCTGCATGGTCGAATCTTCCCCTAACCCATCCACGCACGTCGCAGACTCATTAACTTACTCAACCCGCATTTTGCTTTATGCGGGCCTCATTACCATTCCCTGGTCGCTGACATGGACTACCCTCGCCGCTCTTTTTGCACCCAACTACAATTGGATAGCTCAACAGCAGAGTGTCATGAGCCTGCAACCCGGTATTACACATATTCTCTTCAACATTTCAGCGATCGGCGTCGGTGTTGCATTCCTATGTTTCGCCATCGGGCTCTGGATTGAATCCGGCCGCCGCATAGCATTCGGCGCCATCTGCTGGCTTCTCTTTGGCCTCTCTATGATTTCAAATGGAATTTGGTCGATGGGCAGCCCGATGCATGGAGCATATGGCATAGGCTTTGTCACTTTCATCGCGCCTGCGTTATGTTTGGTTGAAGTGCGCCGCTTTAGGAACAGCAAGCTTTTGTATTGGGTAACAATTATTGCCAGCTTCGCAGGTATTTTTTATTTCTGGTTGATTGTCTTTGGGCTCGATCCGATTCAATATCAGGGCATCACCCAACGCTTTTTTGGGACGATTAACGCTCTCTGGCCTACCGTCTTTGCCTACCTGATTTTGAAACAGAAAACCTCAACCTTGAATGATTAATTACCAATGCCAGATGAAAGTTGTCCCCGAACGCGCTCCATCGTTGCCATATAAAACGCCAGGTTGTGTACGGAGTTCAGCATTCCACCGAGCGGCTCTGAGGTCTTCATCAAGTGCCTCAGGTACGCTCGGGTGTAACGCTGACAAACCATGCAACTGCAATTCGGATCAATCGGATTCTGATCCTCGGCGTACTGCAGATTTTTAATATTCATCCGGCCTTCGCTCGTGAAGAGCAGGCCATGGCGCGCGGCGCGCGTGGGAATCACGCAGTCCATCATGTCTACGCCCATCTTTGCGTAGGCTTCAATCTCCTCCGGAAAACCAACGCCCATCACGTAGCGCGGCTTGTCGGCCGGCAACAAGGGCAACACTTCGGCAATCATTTCTACAGTGAGATGTCGCGGCTCGCCCACACTGAGTCCGCCAATCGCATAGCCGTCAAAATCCATTTCCACCAATCTCTTCGCGCTCTCTTTGCGCAGGTCGGTGTACATTCCGCCTTGCACAATGCCAAAGAGATTTTGTTTGCGCCCAAGCTCACTAGCCCACACGACTTGATTCTGGTGAGCCCGGAAATAATCCAGCGAGCGCCGCGCCCACGCAAGCGTCAAGCGCAGACTCTCTTCAGCGCGTTTGCGTTCTGCGGGATACTCCGTGCACTCATCAAAGGCCATCGCAATATCGGCGCCGAGCGCAATCTGCACATCCATCGAATGCTCAGGTGTAAAAAAATGCTTGCTGCCATCGAGATGCGAGCGGAATTCAACGCCATCCTCCGTCACTTTGCGCAGGGCACTCAAACTGAAAACCTGGAAGCCGCCCGAATCCGTCAGCATTGCACGCGGCCAACTGATGAACTTATGCAATCCACCGAGGCGCTGAATCAAATCATGCCCCGGGCGCAAGTAAAGATGGTAGGTATTGCCTAAAATAATCTCCGCGCCCAGCGACTCGAGCACGTCTTGTGGAACAGCTTTGACCGTGCCCTGCGTTCCCACAGGCATAAAGACAGGGGTTTGCACGGTGCGATGCGCAAGCGAAAGCTCAGCGCGACGACCACCGGCTGCACTCGTGTTCAGGATTTTAAAGTTGAGGCTCACTTCTTTATTCTATAGAGCAGAATTGCCTCTATCGTGAGCCTTCACGTTAACGATTCTGCGGGAAGCCCAAATCCACTTTGCTCGTGGTCGGATCAGGCCAGCGGCTGGTCACCACTTTGCTGCGCGTGTAGAACTGAATTCCATCCGGCCCGTACATATGCAGATCGCCAAAGAGTGAAGATTTCCACCCGCCAAAGCTGTAATAAGAAACCGGCACGGGAATCGGCACATTCACGCCAACCATCCCCACCTCCACATCAAACTGAAACTGACGCGCCGCGCCTCCATCACGCGTGAAAATCGCCGTGCCATTTCCGTACGCATTTTCATTGATGATTTTGAGCCCCTCGGCATAGCTCTTCACGCGCACTACGCTGAGCACGGGCCCAAAAATCTCCGCATCATAGCAACGCGTTCCCGGCTTCACATGATCAACGAGTGAAGCGCCGAGGAAAAATCCATTCTCTTTTGTCGCAGCATCTTTGCGACCATCCACAACAACCTTGGCGCCGTCCTCAACCGCCGCATCCAAAAATCCCGCCACGCGATCACGATGTTCGCGCGTAATCAGCGGCCCCATTCCGGTCGACGCGTCGAAACCCGAACCAACTTTAATCGCCGCAATGCGTTTTTCAATAGCCGCAATCAGCGGATCGGCAACCGCGCCCACGGCCAGCACCACGGAGATCGCCATGCAACGCTCGCCCGCCGCGCCATAGGCCGCAGAAACCGCTGCATCGGCTGCCGCATCGAGCTCGGCATCCGGCAACACGAGCATGTGATTTTTTGCGCCACCCAACGCCTGAACGCGCTTGCCATGCTTCGTTCCCGTCTCGTAAAAATGCCGTGCCACGGGCGTTGAACCGACAAAGCTCAGCGCCTTCACATCAGGATGTTCCAGCAGCCGCGTCACCGCAACCTTGTCTCCCATCACCACATTGAGCACACCCGCCGGCAGCCCCGCCTCCGCAAACAACTCCGCGATAAAGAGCGAAGACGAAGGAACTTTTTCAGACGGCTTCAGCACAAAACAATTCCCGCAGGCAATCGCATTCGAAAGCATCCACAGCGGCACCATCGCCGGAAAATTGAAGGGGGTGACACCGGCGACGACTCCGAGCGGCTGACGAATCTGGTAAACATCGACGCCGCGGCTTGCGCCTTCGCTGAATCCACCCTTGAGCAGATTCGGAACGCCACAGGCAAACTCCACGTTCTCGAGTCCGCGCGCAACTTCGCCCATCGCGTCGGGAAGCGTCTTTCCATTTTCCGTTGTCAGAATGCGCGCCAGCTTTTCGCGCCGCTCATCAAGCAGTGCGCGTACTTTGAAGAGAATCTCCGCGCGTCGCGCGAGAGGCGTCTGCCGCCACTCCGGAAAGGCAGCCTTTGCGGCAGCCACTGCTTCATCCACGACGGCCACTGTTGCAAATGGAACATGCGAAATCACCTCGCCAGTCGCGGGATTCCACACATCGCCACCCGTTGTCGCAGGCCGCTCCACCGCACGCCCACCAATCCAGTGAGAAATCGCTTTTGTTTCTGTCGCTGTCGCCATGGTGACCTCCGAATTACAGTTCTCAGTTTTCAAGTATCCATGCCATCGTTTTTTCTGCCAGCCGGAAAAACGCTTTCACTGCCAAAATCAAATCTTCCTCACGCGTGTCTTCAATATGATTGTGACTGATTCCGCCCAATGATTGCACAAACATCATCGTCGTCGGAATCCCCAACCGCGCCACTTCTGCCGCATCATGCAACGGCCCTGAAGGCAAGCGATGCACATGACGCGCAACCTCCCGAATCGCCTCTTCGCAAAACTCAATCAACTTCGGATGAAACGAGATCGGCTCAATGCTCCAGATTCGCGACCAGTTCACCGAGCATCCCTCTTCAGTCGCAAATTTGTAGCTCGCGGTCAATGCCTCGTTAAACATCTGCGTCAGAACATCCGCGTCCAGGTCGCGTTGATCGAGCGTCGCCTCAACGCGTCCCACCACCGCCGTCACAATCCCCGGGAAAGTTTTTAAGCTCCCCATCGTGCAAACCGCGTCTGGATGCTTCATCGCAATCGGCCGGATCTCGAGTGCCAACTTGGCCGCTGCAGCCAACGCGTCATGACGTTGAGTCATCGGCGTCGATCCCGAATGCGCCTCCTGCCCGAAGAAAGTAATCGTATGCCGCTCCACGCCCTTTGTACCGAGCACCGCACCCAGTGGTAAACCTAAGCTTTCCAGCACCGGCCCCTGCTCAATGTGCAGCTCCAAATACGCTGCTGCATTCTCGCGTTCCACTGCCGCATTCCCAATCGCTTCAATGGCAATTCCGTTTTCGCGCAGAGCTGCTTCAAGCGTCACGCCCTCGCGATCAGTCCGCACACGATCAGCCGCAACGCTCTCTGTCCCTGCAAAGGCCGACGAGCCAAACAAGCTGCGGCCAAATCGCGCGCCCTCTTCATCGGCCCAATCCACCACGCGAATCGTCACTGGCGGCGGCCCATTCAGCGCAAAATGCTTGAGCACCGCAAACCCCGCCATCACACCCAGCGCGCCATCGAGCCATCCACCGTTGGGAACTGAGTCCAAGTGGCTGCCCAAAATCAAAACTTTCTCCGACTCACCTTTCAGCGTCACCCAATTATTACCCGCCGCATCGCGATGATGCTCCACTCCGGGCAGTCCATCCACCTGCGTCAAAAACCAACTCCGCGCCTTGCGCCAGGTCGCCGTCCACGCCACGCGCTGCGCACCCTGCTCGTCTTCAGTCAGCGCGCGCAACTCACGCAGCAAATCAATCGCAACCTGCGCGTCAAACTCGCCCGCAATTATTTTCTCTACGCTCATCGCATCCTCAACTAACGCGTACCGCGCTTCAAGAATCTTCCCCGTTGCGGGTCGCCCACAAACTCGCCATCGCGCACTTGAACCTTACCGCGCACTGTTACCACGGATGCGCGGCCCTCAACAGGCCAGCCTTCAAATCCGTTGTAATTATTATTCGTGTGCTGAGTCTTCACGCTCAGCGTTCCCTTCCACTTCGGATCAAAAATCACCAGGTCGGCATCGCTCCCCGCTGCAATCAAGCCCTTCCGCGGATACAAACCGAACAACCGCGCCGCCTTTGTGCTCATCGCATCCACAAAACGGTGAATGTCCACGCGCCCCGTGCAGACTCCATGCGTCCACATCAACTGCACGCGCTCTTCAAGGCCGGGCAGGCCATTCGGAATCTCGGTAAACTTCTGTGCACCCAGCTCTTTCTGTTCCAAATCAAACGGGCAATGGTCGGTGCCGACCGTGTCGATCGTTCCCGCACTCAACGCGGCCCACAAGTCGTCGTGATTGCGCTTGTTACGCAGTGGCGGCGACATGATGTACTTCATCCCATCCACGCCGGGCTGCTCAGCCAGAGTTTTATCCAGCAGAAAATGCGGCAAGACTGACTCTACGGAAATTTTTACTCCGCGCATCTTCGCGCGACGCGCAGCATCGAGCGCTGGCTTGCAACTCAGGTGCACAACGTAGCCTTCTGCGCCTGTCGTCTCAAGGAACGTTGCAAAGCGCGTCGTCCCCTCAGCTTCAACCGTCTCGGGCCGGCTGGGCTCGTGCCACTCTGCGCCGGTCTTGCCCTCTGCGAGCAACTTCGCCTGTAAGCGGCTCACCAGCTCTGCATTCTCACAGTGAGCCGTCGTAATCACGCCCAGCTCTTTCGCCAGAGCCAGCGTCTGGTAGAGCTCGCCATCTTCCACGCCAAAGAAATTTTTATACGAAAGAAAAATCTTGAACGAGGTCGTTCCATCTGCGACAATCTCTCGCAACTGCGCCTCGGTCTCAGCCACAAACTTTGTCACCGCCATGTGGAAGGCATAATCGCACGCGCTCGTTCCTTCGGCTTTTTGCTTCCACAGTTTGTACCCCGCAAGCGCATCATCATTGCGCGAAGGGCAACACATTTCAATGAAGGTAGTAGTCCCACCAATCAGCGCAGCTTTACTGGCTGTTGCGTGCGTATCTTTCGCAAAGGTTGCCATGAAGGGCAGATAAATATGAACATGCGGATCGATAAATCCTGGGAAAATCAGCTTATCCGTCGCATCAATGACTTCACTTCCGGCGGGAACTTCCAGATTTTTCCCGATTCGCGTAATCGTCTCGTCTTCAACGTAAATATCGGCAAAGTACCGCGCCTCCGCCGTTACAATTTCGCCATTTTTGATCAGCAATGCCATAGCTCACTCACTTTTGAAGAGCAGTGCCCAAATTTCCGGGCTGATAGCGATTTAGATTATCATGCCCGCATGAAGATACGCCGCTGCTTTGTAATCTCAATTTCTTTGATCTGTGCCGGATTACTCTCCTCCGCCAGCGCATTGCATACGCAAACACTCTCGGATTCAAATGCAGCAGTTGCAACATTCAAGAGCAACTTCGACAGTACTCTCGCACATCATGGTGTTGTTGGCGGCGCATACGCAATCACCGTTGAGTCTCACAACAGCAAGAAAGAGATCAGCAATATCGCTATTTCCAGTGGTGAAGCCAACAACATCACGCATCAATCCATCGACGCCGACACCAGCTATAACTGGGCCTCCATCACCAAGACCATGACCGCAATCGCCATCCTGCAACTGCGCGATCGCGGCAAGCTTTCCCTCGACGACCCGGCTGTCCGTTACATTCCCGAACTCCGCGAAGTCCACGATGCTTACGGCCCCATCGACGCCATCACCATTCGCGAACTGCTCAATCACAGCGCCGGATTTCGCAACCCCACTTGGCCGTGGGATTGCGATCAAGCCAATCATTGCGAGTGGGAGCCTTTTGAGCCGACTCGCTGGGCGCAAGTTGCCGCAATGCTGCCTTACACGCACATCGAATTTGCACCCGGCACGCGCTGGTCATATTCAAATCTCGGTTACGTTTTCCTCGGGCAAATCATCGAGCGGCTAACTGGCGACGACTTTGAAGTCTACATCACGAAGAACATTCTCATGCCGCTTGAAATGCACGCAACCTATTTTGATCGTGCGCCGTATTACCTCGCCTCGCACGTCTCCGCCAGTTACATCCGCCACGGCGACAAGCTTGAAGCACAGCCCTTCGACTACGACACTGGAATCACTACCTCGAACAGCGGCCTCAAATCGCCCATCACCGACATGGAAAAATATCTGCGGTTTTTTATTGGCGATCCTGCAAACAAAAATTATGAGTTCGTCCTCAAGCGCAGCTCATTAGAAGAGATGTGGACGGGCACACTGCCCGCTGTTGAAGAAGGCCAGCCCGCAACCAGCTACACTTCAGGGCCGCACGGAAGTCAGCCGAAGATGGGCCTCGGCTTCCTTGTTCTTGAAGTCAACGGTCGCAAGATCATTTATCACGACGGCGACCAGGGCGGCTTCTCCTCGGAGATGCTCATTGACCCCGCGCACTCGCTCGCCAGCCTACTCGTCGTCAACACCACCGACAGCGGCGATGCTCCCGCCACAGATCAGAGCCACCCGCAATCCAACACCGAGCCCGACTCCCACACCGACCTGCGCCAGGCGCTGCGCACGTTCGAGCTCGATCAGTTCTTTCCAGCATTTGAAAATAATCAAGCCAGGTAAACAAAAGCCCACAGCAAATTTCGCTGCGGGCTTGTTCTGTTTTCTGACTTCTAATTGCAATCAGTCGCTCGTTCTCCTTCTGTCACTATTGACTGGACGCTTGACGCTTTCTACATTCCACCTTTTCCAATGTCCATCGAAGCCGACATCGGGTTGCGTTCATCAATATAGGCTTCAATCACACCATTTAGTACGCCCTGCGCCTCAAGCACAAACTCCACTGCATCGCGCGCCGCTCCGTGCCCGCCACTATTCTCGGTTACATAATGCGCCGCAGCCTTCACCTGCGCCCGTGCATTGGCCACGGCAATCGCCAAACCGCATTGCCGCATCACCGGCAGGTCAATAATGTCATCGCCCACGTAGCAAATTTTTTCGAGTGGAACACCGGTCGTCGCCATAATCTCGCGCACCGCTTCCATCTTGTGCGATTGGCCCATGTAAACAAAATCCAGTTTCAAATCCCGTGCGCGCAAAGCCACCGTATCGGAGATGCGCTTGGTAATCACGCCGCATTGGATTCCGGCCAAACGCGCCAGAGAAATCGATGTCCCATCATGCGCATGAAATCCCTTCGCCTCAACCATCGTCGTCGACTGGATTCCAAAGCCGGCCTTACCCTCGGTCGCGGCCAATTGCTTTTGCGTTTTGCTCGAGCCTGAATTTGGATTTGCCGTTGGAAAGAGCCAAATGCCGCCATCAGTCAAAACGCCGTCCACATCAAACAAAATAATTTTGATGCGCCGCGCCCGTGCCTGCGCCGCCTGCAATGTTGTTGCTAATTGTGCCGTTGAATTCGCCATAGATTTATTCTAGCTGCACAAACGCAGAAAAACTGACTTGTCTATCCCGCTCAACACTTTTCAAAAGTCCCTGTCAGATTTCGATTTGTGCTGCAAAATCTCTATGCCTCATTACTGCGCACAGGTATGATTACAGCCAGAATGTTTTCGTCGTTCAAACTCGGCAGCACGGTTCTCATTGGCTCCAACCTCGTCGGCCTGCTCATTGCGGTGAGCTTCGCCGCAGGGCTTAATGTTTACGCCACCGTTGCCACGTTGGGCTTGCTCGCTCATGCCGGCTTGCTTGAACTCCCCACCGGGCTTCATCTTTTGACCAACTGGTGGATCATCGGCGCCTCACTCGCGCTCTTCTGCGTTGAATTATTCGCCGACAAGATTCCCGCCTTTGATCTCTTCTGGAACGCGCTGCATACTTTTGTTCGCATTCCTGTCGCGGCTCTCATCGCCTATGGAGCAACATCGCAGCTTTCTCCGGAGACGCAACTGATCGCTACCATCGCAGGCGGGTTGATTGCGCTGGCGGCGCACGGTGGCAAAACTGCTGCTCGTGTCGCGGTCACTCCTTCGCCTGAGCCGATTTCAAACTTTGCGCTAAGCGCCAGTGAAGATACCTTTGCTGTTTTCATCACATGGCTTGCCACGCAGCATCCATACGTTGCTGGTGGAATCGTGATTGTTGTACTTGTGCTCATGATCGTTTTCGTTCGCTGGATTGTGCGCAGAATTTCTCAAACGATTCGGAGCTTGTTGTCATATTTTGCTGCGTATTAGCGCGAGCCCATCATTTAATTTTGAAAGAGTTCAGCCTCAGTGAGTGCGGCAAACTACGTGAAATTTAGTGATGCTTTCTATCTTTCACCTTCACGGCCGGTGATCCTGAGTAAACTCCCCACGGCTCCAGATCGTGTGTGGTTACCGCGCCTAAACCAAGAATTGCGCCCTCGCCCACATTTGCGCCCGGCCCCACCTTGGAATGCGCGCAAATCCACGAGTAGGCGCCAATTTCCATCGTGTAAGCAATCAGAGGAAATCCCGGATCGTCATAATCATGCGTCGCGCCGCAGAGATACGCGCCCTGAGAAACAATCGCGTGCGATCCAAAACGCATGGGCGCGGGATTGTAAATTTCGGCTCCATCGCCAGCTGTTACCTGGTCCGCGCAAATCAAATTCCATGGGGCCCAAATGCGCGAGCCCGGATAAAAATGGCAATTCGGCCCCATCTTGGCGCCGAATAGCCGCAGCAAAAACGCCCGCCAGCCGTGAAAAGGCCTCGGCGTTGGACGGTAAAAAACCAGCCAGCAAATATCCCAGATTTGTCGCTTGATTCTGTCGCCGACAGGAAACGAGGGCCGCAGATAAGGGTCAGCCGCGGTTGTCGGGGGAATCTTTTCTGCCGAGTTGTAATGTACCTGCCGTGCCATCTCGAGCCTAACGCCGGTTCAAGTCGAGCCAAACTACCGGGTTAGCTCAATCATACCGGACGGCGCAAGTGCAGGTCTCACCCTAAAGTACCCTCGGTAGCCAGGACGACAACTGTCCCCCAGGGATCTCTGAAGGCAATTCCCGGAGATTTTTCGGTTGCTTCAACTGCTTCAAAGCCCGTTAACCGCATACTCTTCTCCGCGCGCTCAACTTCTGCTTTATTCGGCAGCACCAGCGTCCAGTAAAGCAGCCGCGGATCCAACGGTCCGGCACTCGGCGCACCCGCAGACCAGGTATTCAAACCAACACGGTGATGGTAGCCGCCTGCTGAAACAAAGAGCGCACCGGGGTAATTCCACGTCATCACATCCAGACCCAACCCGTGGTGATAAAACTTCGCCGCACTCACAAGTTCACCAACGCTCAAATGCACATGCCCAATTTGCGTCCCCTTCGGCGCACCTTGCCATTTTCCAGCGGGCGGCAAATCGTTGAAGCGCAGCGCAAGCGTATCTGCGGCGTACTCCAAAACTGTTTCGCCATTCACTGCGCGCTCTGCAACGGGCCAGCCCTCGCGCGGCCTGTCCGCATAAACCTCCACTCCCATCCCATCCGGATCGTTCAGATAAATCGCCTCGCTGTAAATATGGTCGCCGGCGCTTAAACGCACACCGAGCCCAGAGGCGTGCTTCACAAACGCGCTCAAATTCTCACGCGAGGGCAACAAGATGGCCACGTGAAAAAGCCCCAGTCGTGGTTGATTCAGCGGCTTTAATCCGGGCTCCTCAACCAGCTCAATCAGCATGCGCGGATCATTCTGCGCGGTCAACCGTGCAAACTTCGCTGTTGACTCGCTCACATTGAGTCCGATAACACGGGAATAGAACTCCACCGAGCGCGCAAGATTTGAAACCGCCAGCCGCACCCATCCCACATGCGCCATCTCCGCTGTTCGGTAGCCCTCTGATCGGATACCAACTACCCTGCCCCCCGTGCTTTTTGTCTCCGTCATAAAATTCCTCGTTTAAACAACTATTATATTGATTCTTTACCCCATCAAAAGGATTCATTCGCAAATAAATCACTCCAAATCCTCAGCTAGTACACTGGAAATTACCTCAATCACTCTCGCAGCGCATCTGGAGGCACTCAAATGGCGTCGGTCATCATCCCCTCAAACCCCTCTCAGCCCACCGCCGGGCGCTTCGGCGTCTATGGTGGCCGCTATGTGCCTGAGACCCTGATGGCCGCGCTCAGCGAGCTTGAACAGGAGTACGAGCGCGCCAAAGCTGACGCTACATTTCAAGCAGAGCTGGACGATCTGCTGCACAACTTCGCCGGGCGTCCCACCGCTCTCTACTATGCCAAGCGGTTGACCGAGCAACTGGGCGGGGCAAAAATTTATTTGAAGCGCGAAGACCTTCTGCACACCGGCGCGCACAAAATCAACAACTCGCTCGGCCAGGGACTGCTCGCCAAACGCATGGGCAAGCAGCGCATTATCGCCGAGACCGGCGCCGGCCAGCATGGGGTTGCAACGGCCACTGTCTGCGCTCTGCTTGGTTTGGATTGCGTCGTCTACATGGGCGAAGAAGACATGCGCCGCCAGGAGCTCAATGTTCTACGCATGCGACTGCTCGGCGCTGAAGTGCGCGGTGTTTCGTCCGGCTCCAAAACCCTCAAAGACGCCATCAACGAGGCGATGCGCGATTGGGTCACGAATGTACGCACCACTTATTACGTTCTCGGCTCGGCACTCGGCGCGCATCCTTATCCGACGATGGTTCGTGATTTTCACCGCGTCATCAGCCGCGAGATGAAAGCTCAGCTCCTCGAAAAAGAAGGCCGCCTTCCCACGGCCATCATCGCTTGCGTCGGTGGCGGATCAAATGCCATCGGTGCATTTTACGAATTCATTCCCGACAAAAACGTCCGCCTCATCGGTGTTGAAGCAGGCGGCCGCAGCGGTGAACTCGGCGAACACGCAATGCGCTTTCAGGGCGGATCGCCCGGCGTTTTGCAGGGAACTTTTTCTTACGTTCTTCAGGACGAGCAAGGCCAGATCGCTTCCACTCACTCCGTCTCAGCGGGCCTCGACTACGCATCCATCGGTCCCGAGCACGCCATGCTTCACGACACGGGCCGCGCCGAGTACACATCAGCTGACGATCAAGCCGCGCTCGACGCCGTGGTTCGCCTTTCCCGGACGGAGGGAATTCTGCCCGCACTCGAAAGCGCGCACGCCGTAGCCGAGGCCATTCGCATCGCGCCCTCCATGCAGAAGCATGAGATACTTGTCGTTAATCTCTCCGGTCGCGGCGACAAAGACATGGGCATACTCGCCCGCGAACTCAAGATTCAAGGCAGTAACGCTTAAGGAAAGCACGTTGGCGATTCACTTCAAAACGAAACCCGGCCTGGTCGTCTATCTCACCGCAGGCGATCCCTCCATCGCCGCCACGCGCGATATCGCGATTGCCGCAATCGACGCTGGCGCCGACGTCATCGAGCTCGGCATTCCTTTCAGCGATCCACTCGCCGACGGCCCTGTCATTCAGCGCGCCATGGATCGCGCCGTCCATCACGGCGTTTCGCTCGCCAACGTGCTAGCTCTCGCTGCGGAGATTCGCGACGCGCGCCCCGACGCAGGCATCATCCTTTTCGGTTACATCAATCCCATCCTGCGCTTCGGCCTCTCTAAATTTGTCGACGCTGCTGCGGCCGCCGGAGCCGATGGCGTTCTGGTCACCGACCTCATTGTTGAAGAGGCCGCTGAGTATCTTGCCGAAATGAAGCGCGCAAATCTCGCGCCGGTCTTCCTCGCCGCTCCCACAAGTCCTGACGCGCGCCTCAAAGCCATCGCTGAAAATTCGCGCGGCTTCATCTACGCCATCTCGCGCGTCGGCATTACCGGCGCTCAACAATCCATGAGCAGCGACGCGGCGTCTCTCGTGGCGCGCATCCGCCAGTTCACAAAGCTTCCCGTCGCCGTCGGCTTCGGCATCAGCAACGCGGAGCACGTCCGCGCAGTTGGCGAGTTCGCCGATGCAGCGGTTATCGGCAGCGCCATCGTCGAGCTCATCGAACACTCCACGCCGGATGCGGCCGCAGGTGGAGTCGCGCGATTTATTCAGGGTTTGCGCCGCACAGTTGTTGCGCCGACCCGTTAGATTTTCAAATTTGTCAGGCATAAGAATCAAGCGCGCATCAAGAATGCGCAAGAACGAAAACAATTCCCTCTCTGCTTGCTGATGATTCACTTCACCGGCTAGCAGAGCAACTGACGAGGCTAAGCATGACTCTCGAAGAACTCAGAAAACAGATCGATAATCTGGACCGGCAACTCGTTGCCCTGCTCAGTGAGCGCGCCAAGGCAGCACAGATGATTGGTCACCTGAAAGCCGCCACACAGCTTCCTGTCTATGAACCGTCGCGCGAGAAAGAGATCTACGCAAATGTGCGTGCAGCCAATCATGGCCCTCTGCCTGACATTGAGCTCACTCACATTTACGAGCGCGTCATCGACGTCATGCGGGCACTGCAGCGGAATGAGCTTGCCTCCGAAAGAAAAGCCCACGAGGGACACCAGCATGAAACGGGGAAGAATTAATGATTGTCGCAATGCAGGAGTTGGCAACAGAAGAACAAATTGACGCCATTATTCAGGAGATGGTGGAGGCGGGCGTCAACGTCCACCGCACCACCGGCGCATCGCAAACCATACTCGCCGGAGTCGGCCCTACGCAGGCGCTCGACCTCACCGCATTCGAGCAGATGCCCGGCGTCATGTATGTGCACCGCATCAGTTCGCCTTACAAACTTGCCGGCCGAGGATTCCGTCCTGAAGGCACCATTATCGAATTTGAAAACGGCGTCAAGATCGGCGGCAATGAAGTTGTCGTCATGGCCGGGCCCTGTTCGATTGAGAATGAAGCACAGATACAAGAGACCGCGCGTCGCGTCAAGGCGAGCGGCGGAAAATTTTTGCGCGGCGGAGCCTTCAAACCACGCAGCTCGCCCTACGCATTCCAGGGCCTCGGCATTCCGGGATTGAAACTCATGTTTGAAGCCGCACGCGAGCACGGTCTTCTCTGCGTCAGCGAGGTGATGGAGATTTCGCAGATTGAACCGATGCTCCCCTACGTCGATCTTTTCCAGGTCGGCGCGCGCAACATGCAGAACTACAATCTGCTGCGCGAGCTCGGCAAGGCCCGCAAGCCGATTCTGCTGAAGCGCGGCATCGCCGGCACAATCGAAGAGCTTCTGCTCTCAAGCGAGTACATTCTCGCCGGCGGCAACTACGACGTCATCCTCTGCGAGCGCGGCATCCGCACCTACGAGACGGCTACGCGCAACACCATGGACATCTCCGCGATTCCCGTCATTCACAAACTCTCTCACCTGCCCATCGTTGGCGATCCATCGCACGGAACCGGACGCCGCGACATGGTGGGCGCAATGGCCCTCGCTTCCGTCGCCGCCGGAGCTGACGCCATCATCGTTGAAGTCCACCCCAACGCAGACAAGGCCGCATCGGACGCAGCCCAGACTCTCTACCTTGAACAATTCGACACGCTGATGGGACAGATTCGTCTCGTCGCCAAAGCCATCGGCCGCACCGCGTAGTTACAATCAACACGATGAAAAAAATCATCATCTTCGGAACCGGACTGCTTGGAGCCTCTGTCGGCCTTGCACTCAAAGCTGCGGGCTTCAAGGGAGAAGTCATCGGCTGGAATCGCGGCGCTGAGGGCGCGCAAATCGCACTGCGCTCCGGCGCTATCGATTTCATCGCGACCGATCCACTCGAAGCCGTGCGCAATAGCGACGTCATTCTTCTCGCCATGCCCATCTACGCCACGCTCGACTGGATGGAGAAGCTCGCGCCCGTTCTCACCCCCGCGCAATTGCTCACCGATGTCGGCAGCACCAAGGCTGAAATCTGCCTGCTCGCCCGCAAGCACTACAACACTCCGACCACCGCCGGCTTTCTCCCCGGCCACCCCATGGCCGGCAAAGAACGCGGCGGCGCAGAACTCGCCGACGCTGAACTCTTCCGCAGCGCGATGTGGATCTTCACCGACGACGACTCTTCGAATCGCTCTGAAAAATCCGCCGCACTCGTCGCGGAATTTCGCGAGTGGGTTACTCGCATCGGCTCACGCACTATGGAGCTAGACCCCATTCGTCACGACGAGCTCGTCGCCTGGGTCAGCCATCTTCCGCAATTTCTTTCGACAGCGCTCTCCGCGTTGCTCGCCGAGGAAATCGGCACAGCGCCCGAACTCAACTCCATCGGCGGACGCGCCCTGCGCGAGATGACGCGCCTCGGCTCAAGCCCTTACTCCATGTGGCGCGACATCGCCTTCACCAACACCGAGAACGTCGCCGCCGCCATCCACGCACTCGAACAGCGACTGGCCCACCTGCGCGAAAATCTCCGCACTCCCGAGTTGCGTGACGAGTTCGACCGCGCTAACAAATTCAAAAAATGACAAGTCAACGAGCTGATTCCTTAACCAAGCGAGTCGGACTAATTATTAATTTGTCATTCTGAGCGAAGTGAGGCGTGTATTTCGCCGAACGGAGTCGAAGAATCTGCGGTTGCTTTTAGCTATCCATCCGGTCAAATGCGCGCTTGTAATCTCGCGGCTCGACCTCGTACCAGTCTCTACTCAAATCAGTCCATGTAAGATTTCGCTCTTCAATGAGTTTAATCTTTTTCTCACGCCGCCAGCCCTTCAATTGCGTCTCTCGTGCGATGGCTTTGCCAACATCCTGATACTGCTCAAACCAAACCAGCCGATCACAATTGTATTTTGCAGTAAAACCTTCATATTCCTTCCATTTATGCTGATAGACACGTTTTAGCAGATCACTTGTCACGCCAATATACAGCGTGTGACTTTGGCTAGCCACGATGTAGGTGGAGTAGTGTTGTTCTTTCATGCTTGTGCCTAGCTTTGCGCAGGTTTTTGAAAAACAAAATCAAAAGCAACCGCAGATTCTTCGACTCCGCGCCGTTGGCGCTGCGCTCAGAATGACAAGCAGAAGAATCGCACCCCCCATCTCTACTTGATGCTCAGAATGACAAGCAGAAGAATCGCGACTTCCTCATCTCTACCTCACGCCCAGCTATACCCGCTCTTCGACAACGGAAGCGTGCGAATCCTCTCTCCTGTCGCAGCAAAGATCGCATTCGCAATCGCTGAAATCGTAGACGGCAACGCCGGCTCGCCCAAACCCGTCGGCGGATTGTCAGTGATGCGCCAGCTCAAATGCAGCGCCGGTGTCTGCCGCATTCTCAACAGCGGATGCTGGTGATAATTCGTCTGCTCCACGCGGCCATCGGCGAGCGTGATCTGCTGGATCATCTGCGACATGCCTTCCAGAATCGATCCCTCCACCTGTGCCAGCGCGCCTGACGGGTTGATGATCTCGCTGCCCACATCGCCGCAAGCCCACACGTCCGTTACGCGCACCTTCTTCGCTGCGTCCACTTCAACGCGCGCCACATGCGCAAAGTAACCCAGGTGGCAAGCATAAACAGAGATCCCCATCCCTGTGCCCTTGGTCTTCGCGCCGCTTTGGTACTCACTCCACTTCGATTCCTGAGCAACTTGATTCAGCACGCCCAACATGCGCTCAAAATAATGAGCCCTCTGTTTGTCCTTCGTCGTCTGAATCCCGGTCGTCAGAATTTCGCGCTGCAACTCCAGCGGATCGCGCTTGCCTGCAACGGCCAGCTCATCGATGAACGATTGCCCAACAAAGCACAACGCATTCGCACCCGGCGCGCGCAGCGGACCCGTGCGCAGCCAGAGAGGCATCGTGGAAAGATTCTGTTCGTAATTCTCAACCGCTCCAGCCGGGAACTCGTCTTTTCCCATTCCCGCGGAGGAAGCCGTATGCGTGCCCTCGCCAAAGGTGACAAAGTTCTGCCGCCACGCCGTCACTTTCCCCTGTGCGTCCAATCCCGCAGTGAATTTGTGCCAACCTGCCGGACGGTAGGGATCGTGATGAATATCATCCTCGCGCGACCAGAGCAACTGCACCGGCGCTCCGGCCACACGCGCAATCCACGCCGCTTCCACCATGAACTCGCTGACCAGCCGGCGGCCAAATCCGCCTCCGGCGCGCAGCATGCGCACGGTGATTGTCTTCTCATCAAGGCCGAGCGTCTTTGCAATCGCCGAGCGACCGGGACCGGGAAGCTGGCTCTGCGTAAAAATCTCTAACCCGCCATCATGGAACCACGCCGTTGTCCCCTGCGGCTCCAGCGTTCCATGCGCCAAAAACGGATACGAGTAAACCGCTTCAACCTTCTTCGCCGCACTCTTGAGCGCAGCTTCTGCATCGCCATCTATGCGCGTGTTCGCTTGCGGAGCGCTCGCCAATAATTTCTGCGCCGCCGCTTCAAATCCCGCAGACGATTGATCTGTTCCGCGCACAAACTCCCACTCGACCTTCAGAGACTTCCGCGCCTGATTCGCTTGCCACCAGCTCTCGGCGACAATCGCCACTCCCGGCTCAAGCCCACCGTCAAACTCAATTACGCCTGAATTGTTGACCTTGCCCTCAACCAGAAATGCCTTCTTGACGCCGGGCATTTTCAAAATCTCATCCAGGTTCGCCGACTTCGGTTTTCCCGCATAGACGGGCGACTTCTCATAGACTGCGTAGAGCATTCCGGGCAGCCGCACATCGATTGCAAATTGCGGCTTGCCGGTAAACAGCGCATGATTATCGACGCCCAACTGCGCTTTGCCGACAATCGTGTAATCCTTCGGGTTCTTTAACACAAGTTTGTCAGCATCCGGCAAAGGCAACTTCGCCGCCTCATCGGCAACTTCGCCGTAACCGAGCGACTTGCCCGAAGCAGCATGCGAAACGCGCCCGGCCTTGGTTGTGCACTCGCTTTCAGCAACGCCCCAACGCTTAGCCGCCGCGCTCACCAGCAGTGCACGCCCCGCCGCGCCAACCTTGCGCATCGGGTCAAAGAGATTCGGCGTGCTCATGCTGCCGCCGGCCACCTGGAATCCATAGGCCTCAGCATTCAGATCCGCCTGCTTCACCACCACCTGCGACCAAGCGGCATCCAGCTCCTCGGCAATGACCATCGGCAGCATGGTGCGTATGCCCTGGCCAATCTCCGGCGCAGGTGCTGTAATCGTCACGATACCCGTCGATGCAATCTGAATAAACGCACTTGGAATAAATTTCGGCGCAGGCCGCTGTGCCAATGCCTCAAGCGGCGCAAGATTCATGCGCAGTGCAAAGCCGCCGCCAGCGAGCGCGGAGAGAGTAAGAAAACTTCTACGATTTAATGGCATTGGACTCTCCTTTCGCAGCGAGCAATTCTTCGCGAATTTCCAGCATTGCGTGCGTGGACTTACCCATTTCCGCAGCGCGATGAATTGCCTTGCGAATTCTTGGGTAGGTTCCGCAGCGGCAAAGATTGTTGCTCATCGCCGCGTCAATCTGCTCGTCGGTCGGGTCGGGAGTGTGGTCCAACAGCGCCTTTGCGGTCAGTATCTGCCCCGCCTGGCAATACCCGCACTGCGGCACATCAACCTCATTCCACGCCTTCTGCACCGGGTGCGTGCCTTCTGCACTCAAGCCCTCAATCGTCGTGATCTGCTTGCCGTCAAGCGTCGAAATCGGCGTAATGCACGAGCGCGTCGCGTGGCCGTCAACCAGAACGGTACAGGCGCCGCAGAGCCCCATCCCACAGCCGAACTTCGAGCCAACCAGTGTCAGTTCCTCACGCAGAACCCACAACAGCGGGGTCTCCGGAGCAGCATGGACGGTCAGAATTTGATTGTTAACGCGGAGTTGCATAGGCACACTCTCCCTTAACGATTAATGTACTACGCTTTTGCACCTGGCTTTTTAGACTGGTTATTCTTCATTTTAGTTCGATCAAACTGGCTAACTAAAGTTCTGTAATTTGCATAATATTCAGTGCAAACAGGGCTTTCCGCCTTATCCCTGTTTGACCCAGAGCCCAAAAGCGCGATAAACTATACAAGTTTGGCGGAATCTATTTGTTTCCTATCGTCTAGCCTATTGCCGTGCGGCTGGGTGCTCGTCCCGAGAGTTCGCAAGGTTTCTTGACTCGAAACGGGGCTTGAGTGATTAGCAAATGCGGCGGTGTAGCAAGTTTCTGCCCGAGCATCAAGTGGTTATCAAGTAGAGCGCGTTACATTTTGTGCGCGCTGGAGGATTTATGTACGCTGTAATTCGCACCGGTGGCAAACAGTACCGCGTCGCTCCCGGCGATGTGTTGAAGATTGAGCGGGTTGGGACCGAGGGCGATCCCGAAGGCCAGACAGTAGAATTCAGCGACGTGCTGGCTGTTTCTGGCGACCCCGGAACCATTGCCAAGCCGGCCAAGGCCAAGGTTACTGCTGAGATCGTGCGCGAAGGTCGCGGCGAGAAGATTCTTGTCTTCCACCTGAAGCGCAAGAAACAGTACAAAAAGCTCCAGGGCCATCGTCAGGACTTCGTCGAAGTTCGCATCAAGGCCATCGAGGCCGACGGCGTCACCTACAAAGCTTAAGCAGAGATTTTGAGATTCCGCCCGCTCATGAATGAGTGCGGGCAAAAAATTGAGAAGGGGATTCAGTCATGGCACATAAAAAAGGTGGAGGCAGCTCCACAAACGGACGCGATTCAAATGCACAGCGGTTGGGCGTGAAGGCTTTTGGTGGCGAGCTCGTTACCGGCGGCTCCATCATCATGCGTCAGCGCGGAACCAAAATCAAGCCGGGCGCAAACGTAGGCCGCGGCTCTGACGACACGCTCTTCGCCAAGGTCTCCGGTCGCGTGAAGTTTGTCGACCGTGGCAACCATGGTCGCTTTGCTTCCATCGAGCCCGTCGCCTAAGGGCCAGCAAAATCGCAGCAAGCTCAATCAGTTTTCAAAATCAAAGGGCCGGAGATTCAATTCAGAATCTCCGGCCCTTTTGCGTCTTCACGCGGATTTCATAATAACTGTACGCATTAAAATTTGATTGACACTCAAGCAAGCCAAATCCATATGATGATCTTCAAAGCCAGGAGCAACGAGGAGCACACAATGAATCTCATGAATCCCAAAGTTGACGCATTTCTTGCCAAAGCGAAAAATTGGCGGCAGGAATCCGAAGAATTGAGATCGATTATTCTGGAGTGCGGGCTCACTGAAGAGTTGAAGTGGGGGCAACCCTGTTACACAAATCAAGGCAAGAACATCGTCTTGATCGGCGGCTTTAAAGAGTACTGCGCGCTGTTGTTTTTTCAGGGCGCCTTGCTGGGCGATGCCAAAGGTCTCCTCAACAGAATAGGCGAGCATACGCAAGCCGGGCGCCAGATTCGCTTCACTACGCTGCAGGAAATCAAGAAGCTAAAACCCGCTTTGAAAGCCTACATTCTTGAAGCTGTCGAAGTGCAAAAAGCCGGCTTGAAGGTGAAATTGAAAAAGCATGCTGAGTATACTTTTTGTGAAGAGCTGCAAAATATTCTGGATAAAAACTCTGCTTTTAAAAAGGCATTTCTCTCACTGACGCCGGGGCGGCAACGGGCCTACAACTTTTATTTCTCTGCGGCAAAACAATCCAACACGCGCACGTCAAGGATTGAAAAGTACAAGCAGAAAATTCTCAGTGGCAAGGGGTTCTACGATTGAAAATTGGGAAGCTGGAATTAAAAGCGCTTTAGCCCTTGTGTTCCGTCGATGGAGTTTTGAAGGTGCTCTCAAAGGCACGATCCACGATCTTCTCCACATCTGAAAGGAAGAAGCTTTGTGTGGTCTGGTGCATAACCTGTGTCTCTTTGTGGCCGATGGCTGCGGCAATCTCATTCCACCGGTAAAGCATCGTCTGGAAGGGAAGCAACTTGGGTTCCTCAACCTTTTTGGGAACTGGCAGCGCCGCATAACCAATCCAAACGCCGAGAGCAAGCATTGAGGAACCCTCATAGATATATTGCAGGGTCATCATGGAGAGGCTGCTGTGAATCAAGGCCGTGTGCATCAGATCATTCATCGTCATCACACCAAAGCCAACCGCCAAGCCAAAGCTCATGTCGCGCATTGAAATGTGCAGCGACTTCATACCGATGCAGAGGAATGCAAGCAGGCAGAGCTCCATCACGCTTACCGAACGCATCAATCCATACGCAATATCAGTGAGGAGGTTGGTGCTGCCGATAACTGTGCTCATTGATGCAGCCGTGAAGATAAGGAAGAGCGCGATCATCCAGCGGAAACCAAGCAACCCATAACGCGAGAGTTGCGGGAAGGGAGTAAAGACCGCGCGAACAATCTCAACGCAAATATAAAAAAGCAAGACGCTGCTCACCAGGTAGGAGAGCCACCATGCGTAGAAGTAAACTTTCGAAATCTGATCTTGCGAAAATGGCAATAACCCGGACAACAATGGCAGGAGAATAATCCCAGTCAACAAGCGCACAACCAGGTACGCGCCCATTGCCTTGAACTGGCGATGCCACTTGCGGGCAAAGAAGAGCACGGCAACGCCTGCCGATATAAGCAACTCCACTCCCGTCAATGTAGTTATCACTGATTGATTCGTCATTTTCTTGACTGCACCCGTTCCCTGTGGAAATCTATGATAGCCATAAACTCATGAATCCACAAGAAAAAAACTCATTAAATTGATTACTTTTCTAGATTACTCTACTTCAGCATCTTTTTGGGGGATGTGACGTATGTCATCTTTGAAAGGTTTTTTCGCCAAGTCCTTGGCTTCACGCGAAAACAATCCCCATCGGTGTGGCCACAGCAAAGTTCCGTCCAACCTTCTGAATCCGCCCCGTCTTCGTATCCCGTTCAAAAATAGACACATAATCTGAGTTTTGATTCGCCACCAGCACCCAGTTCTCGGTCGGATCCAACACAAAACTCCGGGGAATCTTGCCTCCGGCAGGTGTACGCTCCATCGGAGTCAGTTTTCCCGTTTCGGGATCAGCTTTGAGGCTCAAAATAAAATCGCTCCCCCGATGCGCCACATAAACAAAGCGGCCATCGCGCGTGATCACTGAATCGCAACCCCACTTCGGTCCCGTATCGCCCGCAGGCAAAATCTCCACGCGGTCAATCAGCGTTAAGCTTCCATCCGCCTTGTGCCACTCCAGCACATCCACCGTTGAATCCAGCTCATTCACGGAGTACGCCACTTTGCCATTCGGATGAAAGTGCAGCGTTCTCGGCCCCGCACCGGGTCGCGCCTTGTATTCGCCAGCCCCGGTCAACTTCGCGCTCGCTACGTCCAGTTTGTAGATATGAATCACATCCCCGCCCAGATCGTTCACATAGACAAATCGATTATCCGGCGAGTAGCTAATAAAGTGCGCATGCGCCTCTTTCTGCCGCTCAAGATTCGGCCCGTGACCCGTGTAGTGCTCGCTCCAAACCAGCTCGCTGATCACACCATCTTTAATCTGAAAGCTCGCTGCACTGCCGCCGCCGTAATCCGCTGCCACCAGAACCGTTCCTGTCGCATCCACTGCAAGATGGCACGTTCCTTTGCTTGCCGAATTACGCGCCGAGAGTGGCGTCAGCTTGCCATTCTTCAACGCAAAGCTCGCGACCTCACCCGTCGCGCGGCCATTGAACGAGTCCACTTCAGCCACGGCGTACAAATATTTCTTGTCCGGTGAAAGCGCCACCCAATCCACCGTCTGAATTTCAGCCGCTGGCCCCACCAATGAAAGCAGAGCATGCTCGGCATCCCAGTCAAAGGCCACAATTCCCGCCTTCGCGCCCGAGGCCACAAAGACCCGCTGCCGTTTCTGCTTTGTCTCTGCCTCGGCCATTGCGCCCAAACCACCAGCCGCCGCCGTCAGGCCAGTCACGCCCATCAGGCCCGCCGCCGCCACACTTCCACGAATTACAAATTCTCTGCGCGTTGTCTTCTTCATATGGTTCAAATTGTCGCTCATTCCACGCATGCATCGCCAGCCTGCTCGCCCAACCTCGTTAAACTAGAAGAGAATGTCCACCACCGGCCTCATCCTCGGCATTGAAAGCTCCTGCGACGAAACCGCGGCAGCTATCGTCTCGCGCGGTTCGCAGACGCTCTCCTCGGTCGTCGCCTCGCAGATCTCAACCCACGCACGCTTCGGCGGCGTCGTCCCTGAGCTTGCCAGTCGCGAGCACTTGAGAGCCATCCTCCCCGTTGTCCGCGCCGCCATCTCTGAAGCCAACATCTCGCTCGCCGACCTCGACGCCATCGCCGTCACCAGCGGCCCCGGGCTTGCCGGCGCCCTCCTTGTTGGGATTACGTTTGCCAAATCTCTCGCCTTCGCACTCGGCAAACCGCTCATCGCCGTCAACCATCTTGAAGGCCACATCCACGCCGTCCTCCTCAATCAACGCCAGCAGGCAACCGAATCAAACGCGAGTTCAGATCCTGAAGAAAACACCCTCGCCCTTGTCGTCTCCGGCGGCCACACTCACCTCTACCGCGCCACGCCCATCACCGCCAACAACCACCTGGCCTGGCACTATTCGCTTGTGGGCCGCACCCTCGACGACGCCGCCGGAGAAGCCTACGACAAAGTCGCCAAGCTTCTCGGCCTGCCTTACCCCGGCGGCCCGTGGATCGACGCACTCGCCCGCTTTGGTGATCCTCACGCCGTGCCTTTCGCCTTCGCGCAGATCAAGCAAAAGCTCCACCTCGTCGGCAAAACTCCGCGCACCAAAGCCGCCAAAACCGCGCCCGTCGCCAACCTCGATCCACATTTTCTTTTTTCGTTCTCCGGAATCAAGACCGCCGTCCTGCGCTACGTCGAGCTCAACCATCTGCGCGTCAGCATGGAAGACGCCAAGCTCAACGCCGAGAGCCGCTTTGCACGCCGCCCCGAAACTCACGCCGAAGCACTCGCCCTGTGCCCGCAAATCAGTCTCGATTTAATTGCCAGCTTTCAGCACGCTGTCGTCGGCGACCTGCTCAAGAAAACCTTCGCCGCCGCTGAATCCCTCGGCTGCACAAACCTTCTCGTTACTGGCGGAGTCGCTGCCAACCACGAACTCCGCACCCGCTTCACCGCCGAAGCCAACGCCCGCGGCCTTCAAATAGCCTTCCCCACCTTCGCCCTCTCCACTGACAACGCCGCCATGATTGCCGCTGCCGCCTGGCCTCGCTTTGTCGCCAATGAATTCGCGCCGCTCTCTCTCTCCGCCGAACCGGCACTCGCACTGGGAAGATAATCTCCGCAATAACAAAAAAGGCGAAGCTCATTGAGCTTCGCCTTTTTTCCCAGTCCGTTTTTTCTCTTTTAAAACAGCCCCAACTGCACTGGCTTGCTGAACTCCACCACTTGTGCCCGTACCGCATCCATTTGCACCGGCTGACTCAGCTGATTCAAAATCAATCGCAAATCATTGCGTGTCTGGTTCACAATCGCCGCCGTAATCCGCAACCGCGTTGCATCATCAACAGCCACCGGCAAACTCTTCTGCGCCGCTTCTTGCTCAACTTGCCCAACCAGCTGCCCAACCAGGCGCCGATGCAAACGCATTCCTGATCTCGGCGTCGCACTCGACTTCACAATCGGCTTAGCGCTCAACGCCTGCCGCGCACCGGCCAGCGTGAATCCCTCTTCGTGAACCAGCCGCTTGATCTCCAGCGCCAGCTCCACATCCCTGCGCCGGTAAAGCCTCTGTCCCGTACCGCTCTTGTTCACCTTCAACTGCGGGAACTGCGACTCCCAGAACCGCAAGACCGAGGGCGCAACCCCGCAGATCGTCGCCACATCGCCAATCTTGAAGTACAGGCGATCAGGGATCAAACTTTCAGTCCGGGTTTGAAGGGGTATCGTTGCCATCGTCACAATCTGGAAAAGTCTCTATCCAGGCACACTTTCAGCCCCATCTAGACTCTTCGCACTGCGATTATAGACGCCGCTGAATGCGTTTCGGCGGTTGAAAACCCGGCTGTATTCCGGCGATGAACCAAGTCGGTTACCGCCTGTAAAACAGTTGTCAGTTTTCAGTTGGTAATACCATGGCTCTTTCAGAGCCCGCTGATTAACGCGCTACTCGCACAGGCGAACCCGCAGGGGCCGCCCGCAAATACTGCTTCGGCCAGCTCATCTCCACTCCACGTTCCCGCGCCGCATCGAGCAGCCAATATGGATTGCGCAAAAACTCCCGCGCCATCAGCACCAGGTCAGCCTTGCCTGAAGCCAAAATCTCTTCCACCTGCGCAAGCTCCGTAATCAAACCCACGGCAGCCGTCGGAATCTCCGCTTCTTTCCTGATTCTCTCGGCAAACTGCACCTGGAAACCCGGCCCCGCCGTAATCTTGATTCCCCGTGCAATGCCGCCCGTCGAAACATCCACCAGATCCACGCCGCGCTTCTTCAACTCACGCGCCAGCTTAACCGACTGCGCAATCGTCCAGCTCGTACTCTCATCATTCTCCAGCCAATCCGTCGCGCTGATTCTCACCAGCAGCGGCTTGTCTTGAGACCACGCGGCACGCACCGCTTCAACCACCTCAAGCGTCAGACGAATGCGATTTTCAAAGCTCCCGCCATACTCATCTGTTCTTTTATTTGTAATCGGCGACATAAACTGGTGCAGCAGATAACCATGCGCCGCGTGAATCTCCACCGCATCAAAGCCCGCACTCTCGGCGCGCTTGGTCGCCTCAACAAACGCCTTCACAACCGCGCGAATCCCCGCCTTATCCAACTCCAGCGGCTCACCATACTCAGCCGAATACGCAGCCGCGCTCGGCGCAACCGGACGCCATCCACCGTCTTGAGGCTGGACATATTTCTCGCCATCCCACGGCGCACTCATGCTCGCTTTCCGTCCCGCATGAGCCAACTGAATCGCAATCGCAGAACCCTGAGAATGTGTGAACTCCACAATCCGCTTCAGCCCTGCAATCTGCTCATCCTTCCACAACCCCATATCCGCCGGAGAAATTCTGCCCTCAGGCACCACTGCCGTCGCCTCAACAAAAATCAGGCCTGCGCCGCCCTGCGCCCGCGAACCCAAATGCACCAGGTGCCAATCCGTCGCGCATCCATCCACCGACGAGTACTCACACATCGGCGAAACTGCCACGCGGTTTTTCAACTCAAGCGTACGTAGCTTGAAGGAATCAAATAAACTCGTGCTCATTGTTTGCTCACTCTCAGTAAAGTATCTACATAACTTCAGATTCGCCGCATAACAAAAGGATTCATCCCAGCAAGTCGCTGCCCATCAATGCAAACGGGCAACTCTCAATCCGCATGAGTCGCCCGTTTGAATTTCAATCTGCTGTTACTTTGGCGGTTCCTTCTTATCCTTATTATCCACCGGCTTTGTTGGGCTCTTCACCGGAGGTTTTGCCGCTGGGGGCGGCGGTGGCTTCGGATGTGTCACTTCCGGCGCTGGCGCAGGACGTGGCGCGGGCGGCGGCGGCGGAGGTTGTCTCACAGGTGCTGCCGGTTTGATCGGCTCCACTCTTTGCTGCATCTCAGGACGCGCGGGTGGCGGAGGTGGTTCTCTCACAGGTGCTGCCGGCTTGATCGGCTCCACTCTCGGCTGCATCTCAGGATGCTGCGGCTGCGGCACTGTTGCGGGTGGTTGCGTTGGACGCGGTGTCATCTCCGGCGCATGCTGCTGCTGCTGCGGAACATTCACCCTCGGCTGACCGTTCTGCACTCCCGGCTGCGTCTTCCAGGTATCCGATTGCATATTCTTCGGCTGACCGTTAGGCACATTCACCGCCGGCTTATGATTCGGCAGTGGGATGCCCGCCGCTGGCGGTCGCGAAGTACGCACCGGCGGTTCAATTGGCTTGGCATTCGGCACCGCGCTGATCTGCTTGCCCGAGCCATTGATGAGCATCGGACGCGCTACTGCCACTGGCACCGGCCGCGCAGGACGCTTGAAAATCACCGGCACACTGCTCACCTGCGGAACCGGCTTCGCCAGAATCTGCGCATGCTGAATCTGCTGCGGATTCACATGAACGGCCACCTGCGACGCCGAATGACCCGCTGCAAAATCCTCATGGCGCATCGCAGTCACGCCCACGGTCCTGTTCACGTAAGTCACGTTGGTCACGTTCACGATGTTCACGTACGTTGTCTGCACATGAATCACGCGCGACTCGCGAATATTCGAGATGTTCACCTGGTCAATGTAATGCGGGCTGCAGGGATACCACGGACGGTAAGCTTCGCCAGGGCCCAGCGGGAACCAGACTGAAACACCCACTCCACCCACCTGAATGCCGCCGGCAAAGACCACCAGCGCAGGCGACCAGACAGGGCGCTGATCGCGCGGCCCCGGTATCCATCCCCAGCGGTTATTCACAATTGCCCAGCGCCCATAGTGAAACGGCGCATAGCCCCACGATTCATCCTCAATCCACACCCAGCCCCACGGCTGCCGATTCATCCAATGTCCATAGTGATACGGCTCCCATCCATAGGGCACATCATTCGGAAACCATACCGGGCCAAAATCAGAATCCGGCATCCACGTCCCTGCCGCATCCAGATCTGCAATACCCGGCATCGCGGCACTCACATACTGCGCTGAGACCGACTGAGCAATCCACTGGTCGCGCTGCTGACTCCACATGTCCAGCGAGTCAGGTTCATTCATCTCCAGCCACTGCGGATAAACAGGATTTACTCCCGCCAACTGCAAAACACTGCCATCGTAGAGTCGCTGGCTGAATCCCCCCGCTCCAACAACGTAAACATCGCCTTGATAATTCGAGAAGACCGCCGATTCCTGATCGTTATAAACATCCACGCGAAATTCAGCATTATGATTTGTCACCATGCTGCCGTTCGGCGTATTAATCGCGAGCTGCTGATTCGGCCACATGCTTATCTCATGAACATGCACCTCACCCTGCGCCACACCAAAGGCGATTGAGTATGGAGTGAGAGTAACCACAGACAAATCTGTGTTCGCGCCCAGGCGCAGATAAATCTGCCCAATCTGAATCTCGCCAATACTATTCGCGTCTACAAAAACACGATCGCCGGGCGCCAGCGGAAAATTGGGCGTCGCTTGCATCCACTCATCCGTGCCCGCCTGCTGGATCGAGATTGAGCCATTCACAAACGAAAGCCGGGCCGCTTCCAGTGGTGGATCATCATCCTGCGCCTGCGCCAGAGCTAATCCCAATAGACCGGTCGAAGCTGCAAGCAAAATAAGACTCCGAACAACTCGCGTAGCCGATTTAAGCATCATTCATTTCCTTTCAATTTTCCGCTGAATATTGTGCAAGCAAATTTTGCACATCATCTGATCGCTGTCACTGGTTTAAGCATACTGACTTTTGGACAAATTTCATCAGCAAATGTTATTAATTTCCCCGCATTATTAGCACACGTGACCAACTTTTCCCAAAGAAAAAGGCGAAGATTCACAGGAATCTTCGCCTTCTCATTTCAATCTTCCACCCGCTCAACAATCGGCTTCACTTCGGTTTCTTTGTGCTTTCAGTCGCACTCTTCTTTTCAGTACCTGTCCCTGATCCCGTTGAATCATCGTCAGGCGCAACAGCCGACTCATCCTTTGTCGAACTTTTCGACTTCTTCCGCTTGATAGTCGCATCAGAGCCGCTGCCGCTTGTTGCGGTACCAGTCACTGTCTCCTTGGGATTCTCCTCACCACCGGCTTTTCCAGTCACAGTCTCCTTGGGATTTTCATTGCCATGGGCTGTGCTGGTGACAGTCTCCTTGGGATTTTCATTAGCAGCCTGTGGGTTTGCGCGTGTCAGCGTAATCTGTCCGGACTTCATTTTGCCCGGCATCTTCTTCCGTTCGGAATCTGTGCCCGTCACCGTTTCCTTCGGTGCCTCCTCACCTGCAGGTGCATTTTGTTTTTGCATCGAGACATCGTGCGTTTCCGGCCGGATCGTCACTTTCTCCTTCGCGGCATCTGTGCCCGTCACCGTTTCTTTCGGGTTCTCATCACTAGCGGTCACACCATTCTGATCCATGCCCGCCTTGCGCGTCATGATTCCAGCCCCGCCATTTCCCGTCGAACCCGATCCACCCTGCGGTGCGGCAACCGTGTCTTTGCCTTCGTACAATGGGTTCGTCCCACCCATCTTATTTTCCTTGTTCGCAGGATTAGATTGAGTTGTGCCAGACTTGCCAGTGTTAGATCCGCCCGCCTTTCTCAGCGTGATATCAGACCGGCCATCGTTATTCATATCCGTGGGTGGCGCTGCCGTCACGGACTCCTTGGGATTCTCCTCGCCGCCCCCGGCTTTTCTTTTCGTGATGTCTGGTTTTACTACGTGGTCCCCTAAGGTAACGCCATTCGTATTTCCTGCTGGCTGTGCTGCCACCGACCCATTTGGCTTGCCTTTATTGCCACCGGCCGGCGCCGGTGCTACTCCAGATTCACTCGGCATCTCATCACCGCCGCTGCCTGAGCTTGTCCCCTTCTTCTTTTTCTTGGTTGTTGCAGAACTTCCGCCAGTATCTGTCCCGCCGCTCGTTTGCGCCGCATCATCCGATTGCGAACTGGCTGCCGTTGAATCCTTCGTCGCGCTGCTCTGCTTCTTTTGCTGCGGCTCCGCGGACGACCACGGCGAACTCCACAACGCCAAACCAAAAAACACTACCGCCAACAACAGGAATTGAGTTGCTTTGCGCATCTCTGCACTTCCTTTCAATTTGCTTTGATCTCGCTCTACTTGAGTTCGGCGGATGGCAAAACTAGTGCGATTGCCAGGGACCTCCACCACTCAGGCTTGCATAATAGACCTTTTAATACGCCTTTAACCAGAAAAAACCCGCTGAATAATTGAATCCCCTACCCGACTCTGGACTACCCTTCAAAGAATCATGGAACCGCAATCCCCATTTCGGCGTATCGTTCTCTATCGGAGGATTTTTTCCATGAATCGCATTCTGTCGGCATCGCTTGCCGCATTGCTTGTCATCTCGGTTACAGGTTGCATGGTGCGCGTCGATAAGGACGAGAAGGGCCAGGAGAAAAATGTTCAGGTAGACACGCCCTTCGGCCACGTCCACGTAAATACTGACCAGATCACCGTTGCAGATCTCGGCCTCCCTGCCTATCCCGGCGCCACTCAGATCAAGGACAACGACAATCACAAATCCGCTGACGTCAACGTCGGCTTCGGTAAGTGGGAAGTCAAAGTCAAGGCCATCAGCTTCAGCACGCCTGACTCGCGCGACAAGGTCATTGCCTTCTACAAAAAAGCTCTCGGTCACTACGGCACCGTCATCACTTGCCAGGGCAACTCAGCTGTCGGCTCTCCCACCACCACGGATGAAGGCCTCACCTGCTCCGACGACAGTTCGAAAGGAGTCAAGGTCCAAGCCCACCACAACGAAAAAGGCATCATCATCAACGCCGGTGACGAGAAAAACGGCTTCCAGTTGAAGGTTGGCTCCAAGAAGCATCAGCACATCCTTGGCTTTGAAGATTCAAGCGACAACAAAACCCATTTCGAGCTCGTCGCACTCGACCTGCCCTCGGACTCCGGCAACTCTGACAAGTAATTTTGCATCACACCCGGAATCGCGCCCCATCCTCTTCACACTTCAATGAATGGGATGGGACTTCTCTTTTGTGCGCACCCCCCCAAATGCGTTAGGCTCACTCTTATATGGAAGTGAATTGCCAGCGCTGTCAGGCCCCCATCGATCCCGAGAGCAGTTACTGCTCCGCATGCGGCCTCCCGCAGCTCACTTACTCCACGGAAGAAACTCCCGGCCCCGTCACCCAGCAACCCTGGCATGAGGGTAATGACGATGCCGGAGAAGTCGTCTGGCGCACAGCCCTGCGCATCTCCTTCCTCATGGCCATACCCACAGGAATCGCCTGCTCCATCGTCTCTCCACTCGGCAACTACGGCCTTCTCTGGATGGCCATCGCCGCTGCATGGGTCGTCGCCATCTACGTCCGTCGTGTGCAACCGCCTTGGATCACCGCTGGCGCAGGCATTCGCATCGGGCTCGTCGCAGGAATCTTCTCCGCATGGTTCTCCTTCATCATCAGCAGCATCGCGCTCTTCACACAGCGCTACTTTTTCCACCAGGGCTCTGAGATCGACTCACAATTCAAACTTTTCGTTGACACCTTCAATAAAAGCTATCTCCCCATGGTGCAGCAGATGAATCCAGACCCCGCCGAACTCGCCAAGGCACAGGGTTTTGTTGCCTGGATGCGCGCTCCCGAAGGTCAGGCCGGACTCGCACTCCTCAACCTCACCATCGTCTGCGCAATTCTCCTCGTTATCTCCATGATCGGCGGCGTTGTCGGCGCGCGACTCTCCGCCCGCTCGCGCAAACACAATTGATTCTTCGCTGAACCTTCAGAATTTTTCTATAATTTACTGATTTGCTTCACTAAAAAAATTACTTCAACTCCACCGTAATCTTTCTCGTATCTCCACCCTTGGATTCAATCCGGATCTCGCCCGTCGCGCGCTTCTTCAAACTCGCAAACTTTTCGCCCCACTCCACCAGCACCAGTGCATCATCGGTCAGCAGATCATCAATCCCCAGCGTCTCCAACTGCCGCTCACCCTCAAGCCGATAGACATCCAAATGCAGCAGGCGAACCAGCTTGCCTTCCCACGTTCCCTCGTACTCATGCAGCAAAGTGAAAGTCGGGCTTGTCACCTCGTCCGGATCAGCCGCACCAAGCGCCGCTGCAATTCCTTTCACCAGCGTCGTTTTGCCCGCTCCCAAATCACCCTTCAGCAAAAGCAACTGCGGTGGATGAAGAATCCCGGCCAGCTTGCGACCCACTTCAACGGTGCCCACTCCGCTCTCCGTTGTAAAGGTATGCGTCTTGCCCGCCAAGCTCTCAGTTGCCACCATCTGCCCCGCCTCTCAATCAACGCCCATCAGGCACGCCGCATTCCCTGTAACCAAACATAACCTTTTCCACCCTGTGGATGATAGCGAAAAGCCCGTGAAAGCTCATTCAAAATATCGCTCGCCACAAACGTATGTTCATTCCCGCCGCGCACTGCAAAATCACTGGCCAAACCATGCAGCCACACCGCCGCTGAAACTGCTTTCAGCACAGTCACTTCCGTATTTTTCTCGCCAATCTGCTGGGCCAGCAACCCCGCCACCATCCCCGTCAGCAGATCCCCGCTGCCACCTTTCGCCATTCCAGGATTGCCGCTCGTATTCACAACCGCTTCGCCACCGGGCACAGCTATCACCGTCCGCGCGCCTTTCAGCACCACAACCACACCATGCTCATCGGCAAATTTGCGCGCCGTCTCCACTCTTGCCGCTTGCACCTCTGCAATTGAGCATCCACACAGCCGAGCCATCTCACCCGGATGCGGCGTCATCACCATCACCCGCCCCTCTGCTGCGCGCTTGATAAATCCCTTCTGCACCTGCTCCGCCGCTGCCAGCAGATTCAATCCATCTGCATCCACCACCGTCGGCAATTTCGTTGCTCCCAGCAATCCCAGCACAAACTGCGCCGTCTCCTCGCTCTTCCCAATTCCCGGCCCAATCGCCATCACCGTCTTGCCTTCCATCAACTCATTGAGATCCGCCAAATTCCCCGCATCAATCCCGCCCTTGCTCGTCTCCTCGAGCGCAATCGTCATCAACTCCGGCGCCAAACCCGCCACCAACGCCTGCACCGACCGCGGCACCGCAGCCGTCACCAATCCCGCGCCCGTACACATCGCCCCCAGCGCCGCCAACCCTGCCGCGCCTGACCGTCCCACCGAGCCGCCCACCACCAGCACATGTCCAAAACTTCCCTTGTTTGCACCCCACGCACGCGGCCTCTGAAACTCCTGCACCGCATCGCCCGCCCACTCAATCTGCAACTCCGACTTCACCAAATCGCGCGGCGTTCCAATCTCCGCCACCACCACCGGCTGCTTCCACTCCCGGGTCAAATGTCCAAACAAATGCGCACTCTTCGGCGCAGTAAAAGTAACAACCGCATCGGCTGGGCATACCACTCCACTCGCCTCGGCATCGCGGGAATCCGCCTCCCACCCCGAAGGCAAATCCACTGCCAACACACGCACCCGCTTTCCAGATTCAGCCGCGCACTTTCTCACCCACTCCACGGCCTTCAACGGCAACCCGCGCAACTCGCCTTTGAATCCCGTCCCCACCAACGCGTCCAGAATGAGATCCGGGCTGTAATCAGGAGAATTTTGCCGGCTCATCCTGTTGAATTCCTCTTCAAGCTCCGCCTCCGTCAAAACCTCCCGGTGCTTGCACCCCGACTCCACCAGCTCCTTCCACGCCTCCGCCGCATCGCCCTTCAACTCCGCCGCCGCACCCATCAGCAGCACACGCACCCTGAGCCCCTCGGCCGTAAACACGCGCGCCGCCACCATTCCATCTCCGCCATTATTTCCGCGACCGCACAGCACCAGCACTCTCTTCGGCTGCCCAAACTCCTGCCGCACAAACTCCGCCACGCGCGTGCCAGCCGCTCGCATCAGCTCCATCGAGCTCCCCACGCACCCCTGCTCCACCGTCGCCCGGTCCACCGCCGCCATCTCCGCCGCACTCAATACCTTCATGCCCATAATGTTAGTCCAAATGCAACGCAATCGCGATGCCGCAATATTTTATGCACAAAAAATTGTCATGTGATTTCAGAACAAAAACTACATATTTAAGTTAATTAAATGTTGCCACGCTGACTTGCTGACTCGCTGATTTGCGCGCAGCGCAAGCTGACTTGCTGCTTTTATTCCTAAACCAAAACCTCCAATCACCCCCAAATCGCCATCACCAGCAACCACCCATTCAATCCCGCAATCAGCACTGCCGCCGTCCATCCCATCCACTTCAACCACCGCGCATTCACAAACTCGCCCATCATCTCCGGCTTGCTCGTAAAGTAAACCAGCGGCACCACGGCAAAGCTCAACTGCATCGACAAAATCACCTGGCTCAGCAGCAGCAGTTTTTCTGTTCCCTCTTCGCCCATCAGCCACACCACAATCACCGTCGGCAAAATCGCAAGCCCGCGCGTAATCATCCTTCTGAGCCAGGGGGCCACGCGCAAATTCACAAACCCCTCCATCACCACCTGACCGGCCAGCGTTCCCGTAATCGAAGAGTTCTGCCCGCTCGCCAACAGCGCCACAGCAAAGAGAGTGCTCGCTCCCGCCACGCCCAGCAGCGGACTTAATAATTTATACGCATCCTCAATCGCCGCCACTTCAAAGTGCCCGCTGCGATTGAAAACCGCCGCCGCCACAATCAAGATCGCCGCATTCACAAAGAGCGCCAGCGTCAACGCCAGCGCCGAATCAATACTCGCCAGCTTGATCGCATCGCGTTTGCCCGCCGCGGTTCGCAAATATTTCCGGCTCTGCACAATCGACGAGTGCAGATACAAATTGTGCGGCATCACGGTCGCGCCCAATATTCCAATCGCGATAAACAGCATCCCCGGATCTGTCACAATCGACCTGTGCGGTACAAACAAATTCAACACTACCGCGCCCATATTCGGTTTTGAGAGCCACATCTCCACCGCGAACATCGCCGCTATCGTGCCGATCAGCGTAATCACCAGCGCCTCAAGATACCGGAACCCTCGGCTCTGCAACAGCAGAATCACCAGCACGTCGAGCCCCGTAATCATCACGCCCCAAATCAGCGGAATGCCAAACAATAATTTCAGCGCAATCGCAGAACCAATCACCTCTGCCAGATCGCAGGCCACAATCGCAATCTCGGCCATGAGCCACAGCACCACGCTGACTCTCAAACTGGTGCGCTCACGGCACAACTGCGCCAGATCCCTGCCCGTCGCAACGCCCAGCTTCAGCGCCAGGCTCTGAAGCAATATCGCCAGCAGATTTGAAATCATGATCGCGAAGAGCAGCGTGTACCCGAACCGCGAGCCGCCCGCAATATCCGTCGCCCAATTTCCCGGGTCCATATAGCCCACGGCAATCAAAAATCCCGGCCCCAGAAATCCCAGCAACCGCCGCCAGAAATTCGCTGACCCAGAGATCGACACGCTCGCATTCACCTCCGGCAAAGAGGATTCGACGGTACTCATATGCGGTTCTTTGATAAAGGGATTCATGAATTGTCTGATACAAATCTATGGTAACTCAGAATTGTTAACTATGGTTAATTGTATTTACACAGGCAGGCTATGGATATGCAGGGGGCGCGCAGCCCCCTGCTCGTACTTTACTGTCCCTGTCCCAGTGAGTATCCCGGCTCGCCATCAAATAGGTACAGATTTTCGAGTTTGATGAACCCAATCCCACTGGCATCAAGCCGCTCAAGCAAATCCAATATCCGCTTTGTAGCCATAGTCGAATTCGCGTGGAAACGGCACCGCCAGTGATCAGTGCAATAGGTCTCCGCGTGCCCTTGTGGCCACACCTTTACGCCGCGGTTGGTAATCATCGTCAACGGCAACTCGGCACTCTCGATTCTCTTCAGACCATCAGCCAAGTCATTCGCGCATCCGTCCTTCCAGTGGACAAACACATCAACACCCACCAGCGTCTTCGTTGCCCGCTTACTACTCTTGATCGCAGTGTTTTCCTTTGCCAACTCTGCAAACGCCCCCACATTCTCATAACGCACCGATTTCAAGCGCTGCGGTTTCTGCCCCAGCCTTTCAATCACCGTCGAGGCAAACTCCTCAGTGCCCACCTTGGCCCGGCTCATACCCTCTGTAAACAAGTCCGCCGTGTGGACACCTTCCTCAATGGCGCAGAGCCAGGCATTGTGAATCCGCTCTGCCAACTGGTTCTGACCCAAGTGCACAAGCATCATCACAGCGCTCAGTAAAAGTCCTGATGGATTCGCAATGCCCTGTCCTGCAATCTGCGGCGCGGATCCGTGGATCGCCTCAAACATAGCTGCGCGATTGCCAATATTGGCCGAAGGAGCAATCCCCACCGAACCCGTCACCTGCGCTGCGATATCAGACAAGATGTCGCCATACAGATTCATGGTCACAACAACGTCAAAAATCTCCGGAGAGTCGGCCATCCGGGCCGCGCCAATATCAATGATCAGATGATTCTGCTCAATCTCCGGATACTCGGCTCCGATCTCATCAAATACCTTATGGAACAGACCATCAGTCATCTTCATGATGTTATCTTTTGTCATGCACGTCACTTTCCGTCGCTTGTTTTGCCGCGCATATTCAAAGGCATATCGGATCACTCGCTCGCAACCCGGGCGACTCACCAACTTCAGGCACTGCATCACTTCATCCGTTTGCTGGTGCTCAATGCCGGCATACAAATCCTCCTCGTTCTCGCGCACAATCACCACATCCATCTGAGGATGATACGTTCGCACAAACGGTGCATACGATACCGCTGGCCGTACATTCGCATAAAGGCCCAGCGTCTTGCGCAGTGTCACATTCAATGACTTGTACCCACCGCCTTGCGGTGTCGTGATCGGCGCCTTCAACAACACGCGCGTTCTCTCGATTGACTCCCACGCACTGTCGGGAATTCCTGCTGTCAACCCGCGCTTGTACACCGCCTCGCCCATCTCTATCTCGCTGTACTCGAGCGGCGCACCCGCCGCCTCCAAAACCCGCAGCGTCGCTCGCATGATCTCAGGACCGATTCCGTCGCCATAAGCCACCGTCACCGGTATCTTCGTCGCACTCCCTCCCGCATCCGCTTCCTTTTCCCAAACCCCGCTCAATATTGCGCTCATCGCTTCTTCTCCAGTGGTAAAATTGGCACTACGATTGGTGATTTCAAATATACGACAATTATGTCGCGTATTTCAAGTCGTATTTTTTATGCAGAAGACTACCCCCCAACCCGCCGCCTGGACCTTCCTAACCAACCACGCCCATGTGCTACTTTCGATCGCTGACTGCCCTGAAAGTCGTATGCGCGATCTTGCTCAAAAAATTGGAATTACCGAGCGCGCCGTGCAACGCATTATTGACGACCTCGTCACCGGCGGCTACCTCATAGTAGAGCGAGAGGGCCGTCGCAACAGTTACGAGATCAACCGCAAGCTACCGTTACGTCACCCTGTCGAAGCGCACTGCCTCGTCGACGGCCTGATCCAGTTTGTCCAAAAAGGTTCAACCACTCGGAGGGCTTTCAATGCGCAAACTCATTGAGGGCTACCAGCACTTTGCCCACGACCTCTTCCCCGAGCGCCGCGACCACTACAAGCTGCTCTCTGAACGGCAATCGCCACGATGGCTCTTCATCACCTGCTCGGACTCGCGCGTCGTTCCCGACCTCATACTTTCCACCGAGCCAGGCGACCTCTTCATCACCCGCAACGCCGGCAACGTAGTCCCCGCCGAGTCGCACAACTCCGATGACGGCGTAGCCGCAACAATCGAGTACGCCGTTGAAGTTATCAAGGTCCGTCACATCATCCTCTGCGGCCACTCCGATTGCGGCGCTCTCAAAGCCGCACTCGATCACGTCGCCCTTGAATCACTCCCCAAGGCAAAACTCTGGCTCTCCCACGTCGAAGACGCTTTCAAATACCGCCAGCCTCTCAACCCGGCAGACGGCCCTCAAGCCGAGCTCGCCAGTCTCATTCGCGGCAACGTCATCGCCCAGCTTCACAACCTCCGCACTCAACCCTCCGTCATCCACGCACTCTCTGAATCCCGCCTCCAGCTACACGCCTGGTACTACGACATTCTCACCGGTCGCGTCGAGCGCTACGACGAACTCAAACAGAGATTTCTCCCACTCGTCGACTAACTTCAATTAAATCTATCGAATATCGATCAGGTTTCCAGATATACTTAATTAACTAGTTGACAAACTAGTTGATTAAATTACAATTAACCTGAGGTGTTCCATGCCTACCGAACAATCTCTCTACACTGAAATCGGCGCTTTCGAAGCCAAAACCAAACTCTCCGAGATCCTGCGCAAAGTCGATCTCGGCGAGCGCTTCACCATCACCGTGCGTGGCCGCGCTGTTGCAAATATCGTCCCAACTTCAAATGCCCGTTCAAAAGAAGAGGTCGCAGCAGCCGTAGAAGCTCTGATTAACTTTCCAAGGATTAAAGGCATTCCAGATGACACCGTGCTTGAATGGATCCGCGAAGGTCGGAAATAAATTTTTATGGCGATCATTCTTGACGCTTCTGCTGCTCTCGCATGGCTGAAAGATCGAGATGATCCAGCCGAAGTCTCTGTTGCCAATAAAATCCTGCACGCCATTGAGGCTCAAGAAGCGATCGTACCTTCGCTTTGGTTCACTGAGTTAACGAATGGCATTTTGATGGCTGAAAGACATGGCAATATTCCAATACTCACTATTGTTCGTTTTACCCAGTTGATTGAGATGCTTCCTATCAACCTCGATAATGCACTCTCACCGTCATTGCAGAATTCCTGCCTGTTACTTGCGCGTCTATACAATCTCACCGCTTATGACGCTACATATCTTGAACTTGCATTAAGAACTAAGAACACCCTCGCCACCTTCGACCGCAAGCTCGCCACCGCTGCCCGTTCAGCCGGTCTTCACATCTTCGGCGACCCGCTGTAATTGCCCAACCGCCCTTTAAACTCCTCCCTCCCCTTATCCGTCTAAAATAGAGATGGAATGCCCGCGTCTTCTCTCAATGAATAATGGTTAAGACAAAATACGCATCCCTCAAGGTGAACAATGGCACTCTTCAAAACATCCAATCCGGCGCTCAGCGACAAAACCTTCTCCGGTCTCGACGACTCGCAATACGGCAGTGGTGGCATCATCGACGCCACAGCGCGTATGACCCTCTCCGGCACCGTCAACAAAACCGGCCTGCTGCTCATCTTCTGCCTCGCCACTGCGCTCTACACCTGGCATCTCTTCCTCGCTGACCGCAACGTCGCAGCCGTCATGCCCCTCATGATGGTCGGTCTCTTCGCGGGACTCATCCTGGCCATGATCACGATCTTTGTGCAGAAGGCCGCACCCTTTACCGCGCCCCTCTACGCGCTCGCTGAAGGCTTGGTCCTCGGCGGCATCTCCGCCACGCTTGAAGTTCGCTACCCCGGCATCGCCATCCAGGCCGTAAGCCTCACCTTTGGCACGCTCTTCGCGCTCCTTTTTCTTTACAGCTCACGCATCATCAAGGTCACTGAAAAGCTACGCCTCGGCATCTTCGCCGCAACCGGCGGCATCGCCGTCTTCTACCTCGTGCAGATGGTCGTCGGCTTCTTCGGCATCCACTTCAACGCGGTCAACAACTCCAGCCCCCTCAGCATCGGCTTCAGCGTCTTCGTCGTCATCATCGCTGCGCTCAATCTCGTGCTCGACTTCGACTTCATCGAGCGTGGCGTCCAGGCCGGCGCACCCAAATACATGGAGTGGTACGGCGCTTTCGGCATCATGGTCACCCTCGTCTGGCTCTACCTCGAGATCCTCCGCCTCCTCACGAAGATCAACAACCGCAATTAATTTTTCTCGAGCACAATATCAAAGGGCTGCGAAGTTATCTTCGCAGCCCTTTTTCATTGCAAATAAATTACTGTGACTAAAAAATAATCGATTCCCCAAAATCACCTGCAATCCATCTTTCCCGCCAATCACCACCTTCGCATTCGGGCTCGCCGCCAGCTTCTCCGTCGCTTCGATTTCCTTCCACTTCAGCAGCGGATCGGTGATTCCCCGGGTCACAATCTTCTGAAAATCCTGAATGTCTTGCGCCTCAATCGCTTTTAAAATGCGATTTGAAAACAAATGCCCTTGCGCTTTTTTCCCGGCGCAAGGGCCTGAAACTCCACTGCTAAATCATTCATGATGGCGACGAAGTCGTGGCTGCCGCACCGCAAGTGCTCAATGAACACCAGGCGGAGGCGCCTTGCTCAAATCATTTTTCTTGAAGGTCCACACCAGCACCGCGCTGATCAGCGCCAGCATCGCCGTCCATCTGAAGACCACCACAAACGCGCTCAACAGCGCCTGCTGTTGCAGCATATCGTACATCAGCGCCATTCCACCGGCGCCGCCATTCGCCGGCCCTAATTTGTTTCCCACAAATCCACTCAGCCCATGCAGCGCCTCCTGCACGCGCGGATTATTCGCGCTGATATGCGAACCAATCTGCGTCTGGTAATAATCCTGCCGCCGAACCAGCATCGTCTGCACCATCGAGATGCCAACCGAGCCGCCAATATTTCTCATCAAATTGAAAATGCCCGTCGCGTTGCCCATCTCCGTGTTCTTCAGCGTCGTATAACTGATCGTCGTCATCGGCACAAAAACAAAGCTCATCGCGAATCCGCTCACGATAATCGGAATCAGCATCGTCGTCGGCGAAATTCCCAAATTGCTCTGACCAAAATAAAGCGCGCAAGCAAAGAAGAGCAGGTAGCCAAAGGTCAGCAACTTGCGCGCATCAATCTTGTTGCCAATCATCCCGACAATAGGCATTGCACATATCGCTCCTATTCCGCGCGGACCCACCACCCACCCCGCAGCGTAGGCCGTGTAGCCCATCACCTCCTGAAAATAAAGTGGCAGCATCGTGATCGTCGCGTATACCGTCACGCCCAGAACCCACATCAACATGCATCCGGTTCTGAAATTTCTATCCTTCAGCACCCGCAGATTCACCAGCGAATCGGTCTTCTTCCACGACCGCCAGATCCACAGCACCAGCGCCGTCAACAGCGCCGCAACCGCCCAGCGTACCCAGCGCGCGCCAAACCAGTCATCTTCCTGGCCCTTGTCCAGCACTATCTGAAGGCATCCCGTCCACACTGCCAGCAAGCCAAATCCAATATTGTCGAACTTGCCAACCTTCGCGTTCCTCACATACGGCGGATCATGCACAAAACGCGTAATCAGTATTACCGCAAGAATTCCAATGGGTATATTGATGTAGAACGCGTAACGCCAACTATATGTATCCGTCAGCCATCCGCCGAGCGTCGGCCCGATCACCGGCGCAACCACAATGCCAAACGCAAACGCTGCCATCGCACCGGCTCGCTTCGCCGGAGGAAAACTCTCCATCAATATGGACTGGCTCAACGGTTGCAGCGCACCACCACCCGCACCCTGTATCACGCGCGCCAGCAGCATGAATCCAAGCGTCGGCGCTGCTCCGCAAAAAAAACTCGCAATCGTAAATGTTATTACGCAGAAAATCAGAAACTTCTTGCGCCCAAATCGCAGCGCAAACCAGTTCGACGCCGGCAAAATCACCGCATTCGCCACCAGATAGCTCGTCAGTACCCACGTCGCCTCGCTGATTGAAGCCGACAAACTCCCCGCAATATTCCTCAGCGCAACCGACGCAATCGAGGTATCCAGCACCTCCATAAACGTCGCGCTCATCACGGCCACGGCTATCAGCCACGGGTTTACCCCGTTGGTCAGTGGATACTTTGCTACCCGCGCCGCGTGTGTCGTCATGCGTGCTTGCTTTGTCCCTTCTACTTTTTCAGATTACACTACGCGCGAATGCACGTTTGTAAAGTCAAAACCACCTAAAACTCCGCCCTAGAACCCTTAGATGCACCCAAGCACCAATTTGGTGCCCAAAGTTTTGTTTTTCATATCAAGCAACATCAAAATGAAAACTCATGAGGTTGCTTGCAAATGCGTAACATGTCATGTTACACTTCTGTCGTGATCAAGTCATTCCGGCATCGCGGCATCGAAAAGTTTTTCTCGACCGGCACAAAGGCTGGCATTCAGCCGAAACACGAAATTCGATTGCGCATTCTGCTGACCACTTTAAATCTGGCTGCGAAGCCAAGTGATATGAACAGGGATGGATGGAACTGGCATCCGCTCAAAGGAGACCTCAAAGACCATTGGTCAGTGAGCGTGAGCGGCAATTGGCGGCTAACCTTCGCCTTTGAAGGGCAAGATGCGATTCTTGTCGATTATCAGGATTACCACTAAAGGAGAAATACCATGACCATGATGCACAACCCGGCCAGCCCAGGCGAACTGCTCAAAGAGTTTCTCGGTAGCCGAACCGCGACCGAACTCGCAGCGCACATCGGCGTCACTCGCGCCACCATCTCCCGCATCCTCAACGGTCGCACATCTGTCACCATGGATCTCAGCATACGCCTTGGCCAGGCACTCTCGCTCTCCCCGGATTTCTTCTCCAAAGCTCAACTTCAGTACGACCTCTGGATCGAATCCCAGCGAAAGCGCCCGAAGATTAGACCCCTCGCCGCTTGATCACTTGTGAAGATTTGCCGAACAGCCACCCGCCCGGGACTAAGTAAAGCTGTACTTACGCATTTCCGTAATCGGACGTATACTGTCACATTCAAAGGAGTATCCGAATTAGAAAGAGTGAATCTGAGGGCGAGAACATGGAAAAGCGCGAAGAATGGTTTAGAGACAGTCTCATGGAAAGGCACTGGAAGCAACTCGCCAGTATGCTTGTCATTGCAATTTCACTGATTGCAGTTGCTGCGACTTGCCTGCACCCTCCCGCGCTTCGGTCTCAGACTCAAACTCTACACAAGGGCATTGACCCAAAGCTATTGGCTAATGCGATGGCTGGCAATGCAGAAGCACAGTTAAAAGTCGGTGGGGCATACTTGATTGGTGATAGCGTTTCACAGGATTATGCACAAGCGGCAGTTTGGTTTCGTAAGGCGGCTGAGCAGGGACAGGCGGACGCGCAATATTTTCTCGGTGGTCTATACCGTGAGGGCCACGGCTTGACACAAGATTCCGCACAAGCGGCTATATGGTTTCGCAAGTCCGCCGAGCAAGGAAATGCATTCGCACAATCCGACCTTGGATGGCTATACAGCGAAGGACAAGGAGTCCCGCAAGACTACACCGAATCGGTGGCGTGGTACCGCAAAGCTGCCGAACAAGGAAATGCCCGAGCGCAATTTGCCCTTGGGTTGGCTTATGACAAAGGCCAAGGTATAGAACAGGACTACGTCCAGTCAGCGGCATGGTATCGCAAAGCAGCCGAGCAAGGACACGCTCACGCACAATACAATCTTGCGTTATGGTACGGAGTAGGAATAGGAGTTCCACAAGATTATAGTGAGGCTTATTTCTGGGCTAGCCTTGCTGCCGCAACTGTGAGTCATTCTGATGGTGGTAAGTCATACGACAATTATGCGTCATATCGTGATTCCGTCGCTGCTTATCTGACACCTTCCGAGTTATCTCGTGCACAAGAACGAGCGCGTAAATGGTTTGATGAGCATCCGGTTCTACGATAGGTAGGTGAGCAGCACTACTTGCGAGGGCTTGGTTTTCGGGCAGGTGGTTGTCGAGGTTCCTTGTATTCTGGGTGCAGCGTTGGGCCATAATTCCCCATATCTGTTTTCTTTGCCCCGACACTAGCTCCACATTTACAGCGCAATTTCCCATTTAACAAATCCAAAGTCCCCTCTCTATATGCTTTCGCTGCAAGCTCTTGATATTCATCTGGAAGTATGGAGTATTGGCATTCATTTTTAATCCTAAATCCCGTGAATGGCCGACCATAGACGAAAGTCCCCTTGAGTTTTCGTTTCGGTTTCCCGAAGATAATCTTGTTTCCCGCCATAAACACCTCACACCTCAATGGTATCGCCAGCCGCAGACGAAGACAAGACGAAAACTGCAAAGAATGAATATTGAACGCTGATATTTAATCAAATTATCAGGCCAACCTAAACACAAACTCCCTCATATAAACTTGACAATAACTCACTCATATGCGACACTGGAATGGTCGCAAAATCCCTTTCGTTTCAACAAGGAATCTATCATGGCAAAAATTATCGGAATCGATCTAGGCACCACAAACTCCTGCGTCGCCGTCCTCGAGGGCGGTGAGCCTAAAGTCATCGCCAACGAAGAGGGCGCGCGTACCACCCCCTCCATCGTTGCCTTCTCCAAAACCGGCGAGCGTCTCGTCGGCCAGGTTGCCAAGCGCCAGGCCATCACCAACCCGGAAAACACAATCTTCTCCATCAAGCGCTTCATGGGACGTCGCTTCAATGAAGTCAACGACGAGATGAAGATGGTCCCTTATAAGGTTGTCGCGCAGGGTGATCACATCGCCGTCCTCGCCCAGGGCAAGGAGTACACTCCGCCCGAGATCTCCGCCATGATCCTCCAGAAGCTCAAGGCCTCCGCCGAAGCCTACCTCGGCGAGACCGTCACTGAAGCTGTCATCACCGTCCCCGCTTACTTCAACGACGCGCAGCGCCAAGCCACAAAAGACGCAGGCAAGATCGCCGGACTCGATGTCAAGCGCATTGTGAACGAGCCCACGGCTGCTGCACTCGCCTACGGCCTCGACAAAAAGAAGGATGAAACCATCGCCGTTTACGACTTCGGCGGCGGCACATTCGACATCTCCATCCTTGAAGTTGGCGAAGGCGTCATCGAAGTCAAATCCACCAATGGTGACACCCACCTCGGCGGCGACAACATCGACCAGCGCATTGTCGAGTGGCTCATCGCGGAATTCAAAACGGAGTCCGGCCTAGATCTCGCCTCAAAAGGCAACGAGATGGCCCTCCAGCGCCTGAAGGACGCTGCGGAAAAAGCCAAAATCGAGCTCTCCACCACCCTCGAAACCGAAATCAATCTCCCCTTCGTCACGGCAGACGCCAGCGGACCCAAGCACCTCGTCCGCAAGCTCACCCGCGCCAAGCTTGAATCGATGATTGACGATCTCCTCCTGCGTTCGCTTGAGCCTTGCAAAAAGGCCATCGCCGACGCCGGCATCAAGGCAGCGGACATCGACGAAGTCGTTCTCGTCGGCGGCCAAACCCGCATGCCCAAAATTCAGGAGCTCGTCAAAGGCCTCTTCGGCAAGGAGCCGCATCGCGGCGTCAACCCCGACGAAGTCGTCGCCATCGGTGCCGCAGTCCAGGCAGGCGTTCTCGCCGGTGAAGTCAAGGATCTCCTCCTCCTCGACGTCACACCGCTGACGCTTTCCATCGAGACACTCGGCGGCGTTGCCACCGGAATGATTCCGCGCAACACCACCATCCCTACCAAGAAGACCGAGACCTTCTCAACTGCGGCCGACAATCAGACCGAAGTCGAAGTCCACGTCCTCCAGGGCGAGCGTCCGATGGCCGCGCAGAACCGGACTCTTGGAAAATTCAAGCTCGCCGGAATTCCTCCAGCGCAGCGCGGAGTGCCGCAAATCGAAGTTACTTTTGACATCGACGCCAACGGCATTCTCAACGTTCTCGCCAAGGACAAGGCCACCGGCAAAGACACGCGCATCACCATCACCTCGAGCTCGGGTTTGAGCAAGGATGAAGTTGAGCGCATGGCCAAGGAAGCCGAAGCACACAGCGACGAAGACAAGCAGAAGCGCGAAGAGATTGAAGCGCGCAACTCGCTTGACTCGCTGGTCTACAACATCGAGAAGATGTTGAAAGACGGCGGCGAGAAAATCCAGGGTGCTGAAAAGGAAGAAGTCGAATCCGCACTTGCTGAGGCAAAGAAAACTCTGGAAGGTTCGCCGTCTGCGGAGGACTTGAAGGCCGCCACCGAGAAGCTCACCCACGCCAGCCACAAGCTCGCCGAGGTCCTCTACAAAGCCAACGCCGACACCGCATCCGCAGCGCCCGCCGAAGGCACCGTCGAGCCCCCCGCCGAAAAGAAGGACGAAGGCGTCATCGACGCCGAGTACGTCGACGTGGAAGACAAAAAGTAGGACTGGCCGTCCAGGCAGCCCCGCTCTTCGCGCGGAAATACAAATGCAAAAACCATGGGGTGAGCGATTCAATCGCTCACCCCATTACTTTTTAGTTAACATTGTGAATCCGGACCGGTACTGGGACGTTTACGATTTTCGCGAAAAAATCTTCGATGCTAGAGTACCGGTTTTAAAAACAAATTAACGCAGAAAATTCGATACAAATAAACCTATTCTTAGTGCGAACAATAGCGCATGTTTACCACTGAATAAGCTTTCTTGAAAAAGCATAAAACAAGAATTACCCACTAGAGCCTGTTAGGGGCTTTCCCGTATGTCTATGATTTCAGGGCGCTTGCAAGTCAGATTGAGATTTTAAAAATCGACACAACCTGTTGATTCTGTTGAATTTTCCACAAAGTTAATAACAGGCTCTAGAATCTGGGAGAGAACTAATGAATCAGATTTTTTGCTTGCTTCCGATTTATTTTAGTTGCAGGTGGAAACATTTTTGCTTAGACTTCGTTAATGCCTCCCCCTATCACTTGATGGAGTAGCATGATGATGTTACGCGTATCAGTTATATTTGGCCTCTTGCTTGGAGCCATCTTAATGGCCGACGGCCAGCAATGGACTGCCCCAGGTCCACCAGAGCAAAGGTTTGCGCTTGTCATCGGCAATGCAGATTACAGATATACAAGAACCTGGCCTAAACTGCCCGATGAGGTTACTCAACAAGCACAACAGATGGCAGCTACACTGCAAGTACTCGGTTTCAAGGTCTACAAGAACCAAGCGCTACTGAATCAGAATCTTCCCGAGATGCGAGCCGCGCTCGATGCTTTCTTTGAGCAGAAGGAGATTCAGGATGGTGCCTTTTTTTGGGTATTCTATGCCGGTCACGGTATCGAAGGATCGCTGATTCCGGTTGATGCTCAACCAGGAGCCAGCTATAGTGATTGCTGCCTTTCTTTAAAGGAGAAGATTCTTGACCCGCTTGAGGATTATCACCCCAAGGCAGCGGTAGTAGTCATCAATGCCTGCCGCGACAAAGTTGAGACCAATGATTACAGCAAACGTTCCTTTGATGAAATCCCTGAGCCAGGCAAAAATATTTATTTGGCATTTTCCACGCATTCAGGTAACCCTGCAGTTGCCCAAAGCGCATATGTTCCGGAGTTGCTGAGGTACATGACGATGAAGAAAGATCAGTCAAGTGCTCACATAGAGACCGAAAGAGCCTCCGTCGCCGACCTGACTAATTACATATCGATTCTGAAGGATCAGCAACGGCAAGCGATGAATGTGCAGGCCATCTTTAGTTTGTTGGATCAACAGGCACGTAGCGGCCAGCTTCCTTCCGATCCGATAACTTATGGAACAATTCCCGATTCCGCATACCTGATCCCGCCTGACGGGTCTGTGCAATATATCGACTTCCATGAGGCAGATAATGATGTGCCAGATTTCTATGTTTCCCCTGATCAACGAGACGAACCGGCGGCACCTTATCTCGATAAATATGGAATCTCTGTAGAAAAGGTCACTTCCGGAACGAACGTCGTGGTTACACGACCTAGTCTTCTCTATTCTGCATTTTCCGAGAGTGGCGCAGCGTTTGTAATGCTTCAGGAAGGAGACAATTGTAACGATGTTGAATCCGTAACTTATACACTCAAGTTTTCACCACCATTGAAGGAGTTTGCTTTTTCGCGGATTCGCTTAGTGGCGGAAAGCAAAAATGGAATCAGTCACCCGAAATGGGAGGCCCACGCGTATGATCCAAATGGTAAGGAGATTCAGCAGGAGAAGTTCATTGGTGAGGAATTGATTACGTATATCCCACCTGTGAACAAAGGCGCTGTCCCAGAATCGACTTTCCATATGCGCGGGCCCTACATCTCGAGCGTAACCTTTACTTCATCGAACCGTCGCAATGGTTGTCCGTTTGCTGCATTTTGTTCAGTACAGATCAGCAGAATGGGATTGGTGCGCGGACCCTCACTAATCATGAGCCCGGATGAGCAGAAGTTGCAGTCGGTTGCTTGGGAACAATAGGGGCAGGCACGTCTGGCGACAGATCGCTGTTCATATCATGCCACTCCTGCCATTTATAACTTTGCACCCTATCGATGCGATTCTGTTTTTCCGGATCACTGCCTGGTGGATGATGGATGAGTGTTAATATTGTCATCGCAATTTGTGCATAAGGGGGCAGTAGGGCACTGATGCCAGAACCCATATGTGTCTGAGTTGGTTGGCTCTGATTTGATTGGTCGGCAAGATGTGCATCCACGTAATCCTTAAATGCTTTCCCGGCTTCATAAGCATCATTTGCGTGTGCCAAACCTTTTTTCTCGTTTTTGCCACCTTCTTGTATACCGGTCACAATGTCGTCAATAAAATCGTTGTATTGCGCCTGGGCCTCGGAATACAACATCCAGGCTTTTCTTCTGATGGCATCATCTTTAATCGCCCTGGCCATGTGCACATACATCTTCGCGTGATCTCGTTGTAGAGAGAGATTGTGGATCGCATCATCCACTGACATTTCGGGTTTCTGTTCATGCTGAGCGTTAAGCTGCGAAGTGCAACCTATACAAGCTAGAGCGAGTATTGAGACTATTGCCATTCGGGACATGAGAACCTCCATGGTTTTCTCACCAGCAGAATAATGACCGCGATAGGTCTTAGTCAATCAAAAATGCCGGGTGTTCCAGGTCTCGCTTTTGGGCAACAACATACTTGCCTCATCATGACATAGATGGTTGCAGTGTCAAGTTGCTGGGACTTTTGTGCGTCTAATCAACGCCCAAGGCTCTCATATTCCGGTTCGCTGTTTCAAGCTCGTCCTTGCTCGATTGCAGATCGGCGAGTAGGTCTTCAATTCTTGCCTTATCGAAATGACACCACGGTAAACGCTCTAACGGTTGACCACGATCATTGACAACGAATATTTCCTCGTCATCGAACTTGAATACACGACTATCAGGATTATCGGCAAGTCGTCCAAGCTTTGTCCATGATGCAGCAAACTTCTTCATCTCATCCTCAAGCCGCGTAAGCCTCTCCCTAATGGCTTTGCGATTTTTGAGCATTCGCCAGTTTTTAGCTTCTTCTTGTTCCTCGGTCACGAAATATCTCCCTGTTGACATAGCACACAATTCCTCTTACTCTTGGATTGTGCCCAGAGTTTGACACTAGCCCGCCTGCCAGCGGGCTTTGTCGTGTTTGTTGTTATCGTAGACTTGAATTTACTTTTTTCGCCACAAAAAAGCACATCATTTACGATTTCCGCGTCCCTGACGTTTAGAATTGCCTCGCCTCGGCTTTCCCCGTAAGTTGGGCATAGGTAACGCGCCGCCCAACTACCCTATACGCTACAAGAGCAAACCTGTCGGCATCATTCAACGGATTGTCTATCGTTGCACGATTATTAAACCGAAAAGTCTGCTCATCCAAGTAGCGGAACAAATGGAACGGCTCAACGCTCACATAGGTTCCGTGAATACCGCGCTTCAACAGGCTCCAGAAGTTCTCAAGCCCGTTGGTGTGGATGCGGCCATCAACGTATTTAACGGCATGGTCTACGATTTGATGCAGGTAGTCAGGTGCAAGTCCGTTGTAGGAGTGCAATGAGTCCGTGTAGATCGCTGTACCAGCTTCCACATTCTTTCTGATTTCGCCCTGGAGTATGGGGCGGCTTAGGTTTGGAACCACTGTCGCCTTAATCCTTCCACCGCGCTCCAATACTCCCATCACTACGGCTTTTCCACGGTTTGGCTGGCCTTTGTAATTGGCTTCCCGCTTGCTCTTGTGCATGTTTCTGGCTTTACCGCCGATGAATGTCTCGTCGGCTTCTACCTCTCCACTCATCTTGCTGCCTGCTTGACCATCCTGCATTGCAAGCCGTATCCGGTGCAGCATGAACCATGCGGTTTTCTGTGTCACACCCAAGGCGCGATGAATCTCCCAAGACGAAACTCCATTCTTGCAGTTGGCGACCATCCACATTGCTGTCATCCACTTGTCTAGCTTGATCGGAGAATCTTCAAAGATGGTTCCGACCTTTACTGAGAACTGGCATTTTGGGTGTCGGCTCTTGCACTGCCAGACGTGACGCTTTGCCACATAGGAAACATCGGTACGCCCACAAGTAGGGCATACGACTCCATCAGGCCAACGCATGGCCACAAGGTAGGCCACACAGTTGTCTTGGTTGGCGAAGTGAATAATCGCGTCGTGAAGTGTTTTTGGTTCCTGCATACTTCGATTATGCAGGGGAAATTCTTCAAGTCAATGGGGCAGTCTGCAACGGTAAAATTGCGGGATGAATTGAGGTTGGTATTATGCAGCTTGAGCATTTCAAAGAGACACTGAGAAAACTTTGTACTGAAGTCGAGAATCTCACCATAGAGAACTTCGTGTATTACGACGCGATACTGGAGAGCAGATCTATCAATCTTCCTGCTTTGAAGGAGCGGGTAGCTCAGGCCCAACTTGATCCAAAGAGGCGGAAAGAGGTTCACCAGATGTATTCCGAGATGTGGAAAGCTGTTGATGGAACCGGGACTGACGCATTCTTTGAAGACCTATTAAAAAACCTTCCGCCCAGCGGCAAGCCAAACTAGCGATTTCTTCTAATTCTTGATCTTTTTGAGTGGACACAAATACTCTCCTGCCCTAATATGGGCTTAGAGAGTCGTATCTCAATGTAATCAGCCTTCGTCCTGGCAGACGAGGGCTTTTCTATTTGCTAAAAGGTTACTACCAATCCAAGTGCCAATGCCATGTAATCCATGCGATCAGAACGCCACACAGGAAGGCGACGGCTATGAACAGGGAGAAAAATACTACAGCCCTGTGTCCAAACACTAGATTGATAAGCTGTTCCTTTCGCATGATCAACTCCCACCCCTACTTTTGCGTGACCTTTTCAGTCTTCGGGCCACTTCTTTTTGGGTTCTGCTTTGACTGTCTTTCGTACTCTTCAAGACGCTGATCCATAACAGGCTTCGGGACTGACAAAACCTTCCCCACCAGTGCATTAAACCTCTCGAATTCAGGCGATGGCTTCACCTTCACGTATTAATAATACGCCAGTCATCACCATTTGAGACTGGTGTATTTCCCCTCAGATATTTTCTCAGCGAGAGTTTTCATCAACCGCTGCACATGGCCCCATGCCGCCAGTGCATCTTCTGGACTGGGTGACAACATGTTTGGTCGATTATGGGCAACGTGTCGTCTCCAACCGTCGTTTAATGCTCTGATTTCCTCTAACGCCTGATTGTAAAATTTGTGCGCATCCTCTTTAGACCTAGAATTAGGCCATTGTTGGATTGCTTTGACTGCCGGTTCGATCTCTTTGATGATTACTCCCCACTCAGAAAATTCAATCTTGTCGTTCTGCGCTAATGGAATTTGGCGATCTCTCCCAAGTTCCCACAGACCAATTTCTGCGATTCGCATAAGATGAAAAACCGCAGCAGTGTTGCAGTCAAAAGCAATGCACCTGCCAGCTTCTTTTAGGTCGCGTTTGATACTCGGAAATGCGATTTCCACTTCTTCTCCGAATGGATATTTTGCGTTTATATAACGGGTTAGGTGATTCTCCACTCTGAAATAAAGATGCTGTCTCATCTCGCTTTCCATGAGTTCGCGGAGATTGTCTAGTTTCCATTGCAATTCTGAATTGGTAAAAACATCATCAGTTTTAAGCGAACCCATCAATCGCTGCGCGGCATGTAAAGATTGATACAGGTCTAATTCCGCGCATAAAAGTTGCACTGTAAGCATATTGTATTCAGCAATGTAACTCCTCCTGTCAAGAGAGATTTGATCTCCTTTACCGCCAGTGGATGCCACTTGAGCAAGTTGAGTGATCTCAGCAAAAACAGAAGAGATGTTGGTTGCAAACATTGTTGGCATGATGTCCAACAGGCTACACAATTGAGGCTTGGTTTTGGAAGAAAATCCGCAGGGAACAAAATCAACTAGGGCGCTAGTCATTCAGCACTCCCTCTTGATGAGCCAAGTATATTTTTGCCCGCTTTTGAGACCTGGGATTCAAAAACCTCATCAACCAACATCCCGCATCTCCGGCAAACTCTGTTGATGCATCACACGCAAAATGCGAATTCCATTCGGCGTAACGCGAGACAAGATTACATGGCTTTTGTGTTCGTGACGACGAATATTGTTATTTTTAGAACTGGCTTAGCGACCCATGTAAGGTTGACTGGCAAGCAGAGTGAAGCACTCTTCCCGCGAATCGGCGTATTTCTTCGCCTGTTCCTCACTCCATTTGTATATTGTGTATCGAGCAATTGAGAGAAAATCGCGCTCGGCATTAGCTGCTAATTGATAGTTTGGCACTTTGCATTTTCTTTCGCAACTTCAGCAATGTACGCATGGAGACGCTCAAAAACTCCAGGTTCAGCATTCGGACTTTCATCCGCTCCATTCCTTTTTAACCTATCATCCTCTGCTTTTATCTACTTGCCCACCCCATTCCCCGTCTCCGGAGTATCCATAAATATCTCAACATCCACTCTGAACTTTTTGTAATTCGTCCACGTATCAACCGTGGTTCCGCTCAAATTAATCATCATCATCTTGTAGTTGAAATGCGCCACCGAACTGCTTTGCAGCCAAACCACCTGCGCTTTGCCTTTGCCATCAACGGGCGCTTCAACCTTCCTCATATATCCAACTTGCAATATCATTCCCTGCTTGAAGTGATCCTTGTCCCTGAGCAGCTCCGTCTCTATCTTCGCCGGCATCGCGTCTTCCACATCTATCCAGGTTGTCTCCTTATAATCGAGCGAGCTCTTCTCCTCATCATTCGCCGGCTGTGCATTGGGCTTCGGCGTTGAGTACACAACCAGCGTATCCCGCCCATCCAGCATCTCGTGCCTCAGAATCTTGTTGTCAAAGAGTGTTGCCAGGCAGCAGATCGGCATCGATGAGTGAAAGCTCCAGTGCAGCAAGCCGCGCTTCTCTGCGTTCGTCATCTTCTTGCGTTCCGCCACGGTCTTCTCGTAGCGCTTCTCTTCTTTCTCCGCGTCCTTCCCTTCAAGAGGCTTGCCGTTCTTCTCTACCTGCTTTCGATACGGAAGCCCTTCAATAAACACATTCTCGTATTTCGCTGATTCGTCCAGAGTCGTCTTGCCGTTCTTGTCAAAATTCTGATTGTGATAAAGATCTTCAGAAGTGTATTGCAGAGACAGCTTTCCATTGGCCAGTTGCGCAGCCTTCATCCTCGCGAAGAGCGCATTCAGATTCTCTTGATCGCTGCCACTCTGCGCGCAAACGCACATCGACAGAAATGCCATCACAGCGAATGGGAACGAGAGAACAATAATCTTTTTGAAATCGCTCATATCCTAATATCACATATCAATTTGCAGCGCCTGATCTCACGGATGAGAGCTGCAACATGAGTGTGCATCATCCTGCGCATATATTCTGTTCAGTGTTCTGGCAAACGGAAGTGTCTCCCTCACATCTTCCAACCCGCTGATCCACGCCACCGCGCGCTCGTTGCTCATTCCAAATCGCCCCGTGCCGCAAGTGTTCCGGCGGCGGTCGGGCGGCCTTTGAGTATCCATTCAAAGCCCACAGCGATGATTGCGCCCAGCACGGGACCGACAATAAAAATCCAGGTTGTGCTCATATCGCCACGAATCAGGTCGGGAGCAAATGAGCGCACCGGATTCATTGAGGCTCCGCTGATTGGCGCCGCCCAAAGCCCCGACAAAACAACGTAGCCGCCAACAGCAAGAGCGCCGTTGGAACCGATATTACGTGCGCCGGATGCGGTGCCAAGTATGGTGCTGACCAAACCCGTCGTCAGCAATACTTCCATAATCAGCGCTGTCGTTGCGCTCACTCCCGGACCCGGTATCGTGGCGCCGAGCAATCCTTGTACGCCGAACATCGCTCGCAGGAATGACACCGCTGCGATGCTTCCAATAAACTGCGCCATAATGTACCCCGGCACCCGGGACCATGGAAAATTACGTCGCAACGCGAATGCCAGCGTGACTGCTGGATTTAAATGGGCGCCACTAACCGCGCCCATAAAATAAATAATCGCCATCACCATCAACCCCGGCGCAACAACTTTCATTCCCAGGGTAATCGCACCACCGCTCTGGGCGCCGACGACCGCTGCGCCGGCCGCAACGGTGACGAGAAGGAATGTGCCCCATGTTTCTGCAAAAAGACGCCGCAATTCATGAGCTGATTCCAGAAAATCTGGTATCGCCGATGCGTGCAGCATGCGGTGCTGACTTGTCGTTTCGGTTTGTTTAGTGTGCATGATTCACTCGCAAATGGTTTGAGGATCAGAATCTTGTCAAACAATCTTGCAGGGAATCATAGCATCCTCGTCAAATGTGTAGACAGCGCAAAGGCGATGATAGCCGTCGGCAATCACCAACTTGCCGTTGCGTTGGTCCCTGAACAAGAGAAGTGGCGATAACTTTTCGTTCCGAATAATTTTTGTTCTATCTAATTCAACGTGTGAATTACTCACCCCCAGCAGCGACAGCATGGATGCTCTAAAAATATCCTTTGCTGCAAATTCTGTCATCCCGGTCCGTTGCAATTTCCTTGTAACACTCTTCGCCTCCTGTGGCGGCATTGTCAGGCTCAGATAGGATGTGGCCGCAGGATAATCATGCTTCTGCGGTTCGCGTTGCCAGTTGATGATCGTCTTTTTTTTCATTGCCATTCCTTCAACTGTGAATGTGGCCATTCATCACTGCAAAATATCGCCATCAGTTACAAGCAGCATAAGAACAATTAATTTGATTTATCTAGCGCGAGAACTACCCCCGCACGTCAGCGATGCAAAAAAAACTCGCATCGTGAAAAAGTTTATCCACGAATGAATGACTGAAGATGTATAAAAGCGACCACAAGGGCAAGTGCGCGCTGACAGATTATTTATTGATGGATCCCTCCCAGGCCTCGTTATTGAGACCTGGGAATCAAATATAAAGTTGATGCTACGGATAAATCCTATTCAGCGTCCTGGCAAACGGAATCGTCTCCCTCACATGCTCCAATCCGCAGATCCACGCCACCGCGCGCTCAATCCCCATTCCAAATCCCGAGTGCGGCACGCTGCCATATCTGCGCAAATCCAAATACCACTGAAACGCATCAATCGGCAGTCCATGATGCTCAATGCGGCTCTTCAACAACTCGTAACTCGAAACACGTTGCGAGCCGCCGATGATTTCGCCATACCCCTCAGGCGCCAGCACATCCACGCACATCGCAAACTTCGGATCCTGCGGATCTGGCTCCATGTAAAACGCCTTCACATCCGCGGGATAACGATGCACCATCACAGGACGATCAAACTGGCTGCTCAGCCACGTCTCATCAGGCGAGCCAAAATCATTTCCGTACTCAAAAGGCGCTTCGAGATGACCGTCCTTGTGCGCCTGGTTCAGCATCTCGCACGCTTCGTCATAGCGCAAGCGCGGGAAGGGCGCATTGATCGCCTTGAGCTTTTCAATATCACGCCCAATGACGCCGAGCTCCGGCAATCTGTTTTTCAAAACCGATTGCACAATATGCGAAAGAAAATTCTCCGCTAACTCAAGCAACCCATCGAGATCCATAAACGCGACTTCCGGCTCAATCATCCAGAACTCGGTCAGATGCCGCCGCGTCTTCGATTTCTCCGCCCTGAAGGTCGGCCCAAAGCTGTAAACCTTGCCTAACGCCAACGCCGTCGACTCAATATAGAGCTGGCCGGATTGCGTCAAAAACGCCTCATCTCCAAAATAATCCACCGGAAACAACGTCGATGTTCCCTCGCACGCTGCCGGCGTCAAAATCGGCGGATCGGTGCGGATGAATCCATTCGAATCAAAATACTCCGCTGCCGCGCGCATGATCTCCGCGCGAATCCTCAGAATCGCCGATTGCCTCGGCGAGCGCACCCAAAGATGACGCCGCTCCATCAAAAAATCAGTCCCGTGTTCCTTGAGCGTAATCGGATAGGGATCGGCCTCGGGAACTCTCTGCACAACTTCAACCGTCTCGACGTCGAGCTCATACCCGCCATGCGCGCGCTTGTCTTCGCGCACCTTTCCGGTGACGATGACACTCGATTCCTGCGTCAATCCTTTGAGCGCGTCAAAAACTTCGGCAGGCACGCCTGCCTTGTGCGCCACTCCCTGAATCGTCCCCGTCCCATCACGGAAAATCGGAAAGAGCAGCTTGCCGCTCTCGCGCGAGTTGTAAAGCCAACCCTGCAGCTTGACGCTCTGGCCAACGTGCTGGCCGATGTTCGCGATTGTGGTCAAAGGTGCGGTAGTCGTTCCGGTAGCAGTTATTTCAGGCATTGGTTTCCTTTGCTGTTAGCGCATTTGCATTACTTGGTTGCGCATCCAGTTTACAACTTTCGGCGTGCTTAGAGCCTGTGAGCCGTTGCACTCGTATGGGGTTACAATCATCCTTAATGACTGCGCCGCATCTTTGCGCACCGAATTTTTCTGGAGGATGTTCGAATGAGCTGTCTCTTTTGCAAAATTATTGACGGAAGCATTCCCTCCGCCCCTGTCTATCAAAACGACGATTGCTTTGCCTTCGCCGACATCAATCCCGCCGCGCCAACACACATTCTCATCACGCCACGCCGTCACATCACATCGCTGGCTGAAGCAACCGTGGGCGACACTCCACTGCTCGGCAAGCTGCTCGCCGCCGCCGCCGAAATTGCCCGCCAGAAAAATCTTGTCAATGGCTATCGCACCGTGATCAACACCGCGAGCGATGGCGGCCAAACCGTCGGCCACCTGCACGTACACCTTCTCGGCGGACGCGCGATGCACTGGCCTCCTGGTTAGGCAATCTCTGTTTGCCGCAAAAGCAACTGAGCCGAGGAAAAAATCACCGCCCTATGTGAGCCACCGGACGATACATTTCTTCTGGAATCTCGGCCAGTCTCGATTCCCACACCCTTTCACCAAGCCCATAAAAATGGCAGAAACTCATGATCAGCGGACGCCATTTATCCGGATCAATGTGATTCCTGGCATCAGCTTTCAAAATCTTCTCATCAATGTGCGCTCTGATTACTCTCACTTCAAAAGCCAGCGCGGTCGTTGCTTTATCGGGCCGCGTTCCAAATGGATGAACCATTTCCAGCACAGCTTCAAGCTGAACGGGGCACTCATGAATGCGCGCAGCCTTCACCAACTCAGATGCGCAAGCAGTCAGCCCCGCTGCACCCAACTTGTCCTTTTCATGGCAATATCCCATCGCCTGTTTGTGCGGTGGCACAGGATCTGACCCAGTCAACTTCGCCAATCGGTTTACAGCCTCAACCAAATTCACTGACGGCAGATTGAGCACGCATTCTCTTTCTCGTTGAAGGTTCGCTGCTGTATGTCCCTTGGCGCCCAAACCAAGCATGCAATTCCACCCCAGCCACCATGCTGACGACATGGGCGCAATGTTCGTTGATCCATCCTGATTCAACGTGCTCAACAATACAACCGGCGTACCAAAGTAGAGAATTGAAGGTTCCACAGTCATGTGCATGCAATAAGAATGACTCACAGCAAATTATGTGGCTATCCGGATCTTGCATTCAATTTTCAAACTTCACAGCGCCAAATAGAATGTCCCCAAATTTCGTTCTTCATCAGCACAAAAAAGTCCCCACTCTTCAACCCCATGAAAGGAGAAGAGTGGGGCCCACATCTTGCAAATCAATCTTCGCTAATTAATTTAAATATCTACTTATGTCCACCGCCGCCGCCGGCATGTCCACCACCACCGCCTGCATGTCCGCCACCGCCGCCTGCATGTCCACCACTGCCGCCGTTATGAGGTGCTTGCGCATGTCCTGCATTCGGTCGTCCGCCGCCACTATGCGATGCTCCCTGGCCGCCGTGAGAATTTCCGCCGTACGCATGTCCGCCGCCGCCGCCGTAGTGTCCGCGATTTGCTGCATATCCGCCGCCACCGTGATATCTGCCGCCGCCGTCGCCTTCAAAGCGGTGACCGCCCCATCCGTGACCGTAACCCCAGCCAGCCCATGGCCCCATGCCAAGGAAGATGCCGTTGTAGAAATATCCCGAGCCATAAAATCCCATCGGCGCGCAAGCGTAAGGCGCGTAATCGTAATATCCGTACGAGCATACCGGTTGGATACCAACTGCAATTACTATCTGCGCCTTCGCTGCCGGCACCAATGCCAAAGCTGTGAAGACGACTGCTGTACCAATTAAAGTTTTTATTGTGTTCATCTGTGATCCCCTTCAGGTTTCGGTTTCCTGGGCTGCGTTGGGCGCTGCGTTGCCGAATCAATCAATCCGAATCAAGCAGCAACCATAAGGGGTCCCGTCCATCTATGAATGCTTGCGAACCTTCACGGTCCCAGATCTATCTACCCTTACAAATCCCACGTTAGACCTGCGCCGATCCTGGTGTCTGAGCAAAATAACGCACTTTCATCTAATAAACTGCATCAATCCGCGTGTCTGCGCTTGAACAAACAGAATTGAAAAGATTGCTGCGCGCCCCATGGCGTCGCGTGCATCTGCCGCTCACTTTGAATCAACTCGAATTCCGCCCCCAACTCAGCTGCAAGCGTCGCGGCGTCATACCGCCGTACCTCAAGGCCGCTGCACTTTTCCGGGCCATCGAGCGCAAAGCATCCAATCAGCGCATGACCACCCACTGCAATCGACTGGCGCAATAATTTTTTGTATGCCGCGCGATCCTCAGCCGCTGTCAAAAAATGAAAGACCGCACGATCATGCCACAGATCAAAACTCCCCACACGATCAACGCTCGTCACATCCGCGCAAATCCACGCAATCTCGGTTGCTCTCGACCCTGTCCGTTTTCTGGCACGCTCGAGCGCCGCTTCAGAAATATCCAGCACCGCAACTTCATACCCGCGCTCAAGCAGCCGCTCACACAATACTGAAGACCCGCCACCAACATCAATCACGCGGCCAGTCGCGCACGCCTTCGCAATCAGCGCAAGCGATGCCGATGGCTCCGCCTGCGTCCAACTCAACTCCGCTTCATCTTTCGTTTTGTAAATCTGTTCCCAATGCTCTGCGCGATTCATCGTTTACGTCACCGTATTGTTAATTGACTGCACTATTTTCTAATTATTTCTCCGCCGAAAGAAACGCCAACTCCGGCGGCAACGCCCGGCGCATCTTGCCCGCAAATGCAAAGCTCACATGCGCATATCCGAGCACCTTCTGCGTCGCCGAATTCACCACCGGGTATATCACCTCAAACTCGGTGCGCTCGTCTTTCCCCGGCTGCACGCGATACTCCTTCGGCTCATACCAGATGCATTGCGTCTGCGTCTTTGCGCCAAACAACTTGCCGTAGTCCTGCGACTTCGCAATGTTGATTCCCTTGATCACCTTCTGATCGCTCACATCAATAATCTTCGGCACCGCATTCAAAATCACAAAGGTCTTGATCGCCGCAGTTCTGAAGGGATAACTTACCGTCCCAATCGTCAATCCATCCGGGTCAGGATTCGGATCAATCGCGCTCAAGTACGCACCCTCAGTCGAAAAACTCGTTGCAAAGGCCACGCTCTCCGCCGGCGCATGATCATCCTTCATCAACTGGAGCAGCGTCTCCTGCGTCCCTTTTCCCGCTATCGTTGCATCGTTGAGCGCGTTCGCTGCTGTCTCACTTGGCTTCCATACTGAATGGCTGTCAATTTTAGCAGCGCCTGTCTGGCTCTTGCCCACCATCGCCACTGCAAGCACCGCGCAAAGTATCAGTCCAACACCCGCACTCCGTTTTGATTTCAACATGATTTCAGCCCCTGATGCGCTTCAATTTCACAGCACTCAGGATTCTACGCCAATGAGCTGACGATGGAAGTTTAATCTAATTTCTGCTACTCAAAGCGCTTCGGTGCTGGCAGCATCTGCTGATGCAGCACGCGCACGATTCGAATATCTTTCGCAATCAATCTGTAATAAATCGTATGTCTGCCTTGTTCGTGTCTATGCAAACCACTGCTGACTGAATCGCACGCACGACCCATCCCCGGATACTCTGCCAAACTCTGAAAACACTCATGCAGCTTCCGCACATATTGGATTGCTTGCACCTTACCCCATTTTTCATGTGTATAGCGAGCAATCTCGCGAAGATCGACCTGCGCTTCTGCTGAAACTTTATACTTTTCCAACACTGCCTGCCTTCGCAGCTTCAAGCTCATCTATATAATCGTAGAGTCGCTCAAAGACTCCATCCTCAGCATCACCACTCGCATCACCTACGGCGATTGCCTCACGCAGAGCCTTCATCTTCTGTTCAAACTCTTTCTCGTCACGCTCCAAGAGCCGCAGCGCAGTACGCATCACCTCGCTGGCATTTGAGTACCGCCCGCTCTTTACGCGCGTCGTAATGAACTTATCCATTTGCGCAGTCAGATTCACATTTCTCGTCGGCATCAAAGCACCTCTCATTGCCAGTATAAGCCGATTGGCATACTTTGCCAATGCATATTGCAGCCTTCTCAATATGGCCATTGCAGCTTGCGATCTGTCTATTTACTTGTCTGCCAGCGGAGTAATATCAATCGTCCGTCCCGTTCTCGCCGACTCCCGTGCCGCTGTCAGAATTTGCATCACAATCATATTGGTGCTGAGTGAACTCAGATCGTCTTTCGGATCAATCTCGCCGTGAAGCACGGCAGCAAGATAATCAAGCGAGCTCTGCTGATTGGTGGCCAGCGCCGGAGCCGCATGCTCCTGCTTAACTGTTTGGCCTTTGTAGCGCGTGCGAACTCGATCAGCGGCTTCTGTAATCAGGTAGCCGTCAGTGCCGTAAACTTCCATGTCTTTGCGCGCAAAGCTCCACGTCCATGATGGCTGCAAAACAGCCTGTGCCGTTGTGTAGCGCACAATAATCGTGGCGTCGTCGTCAACCTTCGCATAGCGCTCGGGCTTGTCAGTCAGGGCAACAGCAGTCACGCTGACGGGAGTTTCGCCGTGCATGATCAGTGTCATCAGGTCGGCGCCGTAGCAGCCAAAATCAAAAATCGCTCCCGCGCCGGCCTGCTTCGGATCGGTGAGCCAGTTCAGAAATGTATGACTCACACCGATCTCCTGCGGGCCTTCGTGCCCATCATGCACAACCACGCGGCGTATGGTTCCAAGCTTTCCGTTATCAACTTCGCGCAGTGCTTCTGCGTTGCTGGCGTACCACGTGGTCTCGTAATTCACAAGCACCTGAATGTGCTCCCGGCGGGAGATACTCCGAATCGCCAGCGCGTCCTCCATCGTTGTTGCCAGCGGCTTCTCAACCATGGCCACTGGCACATGATGTTGAGCAGCTGTCGCAATGGCTTTGCGATGGCCCACAATCGATGTGTAAACCAGCACTGCGTCAGGATGCGTCGCATCGATCATGCTTGCTTCGTCGGAATAAAAGAGGCTACTCGCCAGCGAAAAGCGTTCGGAATAATTTGCGACAAGTTTCTTGTCCTCTTCGGCGATACCGACCAGTGTGACATTGTGATTGCGGCTAAGCGCGTCCAGTATTCCCAAAGCATGATCGTGCACCAGCCCGGCAATGGCAACACGTACCGTGCGGCCGGCCGGAACTGCTGCGTGAGTTGTTGCGCTTGTCCCCTGCGCATCACTGTGAGGCAATGAGAGCGTGATTGCCACGAATAAGAAAAATACAGCAGTGCCTGATTTCATGTGTGTGCTCCAGAATATCGAAAATCTAAATCACTTGATTCCAATCCATTCCATAGTAATTGAATGCGAATATCCGTGTGCATTTGTCTGCGGGAGTGTTGCCACAGCAATAATTTCCATCAGCAAAAAGCCCCGCACCTTTCGGCGCGGGGCTTTTCCTTGCTGCCAAACAATTTCAGTTAGGCTTTCTTCGCTTTGCTTCCGCCAATCCTCATTCCGTAGAACGAGCGGTGAACAAAGAAGACCGAGATCGCAAAGAACACAACCGACAGCACCATCGTCAGCGTCGGATTCTCATGATGGAGGCTGACTGCCAGCTCCACTGCAAGCAATCCAAAAAGCGTTGTGAACTTGATGATCGGGTTCATCGCCACTGAGGACGTGTCCTTGAATGGATCGCCAACTGTATCGCCGACTACGCAGGCATCGTGCAGCGGTGTGCCCTTCTGCTTCAGGTCAACTTCAACAACCTTCTTCGCGTTATCCCATGCGCCGCCGGCATTCGCCATGAAGATCGCCTGGTACAAGCCGAAGATCGCAATCGAAATCAAATAACCGATGAAGAAAAACGGCTCGTAGAACGCAAACGCCAGCGTCGCAAAAAAGACCGAGAGGAAGATGTTGAACATGCCCTTCTGCGCATACTGCGTGCAGATCTCAACCACCTTCTTGCTGTCCGTTACCGACGCTTTCGTCACGCCTTCAAGTCTGATATTGGCCTTGATGAACTCCACCGCCCGGTACGCGCCCGTGGTCACGGCCTGTGTTGAAGCGCCCGTGAACCAGTAAATGATTGCGCCGCCTGTAATGAGCCCGAGCATGAACGGCGCATGCAGCAGCGAGAGATTCTCAACGCTGTGCGTCAATCCGCCCGTTAACGCCATGATGATCGAGAAGATCATCGTCGTTGCGCCCACAACCGCCGTGCCAATCAGCACCGGCTTCGCTGTCGCCTTGAAGGTGTTGCCGGCTCCGTCGTTCGCTTCAAGCAGATGCTTGGCGCGCTCGAACTTTACGTCGAAACCAAAATCCTTCTTGAGTTCGGCCGCAATATTCGGCTCGTCCTCAATCAGCGAAAGTTCGTAAACCGATTGCGCGTTGTCTGTCACCGGCCCGTACGAGTCAACGGCGATCGTCACCGGTCCCATGCCGAGGAATCCAAAGGCCACCAAACCAAACGCAAACACCGCAGGCGCCAGCATCAAGCCCGCAGGATCAGTCTGCAGATTCGGAATGCCGAGGCTGAAATAGTATCCCGTTCCCATCAGCGCAACCATGCAAAGCCCTAGCCAGTAAGCGGAGAAGTTGCCGGCCACAAAGCCCGACAAAATTCCCAAACTCGCGCCGCCTTCGTCAGCCGAGGTCACCACATCCTGCACGTGCGCCGAGCTCGTCGAAGTGAAGACCTTCACCAACTCAGGAATCACAGCGCCCGCCAGCGTGCCGCAACTGATAATCGATGCCAGCTTCCACCAGATTGTTCCGTCGCCAAGATCGGGAATCATCAGGTAAGTGACAATGTAAGTCAGAACAATCGAGATGATTGAAGTGAGCCAGACCAGCGAGGTCAGCGGCGCTTCAAAATCCATCTCGTCTTTGTCGGCATACTTCGCCTTGGCAACTATTCCATTGAGGAAGTACGCGCCCGAGCTCGAAATCAGCATCGCCACGCGCATCACAAAGATCCACACCAGCAGTTGAACCTGGATCTTCGGATCATGAACCGCCAGCAATATAAACGTGATCAGCGCAACACCCGTCACGCCGTAAGTTTCAAAGCCGTCAGCCGAGGGTCCAACCGAGTCGCCGGCATTGTCGCCCGTGCAATCGGCAATCACGCCCGGGTTGCGCGCGTCGTCTTCCTTGATTTTGAAAACAATCTTCATCAGGTCGGCGCCGATATCGGCAATCTTTGTAAAAATGCCGCCAGCGATTCTCAATGCAGCCGCGCCGAGGCTCTCACCAATCGCAAAACCGATGAAGCACTGACCCGCGTAGTCGCGTGGAACAAACAGCAGAATAAAGAGCATGATCAGCAGCTCAACGGATATCAGCAGCATGCCGATGCTCATACCCGCCTTCAGAGGAATCGCAAAAAGCGGATACGGCTTGCCGCGCAATCCGGCAAATGCCGTGCGCGAATTCGCAAACGTGTTCACGCGAATGCCGAACCACGCCACGCCATAGCTGCCCGCAATGCCTACCAAACTGAACAACAAAATAATCGGCAGCGTAACCGCAATCGGTTTACCAGGCACCGGCGCCAGCCATCCAAAGTACATCGAGATGACCACCGCGATGAAGACCCAGAGCAGCATGATGAACTTGCCCTGCGTAATCAAATACGTTTTGCAGGTCTCATAAATAATCTCTGAGATTTCGCGCATCGAGCGATGCACGGCGAGGTTCTTCAGTTGTACATAAATTGCGAGGCCAAAGAGCAATCCGCCCACGCAGAAAAGCAGTCCGATTTCGAGCAGGCTGTGACCGTTGATGCCGAGGAAGCTGACGCTGGAAAGATCCGGCAGCGTCAGATTGGCTTCGCCGGCTGCTGGCTCGGCCGCATGCGCGAGCGCTGGCAGAAAAAGCGCTGCCAATGCCAACAGGTACTTGGCATGACGTTTTGAAAACAATGCAATGGAGTGCGGAATCTCGCTCACTCCATGAAAAAATTTTACCCAGCCTGTTTGTACCGAGCCTTGAACAGTCACGTTTCCTCCATTTAGGTTGTCGTAAAACAAAAGTTTTGGATGGTTACCACAACGAATGACACAGAAATCTGTTCACCTCAAGTTTTTGAGGGTCAAAAATCCCCGCATGATTTTCCACCGGAACTCTACCACCCCAACTCGCCTCTGTCGAGTGACTAGAATCACGTGTCTTTGTTTGGTAAATCGTATCGATTCAAGAACTCGGCCAATAATCCTACTTCTTTTTGTATTTTGCAGTTTACATTCTATTGTCGTTTTTTGAACCCCGCTAATCTATAGACAAAATTTCTCTATCTATAACCAGGAACAGAAAATGCCTCCAGCAGATTGTCACACTCATCCCACGGAGTACTGAATTTTTTGTGGCAAAGTTACTTTTTCGTCTTGCAAACTCCACCGTCTGGAGCTAATATGGCTCCCTCAACTCGAATCAAGACATTCCACCATACTCAGGTCGGGGGTATTGGGCATGTTAACCATTCCAGCTTTCAGCAGCTTTGCCGTTGTGCATCAAACGGATCCAGGCAACATCGTTGTCACAGGGGATATCGATAACAACAGCGTTGTCTATCTCACCAGCACCGGCGGCGATATTCACATCCAGGGCAAGGTCGACGGAACAAGCCTCGTCTATCTTCAGGCCACCAGCGGCAACATCATCATCGATGGCAAGATCGATGGCGGCAGTACCGTTACGTTGAAGGCCGGCATGAACATCACCATCGGCACCACGGGCGGCGACGGAAACGAGAAGATCGACGGAAACTCCAACGTCACCATCATCGCCGGCGCTAACATCATCTTCGGCAGTTACATTCACAAAGCTATTGTTGATATGACCGCCCACGGCGCGGTCACTCTCCCAAAGGAGATTGACAATGGCGCACGCGTGCGCGCCATCGCTGACGGCAACATCTCGCTCTCTTTCGTGCATGGCAACAGTCGCGCCGAACTCGTCAGCAATCGCGGCACGGTCACGCTCACACAAGATGTTGACCACTACAGCAAAGTCTGGCTCACTGCTGCCGGCAACATTGCAATCGGCAGCCTCAGTGGCAATCAAAACATCCAGGGCGACAGCTTTCTCTCCGCCACATCGGGCGCAAACCTCTCGCTGGGCGGGCAGATTAACGGCTCCAACACCGTAGTAGATTTCGCCGCCGGCAAATCAATCACCATCGGTCAGGGCATCTCCGGCGGAGCGGCCGTGAGGCTGATATGCGGCGCTGGCGGTTCCATCAAGCTTGGCAGTCCCATCACAGATTCGGGGACAAACGTCACTTCATTCCCGGTTGGCGCAGTTGTTCCCGCGCCTACTGTACAAAACGGCGCTGTCTTCAACCAGTCGGCATGGGCTGCTACTGATACCCTCTCTCTCGATCCGCCGCAGAACGGCACCTGGTGGGAGAACTGGTCGCAAACTTTTGGTTATGTCGTTACGCCTTCAACTATCGTTCCGCATTCACTGGAGGAGCTCGTCAAAGCCGTCATCGGAACCGGCAACGTAGACCGGCCGGACATTACACCCGTCAAAGCAGTCGGCGGAGGCTGGTCGTTTACTGACGCTTCGCTGCCTCTACAGGATCCTGCAAGCGTCGACAAAATTTCAATCATGCTCAAAGGCCGCCCTGGCCAGCAGGATCTGCACGACATTACTCAGTTTCTTCCTGACCGCGCGGCCCAACCAATGGACATGCTACCCGGTGCAGTCACCCGCAATGTAACTTTCTCCACTGCATACAATCAAACAACATTGCGGCAAGTCACCGCTGGCGGTGCGCAACTCCCCACTCCCGCTGCGCCGGTGCGGCTCATTGACACCCGCGCGTTGTGCTCGAGTTTGCAATGTCTGCTGCCGGGAATCCGAACCACCGCGCAGCCGGTGACTCCTGCCGGCGCTCCTGTCCCCGTCAATAATGAGATTCTCTTTCACGTCGAAGCAGGCATCACAATTGCCGATCTCCAGCAATTGCTCGATCATCAATTCCCGCGGCTCGCTTTTCGCGCTACAGGTGGTTCGCCCGGTGCCACGCTTGCCGGTACTCTCTCGACGGCCACGCATGGTGGCGAATTCAACTCGCAGCTCTTGGTCGATTCCGTGCGCGCAATTCACCTTGTCGGCCCCGGCGGTGAGCAATGGTGGATTGAGGGAGATATCCCTGTTGCTGATCAAGCCAAGCTGCAGGCGCGCTATCCGGCAATCGACCCACCGCACTTTATCGGTGGCACATGGTCCCATCCAACCCTGCCCGGACTGACTCCGCAGGATGTGCTCAACGCTGTCACAGTCTCCATGGGAACCATGGGTATCATCTACTCTGTCGTCTTTGTAGTCGTTCCGCAATTCGGCATTCGACAAATCTCTACCTCTACAAATTGGTCGAGTCTGCTGCTCAAGGCCGGCGTCACCACCGCGCAATTGACTGCTGGCGATCCCGCCGCAAACACCAACATTCTCAACTTCCTCATGGATGGCTCCGCCAACGGTACCGGTATCGCTAAAGCCAATAACATCTACATTGACTTGGCTATCAATCCCATCAACCAGGATTGCTGGATCATCAACCGTTCTGTTACCCCTACCCTTCCCAATGACGCCAACAACTTCACTGCAACCGACCCCATGACCGCGCTCAGCCTGACGATGGCGCGTCATGACGATTTCAGCGGAAACAAGCTCATCGCGCGCGTCTTTGACTTTTTCGGCTGGCAAACCAATCCCATCGGTTTTGCCACCAATGATATGTTGGGCAATTCGTTAGGCGGACCGGAAACTGTTGGACCTTTCACCGGGCTTTCTAATTTCCTCATGATGCAACCCAACCTGCTCGTCGGCGCAGTTGCACTCGCTTGCACACAATATCTCGGCAACATTGTCAATCAAGCAGGCAATCCAGATCGCGGCATTCAATTCTTCGGTGATTTGCTGAGCGGTTTCTTTCACTCGTTGCAGGGAACTATGCCCGGCATCAACGCTGACACCACTGGCATCGCCTACAAAGTCGGCGCCATCGGATGGCCCGACACTGGCGTCCCGGGACGAGGCCTCGAGATCGCTCTCGACCAGACCAACGCCTTCACGTTTTTGCAGAGTGTGCTCTTCGATGATGTACTCGCCAACACCATGCTCAAACAGAACAAGCCCCTCGTCGGCTATATCTCCGTCCGCGTCTGCCCAAAAACCTCCACGCTGCTTGGCATGCAGCAATACGGCCCGCAATCAGTCATGATCGAAGTTGTCGGCTACCGTTCTCCTGAAGCCAACACCGTCATGGACGAAATTCAGCTGAAAGCCCTCTCCTTCGCCACCAAAGGCCCCAAGCCTCTGCTCCACTGGGGTCTGGAAAACGCCATGATGGACGCCGCCCATTTGGCCCTAACTCCTCTCGGCCAACCCTACAAAGGCACCTTCACGCGTCTAAGCGCCTTCTCCGCCATTCGCCAATTCCTCCGCCGCACTCACCCACCCGTCTTCGACAACGCCTTCTCCAAACGCATGGGAATTTAGTTGAATAACGGTTTGGTAATGGTCGATAGAAACTCATAAACATTGGGCTTTATCTGGCTTAATCCCGAGATTTGCGTGTAGCTAACGCTCTATGACTGCAATGAATAGAATTATCTCTTAGTTATCTTAAGTGTTACACTGCAGACGTCTAACAATTCATCGGAGTCGCTTATATGAAAATTGCTTGCGCCATACCTATGTTTGCTTCAAGCTTTTGCATGTTGACGGTAATTATTGCCGGATGCGGAGGTTCCGGTTCTACCACAGGAGGTGGCGGTGGTGGTGGCGGCGGTGGCGGCAATAATCCAACGGCAACAACGAATCTGGTAATCATTAACACTCCGGTGAATGAGATGGTCTGGGATTCAACCTACGGAAAAATCTATGCCACTCTGCCCAGTACTGATACCAATGGAAATAGTATCGTGGCTATTGATCCTGCGAAGGGAATAATGGGTACCCCGCAGCCTGCAGGTTCTGAACCGGATCACCTTGCACTCTCCAGCAATGATAGTTTTCTCTATGTAAGTCTCGACGGCACTGGTCAAATCAAGCGTTTCACTCTCCCTGATCTGACGCTCGATTCGAGCCTGAATATTACCCTGCCTTACAGCAATTTTTTCGGCCAGCAAGTCGCACTTGCGCTGGCAGTGGCTCCCGGTCAGCCGCATACCTTCGTCACTGTCGCTGGCGATTATGCTGTCAGCTCTCCCGACACCGCAGGCACCTTCATCTATGATGATTCGACACCGCGCACGAATAGCATTGCACCCACCGCCAATACTTCCGGCTTCGCATGGGGTAGTGATACGATCCTCTACTCGAATAACGCATATAGTTCAGGGTCCGATCTCTACATCATCTCAGTCAATGCAAGTGGACTCACGCTCACGTCGGACTACGGGTATATGGTACCGACGAATTACGCAAAGATTCATTTCGATCAGGCTTCAGGGTATATCTATACGGATGCAGGACGAGTGGTGGATCCTGGTACGGCTAGCGTTGTAGGCACTTTTAATACCAGTCTCCTATACGGGTTTCCAACGACTCAATGTGCACTAGATTCGCAACATGGTGTTGTCTTCTTTCTTGGCCAGACTTATGCACAATACCATGCAGGGGCTGGCGCAACCATCGAAGCATTCGATATGAATACGTACAAGCTTCTCAACATACTTACTGTGCCTGAATCAACTGGCACCCCTTTCGGTCTTGTACGTTGGGGAAATGCCGGGCTTGCTTTTCACACATCAGCAAACGGTTTCGTCTATCTACCCCAGTCGGGGCCCGTTTATCTTGTCGATGGAAGCTTTGTGAACAGCTCCTCATCTCCAGATTTCACAACCGGTACAGCGCTCGTAACCCTACCAACTCTTGCTTCCATTTCTCCGCAAAGCGCTGCGGCGGGGGCAGCCAACACAACCTTAACCGTAACCGGAACCAACTTCACCAGCGATGCATACGTCATGTGGAATGGCACCTCTCTGCAAACAACAGTAAGTAGTAAAACCCAGTTGCAAGCCACTATCCCTTCCACGGATTTAGCCACCTCCGGTTCGGCGATTATCTCTGTTTCTGATACGACTGCCGGAATCTCTACGCCCACTTCGCTGACTTTTACTATTCTTCCATCGTCCTCAGGTACTACAAGCCTCAGCGCATGGAATTACGCCAGCATGGATTTGGCCTGGGACGCAACCGATTCACGTTTGATTCTTCCAGTCTGGAGTGCTGATCCGGTTTATCCCAACTCGATCCTCGAAATTGATCCCACCGATGGTTCCATTACAAAATCAACAACAAGCACGACCGATCCTGAACTGGTTCGAATAACAGACGATGACAAAAACATATATGTAGGCTTCGGACAGGCTAATGAGGTTCAGGAATTGACGCTCCCCAACTTGGGGACGAGCACAAGCTGGTCGCTGGGGAACAACAAGTTCAACGGCCCCTATTATGCATGGGATATTGAGCCAGCGCCTGGTGCACCACAAACCACAGCGGTTAATTTTGCCAACTACTGCTGTACGCCGCCACAAAACGAAGGCATGACCATTTACGACAGTGGTGTCGCGCGGCCGAATATTGCTGCAAGTGGTAGATTTCAAAATCTTCAATGGAATCAGGGTGCCAACACAATATACGGGGGCACTGTTGACTACGATCTTTATGCGTTAAGCGTTGACTCTACCGGAATTATTTCGCCACCGCTACTTTATTTGCAGGGCACAAGCGCATTTCCAGGAAACATCCACTATGACTCTGGTACAGGCAACCTCTTTACAGACAGTGGGTTGGTTTACAACTCGGCAACTTTCGCCGTCGTTGGAAACTTCAACGCTTCCGGACTCTCCGTGCTCGATGCTTCATTGGGTAAAGTTTTCATCCTTGGTCAGCTCTCCACACAAGTCGGCACAAATAACTACACAATCCAATCCTTCAATCAGACGACATTTGCACCGGTGAGTAGCATCACTTTGAACTCGCTCATTGGCACGCCTGCTGCATTCGTCCGTTGGGGAACAAATGGCCTTGCCCTGGTCACATTCAACCTCAACGCCAGCAATACAAAAGGACCTGCCGGCATGCTCTACATCATCAGTGATAACGTTTTCGTGAGTGCAAAGCCAGCGCCTGAAGAAAATCAACAAAATACTGAAAGGGTTCACTCATTCCCTCGTCCAAACGTTCATCGTGCTGTCTCGGATTATCTGCATCCACAAGCCGCGAGTAGCGAGAACCAATAGTCGCGTATATAAGATTCAGGTCTTTTGCTCACGTCCCCCACAAATGCGGGACGTGAGCAGTTTTCTTAGAATAATATCTATCCTTTACTAAACAACCCCTTCATCCCTCTCAGCGCCTGTCTCGTCCGCTCCTCATTCTCAATCAGCGCAAAACGCACATGCCCATCGCCATACTCTCCAAACCCAATCCCTGGCGACACCGCAACCTTCGCCTCCGTCAGCAGCAATTTTGAAAACTCAAGCGAACCCATCTTCTTGTACTCCTCCGGAATCGCCGCCCACACAAACATCGTCGCGTGCGGACTCGGCACATGCCAGCCAATCTTGTTCAACCCGTCAATCAGCACGTCGCGCCGCTTCCTGTAAACCTCGCAAATCTCCTTCACGCATTCCTGCGGCCCCTCAAGCGCAGCAATCGACGCCACCTGAATCGGCGTAAACGTCCCATAATCAAAGTAGCTTTTCAATCGCGCCAGTGCCCCCACCAATTTTTTATTCCCCACCATAAATCCAACCCGCCATCCCGGCATGTTGTAACTCTTCGACAAGGTAAAGAATTCCACTGCAACATCCTTCGCTCCCGGAACCTCCAGCACACTCGGCGGCTTGTATCCATCAAACGCGATATCCGCATACGCCAGATCGTGAATCAAATAAAATCCATACTCCTTCGCCAACTCCACCAGCCGCGCCAAAAACGGCAGCTCCACGCACTCCGTCGTCGGGTTCGATGGAAAATTCACAATCAGCGCCTTCGGCCGAGGCACCATCCGTGGTATCAAATCCTCCACCCGCTTCAAAAATTCTTCCTTGTCGTGAATCGGCACGCTAACAATATTCGACCCCGCAATGACCGGCCCATAAATATGAATCGGATAACTCGGATTCGGCACAATCACCGTGTCATTCTGATCGAGTATCGCCAAACACAAATGCGCAATTCCCTCCTTCGACCCGATCGTCACAATCGCTTCCGTCTCCGGATCCAGTTCCACGTCATAGCGCGTCTTGTACCACTTTGTGATCGCGCGACGCAGCCGCGGTATCCCCTTCGACACCGAATATCTGTGCGTCACCGGCTTCTGCGCCGCCTCAATCAGCTTATCCACGATATGCTTCGGCGTTGCCCCATCAGGGTTCCCCATTCCGAAGTCAATGATGTCCTCGCCTCTGCGGCGCGCGGCCATCTTCATCTCACCCGTAATGTTGAACACATATGCAGGCAGGCGTTGTATGCGGCTAAATTCTTCCATTTTTTTAGTTTATGCCAAATCTTCTCCGCACTCAAAATCTATAACCTTTGTACTCCTATACAGTTCAATATTGAACAGATTCTCTTCCAGCCGCCTATGTTAACTTTATGGTAGAGACTTTTGAAGCGTCTCGCGCGTCCAATCACTAATCGAGAATCATTATGCATTGCCCTCAATGTGGCTCAAATCACCTTCGCACCTCGCGCCTCCGTTCCGGTGATTTCCCGCGCTTGCTCCTCTTCCAATATCCCGTTCGTTGCCGCGTTTGTCGCGAGCGCATGCACGTCGGACTCCTTCTCGCCCTCAATCTCAAGCAATCCGAAAAAATCCGCCGCAGCGAAAATCGCGTCAATTAAATCTCCCCTCAACAAATTTTCCAATTCAATTTGTCATCCTGAGCTTTGTCAAAGGACCTCTTTTGTCTTTTGCGACTTCAACGCATCAATCCATCCAAAGGTTTATTATCAATAGGGGAATCTTTGCCCATCACTCTGTGCGATCCCTAAGTTTCTTTCAGAACGGAACCACCATGCGAGCCAAGTCAGCCGTTGTTCTCGGTGCCCAATGGGGCGATGAAGGTAAAGGAAAAATTGTTGACGTACTCAGTGACCATTTCTCCTGTGTTGCGCGCTATGCCGGAGGCCACAACGCCGGACACACCGTCATCATCTCCGGTGAAAAATTTGTACTCCAGTTGATTCCCTGCGGCGTCCTCCGCAAAGGCTGCCAGGGCGTCATCGGCAACGGCGTCGTTCTCGATCCCATCGCCTTTCTCACTGAAGCCGCGCGCGTCAAATCCCACGGCGTCGAGCTCGATGGCAACCTCTTCATCTCCAATCGCACCCAGGTCATCCTCCCCTACCACCGCATGATTGAGCTCGCCGCCGAGTCCGCCCCCGGACGCAAAAAAATCGGCACCACCTCCCGCGGCATCGGCCCCGCCTACGAAGACAAAATGTCCCGCGGCGGCCTCCGCATCGTCGACCTCCTCAACACAGACCTCCTCAAGACTCACATCTACACCGCCTGCGAGCAGAAAAACTCCATCGCCCACGCCCTCTTCGGTACTGACCCCCTCGATCCCGCCCAAATCTTCGAGGCCTACGCCGCCGCCGCCGAGCAAATTCGTCCCTACGTCCGCGACACCGCCCGCCTCCTCAACGGCGTCCTCGCCCAGGGTGGCAGCATCATGTTTGAGGGCGCGCAAGGCACTCTCCTCGACATCGACCACGGCACCTACCCTTACGTCACTTCATCCAGTTCCACCGCCGGCGGAGCCTCCACAGGAACCGGCGTCGGCCCCCTCAACATCGGCACCGTCATCAGCGTCACCAAGGCTTATGTCACCCGCGTCGGCGAAGGTCCTTTCCCCACCGAAATCTCCGGCGAAATCGGCGAGCACATTGGCCGTCGCGGCATGGAGTTCGGCGCCGTCACCGGCCGCAAGCGTCGCTGCGGCTGGCTCGACATGCCTCTCCTCCGCTACTCCAACCAGATCAACTCCGCCGAGTGGCTCGTCATCACCAAGCTCGACGTCCTCGACGAACTCCCTGAAATTCAAATCTGCACCAGCTACGAGATCGACGGCAAAATCACTGACGAAATACCCGCCGACATCAGCGGCATCAACAAAATCCTCCCCCGCTACACCACCATGAAGGGCTGGCAATCCTCCACCGAGGGCATCAAGAACTTCGACGATCTCCCGCAAGCCGCAAAGGATTACCTCCGCTTTCAGGAGCGCGAATCCGGCGCAAAAATCGGAATGGTCTCCACCGGCCCCGACCGCGAACAAACCATCGTCCTCCCCGAATTCGCCTCCACCCTGGAATCCCTTAAGCCGTAATATCCGGGCTAGTTTTCTTTTCGATCCGCGTAGCGGATAAACGGAGGGAGCAGGGGCCTTCAGGCCCCTGAAAACCGCAACATCATTAAGTGGACTTTAAGCCCTGGCTATTCACTTCACATCCGCATCGCTTTTTAACGGAGGGAACGGGAGCCTTTAGGCTCCCGCCTGCCGTCTCTCCCATAAAGCGGCCTTTAGGCCCGGGTCTATTTCTCTTTTAAATGAAGAGGCATCGCATCCAACCGACCACGCCTCGCCGAGGTAAATTCATAATCATCCGCCTTTGCCACAAATCCCCGTCGCACCGGATTCTCTTCAATATACCGCGCAAAACTCAAGAACTTCTCTTCCGTTGAAACCTGACTCTCGTTGAAGCTGCGCGTCCACACATCGTGCTTGCTCTTCAGTCGAAACGAGAATCCGCCCTTTATAAACTGCACCGCCTTTTCCCGCGACACCTCCGGAGCTGGCGTGATCAGCGCGTGAAAATGATCCGGCATGATAACGTATGCGTGCAAAAGAAATTTTTCTTGATGGCGATAGTCAAGAATTGTTTGCTCCAGCAATTCCGCCGTAGCTGTGATCTGAAAAAGTCTGCGGCGTTCAGCCGTCACAGCCGTAACCAGATACGTGCGAGTTTCTTGTGGAGCCAGCCGCATCTTCGAAGCATAAACGAAAGGCCCGGGCCTAAAGGCCACGTCTATTAAACGCTCTATTCAGGGGCCTGAAGGCCCCTGCTCCCTCCGTTTCCAAATCATGGCCTGAAGGCCCCTGCTCCCTCCGTTTCCAAATCATGGCCTGAAGGCCCCTGCT